>Ga0265297_10000459_pt1 | contig 120862 bp, 99 predicted proteins | sample Munlanlwell13791_FD_192502 | JGI IMG/M metagenome (GOLD analysis project Ga0265297, IMG submission 192502) | Leachate microbial communities from a municipal landfill in Southern Ontario, Canada - Leachate well 137-91 | ecosystem: Engineered > Solid waste > Landfill > Unclassified | place...
ACTGATTGCCGTAAAAAAAGAAGACACAGAAACGGCAAGGCGCCGATAGAAATTGCCGGCGCAGACATTACAGGAATCGATTGCTTAAAGTTGTAAAATAGCAGTCGCAAAAGGGGACGCTACCTAAAGTCAAACTATTGACATAATTATTCATCTGTGATATTATAAAGTCATAATGTAAGGGTAACACCTTATTACAAAGGGAAAAAGTCCAAGGTTCATGCCTGGGATTTTTTCTTTTACAAGCCTTCGTCCCGCTTCGGCGGGACTACGGCTTGCATAGGCGAATTTTAGGATACTAATATACAAATTTGATACCAATACTACAAATGTTTCTTGGATTATTTTTAATAATTTGTAGAATTTGTAGTTGATTTGTACATTTGTAACTTTGACAAACTCAAAAATTTCTGATATCATTCTGATGATAGGGAAGTTGACACCCTTACATTTACTTTGTAATTGGGGTTAAATCCTTCCCTGTCATTAAAAAAATCGCCCCGCGTAACGGGACGATTTTTTTATTTATATTATTCTGTTTTTTCAAAGTCACATTCTTTATTACTGCATTTGATTTTGCCTTTGCCGGCATTGATTAAAAGAGAAACACATTTCGGACATTTTTCTCCGGTTGGTTTTGACCAGAGAGCATAATCGCAGTCAGGATAACGATTGCAGGCATAAAATGTTTTGCCGCGCTTGCTTCTTTTGGCCACAATTTCTCCTTTTTGGCATTTAGGGCAGGCAACGCCTGTTGAAGACTGGATATTTTTAGTGAATTTACAGGTTGGATAATTGGAACAGGCTAGGAATTTGCCAAAGCGTCCGATTTTGACAATTAAAGGTGATTCGCATTTAGGACATTTTTCCTTGGTTTCCTCAGCTTTTTGTTCTTCGGAAGTAACCAAAAGAGGTTGGACATTTTTGCATTCAGGATAATTGGAGCAAGCCAAGAATTTGCCAAAGCGACCGGTTTTAATTACCATGGGCGAGCCGCACTTTTCACAAGTTAAATCTGTTTTTTCTTCCACTAAATCTTTTTTAGAAATTTCTTTTTCTTTAGTTTTTAACCTTTGGGCAAAGGGCTCATAAAATTCTTTAATCACTGGCTGCCACTTTCTTTTGCCCTCGGCGATCTCATCAAGCTCCTCTTCCATTTTGGCTGTAAAATTTAAATCCACGATTTGGGGGAAATGTTCTACCAATAAATCATTAACTACCATGCCGATATCAGTTGGCTGAAGTTTTTTGTCATCATTTTTTTTAACATAATTTCTGTCCTGAATTGTGGCCAAGGTCGGAGCATAAGTGGATGGCCGGCCAATGCCATATTCTTCCATGGCTTTGATTAAAGTTGCTTCGCTATAACGAGCCGGTGGCTGGGTAAAATGCTGTAATTTTTTTAATTCAATTAAATTTAATTCATCCTTTTCATTTAAGGCTGGTAAAATATTTTCTTTAACGGCAGTTTTGTAAATTTTTAAAAATCCGTCAAATTTAATAATTGAGCCTGTGGCCCTGAAAATATAATCATTAGCTTTAATATCAACCGTGGTTGAATCCATGATTGCCGGCTGCATCTGGCAGGCCAAAGTTCTTTGCCAGATTAATTTATAGAGTTTTAATTGTCTGGGTTCTAAATAATTGGCAATTTCATCAGGGGTGCGAAAAACATCAGTCGGCCTGATAGCTTCATGGGCTTCTTGCGCGCCTTTTGATTTTGTTTTGAAAAATCTTGGCTTGTCAGGAATATAATTCGGGCCGATTTTATTTTGGATATAATCCCGCGCATTATCCAAAGAAAATGCAGATAAATTAAGAGAATCAGTTCTCATGTAAGTTATTAAGCCAACCGAACCTTCGGAACCTAATTCCACGCCTTCATATAATTGCTGGGCCAGCATCATAGTTTGTTTGGCGGAATAGCCTAATTTTTTGCCAGCTTCCTGTTGTAAAGTACTTGTGGTAAAAGGAGTTGGCGGCTGTCTTAAGCTTTCTTTTTTATCAATACTGATAACTTGATATTTGGCTTTTTGCAGATCAGCAAATATCTTCTGGGCTTCTGTTTCATTTTTAATGGCCAGCTTGGTTAATTTTTTGCTGCCAATTTTAATTAATTGGGCAATAAAATTTTGTGTGTTTTTTTCCAGTTCTGCTTCAATTGACCAATATTCTTCAGTTTTAAAATTTTGTATTTCTCGTTCACGGTCAACAATAATACGCACAGCGACTGATTGGACACGGCCAGCGCTTAAACCGCGAGCGACTTTTTTCCACAGTAAAGGAGAAAGTTTATAACCAACTAAGCGGTCTAATATTCTACGCGCTTGCTGAGCATCAACTAATTTTAAATCCAGATGGCGAGGATTTTTTAAAGCATCTTCAATTGCGTTTTTTGTAATTTCATGGAAAACAATGCGTTCGGCTTTTTTAGCATCAAGATCCAAGGCCGCGCTTAAATGCCAGGCAATGGCTTCGCCTTCGCGGTCTTCGTCAGTTGCCAGAATAACTTCATCAGCTTTGGCTGCTAGTTTTTTCAGCTTATCAACGGTTTTTTTAGCTTTGGCTGGAATTTCGTATTCTGGCTCAAAATTATTTTTAACATCAATTCCCAGGGTTTTTACAGGCAAATCGCGGATATGACCAAAAGAAGACTCCACTTGGAAGTCTTTACCTAAAAATTTGGTAATTGTTCTGGCTTTGGTGGGGGATTCCACGATGACTAGGGATTTTGGCATAATATAAATTAAAAGTTTAAAGTTAAAAATTCAAAATTACAGCTTAAAATTTAAAGTTTTTAATTTTGCATTGCCATTTTGCACTTTGCATTTTGAATTTTTAACTTAGTTATTACTACTATTAATAACATTAATTTTTGATCTTGTCAAATTTAGCCTAAAAGAATGTAATTTTGCCCGCCTAGATTTTTAATCAGGCCCTTCATTTCCATCAGGCTTAAACAGCCGGTTACCAGTGAAACTGGCAAGTTGCTTTTTTTGATTATTTCATCAATGTGAACAGGCTCATGATTTAAAGTTTGGATAATGATTTTTTCTTCATTTGTTTCTGGCAAGACCTTTTGATTTGCCACAAAATTTTTAACTTCCTGTAAATTTAATTCATCTAAAATGTCCTGATAACTAGTAATTAATTTGGCGCCTTTTTGGATTAGTTTATGCGTGCCAATTGAATTGCGATTAAATAAAGAGCCGGGCACGGCAAAGACCTCGCGGTTTTGTTCCAGAGCTAAAAAGGCCGTGATTAATGCGCCCGAAGTTTCAGCCGCTTCAATTACTAATGTGCCTAAACTTAAACCAGCGATAATTCTGTTGCGGGTCGGAAAATTATGTTTTAAAGGCAACATGCCAATGGGAAATTCAGAAATTATTGTGCCATCATTATCTATAATCCCTTGTGCTAAATAGCGGTTGGAAGATGGATAAATACTTTTTTGATCCAGGCCGCTGCCTAAGACAGCGATTGTTTTACCCCGGGCTTCAACAGCAGAATGATGAGCTAAAGCATCAACTCCAAGAGCTAAACCACTAGTAATAGTAAAACCATTTTGCACCAGAGGTTTAACTAATTCAGGCGTGATTTGTTTGCCATAATTGGAAATTTTTCTAGTGCCCACAACCGCTAAATTAAATTTATTATTTAAATTTTGTGAATCGCCTTTTATATAAAGTAAAGCCGGTGGATTGAAGATTTCTTTTAAAAGTCTGGGATAATTTTCGTCTTGGACTGTTATGACTTCAATTTGCTCCTGCTTAACTTTTTCCATTTCTATATCTGGATTTATATCTTTTTTGACAACAATAAATTCCTGGGCAATATTTGGTTCTAGCCCGCTTTTTTGCAATTCTAAAAATCCAGCTTGCCAGGCCGTTTCCATATTAGGGAAATAATTGTATAATTTTTTAAATCTGGCAGCTCCGATTTTGGCAAACTGGGAAATTGCTAGCCAATATTTTAGATCGCTTGTCATTTTTATTAATTGACAATGGTTTGTTAAATATATAGGTTTTAATTTTAAATTTTTAATTTCTAATTTTTAATCAATATCTAATGAAATAATGTCTAAATTCTGTCATTAGAACATTTAATCATTGCTTAGAAATTAAAAATTAGTCATTAGTGATTAGAACCTTTTTATATTGTACAGGCATTTTTAGAAAAAGAAAAATTTTGATAAGTTGGGCTTGACAAACTGGTCTTCGGATGCTATAATGCAAAGTATTGAAAATTGATACTAATGTACTAATTATTACTAATGATACTGATAGGTTGAGTCAGGAAATAATTAGTATAATTCGTACCTGATTCGTAAATTAGTATCTATAGCTCTATCTGCCAGCGGGAAATTAAAAAGGCCCTCCTCCTTTTTGAAAGTACTGGAGTTAGGGTATCTAGCTTAATGCTTGATATTCTACGCTGGTGGGTAGAGTTGTGGATATTAAAGTAATATGTAATAGGTAATAAGTAATTTGTTCTTGGAAATTTTTTAAAATGGCAATTTGCGCTGGACTTGGTTCGGCGCTTTGTATCCCTTTTTGTGAGTAACATCAAGGGATTAAATACGCCCATGAGTAATGGGTAAGAAAAAGTGGCACAAAGTGCCAAAGGAGGAAAAGACATGAGAAATGTCAGTGAGAAGCAAGCCAATAGGATCTGGAAACTCCAGACGCAAATTGGCAAAGGGTTGATGGATGGGACACATGATCCGGAAAAGTTTGCAGATTCTCTGCAGAAATTTTTGGGGAAAAAAGATGAAATACTTCAAGGAGCTCGAGCCATTTTGGAATTGGAAAGTTATCGGTTGTTCATTAATTCCGACCAGACCATGGCCGAAATGATCAAGAAAGGCAAGTACAGCTCATTTGACGAGGACATCAACAATGAACATTTTAAGATTCAGCATACTCGTCAGCATGAGGTTGAGCTTGAACTGGTTCATTTTCGATTTGCGCATTATGGTATAACGGGCATCCATAAAAAAATAGTGCTCGCCCATTTAATAGAGGAGGGACTTAAGCCAGCCAAGATAGTGCATTTGCTCTTTCTTTGCGCGTTATATCCCGAATTACAAAGGCCATGGATAACTGCTCTCGGTTCAGAATGGGTCAATTCAAAAGGTAGACGCCTCTCTCCATATCTGAAATGTTTTGATAATCAGCGGGAGCTTAAACTTAATTGGGGCGGTGACGGTTTCCATTGGAAGGCCGATACCTGCTTCCTGGCAGTACGCGAATAAAATAAAATTTATATCATCTAAGGGCGATTTGTGAAAACGAGTCGCCTTTTTTAATTGGGGTAAGATGGGTAAGAAGGGAAAAAGGGGTAAGAGGGGAAAAGCCGAAGGCGCGAATTATGATTCGCGCCTTCGGCTGGAGAGAGAATATGTTATTCCCTCGTAGGCGCGACAAGCTTGTCGCGCCTACGAGGAGAGAGATTAATTATATTTATTTTGAACTTTGGCTAGTTTTTCACCTTCAATTAACATTTGGACAGCGTTGAGTGCGGCCAGAAAAATATTTTTTAATTTTTTTTCATCTTCAAGAGAGAATTTTTGGAGAACAAATTTGTCAACCGGGATTTTGGTTCTTAATTCATTGGCAATGCCAATTCTAATGCGAATTAGATTTTTAGATTTTAGATTATAGATTATAGATTCAATCCCTTTGTGCCCACCCGAACTTGCATCTTTGGAAATGCGCATGACTCCAATAGGTAAATCTATATCATCATGAATAATAGTAATATCTTGAGGTTTGATTTTGTAAAAAGTTTTGATTTTCTTGACCGCAATTCCGGAATTATTCATGAAAGTTTGAGGCTTGGCTAAAATAATTTTTTGTTCGCCAAAAGTGCCTTCGCAGATTTCTGCCTGGAATTTTTTATTTAGTTTTAAGGATTTTAAAATCAGATCTTCAGCGATTGTGTCAATAATGTGAAAACCAATGTTATGTCGGGTATTTTGATATTCTGGGCCGGGATTGCCGAGGCCGACGATTAATTTGGTCATATGTTTAGTATAAAGTATAAAGTAGAAAGTTTGTAAAGTTTGGAATGATTTATTATAGTAGAAAGTTTATAAAGATTTTATTAAGCCGGAGAGGATTTTTGAAATTTCTAAAGCCATATTATAATTTTTTTCAAAATCTTCTCTTGAAATATATTTTAATTCTAAAGCTAAATATAACATTGATCTTGCTTCTCCGCACGAACCCTTGGCCATATATAAAAATCTTATAAATTCCTTGTTTGTTTTTCTCTCAAATCCTTCGGCAATATTATTCATAATTGAAATAACAGCTCTTTGTATTTGATTCCTAAAACTATAATCTATGCATTCTTTAAAACAAGCATAGGCAGAAATGACTAATTCTTTACTTTTTTGCCAAGCAATAATATCCTCAAATCGTTCAAATTTCATAATATTTTCTTTATACTTTATAAACTTTATAACTTTAAACTTCACGGTAGTTTATTCGCGATTATATTTAAAGCTTGGGGCAGTACTTTGATGTCCAGATAAGGCAATTCTATCACTTCGCCGTCAATTTGCATATGAGTTTTTTTATTAAACGGCAAAATATAAACATCTTTGACTTTATGGAATTCATAACGCCAATCTTTTTGATAATCTTCAAATAAAAAGCGGCGGATTAAGATAATTAAATCTTTGAGGCGCAAGGTTTTTAAAATGCTAATATTCAAATTCCCATCGTCAATTCTTGACTCAGGATTTAATTTAAGATTAAAGAATTTAGCAAAATTGGAAATGAAAATGCTCTGGGCAGTGACCGTTTTGGAATAGCCGTCAAATTTTATGAAGAATTTATCCGGTTTAACATTGAAAAAATTTAAAATAAGGCTCAAGCCATAAGCTAGAAAACCCCAGGCTCTTTTGGCTTTACGAGAAGTATTTTTAATTATCCTGGCATCAAAGCCACAGCCAGCAGCAATCAGAAAATAATGGCGATGATTGATTAAACCAACATCAATTTTTTTTATCTGGTCAGAAAATCCGAGTTTTAAAGCTTTGGGAGTATCTAAAGGAATGCCCAATGATTGTGCCAGGATATTGCCGCTGCCTAAGGGAATGATTGCCAGGGGAGTCTGACTGTTATTATGCAATATCCAGGAGCTAATTTCTTTAATCGTGCCATCGCCGCCACAGGCAAAAATACGCTCAAAGTCATTTGGCTTTAAATTAGTAAAAGGACCGATTGAGGTATCATGCCAGACAATTTCAAAATCATATTGTTTTAAAAGGTTTTTGATTAGTTTATCTTTTGTGTTTTTTTTACCAGCAATCGGATTATAGATGAATAACGCTTTCATTTATTCTCCTTTTTTAAGGCTTATATTTAAAGGTGTCCCAGTAAGATTAAATTTATCACGTAGCGCATTTTCTAAATATCTTATATAGGATTGGTTTAAAGTGTCTCGGCGGCGAATTTGTAAGGAAAAACTCGGGGGATTGATATCTGTTTGTTTTAAATTTGTCAGATAAGGATGGAGAGCGCCTTTTTCTTGCGAAGGCTTGTGCATTTTTATAGTGCGTTTTAAAAATTTATTTAAAGCGCTGGCAGATATTTTTGTTTGGCGAGCCTGATAGACTTTTAAGGCCAGATCTAAAACCTTATGGATGTTTTGTTGAGTTAAAGCAGAAACAAAAATTACCGGCGCCCAAGTCATGTAGGGAAAATTGCGAAAAAGATATTTTTTAAATTTGTCAGCGCTTTTAGTATCTTTTTCCGGCAGCAAATCCCATTTATTTGCAATAATGACAATTCCCACTCTGGCATCAAGCAAGATTTTACTGAGCTTATTATCCTGAATGGTAATTGGCTGGGAAATATCCAAAACAAGAAAGCAAACATCAGATTGCTTGGCATTGTTTATGCTTTTTCTGACTGATTGTTTTTCTAAACCTTCACCCACATTGGCCTGCTTACGAATGCCAGCAGTATCTATTAAAATATAATTTTGTCCCTGATATTCTAAAGATGTATCAATGGCTTCGCGCGTGGTAAATGGAATAGGTGAGACAATTACCCGTTCTTCGCCTAATAGCGCATTTAAAAGCGATGATTTGCCGACATTGGGTTTGCCGATGATTGATACCTTTATGGCTTTTTTTACTTCAAATTTTTTAGATTTTCTTACTTTTTTTATTTTTTTTAAATTATTAATAACTACATCAAGCAGATCTCCTGTGTTTGAGCCATTTATAGCCGAAACATAAATTGGTTCGCCCAAGCCTAATTTGAAAAACTCAGCGCCTTGAGCTCGCCACTTGAGAGAGTCTGTTTTATTGCCTACCAAAATTATATTTTTATTAAATTTTTTTAAAGCCAGGGCTAATTCCTTGTCTTGCGGCATCAGTCCGGCTTGGATGTCAACCAATAACAAAATTAAATCCGCTTGTTTTAAGGCAGCTTGAGTTTTTTTTATAATTTCTAAGGAATATTCAAGCTGAGGTTGAGCCGAAAGTGTTTTAAGCTTTTTGGGCGGGATTATTGTTTCAATTCCACCCGTGTCCATTAATTCAAAATTAATGCCCTGCCAATAAACAGGGCTGATTAAAAAATCACGGGTGGTACCGGCTATAGCAGAGGTGATGGCTTTAGGCTTTTCTACTAAACGGTTAAAAAGCGTTGATTTGCCGGTATTCGGTCGCCCCATAATTATGACTTTGGACAGTTCTTTCATAAGAGGATTTTTAACTTCTGGATTAAAAAGTCAGAGTATTATTCTGCTCGGGAGATTGTCTGTTGATCTTGGCCTAAAATAATTAAAAAGTCAATATTTGCTGAGTAGGTAATCCCTGGTTCGGGCTGGTTAAAAGTTGCGTTGGCATTTAATTTTGCTTTTAAATCCTGCAGTTCTTCAACTTTTTGGCCATTGGTTAAATCATAAATAACGGTAGTGGTAAAATCTTGTTTTTGCGCATTGCCAATTTTTATGACTTCATAGCCTTTCTTTTTTAAATTCGTTGATGTTTGATAGGCCAGACCTTCAATTTTAGTGCCGTTTTGAATTTCCACTTTAATTTTTTCTTTGGCTTTGACCTCTTTGGCTGGTTCAAAAACATATTTAACCATTTGCTTTAGCTGGTAAAAAGACATATCTTTGGGCAAAAGCAAATAAGCGCCATTAATCATGGTGGCATAAAGCGGGCTGTTCTCTCCGTTATCTAAAACTAAAGTGGAAATATTTTGTTTATCAACTTTTTTCGCCAATTTAACGAACTTGAACATTTCCCAGATGTCCATATTTGTTGAGACGTGCTCGCTGTACATTTTCATTAAGGCAGAAATTTTGTTATAGCTTAAAAATGTTGTAAAAGATAAAGCCTGATCTTTGACTGCCTGCAGCACCTGCTGCTGTCTTTTTGAGCGGGCAAAATCAGAGCCTTCATTATTTGTGCCATGGCGAGAGCGGGCATAATTTAAAGCAGTCAATCCATCCATCTTTTGCCAGCCGGCTTTGAAGGAAATAGTCTGGTAGCCATTTGGATTTGAACTAAAATCATCAGTCGGAAATTGATTGTCGGTAAAACTATTTTCTACGTTTACGTTTACTCCGCCAAGCGCGTCAATAAGTTTTTCAAAACCAGAAAAATCAACCCGTACGTAGTAGTCAATAGGAATATCAAAAACTTGGCTGATTGTTTGCGTGGCAAATTCTGCACCTGAACCGGATTCTTTTAATTCACCAAAATGATTAGCCTCATTTATCCTGCGCCAGCCATAACCCGGGATTGGGATAGACAAATCGCGCGGAATGGAAGTTAAAACAACTTTATTTTCCGAAGGCTTAAGCGAAGCCAGAATAATTGTATCGGTCAGATAAGGGCCGGGATGGCCTTCCCCGCCCATGCCTAAAAGCAAAATATTTATCCGGTCGTTTTCTTCTCCTTTTAATAATTTATCCTGGCTGAGTGAAAATCCGAAACCGCCAAAAGGATTAATTTTTTCCAGATTCTGCGCGATGCCTTCGCCGGAAAAGATTACTTGAAATGAAAAAAAGGAGATAAAGATGATGAAAAAAATTAAAGGATAAAAAAAGATCTTGGACAAAATTTTCTTTTTTTGCTTATATTCTTTTTCAATATATTCTAGGAAGTTTATTTTTGGGATTGGCATTTTTTATAAAATAAAATAAGGCAGGAATACTTTATCATTTAATGTTCCTCTATATATTTAATCAGAAAAAGTAAAAAATTTCAAGTTATTTGAATTTGCCTAAATTATTTTTCTGTGGTATAATTTCAACAATTCTATTTATTATTAATTTTATCTCAGATGAAAGAAAATAACCAGTTTGAATGGAATACGAAGTCTACCTATGACTCTATCTGGAGAACAATAAGCGAATTTATAGGGGAGATAGTTAAAGTAATTATAATTTCCTTAGCCATTATTATCCCGGTGCGCTATTTTTTGATCCAGCCTTTTTATGTCAAAGGCGCTTCAATGGAACCAAATTTCCATGATCATGAATATTTAATAATTAATGAAATAGTCTATCGTTTTGAGAATCCCCAAAGAGGAGACATTGTTGTATTCCGCTATCCTAAAGATCCCAGCCAATATTTTATAAAAAGAGTTATTGGCTTGCCAGGCGAAAAAATTAAAATTAAAGATAATAAAGTATACGTTTATAATGATAAGTATCCTAATGGTCTGGCGATTAATGAGGATGTTTATCTGCCAGAAGATGAACAAACGCCCAATTTGGGGTTAACTGAATTTATTTTAGGCAGTGATGAATATTTTGTCATGGGTGATAATCGCGAGGCAAGTTTAGATTCGCGACGTTTTGGGCCAGTACCCAGACGCTTAATTATCGGCAAAGCCTGGATAAGAGGCTGGCCATTTGATAAGATAACAATTTTTCAGACTCCGCAATATAATATTTAACAATATGCCCAAAGTTAAAAAGACAAAGGCAAATAAAAAAATGAAAAAAATTAAACCAGTTGTGGCTAAAGAAAAAATAGAGCCGACTAGCAAAGCCGTTAAGGTGTCAAAAAAAACACCTCAGGTTTTGCGTGGCTTCAAAGATATTCTGCCGGGTGAACAAAAATATTGGAATTTGATAAAAAATAAAGCCGCGGCCATTGCCAGAGATTATGGTTTTGAAAGAATTGATTTGCCATTTTTGGAAGAGACCGGTCTTTTTAACAGAGCCGTTGGCAAGGATACTGATATTGTAGAAAAGGAAATGTTTTCTTTTGAAGATCGCGGCGGAGAAAAAATCAGTTTGAGGCCAGAAGCGACAAGCCAGATAGTGAGAGCCTATATAAATCATGGCATGTTGAATTTGCCTCAACCTGTTAAACTATATTATATCGGTCCGATGTTCCGCTATGAGCGTCCGCAATCAGGCAGATATCGCCAGCACACTCAATTTGGCTTTGAAGCCCTGGGAGACAAAAATCCGATTTTAGATGCGGAAGTCATTATAATGGCTTATAATTGTTTGCAGGAATTAGGTTTGAAAGTAAATATTCAGATCAATAGCATTGGCTGCCCTGATTGCCGTAAAGAATATAAGACGCAATTGGTTAATTATTATAAAACTCAGAGAACTGATTTGTGTCCTGATTGCAAAATCAGGTTAGGCAAAAATCCTTTGCGACTTTTAGATTGCAAAGAAGAAAAATGTCAGGCCATAGCTGAAGATGCGCCGCAAATTGTAGATTGGCTGTGTGAAGAGTGTAAAGTTCATTTTGTCAAAGTTCTGGAATTTTTAGATGAATTGGAAGTCCCATATAATTTAAATTCGCGCCTGGTCAGGGGTCTTGATTATTATACAAAAACAGTTTTTGAAATTTGGACTAATTTAAGTGAACAAGAGCAGCAAACCGAAGGCAAAAAAGCCCAGATAGCTTTGGGTGGAGGCGGACGCTACGATGATTTAGTTGAACTTTTGGGTGGCAGAAGCACGCCCGCGGTCGGCGCTTCAATTGGAATTGAGCGAGTAGTCTTAAAAATAAAGGAAGCAAATATTGAGGTTCCGGAAATTGTTAAATATGATATTTTTGTAGCGCAATTAGGTGAAGCGGCTAAAAGAAAATGCCTGGCCTTGTATGAAGTTTTACGCAAAGAGGGCTTGAAAGTTGCTGAATGTTTTTCCAAAGATGGTTTAAAAAATCAGCTGGAAATAGCTAATAAATTAGGAGTAAAATATGCTTTAATTTTAGGCCAGAAAGAATTGTCAGAAGGCACAATTTTGCTTCGTGATATGGATGGCGGCGTTCAGGAAACAATTAATTATGATAAGGCAGTTAAAGAAGTAAAAAAGCGTTTGTCAAATTAAACTGTTATATATTTTCAAATAAAAAGCGCTGGGGATAAAACCGGCGCTTTTTAGTTTATTTTAGCGATTTTCAATTTGACTTAACATAATTTTATTGGTATTATTAAAATATCTTTTAGGAAGGGAGATGTTTATACTTAATGACAGAAATTAAAAGGAAAAAAGGCGAGACTTTCGAAAGCTTGCTGCGACGTTTTAATAAAAGAATGTTGCAAAGCGGTAAGTTGCTCCAGGCTAAAAAGATAAGGTTTTTAGAAAAAGACCCGAACAAGAATTTAGCCAAAAAATTGGCTTTGAGAAGATTAAAAATCAAAGCCAAAAATGAATATTTAAAGAAAATTGGCAAGGATTTAGAAGAATAATTAAAATGCGAATGATACGAATTGGTTAAGTATTTGTAATAATTTGTAGTAGATTCGTAAATTTGCCTTCGCAGAACGTAGTTTGCTACGGCAAACGAAGGTTTGTAACTATGTCAATTTTAGAGCAAATCAACCAAGATTTTCAGCAGGCTTTTAAAAACAGGGAAACAAGCACAATTTCTACATTGCGCTTAGTTTTGGCTGCTGCCAAAAATGAAAGAATAAAAAAAATGGCTGATTTGCAAGATGAAGATATTATTCGGGTTCTTAAAAGCGAGGTTAAAAAGAGGAAAGAATCTATTAGCGATTTTCAAAAAGGAGAACGGCCTGATTTGGTTGCGAATGAAGAAGCTGAGATTAAAATTATTGAAAAATATTTGCCAGCTACCCTAAGTGAAGAGGATTTAAGACAGAAAATAAAAGCCATTTTGCAAGGGGCGGAAGACAAAGAAAATCTAGGCAAGGTTATCGGGTTGGTGATGAAAGACTTGAAAGGCACGGCAGATGGCAGCCTGGTTAGAAAAATTGTGGAAGAAGAATTGAATAAATAAAATAAAAAACATTTTAAAAAAACCCATGCTCCAGAATTTTCTCCTGGCTTTTAGCCAGGAGCAAAAAAAGAAAAAACTTGTCAGTCAAGCTGCCAAATTATTTGTAATTATGCTTTTATTTTTGGCAGTTTTTTTATTTGTTCAGCCAGTTTGGGCGGCGACAATTGAACCTGGTTTAAATACTCTTGCTCCATATATTGGCCTAACAACTACAGATGTCAGAGTAACCGTAGCAAGAATCATCCAAGTTGCGCTGGGGCTTTTGGGTATTATCGCATTAGTGATTGTGCTCTATGGCGGATTTATGTATATGACTTCACTGGGTGAAGCAGATAAGATTGATAAGGCTAAAAAGATTTTAACAAATGGTGTTATTGGTTTGATAATAATTTTAGCAGCCTTTGCTATCGCCAGTTTTGTTATTAACAATCTTATTGAAGCTACTACAGGCGGCGGTGGAGGCGAACCTCCTGGTTATGGCGATGAGGGCGGCGCTTTGGGCAATGGGATTATTGAAAGCCATTATCCGCCGCGCAATGCTATTGAGATTCCTCGCAATACCACTATTGTGGTGACTTTCAAGGTGCCAATGAATGTTGATTCTTTAGTTGATGCGAATAATAATATTGCGCAGACAAATAGCGTGCCGAATATAAAAATCCATCCAACAGCGAGTACGGCTACAGCTGATAATGTGGTTGATGTTCTTGCTTCATATACGCCTGATTTTAAAACTTATATTTTTAAACCCAATGTTTTATTAGGCAGAGATGATCAGGCAGTTAGTTATACGGTTGAATTAACCAACAACATTAAGAAATTTAATGGCAGTGATGCTTTTGGCGCTTTTGGCAGTTATAAATGGAATTTTGAAGTTTCAACTATTATAGACATCACTCCGCCGCAGATTGTTTCAGTCATTCCACAACCAGTGAATAATTCCGGCGCAACAGTGCCACGCAACATTGTCATTCAGATTAATTTTAGCGAACCAATCAATCCTCTGACAATCAGAGGCCGGGTTGAAGTGCAAAATGGGCCGTCACAGACACTGGGAGAATTAAAGCCGGGTACATTTAATAATATAAATGTCACAACAACAAGCAATAATAATACCTACAATATTGCGGGTGAATTTAGTTATGGCAATGAATATAAAACAGTAGAATTTGTGACTAATGATTTGTGCGGCACCAATTCCTGCGGCGGTGATGTGTTTTGCTTGCCCGGAGGCGCTCAAATTAATGTTTTGGCAAAAGCCGCTACTTTGTTAGGCTCAGGGCCAGCTGCGATTTTTCCTTATGATGGCTTGGTAGATATGGCCGACAATTCTTTAGACGGTAATTTTGACAATATCGCCCAGGGACCGAGCGCAAAAAGAAGCCCGCAGACAACAGCTTATGATTTAAATAGCCAGGCCAATAACAGATATGTCGCAGATACGAATGTGGGTGATGATTTGCAATGGAGTTTTTACACCAATAATCTGATTGATTTAATGCCGCCTGAAATTGATACTAATCCAGCCAACAGATATTCACCGACAGCCAATAAAACCAATGTTAGTCCGCAAGCAAATCCGATCATACCTTATACTAAATTAATGATGGCTTCTAGCTTAAAACCAGATAAAGGATATGGCGATGGTTACTGTAAATGCTCTGCTACTAATAATCCCTGTGAATTTGGCTGCGATTTTACCAAGGGCTGGTGTAATGACAGTAATGGGGCAAGGTTTGTCTGTACTAACAGCGTCCCTTTAATTAGTTGCCCGCAAAATCAAGCTTGTTTTGAAGAAGATCATATGACTTTGATCCAACCCACAGATGCAGCGCCACGAGGTTATTGGATAAGCAGCGTTAATAATAGCGCGCTGACAGCCACAATTGCAACACTTAATCATGACAACCCATTGATTGGTGAAAAAACATATAGTCTGACAGTTGGGTCTGGCGTTAAAGATTTAATGCAAAACTGTTATCAGCCTTGTTCTGGTCCAGGCTGTGATAAAATTTTAAAACCAGGCGGCAAGCCAAATGAATATATAGAAGGCTCAGTTTGGCAGCCAAAAAATACCAGTTCTGATCAGGGAGGGTTCCCGTCTTGCCAAATAACAACAACGCCATAAGGCGGTTAATTATGAAGATAGAAAAAACAAAAAAAATAATTTTAGTCGCATTAGCCATTTTTATAGGCTTGATTGCAATTTTATTGGTCAGTCCTGTTTTGGCTCAGGTTGAACCAGGTCTAAACACTCTGTCTCCATATATTGGCTTAGGCACTCAAGATCTCAGAGTGACCATTGCCAGAATTGTTCAGGTGGCTTTTGGCTTACTAGGCATTATCACTGTTGTTTTAGTTATAATTGGCGGAGTAATGTATTTGCTTTCTGGAGGTGAAGCGGAAAAAATCCAAAAGGCAAAAAATTTGTTAGTTGCCGCAGTCATTGGCCTGGTTATCACCTTATCAGCTTTTGCTATTGCCAGTTTTGTGATTAATGAATTATTAAAAGCCACTGGCGCGGGAGGGCCTGGTTTTAATATAAATACCTGTCCAAATTGTTATCCGCCATGTGATAATTGCGGTCCAATTCCGGGCCAGTGTCCTGATCCGAATAAAGACAGCCCGGCGCCATATATCTGCAGTTTATCGGGGATCAATAATGAGCCAAAAGGCGCGACAGGAGATTTTATTACAATTATGGGAGGCAAGTTTGGCGCCACTCAGGGGAATTCCAAAGTATTTTTTAGAAAAGGGCTGGCTCCAAATTATCAGTATATTGAAACTACGATTGTTAATTGCGGCAATGATCCTGTTTGGCACGATTCTCTTATCAAAGTTGAAGTTCCATCAAGCCTGCAATTTGATAATGTAAATGCTGAGCAAAATATTTATAAAGTCGTAATTAAGACAGGAGCTAATAATGAAAATACCAGTGAAGACAAATCAACCGCACTTTATCCGCCATACAATGATGATTTTACCTTGTTAGCCGGATTGCCCGGACCTGGTGTTGCCTGCCTCCAACCGGATAATGGCGCAGAAGGCACAACAGTTACTGTTTTGGGCAAACGATTTGGCACTCAGACTGCTGGTGCAGATTTTTTAAAGTTTCCCATGAATGTTAATGCACAAGTCGGGCATTGGGATGATGAGACAATCCTGAGCAGCGTACCTCCAGGCGCAGTGAGCCAGCCCAGCAATTTAGTTTTTGTGCAAAAAGGCACTATCACCAGCAATGGTTCTCCTTTTTATGTTAAATGTGACAATATAACCGCGAAATGTTCAGCAGATAATTGCTGCAGTGGAGGATATTGCTCTTTTACCACTTCAGATTATTGTAAAGGCGGGCCAGGAGAGCCATGTTCCGGTTGTAGTACGGCAGGCTGTCGGGCAGGCAATTATTGCGACACAACTAATCCTTCAAGTTGTATTTGTAAGGAAGCTGGACCTGGCGCACCCTGCAGTTCCAACACCGCCAGTTGCGTCCCTTCTAATGATTTATGCGGACGCGGATTTTATTGCGCGACTAATGCAGCGACTGCTTGCACTTGCCAATCTCTGCCTCAGATAGATTCTGTCAGACCTGATAATGGAGCCCCGGGAAATTTTATAACTATTACTGGCCAGGGTTTTGGCACTTACGATTCTAATATAAGTAAGATTATATTTTTAGGTACGACTGCCAATAATGACGAGCAAAATGCTAGTTTGCCAACAATTTGCGGCGCCGCTGTTATCTGGCAAGATAAGCAGGTTGTAGTTGAAGTGCCAGCAGGCGCTGTAAATGGCCCGATTAAATTAATAAATGCAGACAGCCAGGAAACAACTTGGGATAATCAAGGGGCAGGTGGATTTACTGTTAATAATGTTAAAAGGCCAGGATTGTGTCCGCTTAGTGCAGCCAGTCCCGATAGAGGTGAGTTTGGAACCTTAGTAAGTTTGAGCGGAAAAAATTTCGGGACAACTAAAGATTCAGCGACAATTGGTGGTGGTGAATTTGATAATAAAAACATATGGACTTGGCTTGATGATTCAATTAAAAATCTTAAAGTGCCGAATATATTGCCCGGTGTTTTACCTGTTCAGGTTAAAGTCGGGTCAGAAAATAGCAATCCGGTTAATTTTACGGTTACCCAGCCGGCAAAAGTGCCAAAAATTGATTATCTTGATCCATCAAGCGGGCCAATTGGTCAGTATGTGACAATTTTTGGCAGTAATTTTGGCGAGCAGGCTAATCTGGTTAAATTTTTAAATCTGGCTGGTGAAACTGATTTTGAAAGCTCTAATTGGCTGATTGCTGATACAAATTTTCCAGCAGGCTGTTCAAAAGCTGGGTATTGGCACGATACATATATAATAGTAAAGGTTCCGTCTGGTTTAAAAATAAATAATAGCCAGGTGGTAGTTAAATCCCAGAATAATCTTTACAGCAATACAATGGATTTTACCCGTAATAATAATCCTGTCACTCCGGGCATTTGCGCCATTGCCCCTGATCAAGGTCCGGTTGGAATCAGCGGTGTGACTTTATATGGTGAAAATTTTGGTACATATTCTTCCTCAACCAGCAGCCAGGTTAATTTTTGGCAAAATAAAATACCTGCTGATCAAGCTTTGGATTGGTCAGCGAATAAAATAGGCGCAGGACTTGATGGCAAGCAGGGTCAGTCCGGAAGTTCATTAACTGTTCCAATAGGCGCCATAACCGGACCTGTGCAGGTAACTAATTCAGCCGGTGTTTTAAGTAATAAGGTTCAGTTTAAAGTCAATGATTGCCGGGTGCAAAATATTTGTGCTGGCAGCCAAATTTGCTGTCAGGCTGACGGAGTTTGTAAAAATCCTGAAGACTGCGGCCAGGCTGTTTATGGCCAGATGTGCACGTATTCCTGGTCATTTACAACCGGCAAATTAGTTTCGGCTCTGCCCCCGCAAGTAATTGAGGATATTGCCTGTACTGACAAGCCACAGAGCCCGACGCCCTGGAAAAAATCAGTTGATAATTGCACAAATATATGGGTCTCTGCCAGATTTAACAAACTAATTGATCCAATTACCTTGCAAAAATCAGCTAATAATATTGAAGTCAAAGCCTGTGGCACAGCAGATAATTTTAATTTTGCTGATTGCAATACCCCTGCGCTTGTTCCATCGGACATTACAACTTTTTCATTCAATTTAGATAATCAAGGCGCAGAAGCCAGCGGTTTTGAATTCCAGCCAGACGGCAATTTAGAGCCAAATACCTGGTATCGGGTCACCTTAAAAAGCGGGGCCAATGGAATTTATTCATTAGAAACTGAGAATCAGGCCAGCCTGCAATTAGATGGTGATTTTGATGGCCAGCCAGGCGGGGAGTATAGTTGGTATTTTAAAACAAAAAATTCAAATTTAGCCTGCGATGTTGAGAAGGTGGTTGTTACGCCCCAAGACGCTTTAATTATCAGAAAAGATCAAACTCAAGATTATAATGCTTTTGCCCTGGCAAATAATTGCAATATATTGGATAGCAATTTTTATGACTGGAATTGGTATAAAGTATATAGCACTCAGCAAACAGAAAGCGCACAATGCGATCAGCCTGCAGACCCTGCTCCTCAAACAAATTACTGTACTGCCAAAATTTCTTTAGCAGACAATCTGCCTTTGCCTGATGGAAATAATAAAATTGATTATAAACAAACGGCTACGCCAGAAAAGCAAGGTTTAATTTATGTCGGAGCCAAAGTCTCGGATAAGAAGGATGATAATAATAGACTAGTCATTGATTTAAATATTCCAGAAATAGATTATTTTACACCGACTAACGGCCTGGTACGTCCAGAAGTAAAAACTTATGTCACAATTTATGGCAAAAATTTTGGAGCTGCTCAAGGTACAAGCCAAGTTTTCTTTGATAATATTCCTGCGCAATTAGCTGATTGTAAAGAATCCTGGTCAGACACTATGATTAAAGTCCAAGTGCCGCAAGGCCAGTCAATCCCTGCTGGAAATTCAGCCACTTATAAATTACCAACTCCAGGCAAAGAAGACGGCATGCTATTATTTTATGATTTTGAGGAAACTAGCAATGTGCTTATCAGTGATAGAATTAATGGTTTTGACGGTGAAATCAAAGGAACTCCGGCTCACATTAATGATTTATTTAAGCAGGCATTATATTTAAATAATTATCCGGTTTCCAGTGATTATAAAGATTACGTTAAATTGCCAAACCAGAATTTAGGCACCGGCAGTTTGGAATTTTGGTTTAAACCGCAGGGTAGCGGTACTTTATTCAGCGCAACAGACGGGACAGCTGTAAATGCCTTTTCCTTAGATTACAGTACGGCCGCCAATACGAAAAAGATTATTAAAGATAATGACTGGAATTATTTAGCTTACACTTATGATGGCAGCCAGGCGAATTTATATTTAAATGGTTTTAATTTTAATGATTTTACCGGTACTGGCATTATTTTGACTGGAAATTTTATTGGCACTGATAAAAACAGCATTTTGATTGGCGCAAAAAATATTACCAATCTCAGCAATTACTTTAAAGGCGAGATAGATAATTTTTCAATATTTAGCGCGATTTTGACGCAAGAACTTATTAGCCGGTATTTTGGTTTAAGCGCTGGCCAGGTTTTATTTTTAAAATTTGAAGATACTGGCAATGAAATTATTGATTCTTCACCCAATAAATTTACGGGGATTGCGTCTTCGGGCAATATAGCCAGAGTCAATGAAGGCATGTCTGGCAAGGCCATAAGTTTTAATTCTGATAATCAATATAGTTTAAATATAGCCAATGACCCTTCTTTAAATTTCAACAAAGAATTTTCAATTGAAGGCTGGATAAAAACAGGCGCAAATCCTGCTACGCAGAGTTTTTATTCATCAGATGAAGCTGCTTTCCGCACAATTGCCGGAGGCTTTTTGCGTTTGACTTTGCAAATTAATAATGGCAGTGATGTAGCGACTTATTATGCTCAAAGCACTAATAGACTCCTGCCAGATCAGTGGAATTATTTTGCCGGCACTTATGATGGACAAAAAATTCAAATAAATTTAAACGGCACAAAAACAGAATTTAACGCGCCTGGCTTTATTTCTCAAAGCAGCAATTTTAATTCTGCCTGCATCGGCTCCTGCTCGGGCACTTTTATAGGTTCGCTTGATGAAATTGCAATTTACAATCGTGTTTTGTCAGATTCTGAAATAAACAGCCGTGTTGGCGCAAAAGATATGTCGCATCTTGTTATCACGACTGATTTTGGCAAAGCAATTAGCCCTGATGTTTTTTCATTTAGCAATAATATTTATCCTTTTTTGTGTTCCTTAGAGCCGAATTTCGGAGTTGAGAATACTCCGATCACTGCGACAGGCGCAAATTTTGGCGATTCCAATAAAACTGTTTTTAATAATATCCAATATGGCGTAGGCAGTTATGTTAATTTTAATAATCTGCTTTTTAGCTTATTTTTAACTGATGATAAAATAAAATCATGGTCAAATCAGATATTAAATATTTTAAATCCTTTAAAAATTGATGCTAGTAGCTTGCCTGAGAATCAGGTTTATGTGGCAATTGATCCTTTTTCAGAACCATATAATGATTTATTGAATGCCGGCACATTTAGTGAAGGAGATCCGTTTGCTGATCTTAATAATAATGGCGTTCATGATCAGGCTGCTTATAATAATGGACAAGAGCCGGACTTAAAAAGCAACACCTTGCCGTTTTATTTGTCTCCGGTAATTACTTCTATTTCACCGGATAATGGCCCGATTAGCCAATGGGTGACTATCAGCGGATATAATTTCGGCGATACTCCAGGCAAGGTATATTTTTTCAATAATCAGGCAGCAGAATTACCGCCAGCGCCCTGTGAAAGATACTGGACCAATAATCAGATTATCGTGGTTGTGCCGGCTGGCACGCAGTCAGGTGATGTTTATTTGGTGACTGCCCAGGGCGGCTTAAATAATGAAGGTATTGAAAGCAATCGGGTCAGATTTACAGTCAATGACAATTTGCTTGGCGCAGGTTTGTGCCAAATTTTACCTGCTAAAGGTAAAATTAATCAAGCGGTGACAATAAAAGGCGTAAGATTTGAAGATACGCGAGGGGAAAGTAATTTAATTTTTAGTAAAAGTAAAATTGCTTCTATTAATAATTGGTCAGCTAAAAATATCGCGGCCTCTGTTCCTGCTGGCACTGAAACTGGCTCTGTGGTGGTGACAAAGAGAATTTTAACTGGCAAAATTTGTGCCGGCTTTCATATCGGCGCTTTTTGCCCAAGTAATACTTATGAAAATTCTTATACTGAAGTAGTCAGTAATCCATTAAATTTTAAAATTTTAACGAGTACTGGCTGTACAAGTGATACTGATTGTGAGGCTTGCGGACTCGGAACAAGCAGTTGTGTTAATGGCATTTGTACTCCATATATTGCAAATTTTACGCCGCTCAATGGCAAGGTGGGGACATGGGTTGACTTACAGGGCTGTTATTTTGGCTGTGAGACGGGCAATGCTTATTTTAAAGGCCTAATAACAGACCCACCTATATCTACTAATGATTATAAGGCCTACTATCAATTAAAATCAGATGCCAGGGACGTTACCACTAATTTTGATGGCTCGTTTTGTGTGCTTAATAATTGCCATGAGGCTAATTATACTGACCCGGCTTATTTTAATAATAATGAATTGCTTTTGAATGGCAGTGATTATGTTAAAGTGCAAAATTATTCCATAACTTCAAGTTTCACTGCTCTTGCCTGGGCAAAATCAGGGACTAATAATTGGAATCAGAATGGCTGGATTATGAGTTCAAGGAGCAACAATGGCTTTATAATTCACCCTAATAGCGGCAAAAACACCTGGACAGGATATATTTTAAATAAAGATGGTCTCTACCTTCCTATTGGCGATTACACTGTAAATGATATAAAACAATGGCATCAATATGGGGTTAGCTATAATGAGGCGACTAAAATAGGGCAGATGATTTTTGACGGGCAAGTTGTCGCCACCAGAAATTTTACGGATCTAACTCCAGTATTTCTTAGAGAAAACAGTAAGATTGATCTTTATCTGGGGGTTGATTCTCCTCCATTCATGAACAGATTTGGTCAGGGTTCAATTAACGAAGCGCGTCTTTACAACCGCGAGTTGGCGATCAATGAACTTCAGGGGATTTATACTAAAGGCGGCGGTTCATTGCAGTCCTGGATTCCGGCGCAAAAGCCGAGTGATTGTAAATTCTGGCAGTGCTCGCCAAATGCCGATAATGATCATATTATTGCTGAAGTCCCGAACAAAAATACAGCTACCACTTTAGATGATGCGATTACAGGACAAATTAAAGTTATTACGTCTTTAGGTTTGGAAACTGTTACGGCCACGAATTTTGAGGTTAATGATATTGTTCAGCCAAATATTTGCACTCAAATCAGCCAATGCGGCAATAATTCAATTGAGGCAGGGGAGCAATGTGACGGCACTGCCTTGCCATCGCCTTTGCCCGAGTGTCCTGGCAATTTGCCCAATTGTACTTATCAGTGCGCTGATACTTGTACTTTATTAAGATGTGATGCCAATGATCAAAATTGCACAACGGCAGATCAATGCGGCAATAACGCAATTGATAATGGAGAAGAATGTGATTATTCTGCAAATCCCCCTGTTCCCAGCGGTTTAGATTGCACGAATTTCGGTTATCCGACAAATTCTTGTACATTTAATTGTGATAACCAATGTCTCTTGTCGCACTGCGATATTAATGGTCAGAATTGCGTTCCGGTTGATTCTCTTTGCGGCAATGGCAATATAGATACAATAGCTGATGGCAGCGGCAATATTATTTACCAGGAAGAATGCGATGGTACAAATTTGAATAATAAAACATGTGCAGATGTGCCTGGCGGTTTTGTGGGAGGAACTTTAAGTTGCTTTGGACAAGGTAATGCCAATCAATGCAATTTTGACACTGCTTTGTGCGCTAAAGCTATTACCAGGCCAAAGGTAGAGGCAATCTCACCAGCTGACGGAGAAACAGCTTTTTGCAGAAATGGCATTATGGACATATTTTTTGACAGCTTGATTGATCAAAAGACCTTGGAACAATATCAAGATAATGTTTTAACCAACAGAAATATAAAATTGGAAGCATGCACAAATCAAACTGTAAAAAATCAGGAAAATGGCTTAACGAAAAATGTTCTGGCTTATTTTAGAAATATATTTAGCAGGCTCTTTGGCTATGAAAAGCCAGCTTTGGCCCAAACAACTTGTACTGCTTTAAGCGATGAAGATTTTTACCTAAGAATTTATAACATTAATAATAAGACAGTAATTTCAGTCACCCCCAATTATTTATTAGATCCAGCCCAAATATATAGAGTGCAGATTGTCGGCGGTGATCAAGGCGTAAAAAGTTTGAGCAATGGTACTTTGGATGTTGCTAATTCAACCGCATGCTCTAGTGCTGACACGAATAATTGTTTAGCAACCTTCCTGACTCAGGGAACTGCAGGTGATGACCAAAGCGGCATTTGCCAGGTTAACTGGATAGATACGAAGGTTTATCGCGCGCCGTTTACCAGTGAAAATGACCGTATTGCCGAATATAATAATAATGATTTATTTGTTTGCGCAGGCAAAGATGACTGCCATCTTGATGCTGATTATGATCAAGACGCGACAACTTCTGGCAACCAACACATTTATGAGGCAGTCGCCAAATATAATAATGGCTGGACATTGAAAGCTAATTATCAGTGGTCCAGGACTGAAGATATTGATCCGCAAAACGCACTGGAAATTTATAACAGGATAGACAATTTATCAACGGATATAAATAAAGTTAAAAATACAACGGGCAGAGTTTATACTACAGCTAAGCCAATAAAAGAAGTTAAATCCCAATTATTAGTAGAAGCCCAGGCACAGGGCAGTTTGCTTGCGCCTGTTACGCAAAGTTTTAATGTCTTAATTTTAATGTGCGAAAATCCCTGGCCTTCAATAAAAGAAAAGTTTCCGTTGGCCTCAATTCCACAAGCTTTTAATTCCCAGACATATTATTGCCGCGATAACCCAGCCGGACTTTTGCCTGAGGCGCGTATTTTAATTCCGCCTGTTGAAAAACGAACAACTATTGAAAATCTGGATTTTCAGTATGGCAATCTGTTTAATTGGATTCCAGAAACCGGGCAGGGTGAATTATGGTTTGTCCAGCCAGTTGAAAGCTTGATCGTCAATGAGGGCTGGATAATTAATACTGCTTTAGGCTCTTTTGGCGGCAAAGATTTTAATTTAGGCAAGCAGCCGACTGGTATTTTGTCTTCACGGCAATTTGTAATTGAAGGCGATGAATTAAGATTTAAAATTGGCGGCAGTAATCATGCCTGGCCTAGCGCCAGATTAAATCAGGATCTGACAATAACTACTTCTGAGATTGAAGAACCGGGCGCAGGCAATCTGCCTGATAATGTTACGGCCGTAACTTTAGAAGCGGCAGATGCGCCAGAATCTACATTTTATGTCCGGGCACAAGCAACTGGCAGCGGAGATAATATCTTGAGGGATATAAGTTTTAAATTACCTAGCAATTATACTGGAAAAATTGGTATAATAAAGATATATGATAATAATGTAGATGGTTATGTAATGTTTGATGATTTGAGGCAATATGAAAAAGGCGTGCGAATACCGATAAGGTTTTAATTTTTAATTTTTTATGGTGAAAATAAACAAAAATAAATATTTATTGTTTGCTATTTTTATTATTTTTTTGGTTTTGCCAATTATGGGCAAAGCCCAAAATGAACGGGTGGCTGGCGCTGATACTTTATTAAGAGAATTTTTATTTCCCATTAGTTCTTATAAAGAATCCGGCAATGTTATTAGCAAATTGGGTGTTGAGTGCGATAAGTACAGCCCTTTAAACCAAGATTATGGCAATAATTCGTGCGCAAGCACTTTAACTGACACAGGTGAGATAAAAAAAATGCCAGACAATAATAGCATTACTACCTCTGGCCAAGCCAAATTTAGCTATAAATTTAATGTCAGCAATCAAGGAGATTATGTTTTTAAAATTAGCGCGTCCAATGATTCTGATAGTTTTTCTCGGTTAACACGCCAGCAGATTGATCATATTTTAACATCTCAAGAAATGAATGGCCTTAAAGATGTTGACACTATTTTAGCTTATTTGGGAGAGGGTCTGACTGTTGCTGATTTATCACTGATTTCTACCAAAGGTGATGAAGTTTATCAGCTGGTTAAGAATCTGGTTTTTAGCGTTTACGTAGATGGTAATAAACAGGGTTATATATTTGTTAAAGACACTGATCCTGCCCAGCTTCAGGAGGGTTCAGTAAAAATTGGCAATCTTTTGCCAGGAGAACATATTATTTACCTGCATTTTTTAAGTGATTATTATTATAATTTTTATGATGCCTGGAATCAAGGTGTTTGTTCTGGACAAGAAGAGGTGAATGGGGATACATGCGAGACATCGGATGCCAATGCCTGTCTGTCTGCCGTTGCCTCTGTTTGCCAAAATTCAGTCTGCACTGGAGGTGTTAAAAATGGCTTAGCCTGCCAAACTGAGACTGACTGTATTTACCACGGTACGTGCGTTTCTCAGCTGCCTGCTATTTTAAATAATTTTAGCAATGCTGATTTAAATAATAATAAAATTTTAGATACAAATCCTGTTATTTACGGCACGGCCATTGATACGATTATGCCGACCGATGATGTTATTGGCATAAGGATCTACAGTAATTTACTGAAAAAAGATGTTGTTTCCTGGTATCAGGATAATGTAGATAATGCTGCATCAAGTTATGACTCAATTACAGTTGACGGCTATCAGGCGGTCAGAGATGAGCGCACTGTTTATGTTAATGCGGCTAATATCGTAGAAACGCCCATACCAAATACTGATCCGCCTCAAACAGCCAAGCAATTTTTTACCAATATCTATGTCATGGCCTATAATCAATCAGCACCGTCAGAGACAATTAATATCTTTAACCAGATGCTGGATAATTGGGTTTTTAATATAAACGTGAGCGCTGATGTCAAGGATAAATTAAGGCGCGATATGACTCGTTTGGTTGATTTAAATACGATTAATGATTTGTTGCAGCAATATCAGGCCAGCCATGGCAAATATCCTGTTTTGGATGCAGGAACTTTTGTCCAAGGGCATTCTCTTTCTACCTGGCCATCCTGGCAGGCAACTTTAGGCAATGAGTTAGGTTCTGGGTTGCCTCTTGATCCTTTAAATTTAATGGCCACCTCTCAGAGAGGCACTTATAATTGTCAGGATTCAGTGGAAAAAGTTAATTGTGTTAATATCTGCACTAGAGATGCTAACAATGCAGCTCTCACAGGTTGTCCAGCTAATGAGCAGTGCGTTGACAACCAATATTGCAGTATTTGTCCGGCCCCCTATGATGTCCAGACTTGCTGGGATGCTATTAATTCAAAATTTGCTTTAAATACATACGCTAATTGTTGTCCTTTAACCGCACCTTACACTACAAACATTTGTCCTATAGTAAATGGTGCACAAGCTGATGCAAAATTAAACGGTGCTTTTAATCTGGGTGGGACAACATGCGTAGAGCAGGCTTTAAAGCCCGAGACTTATGACGGGGCATATGTTTATCAATACACTGCTTTAAATGGAGGTAAAAATTATCTTTTAAATTACCGTTTAGAATATCAAGATGCAAATCTCTGCGGGCCTGACCAGTGCTATTTTGATAATAAAGATAATGATCCAACCAATGATTGCTATGGCCCAGGCAGTTGCTTGGCTGCCTGCGATTCTACTGGCCAAAATTGCGGTACTTGCAGCGATAAAAGTAAAACAACTGAAGCTGACTGCAAAGCGGCAATTGGAACCTGGACATCAATGGATCAATATAAAGATAAAAGATGCGTTTTGGGAAATTGGCAGACCTCTTGTAATGACGGCTATATTGAAGGCCAATGCGGTGAAGCCTGCGATCCAAGTGTTAATTTAGAAAATCAGGCTTGGTGCGATTTAGAATACGGCGCGCATAATTGGTATAATAAACAACTGCAGCCAAAATGCACTGCCAGTTGCACTCTTGAAGGTTTAACTGCACCTCCCCCAGCTTATTCTTCTCAACCAGGTGTAAATAATTGCGGCGGTTTTTGCGGGGATTATAAAACGCAACAAGAATATAAAGAACAGTGCGACCAGGGTTCTGTCTCTGCGCCTATTCCCACGCCAGACAAAGGGGGGATTGGAGGCATAAGCACTACTTCGCAGTATATGTGCTCTGGCCAGGCTGGCGGGACGCCTATTTCGCTTAATGGCGCTAGTTGTAATCAATTTTCTGATGACTGGTTTCTGCCCTTAGCGCAAAGTTGTGCCGCTTTGCCAACAGACAGAATAAGCAATGATAACAATATCCTATTAGCCAAGGGCGGTTTTAGAGTCAGCTATAAATTTAACGTGGCTAAAAGCGGTTCTTATTCTGTGAAATTAACAACCGCTAATTTTGGTGATGATTTAAGTTTGCTGACTAAAGATCAAATTGATTATTTTAGCCAATTAAAAACCGCTGGCCAACCTGATTTATACAATATTAATAATGATGGCAGCCTCTTTATCCCAGAATACGGCGAAGTAACCTCTGACCAAAAATACAGTCTTTTGCGCAGCTTGATTTATAGCGTCTATTTAGATCAGGACTATATTGATGAGGCCAATTCTGGCAACAGGATCGGATTTATCATAGTACCGGCCACTAACCAGGATAAAAAGCAAGAAGCTACTTTGAATCTAGGCAGCCTGCAAGCCCGAAGCAGTGATTACACGGTTTATTTGCATTTTGTCGGCGATCATTTTTATCTGCCATTTGATCCAGCCACTTTACCCGTTTATGTTGATAAATTTACCGGAGTTGATACAGATGGCAATAATGTTTTAGATATAAACCCGGCAATTTTTAATGTCCAGTTTTTCTCGCCCGAAGCAAATGTGGGCAGCTGTCAAAGTTTTGGCGGTTATTGCGGAGATAGGGAAGTGGAGCTGCAATATGGCGAGCAATGTGATTATAAAAACTATGTAGTGCCTCAGCCTGCGGAAACAGCTAATCTGGCCAGAAATCCCAGTTTTGAAAAAATCTTTTCTCCCTGGGAAATTGTGGCAGGAAATGCCAGTCTGGACGAGGGTTCTTCTTTTAATGGACAGTATAGCTTGCTTTTGAGTTATGATGCTGCCAATGAATTTTGGCTTAAGCAATTTAATACCTTTTTTGCCAATAAACAATATTTAATTTCACTGAGGTTAAAGCTCTTAGTTGGAAAAATAAATTCCCTTAGTTTCCAGACAGGCGACCAAACAAATAGCGAGACTTGGACTGAGACTGATAAAGTTGATTTTCCTTTGCCAGATTCCAATGAACAAAAAGCCGGCTGGAATTTATACCAGGTTAATTTTACACCGAGCCAAGCGGCTTATAAATTTAGAATTATTTTTAATGTAGAGCCAGGTACTAAATTTAATTTAGATGAAGTTAAGATATTTCCTGATGTGAGTGTAAGACCGCAGTATCAATGCGGCATTAATTCAGCAGGGAAAAGATGCCAATATATTGGCGGCTATTGCAGCGATGGGATTATTCAGGATGGCTCCAATAACACTGTCCATTCAGCTGAACAGTGCGATGACCGAGTGGGCTTAAGTTGCGCCAATAGTGAAGGCTGCGGTAAAACTGGCCGTTGTGAGAATGGAATTTGTCTGAGTGATAATTGCAGTGATGCTTGTCTGAATGCCTATTGCGGTGATGGCATTGTCCAGCCTAATGAGATTTGTGATACTGGTAGTGATCCATACTGCGCTGATGGCTGTAAGAGCATTAAAATGGGTGGGACTTGCAGCGCTGTTAAGCCTTGCGCTCAGAATCTTTCATGTTCAATTAGAAATTATGGTGATTATGATACAAAATGCCTGGGTGCGCGAGGCAGTTTAGGCTGTAATAGCAATAATGATTGCGTTTTAGGCTATTATTGTGATGCGAGCACGACCAAATGCGAGCCGGAAGTATCTTCTTATTTAGAGTATCATTCTCAAACTGAGACAAATTTATTTTTTCCCAAACCGCCTTATACTGCTGACATCGGGTACAGCATAAATAATTCTAAATGTCCTAATTTCAAGGTGATTATTACAGCAGACAACAAGAATTTATTAGCTGATACTTGTACTGGCTTAGTCTGGAATTCAGCTGATAATATAAGCAATCCAAATACGAACTGGACTTACCAGGCAGCTGTTGATACGGGTTGCGGTGAAGCCACGGCGACGCGATTGCCAAATATTAAAGAGCTTTACAGTTTGGTTAGACAAACGAATATTGGGCTTTTTTATGCTGACAAACAAGTTTTAAAGCTCTGCCCATTAAATTGCAGTTATAACCAGGATGGTTTATGCAGCGATTGTGGTGATGATAATTACCTTTACTGGTCAAGTACTTGCGTTGAAACCGATGCTAATAATAATTGTCTTAGTGCTTTGGCCATAAATTTTAAATATGGCAGTATTGAAAAATATGGCACTGATTCTGCTTTTAAAGTTCATTGTCTGCGGGAGACCAAATGCGGAAATGGCAATTTGGAACTGGGTGAAACTTGTGAATTTAATAAAGGCCATACATGCTTGGGAGGAGAGAACGCAGGCGCAAATTGTATTGATGATACTAATTGTCCAGGCAGCACTTGCACTCCAGGCTTAGTTGAAAAAGAAATTACTAACCAGTCATGCAAAACTAATGGTTATGACGGCGGCTTTTTACACTGCGATCCGCAAACCTGCACTTTCAGGTATGATAATTGCTATAATGATACTTTGCCGAATAAGTCATGTCAGGATATTTGCCAGGTAAAGAATTTGGATTGCAAAGCAGTCGGTACAAATATTGATAAGGCTGAGGAAATATATAATCCGGTCACAAATGAATTTGGCATTGCCAATAATAATCAAATGATGAGCATTGATTCAGGCAATAATTGTCTTTTGCAAACTATCCCTGAAACAGAAGGAAAAAATCAAGTCAATAAACGCTGCAATTATCCTTTTAACGATAAAGGCGCAAATTGTCTTGAGACTGGCACCGGACAAAGTGTCCCGGCGCCATTTAGATCTGAATATTCTTATTGTAACTGCCAGCCGAAACAATAAAAGCAGATTAAAATTTTATGAGACGAATTAAGAAAAAATTTACGTTTACCTGGTTTAACTTTTATATCTTTTTAATAATTTTAATTAGCCTAGCTTTTATTAGTTTGAATCTGCTGGCTGATTTTGAAGAAACACCGGCTAATTTACAAGATTATTTCAATAACCAGAATTGTCCGCAATTAGCAGACAGTACTGACTTAACTGTTAAGGACGTCTGCACTGGCCTGGTTTGGGTGCGCCATGAATTGCCAACTTTTAAAATTATCAATGATCCCAAGCCCGGATATGCCTGGCAAGAGGCAGCTGATAAATGCGCAGCCTTAGAGCCAGCAGGCATGTTTCGCTTGCCAACTGTTGAAGAATTATTAAGTTTAGTAAAGTATAAATGTGATGAAACAGGTTGCCAGGCAAACGCGGATATTGTGAATGATCAAGCAGGCACCAGGCCTTCTTTTTCAGGCGGTATTTACTGGACGGGCAGTGATTTCAATGAGACTGCAGCAGGGATTGCCAACCCGCAGCGGGATTATAAAAGAACAGTCAATTTATTAAATGGCAAGGCTGATAATCCGATTTTTGCCCAGGATATGAAATTAAATGTTTTGTGTATAATGGATCGCCAGCCAGAAATTTTTGAGCGCAAATTTATAAGTGCGACAACAAGCAATATTGCCAATGGCGCGCAAGTAACCAGAGGAGAATTGCAAACTATTTATCACCGTGATTGCACTGAGGCTTCACAATGTTTGGGTATTGGGGCGACTGCCTGTATCTCTTTAAGCGTGTCAGCCCAGACCAAAAATTTTTGTGCCAAAACAGAAGCAATTAACTTGACTACGCCGAGGATAGTCGGCTGTAATTCAGGTTTTCATATAGAAGGTTCTAATTGTGTGACTAATGCCGGCACTGGTGACTTGAATTGGCTGGGCACGGCTTTTAATGGTTTATGGGCAAAGGCAGCCTCCGGCGCTCACATTGCACCAAGTATTACTGTTGCGACTGATAAAACCAGTTATGTTTATCCAGCCTCAGTAATTTTGTCAGCCACAGCCAGCGCAAGCAGCCCAAGTACTATTACTTCTGTTGATTTTTATTATAATAATACAAATTATATTGGTACAGTGACAGAGCCGATTGACGGCAAATATATTTTTACCTGGAGCAATATGAGCATGGGCGCTTATGAAATTATCGCCCGGGCCATAGACAGTGCCGGCTCAACCAGCTTGTCAGCAGGCGTAAACATTACAGTTGGCAGCAATACGCCTCCGAGCGTGACAATTGCTACTGATCCGGCTTATGATGCTGCCGGTATTTCTGGTCCGGCTGATGTGGCGATTAATGTTTCGGCGCATGATCCTGACGGCAATATTACTTTGATGAAAATTTATCAAAGGAAAGATCCGGGCGGGGTGGATGCCTTAATTGCAGACTGCAGTTCTATAAATAATTTAACTAATATTGGCGGGCCTGATTTTACGGGCAGTTGCACCTGGTTATCTGTTCCGATTGGGAATTACATTATTACAGCCAGAGCAATTGATAATAATGGCGGTATGGCCGAGGCCACGGCTCAATTAAAACTTGTTAATCAGCCGCCGAGCGTTGCAATTACCCAAATTATTTATAGATTAGCAGATGGCAGCTTTAAAACAGTTGCGGGCGCTGATCTGAATAATGCGCATTTTCCACCGGGTGAAAATTTAGAAATACATGCCACAGCTTCCGATGATGTGAGAGTAAATGAGGTGAGGTTTTATAATGGTCCTGATGAGATTGAGGCGAAAGAACTGATTTGCCGTAACAATAATCTTAGATTTTTAAACCCAACGCCATGCGATTATGTGGTTACCTGGAAAAATGTGCCAGCCGGAAGTTATGGTTTGAAAGCAATAGCTTTTGATAATGGCGGGCAACAAACCATTTCCGACACGATCTATATTATAGTTTCACCGGAAATTTGCGGTAATAATTCAGATGATGATGGTAACGGCCAGATAGATGAAAATTGCTATCCATTTATGATAAATGTGCATGATTATAATGCTAATAATGATGAATTTACAGTTTATATTGCGCCTGAAAAAGAGGATACATATGAAGAAATAGGCGTGGCTGCGCTTTTTGCCGGTGCGACTTTCAATCAAGAATTGCAGTCTGGAAAATATAATATCAAAGTGGAATTTAAATGCACTGATGATCCTAAAAAGGCGGGTACTCCAGAAGTTGAAATTATAGGCAGTTTGGGAGTATCTAAAGTAGTTGTCTCTGAGCCAAGTGTTACAGGCAGGACAAGTAGTTGTGATTCTGTGGGTTTAAATAAATATGACTGCAAGTTAAATTATGCTAAATATACGAATTATCCAAGTTGTACAGTTTTAAATACTAATTCCCTTGGCACTGCTATTTTTCCAATAACTTTGACGGCTATGCCTTAGATTGAAGGCATCTCTGTCGGCAATATTCTATTAGTTCTAAAATAAAATTAATAAATTAATATTTAAGAAATAAATTTATGTTTGATCAACCAACCAAACCGCAATCAATGCCACAGCCAGGCCAGTGGCCACGACCAACAGGTCCAGCTCCAGTCGGGCCAGGGCAAGCTCCCATGGCTCCAAAACCGCCAGTCAAAGAGCCAGAAGATATTTTTTCTGGTGTTAATACAGGCGGACCAAGCACAGGACGCTCTCCAATGCCTCCTGTCATGCCAAGACGAGGAGGAGGCAAAAGAATCGCATTAATTATTCTAATCATTGTTATTGTAATTCTGGTAGCAGTTGGCGGAGTTTTGGCTTATTACAGCTTTTTTAAACAGCCCAGCCAGCCAGCAGCCAATGCTAATTTAAATGCCCAGCCCAATGTAAATCTTAACCAAAATATTAATGCTAATTTGAATGTAAATGAAAATCTCAATGCCAATGTTAATGAAAATGCCAATACAAATCTTAATGTGGAGCCAACCCCAGCGGTTGATAGCGATAATGATGGCTTAAGCGATGTTCAGGAAGTGACCTTGGGTACTAATCCGCAAAGTGCTGACACAGATGGCGATGGTCTTTTTGATGGTGAGGAAGCCAATATCTATAAGACAAATCCCTTAAATCCTGATACTGATGGCGATGGATATTCTGATGGCGTAGAGGTAAGAAGCGGCTATAACCCCAATGGCCCTGGAAAATTGCCAGTCCCTGCCATATAAATTATTGGTTAGGATTTGTCGTTTAATTATTGCTATTAAATTTATAGTTATATTTATTTATGTTTGGAAAAAAAACAGAGCCTGCGCAGCAACCTGCTGAAGCAAAGCCAAAACTTGAACCATATGAAATTCATGTCATGCCGTCAAAATTCCATAAGTATTTGGCAGTAAAAAAATCAAAGCTTGGCCGTTTACTGATAATTATTGCCATAATTATTTTAGTTTTAGGCGCAGTTACTCTGGCAGCTTACTATTTTGTTGTTCCGATGAGTCAGCCTGCTCCAGTTGCCAATCTTAATTTACCTGTAGCCAATTTACCCCAAAATCTTAACCAGCAGAACTTGAATTCTAATCAGAATTTAAATGCCGGCATAAATGCCAATGCCAACATAAATGCAAATTCTAACGAGAATTTGAATGGCAATACAAATATCAATTCAAATCTTAATACTAATGTTAATTTAAATATCAATTTAAACGTAGCGCCACCTTTGGCTGTAAATTATACAAGCAGTCTGGATTCTGATAATGATGGATTAACTGATGTGGAGGAAGATTTATATGGCACGGATAAAAGGAAGCCAGATACGGATAATGATGGTTTTCTGGATGGTGCAGAATTAGTCAATCTATATGATCCCAAAGCTGCGGGCGGCGCCTTATTGGAAAATTCCGGCTTGATAAACGTTTATACTAACCCTAATTTTAAGTATCAGATATTTTATCCCTCTTCCTGGCTAGCCAGACCAACCGATTCTAGCCTGGCAGAAGTGATTTTTCAATCAGCCACAGGTGAATATATTGAAGTTTTGGCCGAAGATAATCCAGAAAGATTAGATTTAGTGCAGTGGTTTTTAAAGCAATCACCTTTAAGCGATTTGAATCAAATCAAAAGGCAAACCACGAAACAGGGCCTGGATGCTTTAATTAACCCTGACCAATTAACTTTTTATTTGATTGGAAACGCCAGCCCGGATGAGGTTTTTGTCATTACTTACAATATCGGCACCAGAATTCAGGTGAATTTTTTGACTACCTTTAAGATGATGATAAATAGCTTTAACTTATTGCCCCAAGCCGCATTGCCGACAATTAATACCAATTCAAATACCAGCCAAAATCCGTAAGACCCATGCCTAGTTCATTAAATCTAGCATTATGATAATTAATTTTTATGTCCAGACAAAAGTAAAATTGCCTTTTAAACATAGCATTGTAAAACAGATTATCTCCCGCAGCGTAAAAGTACTAAAAGTCAGGTACAATTTTGAAATCACGATTTTGTTAGTCGGTACCAAAAAAATAACTGCTTTAAATAAGAAATTCAGGAATAAAAACAAGATTACTGATGTTTTAAGCTTTAGTCAGCAGGAAGGGAAACAGTTTATTCTTCCTCCTCAGGAAAAGAAATATCTGGGAGACCTTATAATTTGCTATCCCCAGATAAAAAAACAAGCTAAATTTTTTTCTACGAGCATCCAAACGGAGTTTTCTTTAATCCTTATACATGGCTTTTTGCATCTGCTTGGATATAATGATGAGACCCTAAAAGGGGAGAAGGAAATGCAAAAATTACAGGAAAAAATATTAACCCAACTATGATAAAATTAAGGCGCTTATTAAAAAGTTTTAAATATGCCCTGGCCGGCTTGGGCAAGGTCTTTTGGGAAGAACAAAATTTTCGCCTAGATTTGATAATTGCTTTAATTATTATACTCCTGGCTATTTATTTGGAAATTGCAGCCTGGGAGTTTATTATTCTGATCTTAATCATTTCTTTAGTCTTAATTTTGGAAATAATAAACAGTATTATTGAAAGACTGCTTGATTTGTTAAAACCCAGGATTCACCAGTATGTTAAGGATATAAAAGATATGACGGCTGCTGTAGTTTTTGTCGGAGCGCTGGCTTCAGTCTTAATAGGGATTTTAATTTTTTTACCGCCTATTATTAATAAATTTTTTAAATAAATAATTAATTAAAATACAATGCCTCAAGAAGACATTATTGTTGGGCTAGATATTGGTTCAACTTCAATAAAAATAGCGGTTGGGCAAAATACAAGCAACGAAGGCAATCCGCAAAAATTACATATTATTGGCGCGGTTGAACAGGAAGCCGAAGGTATTAATCGTGGAGTTATAACCAGCATTGAAGATGCTGTTAATAGTCTGACTAAAGCTTTAGAAAAAGCGGAAAAATTAATTGGCATGCCGATTGAGCAGGCTTGGGTTAGTATTTCCGGCGGGAATATTACTTCGCAAATTTCTAAGGGGGTAGTCGCTGTTTCCAAAACCGATGGTGAAATCAGGGAAGAAGATATGGAAAGGGCGATTGAAGCTGCGAAGACAGTGACTACGCCGCCTAATTATGAAATAATTCATGTCATCCCGCGAAGCTTTACGGTTGATGGCCAAAGCAATATCAAAGATCCGGCTGGCATGACGGGCGTGCGTTTGGAAGTGGAAACATATATTGTGGAAGGCTTGAGTTCACAAATTAAAAATTTGACTAAGTGCATTTATCAGACAGGCTTGGATATTGAGGATTTAATTTTAGCCCCTTTAGCCACGAGTGAGGCTGTTTTGACTAATAGACAGAAAGAATTGGGTGTAGTGGTGGTTAATATTGGCGGGGCAACAACAGGCATCGCTGTTTTTGAACAAGGCGATCTTTTGAGCACAGCAATCTTGCCGTTAGGTTCAGAACACATAACTTCTGATATTGCTATTGGCTTGAGAACTTCTATTGATGTGGCAGAAAAAATTAAATTAAAATATGGCCAAGCTTCGTCCAAAGGAATGGATAAAAAGGAAGAGTTTGATTTAAATGAATTTGATGAAAATGAAGAAGGCTTGGTTTCCAAAAAATATTTAGCTGAAATTATTGAAGCACGTGTTGAAGAAATTATGGATAAAGTTGATCAGGAACTGAAGCATCTTGAGCGCAGCGGCGCATTGCCAGCTGGTGTTATATTAACAGGTGCAGGCGCAAAACTGCCAAAAATAATTGATGTATGCAAAAAAAATTTACGATTGCCAGCGACTTTAGGATATCCTTATGATATTGTGAGCGTGATTGATAAAGTAAATGATTTGTCCTTTACCACTGCGGCCGGCCTGGTAAAATGGGGCAATCAGATGACCAAAAAACGCAAAGGCATTTCCAAATTTAAGAGTGTGGCAGGTGTGACAAAAAATATAAGGAAGTGGTTTAAAGCTTTGATGCCCTAAAATTCTGGTGAACAAAAAATGTATACAAAACTGTGTAAAACCGGTTTTACTAAATATGGTCAGACTGGTACAATAAGAAATAAGAGATAATAATTACTAAAAAATATGGAAATAAAGCCCGAAATTCAAACATTTGCTAATATTAAAGTAGTCGGCGTAGGCGGCAGTGGCGGCGCAGCTGTTAATCGTATGATCAATTCCAAAATCAAAGGCGTTGAATTTATAACGATTAATACTGATGTTCAGGCTTTGCATTATTCTCAGGCCAATAAGAAATTACATATTGGCAAAACTTTAACCCGTGGCTTGGGCGCAGGCATGGATCCCGAGACTGGGGCAAAAGCAGCTGAAGAAAACCAAAATGACATTAGAGATGTTTTAAAGGGCGCAGATATGGTTTTTTTGACTTGCGGTTTGGGTGGCGGCACTGGCAGTGGGGCAACGCCAGTTATTGCGAGCATAGCCAAAGAATTGGGAGCACTGACAGTTGCTGTAGTTACTAAGCCTTTTTCTTTTGAAGGCGCGCAACGTAAAACAATAGCTGATCAAGCCTGGGGAAAATTAGCTGAAAAAGTTGATACCATTATTACTATTCAAAATGATCGCTTGCTGCAGATTATTGATAAAAAGACTTCATTGCTTGAAGCCTTTTCAATAGTTGATGATGTCTTGCATCAAGCTATCCAAGGCATTTCAGAATTAGTAACAGTGCCTGGTTTAATCAATGTTGACTTTGCCGATGTAAAAGCTATTATGAAAGATCAAGGCACTGCGTTGATGGGCATTGGCCAGGCCAGCGGTGATAACCGTGCAGTGGAAGCTGCGAAGGCAGCTATCTCCAGCCCTTTGCTGGAATTATCTATGGATGGGGCAAATGGCGTCTTATTCATTATTGCCGGCGGTCCTGATCTTAGCATGCACGAAGTTAATGAGGCAGCCAAGATTATTACTGCTTCAGCTGAAAGTGATGCCAAAATTATTTTTGGCGCTATTATTGACGATGATTTGGGAGATCAGATGAAGATTACTGTGATTGCAACCGGCTTTGATTCAAATTCTCCAAAAAACAGGGAGGCTGATATAAAAGTTATAAAACGCGAGGAAATAACCTATAAGCCTAACCAATTTTTGGCTGAAGAAAATGATAAGGAATCAGAGGAAAAAAGTAAAAAGAAAATTAAGGAAGATTATAAAATTTCAGTTTCCAAAAAAGACAATGAAGCAGCTGAAGAAGATTTGGATATTCCAGCCTTCATCAGGAAAAAAATGGGATAAATTCCTAATATTTATAATATAAATAAAAGTCCCTGGTTTATACCGGGGGTTTTTTAGTTTTTTAAATGCAGCCAAAATTTTTAATTTTTAAATTCATCAAATAGTTATCCACACAATATTTTTACGACACCAAGACAAGCCTTGATTTTGGCGGGAAAATATTGATTTAGACAAAAATTTGACAGGCACAACATCTAGTATTAAAATTAATGCAGTAGACACTAAATATTGTAGTAAAAGCAAAATTGCCTTTTGCAAGTGTGCTTTTGCTTCTTTAAAAAAAGCATGAAATGTCCAGTCTGCAATTATAAAGAGACAAAAGTCGTAGATTCCCGCGTGGCTTCTGACGAAATAACCATAAGAAGACGGCGGGAATGCTTAAAATGTGGTTTTCGGTTTAGTACCTATGAACAAGTTGAGCTCTTGGATTTAATGGTCATTAAGCGGGACGGGCACAAAGAAAGCTATTCCCGTGATAAGGTTGAACAAGGCTTGAAAAAAGCTTTTGAAAAAAGGCCAATTTCTGAAGAAGCTTTTAAAATTTTAGTTAATAAAATAGAAAGAAATATTCAGGCTTTGAAGAAAAGCGAGATTACCAGCCAGGAAATCGGGGAAATAATTATTAAGGAATTAAAGAAAAAAGACCCCGTCGCTTATATAAGATTTGCTTCAGTTTATCGGGCGTTTGAAGATTTGCAGACATTTCAAAAAGAAATCAATGCTGTTTTTGGCAAAAAGAAAAATAGGGGGTCAAACTCTGAAAAATTTACACGAAAGAACGTGAAAAATTAAATATTTGCATATTTGTTTATTAGGATTAGTCTGCTGAGCTTGGATGAAAGCAGAATAATAAATTTGTGTTTAAGTTATCAATATAAAAACATGGGAAAGATTACAAAAATTAAAAAGCGCGATGATCGGATTGTAGATTATGATTTAAGCAAAGTTGAATTGGCTATATATAAATCCATGGAGGCGATTGGTGATCCTAATAAGAAAAAGGCGAAAAAGTTAGCTTTGGCAGTAGAAAAGGAATTGAATAAAAAATTTCATGAGCGAACTATTCCGGCAGTTGAAGAAGTGCAGGATTTAGTTGAAGAAATTTTAATTAAAAATAAACAGATTAAAACAGCCAAGGCTTATATTTTATATCGTGAACAGCACGCTCAGATCCGTGATTTGAGGACTTTGATAGATTCTGATGCATTAATGGAAGGCTATTTGGCGCAAAGTGATTGGCGAGTTAAAGAAAACAGCAATATGGCTTATTCCTTGCAAGGCTTGAATAATCATGTTGCTTCGGCTGTTTCAGCCCATTATTGGCTGCACAAAGTTTATCCGCAAGAAGTCAGAGACGCACATTCAAATGCGGATATTCATATTCATGATTTGCAGACTCTGGCAGCTTATTGCTGTGGCTGGGATTTGCGTGATTTATTAATGAAAGGCTTTGGCGGGGTAATGGGGAAGGTTTCTTCTAAGCCAGCTAAGCATTTTAGAACAGCTTTGGGCCAGATCGTGAATTTTTTTTATACCTTACAAGGCGAAACAGCAGGCGCTCAGGCTTTTTCCAGCTTTGATACGTATTTAGCGCCTTTTATTGCTTTTGATAATTTAACTTACGGCGAAGTGAAGCAATGCATACAGGAATTTTTATTTAATATGAATGTGCCAACACGCGTTGGCTTTCAAACGCCCTTTACCAATATAACGATGGATTTGATTATTCCAGACATGATGAAAGACGAGCCTGTCGTGATTGGCGGTAAATTCCAGGATAAGACTTATAAGGAATTTGCCAAAGAAATGGATATGATTAATATTGCTTTTACGGAAGTTATGACTGCAGGAGATGCGAGCGGGCGTGTTTTTACTTTTCCAATCCCGACTTATAATATTACCAAGAATTTTAGCTGGGATAATGAAGTAGTTGATAAAATCATGGAAATGACAGCGAAATATGGCATCCCATATTTTTCCAATTTTATTAATAGCGATATGAAACCAGAAGATGCGCGTTCTATGTGCTGCCGTTTGCGCTTGGATAACAGGGAATTAAGAAAAAGAGGCGGCGGACTTTTTGCGGCTAATCCTTTGACCGGCTCAATTGGCGTAGTGACTATTAATTTGCCGAGATTAGGCTATACTTCAAAAGATAAAGGTGAATTTATGGAAAAATTAGAGCGGATGATGAATATTGCTAAAACTAGTTTAGATATGAAGCGCAAGGTAGTAGAGAAATTTACTGACGATGGCCTGTATCCGTATTCCCGTTATTATCTGCAGGATATTAAAAGTAAATTCGGCGAATACTGGAAAAATCATTTTAATACCATTGGCATTAATGGGATGAATGAAGCGGCTTTAAATTTGCTTGGCAAAGATATTACCACCGAAGAAGGCCATAAGTTTGCAGAAGAAGTTTTGGATTTTATGCGGGAAAAATTAATGGATTACCAAAATGAAACCAATAGTTTGTATAATTTAGAAGCTACGCCTGGAGAAGGTATCACTTATCGCTTTGCCAAAATTGATAAACAGAAATATCCGGATATTATTGCAGCCAATGAAAAATCTTATCGTGAAAGCGGGGCAGATCCTTATTACACTAATTCTTCGCATTTGCCGGTTGATTATACTGATGACATTTTTGAAGCGCTTGATTTGCAGGATGGCCTGCAAACGCGCTATACTGGAGGTACAGTGTTACATGGCTTTATTGGCGAGAAATTACCAACCATTGAAGCAACTAAAAAATTGGTGAAAAAGATTGCAGAAAATTACCATTTGCCGTATTATACAATTACACCTACATTTTCTGTCTGTCCGGTTCATGGTTATATTGCAGGTGAGCATTATTTTTGTCCAAAATGCGACGCGGAAATAGGTTATGTGGAAAAAGTTGGCAGTATCCATTCAGCGAGCTAATAAAAATATTTAAATAAGTTTGTCTATTTTTAACAAATAGGCAAAACTGGGGAATTATTATGAATACAAAAATGCAACGCACACCCTGTGAGGTGTATTCCCGAGTAGTCGGCTATATTCGCCCTGTCAATCAGTGGAACAAGGGGAAAAGAGCAGAATTTGCAGACAGAAAAGAATATAACAAGCAGCTAGCCGGGTAATGGTTCCTTAAAGGAGGACAGTCTAGTTCTTTAAAGATAAAAACCAGTCCGCGCAGAAATTTTGGGTACAGTTAACCCATAAAAGCGTCAGATAATTTGGCACTCTTATGAGTTAACTGTATTCTCCTTGCAGAGACTGGTTTTTTTAATTAAAATGAAACTACGAATAAGGATACCCGGCTAATTTACAAACCTTCGTTCCGCATGGCGGGACTACGGTTTGCAAAGGCAAATTCAATACAAATATTACAAATTAGTTTTTAGTAGTTTTGTAAATTATAAATTGGACAAATATTAGTATAATTAGTATTAAATTAGTAAATTAGTATCTATGTTAAAGATCGGCGGTTTGCAAAAAATAACTTTAATTGATTATCCTGGCCATTTAGCAGCTACGATTTTTTTAGCTGGCTGTAATTTTCATTGCGGTTTTTGCCATAACCCTGGTTTGGTAGAAATTAAACCCGGCCGAGAGTTTATTTCTGCCCAAGAAATTTTAGATTATTTATGCAAAAGAAAAGGGATTTTGGAAGCTGTCTGCATTAGTGGCGGTGAACCCTTAATCCAGCCGGATTTAAAGGATTTTTTAGCTCAAATTAAGTCTTTGGGTTATTTAATTAAACTGGACACCAATGGGTTTAACCCCGCTTTCTTAAAAGAATTACTAGCCCAGAATTTAATAGATTATATTGCCATGGATATTAAAGCTTCGCTTGCTAAATATGGGGAGATTACAAATGTAAAATCTGATTTTAAAAATATAGAAGAAAGCATCAAGATAATTTTGGCAGGGAACTTGCCATATGAATTTAGAACAACTGTTTTGCCAAAATTTCATGACCCAAAGGAGATGGCAAAAATCGGGCAAATGATTACTGGCGCAAAAAATTACTATTTGCAAAATTTTAGAAATTTTAAAACTCTGGATCCCTCTTTTGCGCAAGAGCAGGCTTTTACCGAGGCTGAATTGCAAAAATTAAGAGAAATAGCCTTAAAATACGTTAAAAATTGTGAAATCAGGAATTAGATTTAAGATATTTGAGATGAATTAAAATGACGATTTTAGAAAAAAAGATTTTATCTTTAGTTAACAAAATCCCCAAGGGGAAAGTAACAACTTATGGCCTTTTAGCGTTAAAAATAGGTAATAGCCGTTTAGCGCGTGTTGTAGGAAATGCTGTACATAAAAATTTAAATATAATCGTGGTTCCTTGCCATCGGGTAGTCAAAAGTGATGGCCAGATCGGCAATTATCGCCTGGGTATTGCCAAAAAGACAGAATTGTTGCAAAATGAGGGTATAAAAATAAAGGCAGGTAAAATTTTAAATTTTACTGATGTCCTTTATAATTTTAATTAAATTTAAAGTTTAGTTAAAATCTGTCCAGGTTTTGACTATTAAAAGGAACTATATGAAAAAATGTAAAAAATGCGGGGCGCCTTTGGAAGGTTTTCTTTATAATACCATTGGCAAATTAATGGGCATTAAGCCATCTGCTTCAGATCCAGAAACATGTAATAAATGCGCTGAAGATAAGACTGAAGAAGCGCCAAAGGCAGAAGAAAAAACTCCAGAAGTTGCCACTCCAGCTGAACCAATAGAAACTCAAGCAGAAGAAAAAGAAGATACTTCACTTTAAAAATTTTTATTTAAAAAATTAAGGGACAGGAAAAATTTATTTTTCCTGTCTTTAATTGGGTAAAATTATGTTTGCACAAAATAATAGTCAGGAGAAAATTTTTTCTAAAAATTTAATAGTTTTGGTTTTGATTTTTAGTTTGATTTTTGGCGGTTTAGCCGGAGCAGGCACAACTTTTTTAATTTTAAATAATTCAGGCAAGGCGGGTATTTTAAATATTCAATCCCAAGAGCAGAATAATTCTAATTTGACTAATAATGCAGGCACCTCCGGCATTGACTTAGAAGCGGCAACTATCAGCGCAGTTAAAAAAACTCAACCTTCAGTTGTCAGTATAATTATTTCCAAAGAAGTCAGCGCTGTGCAGACTCCCAATTTTAATGATTTTTTCCAGCTTGGTTTTCCTTTTCAATTTAATTTTGGCGAACCTGCCCAGCCTGCTCCTTCTCAAGATCAAAAGCCGCAAAAGCAGGAGATTGGCGGTGGTTCTGGTTTTATTGTTTCCAATGATGGCTTAATCATTACCAACAAACACGTGGTGGCAGATGATGCCGCAAGTTATACTGTTTTAACCAATGATGGCAAAAAATATGAGGCTAAAGTTTTAGCCAAAGATCCAACAAATGATTTGGCGGTCATAAAAATAGAGGCCAAAGATTTAACCCCATTAACTTTAGGCGATTCTGATAATATTGAAGTTGGCCAAACAGTGATTGCGATTGGCAATGCCCTGGGAGAATATAGAAATACTGTTACCAGAGGTGTAATTAGTGGGATTAACAGGACAGTCCAGGCTGGCGGCCAGGGATTTACAGAAACTCTGGAAGAAGCGATCCAGACTGATGCAGCTATTAATCCGGGCAATTCAGGCGGTCCGCTTTTAAATTTAAAAGGCGAGGTCATTGGCATGAATACCGCAATTTCCCAATCAGGCCAATTAGTTGGCTTTGCCATACCGATCAATGAAGCCAAACAAGACATAGAGAGCGTGCAAAAAACTGGCAAAATTGTCAGGCCATATTTGGGTGTGCGTTATGTTCTTATCAATAAAGAAATTGTTGAGGCTAATAAATTATCAGTTGATTATGGCGCTTTAATTTCCCGAGGCCAGACAGCAGATGAACTGGCTGTGGTGCCTGGTTCTCCGGCTGATAAAGCGGGCTTGGTTGAAAATGATATTATTTTGGAAATAAATGGCCAGAAAATTGATGAGAGCCATTCATTGGCCAGACTTTTGGCAAAATATGCGCCGGGCGATGAAGTTGAACTTAAGATTTCACACAAAGGGGAAGAAAAGACTGTTAAGGTTAAATTGGAGGAAAGGAAGGATTGATAAATTGTTAAACTGTTAAATGATTAAATTATTAAACTGATAAATTGTTGAATTGTAAAAAGAACAGTCTCGCAATATGGGGCTGTTTTTTTGTATAATATTAGCCACAAATGGGCCTTAATACTTGACTGAATTATATAAATATGCTATAATAACAAATCTAGTAAATTAACAAGTAATAAGCTCAAAAATAGGAGGATTTGGATGAGAAAATTTGAATTAGCCGATCTGGGCGGGTGCTTCCGCGAGGAAGTAGAACAAAATGGTGTTTTTGGAAAGATAATTTCTAGGCATCTCTGCGAAGTCCCCATCATTGATGGGGTATATGCCGATGAAAGATGCAAGGAACCGATTGCTCGTTTGGACGGATGCGTCGAAGATTTGCTTTCAGCCGCTGATCCAGATCTGGATGAGATTTGGACACTGGTAAAGCGTGAGCAAAAGGCCAGGTCTGACGCCATGAATCGGGAGCTTTCCGTATGGGATGCTCAAGCAGAGGCGGACTTTGACCGAGAGGGTGAGATGGAAGAACCAGACGAGCTGAGTTTTACAATCAGCGGGCGATATTTCGCCAACCTTGAAAAGCTCGATGAATTCATCGGAATCTCGGCCGATCTGCATTGGCCGAGTGATACCTGGTGTCCTGAGGAAATGAAGGAACCTGATCCCCAGGAACAATTTCCATTGCCAAAACGTCCCAAGCAGATATATGAGGAGGGGACGCCTCCGAGATTCATGGGTTCCTCTAGGCGGAATTGCGGGCGAAAGCCACGCGGCATTCAAAATTGCCGGGTGAAAATTCGCAGAGCCCGTCATGAGAAGAGGAATGAATTTCGATCTTTGGCAGAGGAAGAAATTATCGAGCAGGAATGCCAAATAGAAGAGGATTATGCTGCGGCTCTGGACTTTGCCCAGCATGGTCAAGTCTGACACTCATAACTTTACGTGCGGCGCATTGATAATCAATGTGCCGCTTTTCTTTTTAATTTAGCTCTTTTCAAAGGAGCTTTTTTTTGTTAGAATTAAGGTAAGTTTGAAAGTTATAAAGTTTATAAAGTATAAAGAAAATATTATGAAATTTGAACGATTTGAGGATATTATTGCTTGGCAAAAAAGTAAAGAATTAGTCATTTCTGCCTATGCTTGTTTTAAAGAATGCATAGATTATAGTTTTAGGAATCAAATACAAAGAGCTGTTATTTCAATTATGAATAATATTGCCGAAGGATTTGAGAGAAAAACAAACAAGGAATTTATAAGATTTTTATATATGGCCAAGGGTTCGTGCGGAGAAGCAAGATCAATGTTATATTTAGCTTTAGAATTAAAATATATTTCAAGAGAAGATTTTGAAAAAAATTATAATATGGCATTAGAAATTTCAAAAATATTATCAGGATTAATAAAATCTTTATAAACTTTCTACTTTATAACTTTTTACTAAATCATGAAAGAAGGAGAATTGATCGTAAAACTTAAAGATTTGCAGCAAAAAATAAAAGAAGCCTGGGGCTTTCTTGGCATTGAGGAAAAAATGCAGGAAATTGAAAAATTAGAAGCCATGATGGGCAAGCCTAGCTTTTGGCTGGAGCAAGATAAGGCCAAAGCGATTAGCCAGAAAGCCAGTGATTTAAAAAAAGAAACAGAAACCTGGCAGAAACTTAAAAAGGAAATTGAGGAAGCTTTAGAATTGGCAAAAATGGATGAGAAAGATCAGTCATTAAGCTTAAGGGAGGAAATTGAAAAAAAGTATCTGGAATTGGAAAAAGAATTTGCTGAATTAGAATTTTTCCTTTTATTTAGAGAGCCACATGACAAAAGCAATGCGATTTTGGCAATCCATGCGGGCACTGGCGGAGTTGATGCCATGGATTGGGCAGGAATGCTAATGCGCATGTATTTGCGCTATTGCGACAAAAAAGGCTTTAAAACAGAAATTTTAGATCAAAATTCTGGGTCAGAAGCTGGTATAAAAAGCGTAGTTATTGAAGTGACGGGAAATTATGCTTATGGCAATTTAAAATCAGAAAATGGCGTGCATCGTCTGGTGCGCATTTCACCTTTTGACGCAGAAAAAATGCGCCATACTTCTTTTGCCTTGGTTGAAGTTATTCCGGAAATTGACGAAGAGCTTGATTTGGAAATTAAGCCAGAAGATTTAAGAATTGATACATATCGCGCGTCAGGCCATGGCGGGCAAAATGTGCAGAAAACTGAAACAGCAGTACGGGTAACTCATTTGCCGACAAAAATTGTAGTTGCTTGCCAAAGCGAGCGTTCACAAGCCCAAAATAAAGAGCGCTGTTTAAAAATTTTAAAATCAAAATTGCAAAAGCTGGAAGAAACAAAAATTGAAGCAGAAAAAAAACAGCTGCGCGGCGAATTTACAGAAGCTGTCTGGGGCAATCAGATTCGCTCTTATGTCTTGCAGCCATATCATCTGGTTAAAGACCATCGCACTGATTTTGAAAAAGCTGACGTAGATGCGGTTTTGGACGGAAATTTGGAAGGATTTGTGGAGGCATATTTAAAGCAAAAATAATTATGGAAGGAAAAAGTAAAATTTTAGTCACGGGTGGCGCCGGTTTTATCGGTTCGCATTTAACCGATATATTAATCTCCGAAGGCTGCCGGGTTTATATTATTGATAATCTTTCAACAGGACAAAGGCAGAATATTCATCCTGGAGCAAATTTTTTCAAATTTGATATTCAAGATAAAAAAGTTGAAGATTTGTTTAAAGACATAGGTTTTGATTACGTCTTTCATACAGCCGCTCAAGTGAATTTGCGCAAATCAGTTGATAATCCTGTTTTTGACGCCAAGACAAATATTCTAGGCACTTTGAATATTTTAGAAAACTGCCGCAAATACGGGATTGAAAAAATTATTTTTTCTTCAACTGGCGGAGCAATTTATGGCGAAGCAAAAATTGTTCCTACCCCGGAAACTTATGAAGCTAAACCTGTTAGTCCCTATGGCGTAGCCAAATTGACAATTGAAAATTATTTGTATTACTATCGTCGTGTATTTAATCTGAATTATACTATTTTGCGTTATGCCAATGTTTACGGGCCACGGCAGAATAGTTTAGCCGAAGCTGGAGTAGTTTCAATTTTTATTAATAAAATTTTACAAGATGAACAGCCGATTATTAATGGCGATGGTCTGCAAACGCGTGATTATGTTTATGTTGACGACGTAGTTAGAGCCAATTTGCTGGCAATGACTGTAAAAGATATTGGAATTTATAATGTGGCTACTGGCCAGCAAAACACCGTTAATCAGATTCTCAAATTAGTCGCAGCCGGTTTTTTTGATAAGAAAGTTGAAGAAAAGCATGGGCCGGCCATGCTGGGAGAACAGCGCATAAGCTGTTTGGCGATTGATAAAATTAATAAATATTTAAATTGGCAGCCCAAAATCAGCTTAGATCAGGGTATAAAATTAACAGTTGAGTGGTTTAAACAAAATTATGATAGACAATAAAGTTTGGATAATTATTCCAGCCCACAATGAACAAGAAAATATTTTTGGTGTAATTAAAAGCGTTCAAGAATTAACGCCCAATATTGTAATTGTAAATGATGCCTCAACCGACAGGACAGGGGATATTGTTAAGGCTTTAAATTGCTATATGTTAGAACACATGGTAAATCGCGGCCAAGGCGCGGCTTTGCAGACCGGCACGGAGTTTGCTCTAGCCAATGGCGCTGAGATAATTGTGCATTTTGACGCTGACGGCCAGATGCAGGCCAAGGATATTTACCGCATCATTAATCCAATTTTAGACAGGCAGGCTGAGATTGTATTTGGCACGCGTTTTTTAGGAAAAAAATCAAAAATGCCCTGGACAAAAAAATATTTCATACTAAAACCGGCCATAATTTTCAACTGGTTTTTTACGGGAATTAAATTAAGCGATGCGCACAATGGCTTTCGCGCGCTTTCCAGAAAAGCAGCTGAAACGATTAAAATTACTCAGGATAACATGGCTCATGCCACGGAAATTTTAGATCAGGTCAGAGCGCATGATTTAAATTACACTGAAGTGCCGGTAGAAATTGTTTACAATCAGTATGGTCAGAAATTTACTAGTGGTTTTAAAATTATCCGTGATTTAATTTTTGCGAAAATATTTGGAAAATGAAAATTAATTTTTTAATTTCAAACTTAAATAAAAAATTTAATCCTTAATTATCTAGTTTCTAATTTCTTATTTCAAACCCATGATTATTCAGATATTTTTAATCCTCTTTATAATTTACGTGGTGATTAAAGTCGCGCTTCGGTACCGCGATAAAATAATTTCTCTGCAGGAATTTGTGCTCTGGACGATTTTTTGGTTTTTGGTCGGTTTTGTGGTAATTTTGCCTGATACAACTTCAATGGTGGCCAATATAGTCGGTGTCGGACGCGGTGTGGATTTAGTGACTTACATTTCCATCCTTATTCTTTTTTATCTAGTCTTCAGGATATTGGTGCGAATGGATAAAATTGATAAAGATGTGACTAAGATTGTGCGCAAAATCGCCTTGGGATCCAAAGATGAGGAAGATGAGCAATCTTAGAAAAACAAAAATCAAAATCCAAAAAACAAAACAATTTCAAAATTCAAAAGACAAAATAAATTCTAAATTCAAATGACAAATGACCTGCCTTCGCCAAGGCTACGGCAGGCAGGCAAATAATGAATATTAAAATTATTTAGGCATGACAATAAATGAAATTAAATATCTTTTAGAACAATATGGAATTAGACCGAGCAAAAGCAAGGGGCAAAATTTTTTAATCAATAAAGAGATCTTAAAAAAAATTGTTGCAGCAGCTGATTTGAAAAATGATGATAATGTCTTGGAAATTGGCCCGGGTCTGGGAATTTTAACTGAAGATTTAATCAAAAATTCAAAAAAAGTTTTAAGTGTAGAATTAGACAAGCGTCTAATCTTTTTTTTAAAGCAAAAATTTGCTCATCAGAAAAATTTGGAAATTTTTGAAGGTGATATTTTGAGGATTAAAAACAGCCAAATAGCAAACCTGCTTGATTGCCAAAAGGCTGGTTACAAAGTAGTGGCGAATTTGCCCTATAATATCACAAAACCGGTTTTGCGAAAATTTTTAACTTATGAGCCGAGGCCAAAACTAATGGTTGTTCTGGTGCAAAAAGAGGTAGCCCAAAAAATCACAGCCAAGCCAGGGGAGATGAGCCTTTTAAGCTTATCAGTGCAACTTTATGGCCAGCCAGAAATAATTGGCTATGTTGGCAAGGAAAATTTTTATCCCCAGCCAAAGGTAGATAGTGCGATTTTAAAAATTGTGTTTTGGCCGCAAAATTTGGCGCCGGAAATAAGCCAAATTTTAGACAAAAACATGCAATTTGCAGCCAATAAGTTCTGGCAAATGGTAAAATTTGGCTTTAGTTCGCCAAGAAAACAGTTGCAGAATAATTTATCAGCCGGTTTTAAGATACCTAAAGATGAAGTCATTTTGAGGTTAAAAACAGCTAAGTTAAGTGCAAAAATCAGGGCTCAAGACCTGGCTTTGAGTGATTGGCTCAACCTTTATCAGAAATTTGTAGTTTAAAGAAGCTTTTTGTGTTATAATTATATTCAGAGATCTGAGAGAAAGGCCCAGGAAGTTTTAAAATTTAAAAGATAAATATAATGGCCTTTGGTAAAGAAAAAATTAAAGAATTTCTTGAGGGAAAAACTGAAAAAATAAGTGAAAAAATTGAAAAGACTCCCATTGACAAGTTCTTCCTGTTTTTTTTGATTTTAATTACAATTTCAGCCCTAGTTTTGGGTTACCTGCAGTTTAAGAAAAATCTGGAGTCGCCTTTAGCAGACAGTTATTTAAGGGAAAAAAGAGGCCAGCTAAGGGACCAGTATGGTTTGCTTAATTTAATTAATGGCAATGAAAATACCAACCAAAATTTAAGCCAGGCAGATATTGATAAATTAAAAAGCCAGGATAGTGATTTGGACGGCCTGAATGATTATGAAGAAATATATATTTACCATACCAATGCTTATAACGAAGACACTGATGGAGATGGCCTTAGCGATAAGCAGGAAGTTTTAAATAACACTGATCCTAATTGCGCCCAAGGCCAGGATTGCACTGCCTTACAAACAGCAGGCACTGTTACTTCTGCAGGGGATAATATAAATACAAATCAAGACTCGTCTGCCAGCCAGCCAGATTTAGCAAGCCTGGATCAGAATGCAATTTTAAATTTGGAAACCCAGCTTTTATCAGGCGAAATTACTTTGCAGGATTTGGGCATTGATGACCCTGAATTGCAAAATACTTTTGATCAGATTAGAAACGGGCAAGCCACTGATTTGAGCCAACTGCAGCCAGAGGAAAAGAGCGCGGCAATTGAGACTTTAAAAAATTTAACTCCGCAGCAAATCAGAGATGAATTGATCAAGCAAGGAATGTCTGAGGCTGATTTGGATAAAATAGATGATCAGACTTTGCAAAAAGTATTTTTGGACACAATAGGCAAATATTAAAAATTTTAAATAGAAAAATAAAAAGCCTTTTGACCATGCAAAAGACAAAAAAAACAAAATTGCGTAAAGTAATAATCGGGTTTATTGCCGTATTTTTTGTTGTAAATAGTTTCAGCGCAATATTGATTTTTAATGTTGAACAGGCAAGCGCTCAAGATAAGGCGGGGTCTGAAGTGGGAGTGACAGCAGGCATACCGGTTACAAATCAGGCATATGCAATAGAAAGATTTTTGGGCAGTGTAACTGATGAACTAAAAGCAGTGTTTTTCAAAAATATTTTAGGCAATTTGCTTAATAAAATCGCTTCCCAGACAGCTACTTGGATTGCCACAGGCGCCAAAGGCAAAGGCCCATACTGGATTACCAATCTAAAGCAATTTACCACTGATTATGCTCAAGGCGCGATCACTGATATGGTCGTTGAATCCATTAAGAATGTGACGGGCATAAATATCTGCGAATTTGATCCGCGCATGGCTATTGATTTAGCCCTGCAAATTCCCATGTTCCCGGAATATAAAGGTTATCAGCCTAATTGCGATTACACAAAATTAAAAAATCATTGGGATGAAATCGGCAAGTCAAATTTGCTGACTTTTAATTATAGCATTACTGCCGGCGGAGAATTTCAGAAAAATTCAGCTCAGCTTTCCAATTCAGTAAGCGTTGACAGGACTTTGTTGGTCTGGGATAAATCATTACTGCAATATCTTTTAAAACTGTCTCCTTGTGAGCCAAGCGGCATTGGCGAAATTACCTGCGTTGCTCCTGGAATGACTGAGAATCCAGAACAATATATTAAGTCCCAATTGCAGCAAATAGCTGATGCTTTGGATACTTTAACTGGCAAATTAGCTTCTGATGTTGAGCTGATGACTAAAAATGCCCAATTAAATACGCCTGTGCAATTATATGTCGGTTCTTTTATTATCCAGCCGGAAAGAATAAATGACATTAAAGATGCCTGGAATAAAGAAATGGATATATGGGTGACCAAGGCTAATAAAATTAATGATCAATTCAGCAAATGCCAGAATAAAACCAGGGAGCAGCTTTTAGCTGATCCTAATTGCGTTTCTGTCTTGATTGAATTAGGGTTTGGAGCTTTAGATGTGCCTGGTGCGCAGTCATCTGTGCTTGTGCCAGATCCTGCGGCACAAACCGAATGCCAAATAATTGCTGGTTGTATGAAAGCTGATGATTGCGCAAATATCCCTGCTTGCACAGGCGGTGATCCAATATGCCCGCCAGAATGTACTCAAGCAGATTGCAAAGAAACGCCAAAGCCATTGGGATGTATAAGGACTCAAAATTGCCAGGATTGCCTGGATAATATTGACGATTGCAGTAAGGTTCCTGCACGATGCAAAATAAGCGGATCTCAGGCTGTTAATACTTTCCAGAGCGAAGTAACAGCCAAAACAACTTATGTCGCGGCCACAGCCACTTCTTTGATTAGCGGTTTTAATTATTTGAAAACTCAGATGAATGACAATCTCAACCCTGCCAATTTTGAAGGCGGGGCAGCTTACAGCGCTAAATTAGCCCAGGGACTTTTTGATCCTCAGGCCAACCAGTTTAATACCTATAAAACTTTATATGAGCAAATGGCCAAGGAAGGTTTAGGGACATTTGCCGAAAAGCAATTGCAGGCTACGGTTAATCAAGGCTGGAAAAATGCAGAGGACAAAATTTCCGGTTATATTAATACGCCGGCAGAACTTTTAAAAGCCAAGGCAGTTGAGGATTTGACCAAAAATGATACTTCATTAACCTATACCAAAAGCATAATCGCTGATTCTTTGGGTGTATTTTTAAAAACTTTGTGGAATAAATATATGCAAAAGCTTTTGAGTTCGCTTTCAAATTCCCACCAAGAACAAAACACCCAGCAATCTTTGGCAGCTCTTTCCGGAACGTCTGTGACTGCGCCCCAATCATCAAGCGATCAATATACGCAAAGGATTATAAGCGCCCAGGGAGTGGAAAATTATATTACCAAATTAGCCCAGCAGTTTACAGTTAATTTTTCATTTAAAGATGTGGATCTTTTAAGCGCCTTCCAGACAAATTTAAGCGGCGAAGTTAATCCGGATCTTTATAATAATGTCATTGATCAGAATTTAGCCCAGGCTATCAATGATAAATTAACCATCAAAGAGGCTCTGGCTCAAAATAAATTAATCGGCACATATACATTTTCCTGGAATGAAAAAGCAGATTTGGGGACATATAACTTAGCTAATCTGAAGAAATTAAGAAAAGCGCGCGTTATCCCTCTGGGTTTGGAATTAGCCGCTGAATTAGTCAGGGATTGCAATTATCGCCAAGATTTGGGGGCTGATTATGCGCAATATAAAGATTTAGATTTTGATGATACGAATTTTTCCAATGCTTCATTGCAGGGCTATAGCAATACAGCAGATCCTTTAAAATACCAAAGGTTAAGAAATTGTTTATTTAAGCCTTTGACAGAAAGTACTTCAGATGCGGCTGCGGTCAGGAATTATAACAGTAAACGATTAAATGAATCAGTTAAGGCAACTTTGGCTGAGGTGGTCTCTGGGTTTGATAAGTCTGGGACAGGCGCTTGCGGCGGCAATGATTTAGATGAAGAGGAGTCTCCTTTCTGCAATTTAGTCAATCCCAACTGGGTTTTAAAATTGCCAGTGACTAAATGTTCCCTGCCGACTGAGGCTGAGCCATATGGTGAGATATTGCAATCAAATAATGATGTCTCACGCTATTCCCATTGTCCGGATTTTGCCAGCTGTTTGCAGGACGATGGCAAAGGCGGCTGTGTCGGTGAAAATTATGGCTTCTGCGTGAAGGAAAAAAACGTCTGGCAATTCAATGTCAATACTTGCCCGGCTGACTTTAATAGCTGTCAGACTTTTAAAACAGATAAGTCAGATAACGCCAGCCTGGTTTCATATTTAAAAAATACCTTAAGCGGCAGTGATGTTTGCAGTGCGGCCAATGCCGGTTGCACTTCGTATTTAACTAAAACAGATCAGGCCAGCGCCTGGAAAGATCCATTTGTAATTTATAAAAACAGACAGGACTGTGAAACGGCTGGTTTTGGCTGGTTAGCTGAGCAAAATGTTTGCGATCCGTCTAGGATCTATCTGAATAGAAATGTTAATAGCTGCGTAGTAGCTGATGAAGGCTGCCATGAATTTATGTATTACCGCAATCCGACGAATAATTTACTGCCTGATTCCAGTTTTGAATTCGCCCAGGATAATACTTTTCCGGCTCATTGGGATTTACTCCTGCAAAGCGAGGTTAGCCAGGATATTTGTACTAATTTGAATGACCCAGCGAAAAATGTAGGCTGTCAAAGAGAAGGCAATTGCGGATATATCAAAACTTGTTTGAATTATAATTATAAGGATAAAGCTTTGTGCTCAGAAAATAACGGGCAGTGGTTTCCTGGCGGGTTTTGCAGTGATGGCTCAAGCCCTGATCAAGCTGCTTGCGCTGCTAATTCTGGCCAGTGGTTATATTGCGTTGGTGGCATCAAGGCCAATGCTGAAAAAAATGATTGTGCCAATAATGCCGGCCAGTTCAGGGAGTATTGTTTAACCAGTTTATTAAAATATAATCTTTGCTCAAATCCTCAATATGATAACCAAGCTGCCTGCACAAGTCAGAATGGCACCTGGCATGAAGAATGCCAAAAAGGAGGCCAGGTCGTTACTAATTTGCTGAGACAAGATGACTGCGAAGATCCAAATAACGGCGGAACCTGGGTGAGTTTTTGCCAAGGCGCGCAATTATATAATTCCACTAAAGCGCAGTGTCAAAAACTTTTAGGCGCCTGGCAAGGCGAAGGGCCTTTTACAAGTTTGGGCAGCGTTTCTAAAAATGGCAATGATACCGAGCAAGGCCTGGGCAAATTGCAGATTAATATCGGCAGCCTGACAGCTGGCCAGGAATTAAGATTAATTTACAAAAATAGCTTTAGCGATACTAGTAAAGTCTTAACCAAAGCAGGTGATGTGTATACCGCTTCAGTTTACATTAAATCCGATCAGGCTTTAAGTTCTCCGATAATATTTAGCTTAATCGGCGGTCAAGGTGAAAGCGAAATTAGCAGTAATAGTATAACCGTTGGGCAATCATATGAGCAGGTTAGCAGTACGCTAATTACTTCCAGTCCGGGCAATGATTTAGAGTTGCGTATAAATTTACCAGCGGAACAAACCGGCGCAAATATCTTTATTGATACTGCTTCCTTGATAATGAATTCACTGGATCAGGTTCGCAGTTATGATTTTGTCCAGTCTTACCAGGATTATGACCTGAATAGCAAGGTTTATTATAAAAAACCTGCAGAAAATTTATCTTGCCATGGTTACGGGCCGAATGATCCTCCTCCAAAATTAGAATCAAACGGCTGTTCTGATAATGGCCAAACTTATTGTGAAAATACATGCAACGGCTATTGGGATGGAACCAATATTTATTCCACTGCCAAGTTCTGCTATCAGTACGCGCCAGACAATCCTTCATGCAGTAATTTTATGAAAATGTGCGAGCCAGAAGAAGTCGGCTGCCAAATGTATACGCCTGTAAATGGCGATCCGTCTATCCCAGGCGTGGTTAGTTTGACTGACTATTGTCCGGCTGAATGCGTTGGCTTCCAAACATATAAGCAAGATCCGACATTGTATGAGCCAGAACCCGATCCTTTATTTAATAATTTTATTTCCGAAACTGCAACAAGTTGTACTTTGGATGAAGTCGGTTGTTCGCAATTTACAAACTTAGACTCTGTAGCTCAAGGCGGAGAGGGCATTGAATATTATTCTTACATCAGGCAGTGTATTAAGCCAAATCTAGGTTTGGGCGAAAAGACCTTTTTCACCTGGCAAAGCTCAGCCAGCGGGCCGCCTCAATTAGTAAAATACCAATACCAAAGCGATAAAATAACAGGTGCGCCGAAAACCATTGATAATTCCGGCGATTGCACAATATCATTGGGCGCAGAAGATTTTAATTGCATTAAATTTTTTGACAGCGCAGGCATAGAATATTACCGCGATAATCGAAAAACTATTACAGTGGCTGATGATTGCCATCCCTACAGAAAGACAGAATCTACACAGGCTAATTGTGTGGCAACCAATGGACGCTGGCAAGCCGACATTAATGCCTGCCTTTATGATGCGATCCCAAGTGAAGGCTTAGCTTGCAGCGCAGCCTCTAATAATTGCCGGGCTTATGTGGGTAATCGCGGCAATAATGTATATTTCCAGATTTATGATACTTTTGAAAATGGCCAGATATCAGATTGGTTTACCGGAACTGACGGGACTGGTACAGAAGGTTTGTTGCCCTCAAGCGAATCTTTAGTTCTGGGCGGACATTCATTGTCTGTTGCAAATTCAGTCAGGGAAATTCATAAATCTGTGAGTCTGGCCAAAGGCAATTTATACACTTTGTCTTTTTGGGCGAAAACTGACAATTCCGCCGGCAATAATATAGGTGTAAAATTTAATGCGGGTCAGGCTAAATCTTTTGCCGCGGTTGATGATAAAAAAGTTGCTTTAACAACTAATTGGAAAAATTATAATTTAGGCCCGATTCTAATTGACTGGGATCCAAGCGGCAATGACAGTTTAAATTTTAGCGGCTTAAACAGCAAAATTTATCTGGACAATATAGTTTTGAAAGTCGTTAAAGATAATGTTTATGTGGTCAAAAATAGTTGGAATACGCCTGATTCTTGCAACCAAAATTTCTTTGGGGCAAAGGCAGCTTCTGATGAAATTCCGCCAATGCTTGGTTGCCAGGCTTATACTGATACTTTAGGCCAAACGCATAATCTCAAATCATTCACCAGCTTATGCCGTTCAAGCGCGGTCGGTTGCCAGCTGCTGATAGATACGCAAAATTCAACAAGTCCAAATCAGCAGATATTTAATGGTGATAATGCTTCTTATCTTGATGATTATACTGTTTCCCAAGATCAATTGGCTGCCTATATTCTGAATGATAGTAATCGTTGCACTGCTGAAAATAAAGGCTGCCAAAAATTAGGCTTGCCAAGCTATGGAACGACAGGTGACCCGACATTTTCGGATAAATATCTGAAAAACGATCCCAACCTTTATGTTAACGCGCCAAACTCCATCATGTGCAGTGAAGAATCATTGGGTTGCAGTGAATTAATCAATGAGTCAGGAACTCCTGAATATTATAAAATAGACCAGACAAAACTCTGTGAATTCAAAACAGGTTTAGTGGCTGGAGTGAGTGTTGACGGCTGGTTTAAAAAAGGCAGTGCAACTTTGGGTTGCGGTTCTCTGCCGTATGACCAGGCTAATTGTCCAGTTGGTGCAGGCGTTTGGAGCGAGAAATACAACCAGTGCGTGATTGTTTTAAATGATGTAACCAGCCAGGATATCTGCGTAGCTGGCAAGGGCGAATGGCTGGGCAGCAAATGTCTGGCTAATCCTTTTACAATTTATAAAATAGCTGAAGCCAATAAATATAATGGCTATGTTGGAATTTGTGAAAATAAATGGAATGGCTGTACCCAGTTTACAGATGTTAATCCAAATTTTGTCGCTAATAATAGTTTTGAAACAACAAGCGAAGGCGCGCTTTTGTCCTGGAATTCAGCAGCATCTGAGAGCTTGGGAATTTACAGGGTAGTTAGCGACAGAGTCCAGGAAGGCAATAATGCTTTGCAATTAATAAAACGAACAGAGCAAAATGCAAGCGGAGATACTTACGGGTTTGGCCAAACCATTTATCGTTTAGAAAAAGGCAAAACTTATAAAGTTTCTTTTTATTATCGTGTGCCAGCTGAGGCCAGCGGACGTGGCGAGAGCTGTCTGAGTCCGAGCGCTGCTTTTTCTTTTAATTCCTCAGACGGTATCTGTTCCAACCCTAATCATTTGACCAAAGAAACATGCACAGCCACAGAAACATGGAAAGCTGCGCCGCAAACTGCGGTAAATTATTATAACGCAGAAGGCGACTGGAAAAAAGTAGAAGTTTTGTATTCTGTGCCTCTGGGGATTTGTTCCACTCCTGGCAGACTGACTCAGGCAGATTGTCTGGCAGGCGGCGGCAGCTGGCAAGACCTTAAGCAGCTGCAGGATTATAAATTGGTTTTATACGCGCCAGCTAATGCAAATTGTCCGGATTCTTATGTTTTATATGATCAGGTTGAGGTTAAAGATTATCAGGAAGACAGCTATTATGTCATTGATCAAGGAGATAATCTTGATCGCTCCAGCTGCAATAGCATCAATTGGGATTCAGGTTGCGTGCAATTTTTGAATTCAAATACTAATTCTTACGAAATAATTCAGGTTGCCAACGACCGCAATTGCGAGGAATGGGCAGTTTGCACCAGTCATTGTTCTGACACCGTGTCTGCCACAGAAGCGGACTGCAAAGCTAATGGACAAACCTGGAATGCTAGTCTCTGCACTGCCACGAATTTGTGCACTCAAGGAACAACAGATAACTGTACGGCCTATGCGCCTAAAAAAGATAATGTGCGCTATGGTTTAGACAGCGCGCCATTGGATGTAAAAAGAATAAGCGATTTTACAAACCAACAAGGCTATATTTACCGTTATGGCGCGGGTCCTTTGAGCCAGCTGACAGAGTGGCGGGCAGGTGACTATTCCGGCTATACAATTCCTGACCGTTTGCCGATTGAAGAGGAAATTAGTTTAGCGCCTGATCAGCAATTTAAGACATTCCAGCCGGTTAATGATCTGGGAACCAATACTGATGATAGGCGCTATACTGAAGCGATTTGCAAAATTTTTCCCAGCGCTGACTCGCCAGTGCCTTATGTTTTATCCCAGCAGCCGGGCTATGAAAATTTGAAGAGTTTATACAGTCAGACTTATGGTGAAAAATCCATGTCTTTTGAAGTGCTGCAAAGTAATTTGAATAAAATCGGCACAGGCTGTTTTTATGCCAAGGCAGAAGGCTCTGGCGTAACTACTTATGTGCCGCGCCTCCTGAACCCAGCCGCTGTCTGCACCTCGCCTTTAGATTTGCAAGGGAAAGTTTGCGAGATTAATGCGAATAATTGTAAAACCAGCTTTGGCGGGATTGAAACAGATGCCTGCAGTAATATTGAAAAAGTCACTGAGTTTAACGGCCTGGAAGGCATGTGTTTGGAATTTGACACTTTAAATCCGCTTTTTAGCACGATTTATAAAGATTTATATAAATCACTTGATGAATCAGAAAATTTAACCGGGTCTGATTATCAGCCTTATGCGTGTTTAACATATTATCCGTTTTTGACTGATACCTGCCCGTTTCACGATGCAAATAATTGCGCTGCTGATCCCGGCTGCAATTGGACTGAGCCTTCAGGCCCTTGTATCCATAAATAAAAAAATAAATGTTGGCTAAAATAAAAAATTTTTTTCTGCACAATAAGACTGCCCAAATATATTTATTAAATGTGGGGCTGGTTGTTTTTATTTTGTTAATTGTTTTTTATCCGTTAACTGTCCATGCAGATATACTAAGCGGTATTGTTAGCAATGCTTTTAATTCCGGCATTTCTATTATTATATTTATCCTGAATGCTTTTATTAAATTGTTCGGCTCGCTTTTAACAGTGGTCATGGGCGTTTTGACCTGGATTGCCCAGTATAATAAATTTATTGATAATCCATACGTCAATGAGGGCTGGGTGATTTTGCGCGATTTGGTCAATATGTTTTTTGTTTTAGGCCTGCTTTTTATTGCTTTTGTGACTGTTTTGGGCATTGAAAAACAGCCCTGGAATAAGCTTTTAGCCAGGCTTTTGATCATGGCGATCATGGTTAATTTTAGCAAGACCATTTGCGGCTTAATCATTGATTTTTTTCAGGTTTTAATGCTGACGTTTGTTAATGCTTTTAAAGATATAACTTCAGGTAATATTGAAAAAGCTTTAGGTATGGAAAATTGGTTTAAAATTCTTCCAACTGCTACTGGTGCCCAAGGAGAAATTACAGGAGGTACAGACTGGAGGCAGGGTTTAACAGCAGTGGCCGGCAGTTTATTAGGTCTGATTTATGTGATGGTTGCGTTTATTGTTGTCCTTATTTTTTGTGTGGTTTTGGCTTTTAGAATGGTTGCTTTGTGGATTTTGGTAGTTTTTTCACCTTTGGCATTTTTTGCCTGGGCCTTTGAAGGCGCTGCTGGCAAGGTTGGCAAATTTGCCAATGAATGGTGGGATCAATTTTTCAATTATTGCGTGGTGGGACCTTGCATTGCTTTTTTCTTATGGATCTCTCTAATTACCATGGCGAAATTAAATTATGATCAGATGAATACATCTGTCACGGCAGCTGATCGGGCAAAGATAAATGCTGATATAGGAGCTGGTTCCAGCATGGATCAAGTTTTATCAGTTTTAATCGGCATTATAATGCTGGTTTCTGGCTTAACAATGTGTTCAAAATACGCTGGCGCAGCAGCCGGAGTCATGACCAAAGGCGCTAATTTTATCAAAGATCAGACAGCAGGCAGGCTGGAGCGGGCGGCAACTAGAGTTGGACGCGAAACTGCTGGAGTAGTTGGTGCGCCATTCAGAGCAGCTGGCGCAATGGCTAAATTGCCTTTTAAGGCTTTAAAGCCATTTGCCACCGGGGCGGCTGAAGGTGCAAAGGAAAGATTGCAGAGAGGTCCTTTTTCAAGACTTTTAACAAAAGAAGGTCGCGCTCAAACAGCTGAAGCTATGAGAGAAAGAGGCAGAGCTCTTGTTCCAGGCGTCGGTCGTTTGGGTATTAGAGAAATGCGTGCTAAACAAGCGGAAGATTTTAAAAAAATCAGAAAGGATATAAATTGGGAAAATCCAGATCAAATTAGAAAAATACAAGAAGCAGCCATAGAAAGAGATCCAAAAACCAGTAAAATTACCAGAGTAGAAAATAAAGACAGGCGTTTTTGGGAATCAACTTATACAGCTTTGGCTGATGCCGGCAAATTAAAATACAGTGATATTGAAGACATGAAAAGTTTACCTTTTTACCAAGAAATGCAAACGGAGTCAGGCGATAGAGGCAGACAAGTCTTTTTAGAAGATATGGAAAAAAGATATGAAAAGAAGACTCAAATTAAAAAAGCTTTTTCCTCCTTGATTTATAATGCCGATACTAATGAATACGATGATATTGAGGATTTAGAAGAAAGAAGCGACACTGCCAAAAGCAGAGCCAAAACAGCTGGTCGTGATTTAAGCGGCATTGATTTTAATAAAATAAGACGCAAAAAAGACGATGGGACATATGAATTTGATGTTAATAGTGATGAGTACAAAAATTTGGCCAAAAATGACCCTGATAATTTAGCATATTTACAAAATCTTCAAGCACAAGGAACCGGAACCAAATCGGATTTTTATGCTTTAGCCAGATCAACGGAAATTAGGGAGAAAAAATTCAATGAGATTAGAAAAGCAGCCGCTACTGCTTCAGAACCCAATCTTAATGAAGCAGGGAAACAGGCTAATTTAGGCGATATTATTCAAAATCCGCCCGATTATGCAGTGGCAGAAATTGACGGCTTTACAGACCAAATACCCAGAATTGGCAAACTTGATAAAATTGCCCGGGATAATGTCAATGCCAAGGCCAGATTTTTAATGGGAGATAATCGTGAGCGGGCGGCTTTAATTGAAGCCAATAAAAATCTTTTTGATAAATCTTTGCATCGTCAGGAAAATGAAACAGAAAATGAGCATGCAACGCGGTTAGGGGGCATGTCGCAAATTAAAAAAATTGATGATATTAAAGGTAAAATGAAAGAGGAACAGCTTGAAAAATTTCAGAATTTAATCATTGAATCAAGCTCACAATTTAATGCCATCGGCCAGAAATTACCAGGGGGAGAAGGCCAATCAAGCGCTAACCTGGATTCCATAATACGCCAAAAGAGAGTGCAAAGTGGTGTCACAGCTGGCCTTAAAGCATTTATACCGAATGTTAATGATTTGGAATTTGTTGATGCCCAGGCAGCGCAAATGTTAGCTCAAACAGCAGACTTCCCAAGAGAAGACAGGATAAACAAAATTTCAATTCGCTTGGCGGTTAGAAAAAACCTGCCAGAAGAAAATAGGAATAAAATTGCAGAATATTTGATTGACAATGAAGTTATTGTTAGAACTCGCGAGAAAAAAGAGGAAGCTGTGAAAGAAAAAGTAAAAGTAAATATCAAGACAACCATTGATGAAGTGAAAAAGCAGGTGCAAAGCAGAGTAATTGATCAGGGTAAAATAGAATTTGCCATTGATAATATTATTTTCAGGATAAATAAAGAAATTACAGAAGGCGCTTTGCCAGAGGAAACTTTTAAGCCCGAGTTATTAAAGCAAGAGTTATCAAAGCTGGTAGAGATGTTGGGTAAATTTGAAAGTAAAGAAGAGGCAACTTCAGCAGTCAAAAAAGTTGAAGACGCTGTTGAGGCCTTGGGTTATAAAGTTAAAACTCAAAAAGGGAAAAAGAAATAATTTTCAAATAAAGATATGCCGGAAAGAAATTATAAAATAGAAAATTTAGGGAATTTTCAAGACATATTTTTTCAGGTATTAAAAAAAAATAATGTGGAAGCCGAAACTGAAAAGATTTTTGATTTTTTAGTCCAAACAATTTTAGGCAGGTTTAACGTTTTGCAGTTGAGCAATTCATTTGAAAGTGATTTGAATCTTGATTTTGAAACCGCCAATAGTTTGGCATATGATTTAAAAATTAAGATTTTGGATAAAAAATCTGATCTGGACGAGGTAAAAAACAAGTTGCAAGGCAAAACCTGGCAAAAATATTCTCCGCTGGCCATTGCTGATGAGTTTTTGGCTAAATTAAATTATTCGCTAAAGGATGAAAATAAGAAAAAAAGATATTACGAAGCGATTTTGAGCTGGCTAAAGGAAGTGCGCGATCTGCCTGAACTGAAAGATATTTTGACCCGTTCAGAAAAAATTGGCGGCATAGGCATGAGTGAAGAAGTTTTTAATCGACTTTATGATTTGCTTGTTGCTAAAAAAGAGGAAATCAGAAAAGAAAAGGTTGATTTGATCAAAATAATTGCGGATTATGAGTTAGGACAGAAAAAAGAAACTGTGGCTATGCCAAGTGGAATTAAGGAAGAAGAGATAGATGTTTCGGCCAGACCAAAACAAATTTCCATTGTTAAAGAAAATCCAACCGGGGGTGATGTTACCATTGACCATTTACTAAAGGAAAAAGGGGTGCCCTTTGAGGAATTAGCGCAAAAGGAAGAGATAAAGAGGCAGCTTGGCGAAATAGCAAAAATTGCTTCCAAGCCGGAAGCCCCCTTAGTTGAAGAGATTAAGGCGAATGAAGAATTCATAGAAAGCCGAAAAGAAATTGAACCGCCAGCCCAAACAAATTACCAGCTCAGGCAGCCAGTTATACATCCAGAAATGCCGATACCTTCAGAGCTTAAAACCGAATTTAAGCAGCCGATGGTTAAAAACACTGACAACGAGATCAGGCCGAAATTAGATGACGTGAAATTTACCCCTCAATTATACGGGCCCGTTGATGAATTAGGAGCCTTTAAAATTGAGGATCTGCGCCGCTTATCTAAAGATCCGCAGGTCGCAGTCCAGAAAATAAAATCCAAAATTGAACTTTTAGAAGACGATTCGCTTGTTAAGAGAAATGAAGGCCTCAAGGCCTTAAAAAACAGTCCGCTTTATAAAGCTTATGCTGAAATTATGAACACAGCAATTAAAGAAGGCAAATCATTTGCTCAAGTCATAGCAGCGAAGCCAATTATGACTCTGGCCGAGTTTAAAGCAGTAATGGATTTAAATAAAAGTCTAAAGTATTGAAGCCTATAGGCTATTTTGTGGAATTAAAATTACCTTCGGCGTATTTGAAATCCGCCGAAGCAAAAGAAGGTTATCTAATAGATTTATTTTTGTAACATTCCGCGTAGGCGGATAAAAATTTATGGCTGATGAAGTACAGGAGACGCAATCATTATCGCATTTTTTAGTGCCGCAATTCATTGATATAGAATCAAAAATTATCGGGCCAATCACCACCAGGCAATTTCTGATTATGATGGTTGCCGGCATGCTGGATTTTATTTTTTATAAGATATTTTATTTTAATACATTTTTAGCCGTGGGGATCATAGTTTCAGGCATTTTTGGCGTAGTTGCTTTTGTAAAAATTAATGGCATGCCTTTTCACTTTTTTTCCCTGAATGTAATTCAGACATTAAAAAAATCCAAACTAAGGCTGTGGTCAAAAGAAGCAATTACGGCTCTGCCGCCGGTTGAAAAGGCAGAGGTTAAAAAAGAATTTATAGCCAAGCCTGCTTTGGTCAGTTCCAGGCTGTCCAGCTTATCTTTAGTGGTCAATACAGGCGGCGCTTATCGGGAAGAAGAATAATTATAATTAACCGCAGATTTTATTCACAGATAACACAGATTTGTGAATAGTATCAGTGTAAATCTGTGATAATTAATCTGTGTTTAAGATATCAAATCAAATCTATGGCAAAATCATCAACCCAAAAATATCTGGATATTGCGGAAATAAGGGAAGATACGGTTATTTTAAAAGACGGCACCTTACGCTCGGTAATTTTGTGTTCCAGCATTAATTTTGCTTTAAAATCAGAAGAAGAACAAAATGCTTTGATTTTTGGCTACATAGAGTTTTTAAATTCTTTAGATCATCCTATGCAGATTGTTATCCAGTCAAGAAAACTGGAAGTTGATAATTATCTTAGAAGACTTAGAGAGGCGCAGAGAGTGCAAACTAATGAATTATTAAAAATACAAATAGCCAGCTATATTGATTATATTCAAGAGCTGATTGAAATTGGTGAAATAATGACCAAGAAGTTTTTTATTATCATCCCTTATAATCCCTTAGGTGATAAAACCAAAAGCTTTTGGTCCAGATTGAGTGAGGTTTTTAGCGCCAGCCGGTCTATTAAAATAAAAAAGGAAAAGTTTTTGGGATATAAAGAAGCTTTAAACCTGCGCTTGGCTAATGTCCAAACCAATCTGAAAGGCATGGGTCTTGATTCAGCGGTTTTGGATACGCAGAGTTTAATAGAACTTTATTATAGCGTGTATAACCCAAAAACAAGCCAAAACCAAAAATTACGGGATATCAGCCAGCTTGGGATTGAACGCTAAATTATATTTTTTAAAATAAATTTTTTTATGGCCATACCAATTACACCAGAGACACAAACAGAGCTGAGACCAGCGCCTGCTCAGCTTTCAAAAAAAGAACAGCAAGCAGCGATTAAAGCCGAAGCAATTACCCTGGAAGAAGAAAGGCTTTTTCGCCAAGGTTTGATAGAGATTAAAGATTTGATTGCGCCGGCGGCTTTGGAAGTAAAACCGACTTATATGCTTTTGGGTGATCTTTTTGTCAGAACACTTTTTGTTTTAAATTATCCGCGTTATATCTCTGTAGGCTGGTTTACGCCGATTATCAACCTGAGCAAAACCTTGGATGTCGCCATGTTTTTTTATCCTGTCAGGTCAGATATTATTCTGAAGCAATTAAAAAAGAGAGTGGGAAATCTGGAGGCACAGCTCATGTCGGATATTGAAAAAGGCGCGCCTCGCGATCCAATTTTGGAAACAGCTTTGCGTGATATTGAAAAATTACGGGACGATCTGACTCAGGGCACTGAAAAATTTTTCCAATTTGCCCTGTATGCCACGCTTTATGCCAATACCTTGGAAGAATTAGATGAATTAACAGCAGAAATTGAAGCGATTTTGGGAGGCAAGCTGATTTATAGCAAACGAGTTTTTTACCAATCAGAACAAGGCTTTAATTCAACCTTGCCTTTGGCTGAGGATGAATTAATGGTCTCATTTAATATGAATACTTCGCCCGTTGCCTCTTCATTCCCCTTTATTTCTTCAGAATTAACTTCAGACGACGGAATTTTATACGGCATCAACCGGCATAATAACAGCTTAATACTTTTTGACAGATTTTCTTTGCAGAATGCTAATTTTGTGGTGTTTGCGACTTCGGGCGCAGGTAAAAGTTATACCATCAAGCTGGAAGTTTTGCGCAGCCTGATGTTGGGCGTTGACATAATAATTATTGATCCTGAAAGAGAATACCTGCATCTGGCAGAGGCAGTTGGCGGCACTTATGTGGATATTTCTTTAGCCTCAAAAAATAAAATTAATCCATTTGACTTGCCCAGAGCAATTGGCGATGCAAGTACTGAAGATATTATCCGCAGCGCGGTTATTACCTTGAAAGGCTTATTGCGCTTGATGCTGGGGAATTTGACTGTGGAGGAGGATTCTATTTTAGATCGGGCTTTGATTGAAACTTATGCAAGCAAAGATATAACCCCGCAGTCAGATTTGTCTGTCGCCGAAGCGCCAGTGATGCAGGATTTGCAGAGTATTTTGGAAGGCATGGAGGGTGCAAAAACATTAAGTCTGAGATTAAAAAAATATACTGATGGCACATTTGCGGGCTTGTTTAACCAGCCAACCAATGTGGATATGCATAATCAGCTTGTGGTTTTTAGCGTCCGAGATTTGGAAGACGAACTCAGGCCGATTGCAATTTATAGCATTATAAATTATATCTGGAATGTGGTGCGTTCAGAAATTAAAAAAAGGGTATTAGTTATTGATGAAGCCTGGTGGCTGATGACTCATGAGGATTCAGCAAAATTTATTTATGCCTTGGTTAAGCGCTGCCGCAAGTATTATCTCGGCGTGACTACGATTACGCAGGACGTGAATGACTTTTTAAATAATCCGTATGGCAAGGCCATTGTGACAAACTCAGCTCTGCAGCTGCTTTTAAAACAATCGCCTGCAGCTATTGATACGATTCAGGATATATTTTTGTTGACTCAGGGTGAAAAGTATTTGCTGATGGAAGGCGGCGTAGGCGAGGGCATCTTTTTTGCAGGCAATAAGCATGCGGCCATCAAAGTAGTCGCCTCATACAATGAAGACCAGCTAATAACCAGCGATCCCAAGCAGCTTTTAGAAATAGAAGCGGCTAAGCGAGAATTTGAAGAACAGACAAAAACTCCAGAGGCAGGATCCAAAAAACAATTAGTCCCGCCCAGAAAAAGAGAAGGCAGTTTTGAGGAGATGACAATTTAAAACTATTTTAAAAAAATAAATAAATTCATTATGGCAATCAGAGATGAATTAACAAAAAGAAAAAAAGTAATCTGGCTTATTATTATTTTATTATTAATTTTAATTATTGGCGCGATAGTCTATCTGCTGTTGATTTATTTTAAAGTGCCTATTTTAAATAATAATACCAGCCCTAATCTTAACCAGGTTCCAGTCCAGCCCGGGGCTGCGCAGCCTATTTTTAATACTCCAAATACCGGAGTGACAGCGGAAATCCAGGAATTAAATAACACTGTTCCAGTTAATACGGACCAGCAAAATGTCATATTTATTGCTTCTTCATTTGCAGAAAGATTCGGCACATATTCAAATCAGGGTAATTATAAAAATTTTGATGAATTGGGCTCTCTGATTACGGCCAGCATGCAAACTTGGCTCACTCAGTATAAAGCGCAATTAGAAAAAGAAAATCCAGATATTAGTAGCTATTATGCTCTGGAAACAAAAGCTATTTCAACTCAGGTCAGAAGTTTAAACTCAACAACTGGCCAGGGAGAAATTCTGGTTAAAACTCAAAGGCAGGAATTTAAAAATTCTACCTCCAATCCTCGCGTATTTTATCAGGATATACTTTTAAAATTAGTAAATGTTAATAATGTCTGGAAAGTAAACGGAGCATATTGGCAATAGCCTGGATATTGGAAATAAGAAATACGAAATTAGGATTATGGAATTTAAAAAAATTAAGAATTTTATCCTGGATTTATTTTTTCCTAAAGAATGTTTTGGCTGCGGGGAGGAAGGCTTATATTTATGCCATCAATGTTTGGGGAAAATTGATTTAAATAAAAGATATTATTGCGCCTTGTGCAAAGCTGAAAGCCGGCAATCGCTTATCTGTCCGAATTGCAGGACAGGCAGTTCACTTTTAGCTGTCTGGGTGGCAACAGATTATAATAACAAAATTTTACAGGATCTAATCCATCATTTAAAATATAATTATCTGGAAGAATTGGCAGAAGATTTAGCTAATTTAGCCATCAGCTATTTGGAGACAAATAATATTTTAAATACATTTGAGCTGAATCAAGCTAATACAATAATTGTGCCGGTACCTTTGCACAAAAAGCGTTTTTTAAGCCGAGGCTTTAATCAGAGTGAATTATTAACAAAAAAAATAGGCAATTATTTCCGGTTTTCTAATAAGGGATTAATTACTAGAAATATAAATACGCCCAGTCAGATTAATTTGAAGAGAATTGACAGGCAGGCTAATGTAAGAGACGTTTTTTCTTTAATAACTATAAAAGATTGTGATAAAAATAAAAAAATCATCCTAATTGATGATGTAATTACCACAGGGAGTACATTAAATGAGTGCGCAAAAATTTTAAGCGAGCATGGCTTTAAAGAAATTTACGGTTTAGTAATTGCCCAGAGAGAAGATTAATAAGGAAATCACTATTAAGCTATTAAGCGGATCAAAATCCGCCGAAGCCCGACTCAGAAAATTTTTATTTAAAGCCTTCCCTCTAAAACTATAGAGGGCGAAGGCGGAGCCCAGATGCAAGTTTGTGTATTTCATCGGTAAAGCCGTATAAATAATATTGATAAATATTTTACGGTTGAATTATAAATTACACAGACTTGCATCTGGGCGGAGAGGGTAGGATTCGAACCCACGGCCCCGTAAACGGGGCTCCGGTTTTCAAGACCGGTGCATTCGACCGCTCTGCCACCTCTCCATATTTTATAACTATAACAAATAACTATATTATCGCCCAGCTACAAGTTTATGTGAAGGACGGAGACCCGATAAAAGTTTATGAATTTTGTTGTTCAAATCCGTTAAATAACCATTTATTATTAAATCAGTTGCAGATATTTATTCACAGACTTTTATCGGGTCGGAGAGGGAGGGATTCGAACCCTCGCGCCGGGAAAACCCCGACCTACAGGTTTAGCAAACCCGCCCCTTCAGCCTCTTGGGTACCTCTCCAAAAGCGCTTTGCTTTCTCTTATCTTAGCAGAAAAAAATAAGAGTGTCAAAAGTTTATTACCTGAATATAATCCCTTAAATCTTAAATTATTTTAGACAAAAAATATGGCAGCTGAAATATCCAATGATAATAATGAATTACAACCGCAAGATAATGATTTTGGCGAGGTTTTATTCCAGTGGACAATTCCAGAATATATTGCCCACGAACGAAGCTTAATTTGGTATTTAATAATGATAGGTTTGGCTTTGATTTTGATTATTTATAGCATTTTTACAGCTAATTTCCTATTCGCCCTGATTATTATTGTGGCGATTTTTATTGTCTTTTTAAAAAGCTATTCTCAGCCTAAAGAATTAACATTTCAAATTACTGATCAAGGCCTGATTTTGGGCACACAATTTTTCCCATATAGCAGAATAAATAAATTCTACATTATTTACAAACCGCCAACAGTAAAAAAGATATTTTTTGATTTAAAGGGATTATCGCCAGACTTGTCGGTTTGGCTGGATGAAATGAATCCACTAGAGGTCAGAGAAACGCTTTTAGAATTTTTGCAGGAAGATTTGGAAAAAGAACGCCAGACTATTGATGATATTCTGGATACCCTTTTAAAGTTGTAAATTTTATGAAAATAGTTTATACTTTTTAAGGAGATATTCGTATCTCCTTATTAGTTTAAGTCCTCGGATAGATGTAAGTTTATGTAAAATTTAAAATTAATGTCCCCGACCAGATAAAAGTTCGTGTATAAATTTTAATAATTGAGTCCTCGGACAGATAAAAGCTTATGTGTTAGCACGTTAAACCAATTACATTCTTCGTACACCAATAAAGGTTATTTCGACAAATACACAAGCTTTTATCTGTCCTCGTAGTTTCCACCTTCGCCCCGCGTTGCGGGGCTACGGTGGACGGGCAATGGATTTTATATTTTAAATTAAGTCCTCGTAGTTCAATGGATAGAACGCAAGATTGCGGATCTTGTGATCTAGGTTCGATTCCTAGCGGGGGCACAGGTTCTCAGCCAAAGGCCTGGCCTTGGCCAAGACAGGCTGATTCGCCTCTGGCGGAGATTCCTAGCGGGGCACAATTATAATTAAAAATTCAAAGTGCGAAATTCAAAATTAAGGTTAATTTAAAATGTATTCTTTGGAAACGCCAATTGAAGAGTTAACTCGAGTTGGGAAAGCGACGGCCGGCAGATTAAATCGGTTAGGGCTAAAGACAGTGAATGATCTATTGTACTATTGGCCGTTTCGCTATGAGGATTTTAGCCGCCTTATCGCTATCAAAGATTTACAGCCCAACCAGATAGTGACAATTAAGGGCAAAATTGTTTTAATTGAAAACAGGAAAAGCCACAGGAAAAGAATGACCATAACAGAAGCTTTAATTGAGGATGAGACAGGTTCAATTAAAGTTGTCTGGTTCAACCAGCCTTATTTAATAAAAAATTTAAGAGCAGGCGAGGAAGTTTTTATTGCCGGCACGACTGAAATAAAAAACATGTCATTGCAGTTTACTTCGCCGGCTTATGAAAAAATTTCTGATCGAGCGAGTATAAATACTGCAAAAATTGTCCCTGTTTATCCTTTAACCAGTAATTTAACTCAAAAACAATTGCGTTTTTTAATTAGTCTAATTTTAAATTCCACTAAGTTAATTACAGATTGGCTGCCAAATGAAATTAAAGAAAAATATAAATTGTTGAGTTTAAACTTAGCTTTAAACGAAATACATTTTCCTAAAAATTTGGAAACAATGGAACAGGCTCGTTATCGCCTTAAATTTGACGAGCTTTTTTTAATTGCCTTGCAAACCCAGCTTTTAAGGAAATTTTTAACACAAAATCCTGCTCCGGCCATTAAATTCCATGAGGCTAAAATTAAAAGTTTTGTAGATTCTTTGCCTTATGAATTAACAAATGATCAGAGAAAGGCTGCCTGGCAGATCATGATTGATTTAGCCAAAACCAAACCAATGAATCGTCTTTTGGAAGGCGATGTTGGTTCGGGCAAGACCGTTGTTTCTGCACTGGCAATATTAGATACTGTCTTGAATGGTTATCAGGCTGTTTTAATGGCGCCGACAGAAATTTTAGCCAGGCAGCATTTTAATTCTCTAAGCAAATTTTTTCATAATTTTGCTATTAAAATAGCGCTCTTGACCCACAGTGAAAAGCTGGTAAATAATGATGAAAATTTAGAAAAAAACGAAGTCTTAAAAAAAATTAAAAATGGAGAAATAGATTTGATTATTGGTACGCATGCCCTGATCCAAGACTCAGTTGCCTATAAAAAAATCGGGCTGATTGTAGTTGATGAGCAGCATCGTTTTGGCGTAGAACAGAGGAAAAAATTAAAAGATAAAAATAAAAATAAAAAATTGCCGCATTTTCTGTCAATGACTGCCACTCCTATCCCAAGATCACTAGCCTTAATTTTATACGGTGACTTAGACTTATCAATGATTAAAGAAATGCCCAAGGGCAGGAAAAAGATTATTACCAAGATAATTGCTGAAAAAGAGCGGTCAAACGCTTATCAGTTTATCAAAGAGGAAATAGCTGCCCGCCGCCAGGTTTTTGTCATTTGTCCGCTGATAGATCCTTCGGATAAATTGGGAGTCAAATCAGTAACTGAAGAATTTAAAAAGCTTGATAAAGTAATTTTTCCTGATTTAAAAATTGGTTTGCTGCACGGCAAATTAAAAGCTAATGAAAAAGAAGAAATAATGAGAGAATTTAAAGACAATAAAATAAAAATTTTGGTTTCCACTTCTGTGATAGAGGTTGGGATTGATATTCCCAATGCCACGATAATGATGATTGAAGGCGCTGATCGTTTTGGCTTAGCACAGCTGCATCAGTTTCGTGGCAGGGTTGGCAGGGGAGAACATCAGTCATCTTGTTTCCTGTTTACGGAAAATAATTCTCCCAAAACTCGGGAAAGACTGTCTGCCCTAACTCAATCAAATGACGGGTTCGCCTTAGCAGAATATGATCTTAAATTCCGCGGGCCTGGCGAAGTTTATGGTACGAGGCAATCAGGCCTGCCTGATATGCGGCTGGCAACTTTAAATGATTTAGACTTGATAGATCTGACGAAAAAAGTGGCTCAGGAATTTTTAGAAAAAAATAATTTAGATAATCATTCTTTGCTTAAGCTCAAATTGGAAGAAGGGAAAATGATGAATCATTTGGAATAGATTATAAATCAAAAATAAAACCGAAGAGGCGATTGGCCAATCGCCTCTTCGGTTTTTTAAGGCAACTATTTTTTAGAGATAAATTCACTATTTTTTAAATAGTACCGCCACAACTTATCTTTGTATTTGCCTGCGTAATCAACGCCAATTCTTTTGGCGCTTTTTATCTGAGAAGAATTGGTTTTAAGAGGATTTTCAGCTAAAAATAGTTTTTTGCTATTAATTAAATTTTCGCCATTTAATTTTTTATCAATTTTCAGCGCGCGACAGAGTTTGCCTGGGCCGTTGGTTAAAGAATTCTGAATTCTGAATTCCGAATTATTAAATTTGGTTTTTATTTTGTAGTTCAGGGCGGCCTGTTTAAATCCAGAAATTGGTTGTATAGCGCGGATTAAGATCGCGGCCGGGAATTCCTTGGCTTCAGTCACTATATTAAAGCAGTAATACATGCCATAAATTAAATATATGTAAGCAGTTCCGGCTGGTCCAAACATTATTTTGGTACGTTCTGTTTTGCCGCGTGAAGCATGTGAGGCAAGATCTTTGGACCCGTAATATGCTTCAGTTTCCACAATTTTACCAATTAAAATTTTTGAACCAATTTTCCTGACAATAAATTTGCCAAGGAGCGACTTGGCAAGTTTAAAAGTGTTTTGGTGATAAAATTTTGCTGGCAAGCGTTTTAATTTTGACATACCAAATAGGGTAATAAGAGGTTCGGCCTCCAATTTGGAGGCCGAACCTCTTAACAAATCGCGCCTGTGTATAATGGTTAAAGTATTTTTTTTATAGCTTCTTCCAGGCTTTTAACCATTGTTACTTTTTTATCTGTTTTAAAAACAGGCGTAATAATATTTTTAAAATTCATTTTTTGCGCTTCTTCAATTCTTTTTTCCATTTGAGAAACTGGCCGAATTTCCCCGCCTAACCCGACTTCGCCAATTATTAAAGTATCAGGTTTAATAATTTTGTCTTTAAATGAGGAAATAATTGCCAGACAAACTGCCAAATCAGCGCCAGTTTCAATAATTTTAAGTCCGCCTGTAACATTCAGATGCACGTCTTGGTTGACCAAGGGAATATTGGCTCTTTTGATTAAGACCGCAATTAACATCTGCAAGCGATTCAAATCAAAACCCGAGGTTTTTCTTTGCGGATAGCCAAACAGGGTTTTACTGGATAATGCTTGAACTTCAATTAAAAATGGCCTGACGCCTTCCATAATGCAGGTTAGACTAGAGCCAGAAATTGATTCCTGGTTATGAGGCAAAAAAAGTTCAGAAGGATTTTTTACTTCCAAAAGTCCAGTGCCAGTCATGCTAAAGACGCCGAGTTCATTTGTTGAACCAAAGCGATTTTTAGCGCAGCGCAAGAGCCGAAAATCATTCTGGCTGGAACCTTCCAAATACATAACAGCATCAACCAGATGTTCTAATGATTTTGGGCCGGCAACCAGGCCGTCTTTGGTTACATGGCCAATGATTAAAATTGGGATATTGAATTTTTTAGCAATTTCCAAAAGTTTTACAGTACAAATTCGTACCTGGTTAATTGAACCGGCTTCTGAGGGCAGTTCCGTGGAATATAAAGTTTGAATGGAGTCAATAATTAACAGACTGGGTTTTTCTTCAATGGCAAAAGCCACAATTTTTTCCATGTTATTTTCACCCAGGAATTTTAAATTTGAAAAATCAAGATTCAAGCGATCAATTCTCATTTTAATCTGAGAGGCTGATTCCTCGCCTGAGACATATAAAATAGGGGACTTAATTTTATCGCAAATCTGCAAGACCAGAGTTGATTTGCCAATGCCTGGTTCGCCGCCGAGTAAAATTAAGGAGCCGACAACAATCCCGCCGCCTAGTACCCGGTCAAATTCAGAGACCTGAGTTTGCAATCGGGCTTGGCTCGGCGGCGGCGTTTTTTGAAAATCAATCAGCTGGTTTTTATCAACTTTGGTTATTGTAGATTGGAGATTTGAGATTGGGGATGAGATTTCTTCACTTACAGTGCCCCAAGAGCCACAAGTAGTACAACGCCCAGTCCACTTGGGGAATTGGGCGCCACACTTTGAGCAGGTGAAGATGGTTTGAGGTTGTTTGGGCATAACGGGCTTTCATTGATCGGACGCTTTAGTAGTGTCCGATGGCTATCTTCGACACTAAAGTGTCAAAGAGAGGAGGTGATATCTTTATCTTAACAAATTCCCTTAAAAAAGAAAAACGTCCTATAGCTGGACGTTTTTTTCTCTAATATGTAAAAAGATTTTATAAAATTTGCGGAAAGGGCTCCATTGATAAGATTTTTTTAACATCTTCATCAGTAATTATTTTACGCTCTTTTAAAATGTCAACGAGAGCGCGTACTTTAGTATCTTCTTTACGCATGAGCACTGTTAGGTCGCCCCGCAAGTCAGCTAGTTTATCATCAAGATAATCTTTAGTGACCATTGTAGCTTCAATTTTATTAAGTCGCGACTCAACGCCGTCAAACCTTTTTTCAGTTTGATTAGCAAAATCATTTATTGACTCTAATATTTCTTGATTTGATACTTCTTTATTCATAGAAATTAAACTTATTTATAGTTTAATTATATATTGTAGGCACAATGGTGTCAAACAGCCGGATAGCGCTCAGTCCACTTAGGAAATTGGGCGCCGCACTTTGAGCAGGTGAAGATGGTTTGAGGTTGTTTGGACATAAAGGAAAAAGAATAAGAGTGGTTTTCCCTCTGATTTTTTAATTTGCTTCGCATTCTGCTTTATCAGCACATTTGCTAGCTCCAAAAAGAGCGCCAATGCAACAATTAGATTGGCAAGCATATCTTGATAGAGGCCACGCTCCGCTTTCATAATCATTAACTACCCAGCCAAAGCATGCCGTACCATTCGGGGCTTTTGGCGTGCAGACTCCTGCCCCTGTGCAGCCATTGCCATCAGAAGCGATGCCAGAAAGAAAGTTATGGCAGGCACAAAATAATCCGGAAACACAATTAAGATTACTTGTGCAGACGGCACCTTTTTGGCCTTGGAAATCTTTTGGTGCGCATAAGGCTAAAGTGCCGCCAGAACAGTTTCCGCTTAAACATACTGCATTTGTCCCGCCGCCAAATATTCCTAACAGAGTGTTATATGTTGAGTCACCTAATACAAGTTCACTGCAATTTGCACCATTTTCCCTTTTTGGGAAACAAGAACCTTGTTGATTTGCTCCTTTTGAAGCACAATACCAGTTTGCTTCGGGTTGGCATTTTGTGCTTGCATCACAGGTTAAAAGAGGTCCAATCTTTGTACAGCAGATTGGTTTAGATGTATCCAGGCAAACTCCTCCGTTAGAACTTGCTGTTAGGCCAGCGGCATCACCTTGTCCGCAAGCGCTAGCATAACATTGAGCCAAAGGATCTTTACCATTACATGTGCTGGCGAATGCTTGTTGAGCTGTGGGCACAGCAGCGCCTTGGCATTGATCAAAACTGACGATTTTACCTTTACAATCAGCCTGAGTGGAAAAATAAAAGTTTGTGCCGCTTTGGCAGCAATACTGGGCGGTTATTTGTTCAGGGGGTGTTATGGGTTGAAAGGTGATGGTGCCAGGACTAACGATTTGCAGAACAAAAATAGCAAAAAGTGAAATAAATAAGCCCAGCAAGGCTTTGATAATCGTGCTTTTGGCCTGGCCAATTTTACCGCTATCTCCGCCTGACACGATCCAACGAACTCCGCCGATTATAATCATCACAATAGCAACGACGACAACAACCGAAGAGCCAAAAGTAAAAAGAGCTTTAATATAATCGCCAATAGTGGAGCCGGAAATGGTTAATTCTGATAAGTTGCTCAAAGGTATTTGGAGCTGTAATTTTATCGTTTCTGTCGCAACAGGCGGCGTGTAAGGTTGGATAGTCGTATCTGCTGCTGTACCTGCTGCGGGGTTTGTTGCTGGGCTAGTTGGCGTCAAGGGCTGGCAGCAATAATTATTTGGCGATTTATTATTGGCGCACCAGCTATCAAGGGTAAAGCCAGCTGTTCTATCTGGGCAGGTTTTTGATTCGCACTTATTGGGATCTGCGCAAGTTATTCCAGTAGTTTTAGGAACACAGCAATATATCTCAAGCCCAGACTGGCAGTCAATACTATCAGCAACTGTTGGGGCAAGATCAGTTGTATCGCAAGCAGGCAAGGATTTGCAAGTACCTGTGGCTCCGGAAAGATTTTTACAGGTCGCCGCTAATACATTTTGAGGAAATAAGAATAATAAAGCCAGCAGGAATAAATATAAAAATCCCAGAATATTTTTTTTCATGAGGTTGGTATAAAATTTAATTTTAAAGGGGAGTGTTTTATTGGAGCTTGGCATCAATGATTTTTTTAAGCGTATCCACGTTTAGGTAGCCTTCAACTTTTTCATCATTGATATAAACAGTCGGGATGGAAACAATTTGTAAATTTATGGCGTCATTAATATTTTGAGTCAAGACCGGGTTGAATTTTTTAGCCTCATAGCACTGGTTGAATTTTTCCAGATCCAGGCCTAATTGATTGGCATACTCGCGATAGATCTGTAAATTTAAGTTGTTAAGATTTTGAAAAATCAAATCTTTGTAGGGCCAAAATTTTCCTTGGTCGCTTGCGCAATAAGCAGCAGTCGTGGCATTTAGGTTTTCTGCCGTATTGGTGATGGGCAGGCTCTTATACACAAAAAGCACCTTATTCCCGTATAATTTTTGTAATGAGGCTGAATTTTTTTCCCAGTCAGCGCAGGCCGGGCAGCCAAAATCAGTATATTCATAGACTGTGACCTTGGCGCCAGTTAGTCCAAGAGAAGGATCAAAACGATTAATTTGAGGTGAAACTCGAGTAAGCTCTTGCTGTTGCCCTTTATAATATTTATCCATCGTAGTTACTAAAGACCAGTAATTCCATGAATAGCCGACTATGATAAAAGAAAAAATAATTAAAACAATGACCGTAAAAATAATAAAATAAACAAAATAAAATTTGGTTGTAGTGAATTTACTTTTATCAAGAGGCATAGCTTATTTTTAAAATAATTAGGGTTTTGTGCAAGGAAAAATTATAAATCCATTTTTTTAATCTGGCCAGTATTTTTTTCCAGCCAATAAAGGGTTTTGCCGTCAGTGCTGACAATCATTTTATCAATAGTAGTGGGAAATAGAGGCTGAGCTAGAAGTTGTTTAGCGCCTGTAGAAATATCTATTTTGTAAATATCATCAGGTGTTGAATTTGCCATATCTGGACTAAAGCCCGAGCCCATTTCCAAGGTGCGCGGTACGCCGCAGTAAATAATATTTTCTGAAGAAAAAACACATTTATCTGCCCAGGTTTGCAGATCTAAATTATTGCGGCCTGTGCCAAGAATATCCGGACTTGAATTTACCACCCAAAGTTCGGGATTATAATTTGATTGGCTGTTAAATACGCTATAAACCAGCTTATTGCCGCTGGGCGTCCAGGCGAACCTTAAATCTCTGCCTTCTACAATCAGACTGGCGTAGTTTTCCCCGTTCAAACCAATAGGCAAAACTTCAGAACGGTCGCCATCTAATGGTGAACGTGCCAGGGCGACGTATGAATTATTTGGCGACCAGGTTGTATAAACATATTCATCCTCCTCTCCCAGGCGCTCAATTTCCTTATAATTGCCGCCGTTAGAATCAGCTATTGCCAGAAATCTATTTTCGGGGTCTACGCGCATATCTTTAAAAGCGATTTTTGTCGAGTCGGGAGAAAATACAAAGTCTTTCCAATGGCTAGGCAGAGTTACTGATTTATTTTGGTTAAAATCATAAATTAATTTTGAGCCATCAGGATATTCTAAAATTGCTTTTTGCTTATTAGGTGCAAAGATGGCGTTGGACACATTTTTGAAAATCTGGTCTGAAAAAAATTGTTTCTGTCCATCAGGCGTTAAGTCATAAAAATAACCAGTAGTTGAATCATAATAAATTAAATCTTTGCCATTTGTCGCTAAAGCAGGACTTTTGGCAGGGGTATTAATTAAAGTTTGGAATGAGGTGATGCCGCCATTGGCTTGATAGGCAATCGCTGGCGTAGATGGGCCGCTAGGCGTTAAAGGAAGACTAGGAATTTCCGGGCGTAAACCGGGCGGGATGCTGACAGTAGGAGGAATATTTAAATTTAGCGCAGGGGGAATTGTAGGCAAGCCTATGGTGGAAGGAGGCGTAACAATTGGCCCAGTGATTGTTGGAGGAGAAATGATTGGCCTAAAAAATAAATAATATATAGCTAGAGCTAATAGCAGAGTAACAACTACAAAAAGAATTACGAGTAATATTTTTTTTGTGCGGTCAGACATAATATTTTTTTTAAAATTAAATAATTTAAGAGATAATGCCGACAACTATTAAAGCCGGTGTAAATATTATAATTAAGGCGAATAAAACCAAAATGATTAAGATGAAATCTAAAAGGAAAAGAGCGATAATTTCAAACCATTTTGGCGCGCCTCCGCCTTTTCCCGGCATGGCCTCGCTGGCTGTTTTTGGCAGCCATTCTTCTCCGAAATCACTAAATAGATTTGAACCCGCAATATATTTGCCTAAAAAATGAAAATTAATATAGATAAGCGTCAAACCAAAAGAATCAATCAGGTTTAACCAGGAAAATTTTAAGGCTTGAGCTGTAAATTTAGCGCCCACTTTTGAAACTGGAGATTCTGCATTTTCCTGAGTCTGATTTTGTCTCATTGCTATTAATTGTCGCTTGCGCAGCTGCAACGCTCTAGCAGTTTCGGCATTATTTTTATTCTCTGATTCTTGTTTCTGAGTTTGAGCACACATAATTCAAGACCTTATCTCATTAAATATTTTTAAGTTTTTTCAAGTCCAGGTAAATGGCAAAAAGATAAGCAAAACTAAGATAAATCATTAGGAGCAGGATAAAAGCACTGATAATTACGCCAATATATTGCAGTTTTAGAACAACCGTTGAGAGGCTGTTTAATATTAGTAAAACAAGAACCAAAATTAGGATTTTAAATAAAATATTTCTAAAAAATCCGCTAGCAAGAAGAAAAGATTTTTTTAATGATTCTAGCCAGGACAATTTTTTATCTAAAAGAATAAAAGGCGAAAAAATTAAATAGCTAGAAAAGAATAAAATTATAATTGCGCCAAATAAAAGGCAGGCAATGCCCAGCCAAGTATTTCCCGTTAATAAAAGAAAAAGTCCTACATAGAGGGGCAAAGAAAAAAGCAGTAAAGCCAGGTTTAAAATAACATTTAAACAAAGCCAGTCCCAAAATAAGTTAAAAAAGGCTCCGATGTTTTCTCTCAATTTTATTAGGGGATTTAAAAGGTAATTGATAATTAAAAATTGAGCTAAGAGAGTAAGCAAAAAGAAAACCACAAAAGAAATTATTGTCCAGCCGAGATTAAAGGTTAAAAAATAGGATGGCTGGATCAGATTCAACATTATGCAAAGTTGCCAGATTACCCACAAAATAATTAAAATGGCGATTATTAAACCCGTGATAAAAATTATAATTGACAAAAGATTAAGCCAATTTTTTCTAATAATTTCCCAAGTATTTTGCCATATTTTAATCACGGCAAGAGGTTTTTGTTTTAAAACAGGATTGTCCATTTTATTTTTTTAATTTTTTAATTTTATATAATTTTATTTTTTTAAGCCATCTGCCTAAGACTGGCAATGCGTTCTTCAATCGGCGGATGAGTGGAGAAGAGGGAACTTAAAAATCTTTTAGTCTGGCCAAAAGGATTGGCAATATAGAGATGCGCAGTGGCATTATTGGCTTTTTTCAAAGGTTCTTGATTAACTTGTGAAATTTTTGCCAGGGCGCTGGCCAGGCCTTCAGGATATCTCGTTAATAAAGCGCCGTCTGCGTCTGCCAGAAATTCTCTTTTGCGCGAAATAGCCAGCTGAATAATCTGGGCAATTAAAGGCGAGAGAATTGCCAGCGCAATGCCAACTATTAATAAAATCAAGCCCAGCTGGCTGTCTCTATCCCGATTGCCGTTTTTGCGCCAGAAAAAGCCGCGCATTAACCAATCAGAAACTAAAGCAATGATGCCGACTAAAACAATGATGACCATCATCAGGCGAGTATCGTAATTTTTTACATGCGAGAGTTCATGGGCGACAACTCCTTCTAATTCTAAATTATCTAGTTTATCCAAGGCGCCTGTGGTAATCGCCATAGATGAGTGCTGCGGATCTCGTCCTGTGGCAAAGGCATTGATATCAGGATCATTGATTATATAAATCTGGGGCATGGGCAACCCGGCAGTAATGCATAAATTTTCCACTAACCTGTAAAGATCAAGATTTTCTTCTTTTGTAACTGGCTTAGCACCGGCTGTGGCCAGCGCAACTTTATCCCCGGCAAAATAGCTTAGGCTGGTCATAATTAAGGAAATGATGATTGCAATCGCTAAGCCAAAATAGCCGCTTTGGGAGATTTGTCCATATAGCCAGCCAATAAACAAGACAAATATTATAAATATCGTAATTAAAATGATTGTTTTTCTTTTGTTTGAATCTATTTGGTTATACATTTTGGCTTTATGGCTTACGGCCAATGGCAATGAAGCATTGGCCATCCAGCCAATTTTTGGCGAAGTTAGAATTTAACCGCTGGCGCCATTTTTTCTTGTTCATTTTCCACCTGGAAAAATTCATAAGCTTTGAAGCCCAGCATGCCCGCCACCATATTATTTGGGAAGACCTGAATTTTGATATTAAAATCCCGGACATTGCCATTGTAAAAGCGGCGCGAAGCCTGGATTTTATTTTCAGTGTCTGATAATTCACCCTGCAATTGTAAAAAATTCGTGCTGGCTTTAAGGTCTGGATAATTTTCAGCCACGGCAAATAATGATTTAAGAGTTTGGCTTAGCATGTTTTCCGCCTTGCCTTTTTCATCTAAAGACTTGGCTTGCATGGCAGAAGAGCGCGCTTCTGTTACTTTGGTAAAAACTTCTTTTTCATGGCCGGCATAAGCTTTAACAGTTTCAACTAAATTGGGGATAAGATCATATCTTCTTTTTAATTGCACATCAATGTCTGACCAGGCTTCATCAACGCGATTTTTACTTTTAACCAGGCCATTATAGACGGCAATTAACCAAAGAATTATTGCGCCGATAATGATAATTACAATAATCCAAAGTGGCATAGATTTTTGCATTAATTAATTAAATTTTATATACTAAAAACAGTATATGTTGTGCTTTAATTATAAAGAAAAATAAGCATTCTGTCAAAAGAAATTCAATTAATTTATATAAGCTCAAACAAGTTTAATAAATTAGCTCTAAAAATTATGAAATTTTCTTTAATGTTAGTAAAAAAGAGGCTAGGGATGCTTATTTTTTTTATAGCTGGTTTTTTGTTAATTGGCAGCGCCTGCTTGGCACAAACAGCAAATACTCCGATGAATAAGGATGTTTTTTTGCCTAACAATATAGTTATTTCTGATATCTACTTTACAGCTGGCCAAAATGTTAATCTCAATGCGCAAATGAAAGATGATGTGTATGTCGCTGGCGTGAATGTTGAGATTTCCGGCCCGGTTGATGGAGATGTGATTGTGGCTGGTTCAAATGTGGTAATTAATTCTGAAATTAAAGGTAATTTGAGAGTAGTCGGAGGAACAATTTTGATCAATGGTAAAATTGCGAAAAATGTCACTGTCGCAGGCGGCATGGTAACCATATCTGAGTCTGCAGAAATTGGCCAAAATCTGATAATTGGCGCTGGTAATGCTCAGATAAAAGGCAAAATTAATAAGAATTTATATGGTGGAGCAGGCAATTTGACGATAGATAGTGAAGTTTTAGGCAGCGCTTATTTAAAAATTGATCCAGAAGGCAGCCTGATTCTATATCCTAGCGCTAATATCCATGGCAATTTAGAATATACAGCCACAAAGACAGCCGATATCATGGCCGGTGCCCAGATCCAAAATGAAGAAAAATTCAGCCAATGGCCGCAAGCGCCAAAAAGTGTTGAACCAAAATCCAAATTTACGATTTGGTTTCTGACCTGGTGGCTGGCTGGCTTATTCGGGACTTTGGTTGTAGGTTTGGTTGTGATATTTATCTTTAAAAATCAGACGTTAAAAGTTGAAAAGAAAATGTCCGGCAATATCTTTATGTCTATTTTAAAAGGTTTGGTATATTTAATTGTAACACCGCTGGCTTTGATACTATTAGGCATTACTATGATTGGACTGCCCTTAGCTTTAATTCTCGGAGCTCTCTATTTAATTTTGCTTTATTTAGCCATTATTTTTGTGGCAATTTTTATTGGTGAAAAAATCCTGCGTCTATTTTTTAAACATCAAGAGATTCCCTTAATTTGGCCCATGATTGTAGGCACTTTAGCCATTTTTATTTTAATTGCCTTGCCTTTAGTCGGCTGGCTAATAAAATTAATTGCAATTTTGTGGGGACTGGGAGTTTTGATGACAATTATTAAAAGTGAACTTAAATTAGAAAACACATAAGGAATGACAAAATTAAAATGACAAAAAACAAAATAAATTCAAAATATAAAATCCAAATAACAAAATTTTTGATTTAGTTATTTTGATTTTGGTATTATTTTGTAATTTGCCTTCGCAAACCGTAGTTTGCTAAGGCAAACGAAGGTTTGAGCTTTGTCATTTGTTATTAAAATAATTTTATGGTATTTAATCCCAATATTTTCAAAGCATATGATGTGCGCGGCATTTATCCCGACGAGATTAACGAAGAGGCTGTTTATCAAATTGCCCAGGCATATGTAAAAGTTTTTAAGCCAAAAGGAGCCATAGTCTTAGGCAAAGACGTGCGTTTATCATCACCAAGTTTATGGCAGTCTGCAGCCAAAGGCATTACCAATGCAGGCTTTGATGTGATTGATATTGGCACAATCTCCACAGATATGCTGTATTTTGCGGTTGCTAATTATGATTATGCCGGTGGCATGACTATTTCAGCTTCGCATAATCCCAAGGAATATAATGGGATAAAATTTGTCAGGGAAAAGGCAATTGCGATTTCCGCAGATACTGGCTTGGAGGATATTAAGAAAGAAGTTTTGAAAGGTGAAGAAATCATGGAACCAGAGAAAGGCGATATTATTGCAAAAGAAATTTTGTCCGATTACGTAAAACATTGTTTGTCATTTATTGAGCCCGAAGTTATTAAGCCAATGAAAATCGTGGCTAATGCTAATTTTGGCATGGCTGGCGTGGCAGTAAATAAAATTTTAGAGTTTTTACCAATAGAAATTGTGCCCTTGAATTTCCAGCCTGATGGCAGTTTCCCCAAAGGCAAACCAGATCCTTTGATCCCTGAAAATCGCCGGGAAACAGAGGCTTTGGTCAGGAGTGAAAAAGCCAATTTAGGCGTGGCGTGGGATGGCGATGCGGATCGCTGTTTTATTTTTGATGAAAACGGTGAATTTGTTGATGGTTATTTTTTAACTGCAATTTTGGCCGATTATTTTTTAAAAAAGAAGCCAAAAAGTAAAATTATCAGCGACCCGCGTTTAGTTTGGGCGATAGCTGAGACTGTTAAAGCTGACAATGGCAGCCTTATAATTAATAAACCGGGCCATGCTTTTATCAAAGATCGCATGCGAAAGGAGGATGCTTTATTTGCCGGTGAAACTTCAGGCCACTATTTTTTTCGTGATAATTTTTATTGTGATAATGGCATGATCCCATTGCTTATAATATTAGAAGAATTGAGTAAAAAGGGAATTAAAATGTCTGATTTGGCCAGGCCATACCGCGAGAAATATTTTATTTCCGGAGAGCTAAATCAGGCTGTCAATGACCCAGATGCGGTTTTAAAAAATGCTGAAGAAAAATATTCTAAAGGCAGAATTGAACATATTGATGGCGTGTCTGTGGAATTTGAGGATTGGCGTTTTAATTTACGAAAATCAAATACTGAACCTTTGATTCGTTTGAATGTGGAAGCAAAGACGCAGGAATTGGTTGATGAGAAGGTTAAGGAATTGATGGAATTGATTAGATAAATTTAAAGTTCAAAGTTCAAAGTTTAAAAATGCATTTTAAAATTAAAAATTTCGGATTTTGATATGTAATTTTGTATTTTGAATTTTAAATTTTGAATTTATTATTATGAAAATAGGAATTTTTGACTCCGGGCTCGGAGGTCTTATTATTTTAAATGAAATTATAAAAAAACTGCCTCAATATGATTATATTTATTTGGGCGATAATGCGAGGACTCCCTATGGCAACCGCTCCCAAGATGTAATTTATAAATTCACTGAACAGGCAGTTGATTTTTTATTTAAGCAGGATTGTGAGCTAATTATTATTGCCTGCAATACTGCTTCGGCTAAGGCCTTGAGAAAAATCCAGCAGCAATGGTTACCCTTAAATTATCTTGACCGTCGAGTTTTGGGCGTGATTCGGCCAGTAGTTGAAACGGCTGTCGCATTTGCCAAAAATAAAATAGGAGTAATTGGCACTAAGGCTACTGTAAATTCTCAAGCTTATATTCGGGAAATTGAAAAATCAAATCCACAATTGGAGGTAATCCAGCAAGCTTGTCCATTACTCGTGCCTTTGATTGAAGAAGGCTGGGAAAAAAGGCCAGAGACAAAAAAGATTTTGCGCTCATATTTAAAACCATTGAAATTTTCCCAGGTTGATACTTTAATTTTGGGCTGCACTCATTATCCGATTTTGTTTAAGGAAATCCAGGGAATAATGGGAAAGAAAACAAAAGTTTTAAATTCTGGACAGATTGTGGCAGATTCTTTGGCAGATTATTTAAGTAGACATCCGGAAATTGAAAATAAATTGGAAAAAAATTCTCAATATAAATTTCTTGTCACTGATTTTGCAGAACATTATCAGGAATTGGGGGAAAAATGGTTTGGTAAGGGGATTGAGTTTGAAAAGGTGGAATTGTGAGTAGGGTCAAAAAGAGGTTCGACCTCCAATTTGGAGGTCGAACCTCTTAGCTCACACCTACAGTGGATTTTTCGCCCGCTTTGGCAAGGCCATGTCCGCGTAAGTAAAAGGGAAACACGGGAAAAAGATTTATTCGGAATCCGATTCCGAACTCAGATTTTAAAATAGGGAACTTCAGAATGTACTTAGGAATCGGATTCCTTACTCATTCCAGAAATGTTCCTTGATGATCTAGTTACCTCACGGGGACAAAGTCTCCTGTAGGAACAATCCAATTGCCTATTTGATATTTATTTTCATTTACGCTAAAATTAAAGCATAAGTCTTAATTATTTTTAAAAAAATACATGATTGTCACTGTATTGATTTTTATAATTATTCTGGGGGTATTGGTTTTTGTCCATGAATTCGGGCATTTTATTTCAGCCAGAAAATTAGGCATGAAAGTGGAAGAATTTGGCTTTGGTTTCCCGCCAAAGATTTGGAGTAAAAAGGGCAAGGACGGAGTTGTTTATTCAATTAATGCCATACCTTTGGGCGGTTTTTGCAAGATAAAAGGCGAAGATGGTGAAAATAAGAACGAGCCAGACAGCTTTGGGGCTAAAAAGCCGTGGCGCCGGGCCATTGTTTTAACTGCAGGCGTAGCCATGAACTTTTTGCTTTGCGCTGTCTTGCTTTCAGTTGGTTTTATGGTTGGCTTGCCACAGGCAGTTGACCAACAGGCTTTGGATCAAGGCATTGTAAAAAATTATAAAATTCAGGTTGTTTCAGTTTTAGATAATATGCCGGCCAAAGAAGCAGGGATTGAAGTCGGAGATGTTATCCAATCAGTAGATGGCTCAAAGATAATCAGCGTAAAAAACTTAATTGATTATACTTCTGGCAAGATTGGCCAACAAGTTACTTATGACATTATGCGTGGCAAGGAAGCATTGGCTAAAGAAATAAGCGTGGTTGATATTGGCCAGGGCAAGGGTGGGATTGGCATTGGCTTAGTAGAAACAGGCATTGTCACTTATCCTTTTTTTAGCGCAATTGGCCATGGATTTGTTTTAACAGGAATTTTAACAGAGCAATTTGTCTTAGCTTTTTATAATATAATTAAAAATTTAGTGATCGGTAAGCCGGTTGGAGTACAGGTTTCAGGTCCGGTAGGTATTGCAGTTTTAACTGGCCAAGTCGCCAAATTGGGCTTTATTTATTTACTGCAGTTTACCGCGCTTTTGTCTTTGAATTTAGCGATAATAAATTTTGTTCCTTTCCCTGCTCTTGATGGCGGCAGACTTTTATTTTTAGCAATTGAAAAAATCAGAAGAAAACCCATTAGCCAAAAAATTGAAAGCGCTATTCACACCATTGGATTTGCGTTACTAATGCTTTTGATCGTTGTTATAACTTTTCAGGATGTGATGCGCTATGTGAACTTTGGTAAAATTTTTAGCGGGTTTTTTCAATAATGTAAATATTTATTTAAAAAATAAAATCGTTTTATTATGGAAAGAGCAAAGATTATTAAACCTACTACTGAACAAGCTGAGGCAATAAAAAAATGGAAAGAATCAAAAAAAGGTCATTTTGAAAGTATGGTTGATAAGATGCATAAATTAGATCCTGAGAATGATGAACTTTTTGTAGCTGTAAACAATTTAAAAACACCTGAAGAAATCAGGCAATTTATCGGTGATTACCTAAATTTAAAATATCCTGTAATAGAAAAAGGGACAATGTGGTTTGGAAGCACTGCGGAAGAAGCAAAGAAACAAAAAGAAAATTTAAACAGGGAATTTAGGAGAAATTTATATAGAAATCTGGTTGCGTTTATTAATAGTCACTATCTTGACAACCAACCTGAACTGCAAAATCTTTGGAAAAAAATATCTCAAGAATTCGAAAGGAAATAAATATTTATGGAGTTAAATCTTAAAAAACTTAAAGGGCAGGCTTTGAAAGAAATTGAGGGAGTTAGAAATTCAAAAGAGTGGCAAGAAATTGAGAATAAATATTTTTCCAGAAAAAGCGGGGAACTGGCCAAACTTTTGAAAGATTTAAAAGATGTGTCTGAGGATATGCGTCCTAAACTTGGAGCTTTAGCAAATGAAGTTAAAGTTGAAATTAATAATGCTTTGCAGAAAAAGCAGGCTGATTTAGGTATGGAATCAGATTCAGATTTGGACAGGGATTTTATTGATGTGACTTTGGAAATTGAAAAATATAAATTGGGACATTTGCATCCCTTAACGCAGGTTCAAATGGAATTAGAGGATATTTTTAAATCAATGGGTTTTATGATTTTGGACGGGCCGGAATTAGAATCTGATTATTATAATTTTGAAGCTTTAAATATTCCGACTTGGCATCCGGCACGTGATTCCCAGGATACTTTTTATATTGAATCAAAAGATAAATTAGTTTTGCGCACGCAAACTTCTCCCGTGCAAATTAGGGCTATGCAAAAATATGGTGCACCTTTACGTTGCATAGTCCCAGGTCGGGTTTTCCGTAATGAAGCGACTGATGTCTCTCATGATCACACTTTTTATCAGCTGGAAGGTTTAATGATTGATAAGGATATTGCTATCACTCATTTGGTGGCCGTGATGAAGGAAATGTTATCTGCGATTTTCAAAAAAGAAGTAAAAGTAAGATTACGGCCCGGTTATTTTCCTTTTGTGGAGCCGGGATTTGAATTGGATTTTGGCTGTTTGATTTGCCAGGGTAAGGGCTGCCCCATCTGCAAACAGAGCGGTTGGATTGAATTCGTCGGTTCTGGTTTGGTCCATCCCAATGTATTAAAAGCCGGAGGCATTGATCCAAAAAAATGGACTGGGTTTGCGTTTGGTTTGGGTTTGACTCGTTTAGTTATGATGAAATACAAGATTGATGATATACGGTTATTACAAAGTGGAGATTTGAGGTTTTTAAATCAGTTTTAAATAGGATACTAATATACTAATTTAATACAAATAATACTAATATTTCATCCATTTACAATTAGTATTATTAGTAAACATTCGTTAAATTAGTAACATAAATATGGATTTGACCATAATAATCGGTTCTTTAGGCGCTTTGTTGATTCTGATCGCTTTTATCATGAATCAATTGCATAAATGGCAAGAAGATTATTTAATTTATGATTTGGTTAATGCGATTGGCAGTTTGCTTTTGGTGACTTATGCCATTATTCTGGCAAGTTATCCGTTTTTAATCTTAAATCTGGTTTGGCTAGCACTTTCTTTAAGGGATGTAGTTGTGGACTTAAAAAAGTCAGGCACAAGAAAAAAACATTTAATTTCTAAGTGGGTTAAATAAAAATATGAAAACAATATCTGAATTAAATTCAAAAGGGTGGTATAGGCTAATAAAGGTTATTTTTATTTTAGTTTTTATAATTGTTTTAATTGGCTATAATATTTTTGTTTTTTATAATGGAGTTAGGCATGTAGATCAGAAACAAACAATAATACAATGTAATTTAGGGGCTAAAACAAATTTTACAGCTCAAAGTATCGGGCTAGATCTGAGCGTAGATGATTTTACAAATGGACAATTTGACTATGAGGAGTTTTTTAAGGGATATAACTCTTACAAGGCTGAAGATATTGTGAGTGCCTGTTATCCCAAAAGGGAGGCTAATATTTATGATTCGCAAAAGCTGGGAGAATTATTAAATAAATATGGATTCATTGGTAATGAAAATTCATTATCCCAAGAGCAAAAAGATATACTTCTACCTGAATATAATGAGTATAAACAACAAACGAGTAAAATATTCGGGACTGATAAAGCAAAATATTTAGATTTTAGTTTTAAGATGTTTGATATAATGCCAATTTTTACATTCAATTACTTTTTAATGTATTTCTTTATAGGTAATGTAATAATAACACTTATTTTTGAAGGCTTAAGGCGGGCTTTTTATTATGTGGTTCTGGGCACAATAAAACCTCAATAATAAAATTTTAATTATAAATATATGGGAATAAAATTCGGTGAAGTAGATTCAAGCCAAATAATAGAAAATGAATTTAGAATTAACGTTTTAGAGAGAGTTATTGAATTTATGGCAAATAATCAAGGGGTTCTACCTTCGATCGTGCAATTGAATGAAATAAGAAAAGAAGTGGCACGTTTGTTAAAAACCAAGTATCCTAATTCTATCAAATTACCCGAATAATAAATTTATGCCTATAGATTTTAATAATCCAGACGACGTAAAAAAGTTTATGGAGGAAAAAGCCGATAAAGATGATATTAATAAATTAGCGGTTGATCTTGAACAAAGATTTGATAAAAAAACGAGGGATCTAATTTATGCTGTTGGAATTGTTTTATTAGTAATGACAATATCAATTTTATGTTCTTTGTGGATTGATTATAAAAATTCTACTAGACCTGAATGGGAATTAGTCAATAAGTTGACCGAAATTAAAACCGAACAAAATCTATTAAGATCAGATTTTGAAAATTTAAATAAAAAAGTAAAGGATTTAGAAAATTATTATATAATACCATCAAAATAATATGTACATCTCCCGCAATTGGTTAAAAGATTTTGTTAAAATACCGGACTCATTGAGCGCGAAAGATTTAGGTTTGAAATTGACCATGGCCATGGCTGAAGTAGAAAGTTTTACTGACCAAAAGGAAAGTCTTAAAGGTGTTGTGGTTGGTGAGATTTTGGAAGTAAAAAAGCATCCTAATGCTGATAAATTACAATTAACAGTGGTTGATATCGGTTCAAAGAAATTAAACATTGTCTGCGGGGCGCCAAATATTGCCAAAGGACAAAAAATTCCAGTCGCAACTCTGGGTACTGTTTTGCCAAATGGTATGAAAATAGAAAAAGTAAAAGTGCGCGGTGAGGAATCAGAAGGCATGCTTTGTGCTGAAGATGAGTTAGGTTTGGGTAAAGATCATTCAGGAATTTTGATCCTTGATAAAAAAGCCAAAATTGGAGAGCCATTAACAAAGGTTTTAGGCTTAGATGATGTTATTTATGAAATAGATAATAAATCATTAAGCCACAGACCAGATTTGTGGTCGCAATATGGCGTGGCTAGGGAAGTGGGAGCAATACTTGGTGAAAAATTGAAAGAGTACAAGGTCACCCTTCGACAGGCTCAGGGTGACAAACGATTAGATATTAAAGTTGAGGACTATAAATTATGCCCGAGGTATATGGGAGTTGTTTTGGAAGGGATTGAAATCGCTGAATCGCCGGAATGGTTGAAAAAAAGAGTGAGCGCCATTGGTATGAGGCCGATTAATAATATTGTTGATATAACAAATTATGTGATGATGGAAATCGGCCAGCCTTTGCATGCATTTGATTATGATAAATTAGAAGGGCATAAAATCATTGTCAGAACTGCCAAAGCAGGTGAAAAAATTAAAACTCTAGATGATCAGGAGAGAAAATTGGATGAATATATGTTAGTCATTGCCGATGCCAAAAAACCAGTGGCGATTGCAGGGGTAATGGGCGGAGCCAATACTGAAATTGATAATAAGACTAAAAAGATAATTATTGAATCAGCTAATTTTGATCATGTTTTAATCAGAAAAACTGAAGCCAAATTAAATTTAAGGACAGAAGCTTCAATCAGGTTTGAAAAATCATTAGATCCTAATATCACTGAATTAGGCATAAAAAAAGCCATTGAATTAATCTTGCAGATTTGCCCTAAAGCTAAGGTGGTTTCTAAAATTGAAGACGTAAAGAAATTCGGTCTGAATCAGGGGCCGATTAAAGTAAACTTTGAATTTTTAAATAAAAAAATTGGTCAGGCAATTGAACCTAAAAAAATCATTGATATTTTAGAAAGCTTGGGATTTGGGATTAAAAAACAAAAAGACGGGCTCTCAATTTTAGTGCCATCTTGGCGAGCGACCAAAGATATTTCTATTCCCGAAGATATTGTGGAAGAAGTGGCGAGAATTTTCGGTTATGATAATTTACAGATCAATATGCCCATGGTTGCCATGGAACGGCCAGAAGTAAATAAAGAAAGGGAACTGGAAAGAAAAATTAAGAATATTATGGCTTGTGGCCTGGCCATGACCGAAGTCTATAATTATTCATTTAACAGCGAAGAACAAATAAAAAATGCTGGTCTGGATCAGGCTGATCATATTAAAGTTGCAAATCCGCTGTCTTCCTTAGCCGGATATATGAGAACTTCTTTAGTGCCCAATCTTTTGGAAAATGTCGGTTTGAATGCCAGATTTTTTGAGGAAATAAAAATATTTGAAGTCGGGTCAATTTATTTGAAAGAAGAAAAAGGCGAGAAAATTTCCGATCAGGGCAGCAAGCGCCTGCCTTTGCAGGAAAAATATATTAGCGGCCTAATTTATGAAAAAGGCAATGACACGCCTTTTTATGCGGCTAAAAATATTGCTGAAATAATTTTAAAGCAATTAAGATTTGATTATAAGCTGGCCAAATCGCCAATGGCCATGCCCTGGGGAAATTCAAAAAGATCCCTTAGAATTTTAATCGCCAATAAAATCGTGGGCTTAATAACTGAATTAAATCCAAGCATTGGCGCTAATTTTTATATAAAAAATAAAGTGGGAATTTTTTCTTTGAATTTGAGCGAACTCGTTAATTTTTATAATGAAGAAATGATTTATCAGCCTATACCTAAATTTCCTAGCATTGATTTGGACATTTCCATGATTGTTTCAAAGAAAATTTTGTGGGCAGAGGTTAGGCAGGCAGTAATTGGCGTAGAAAAAGATTTAATTAAAGAAGTGAAGATTTTTGATGTATTTGAAGGTAAGGGAATCCCTGAAGGCAATAAATCAATTGCTTTTAGGATTGTATATCGCTCTGATGACAAAACATTGACCATGGCAGAAGTGCAGATTATTCAGCAGAAAGTTCTAAAAATTCTGGCAGAAAAATTTAATGCCCAAATAAGGCAATAAATTTTGACTTTGAGTTTTATTTAAATTATAATAGAAACATAATATTAAAATATGCCAGAAGATAAAATTTTACAAAAATTAGAGCAACATGACCAGAAATTTGACGCAATTTTAGGTAAATTGGATGAGCATGATGTAAAATTAGATAATCATGCAAGAAAATTAGAATCCATTGATACAAAGCTGGAAGATCATGCAATAAAATTAGGATCTATTGATGTTAAACTAGATAATCATGCAAAAAAATTAATAGAACACGACGAATTGTTGAAGCCTCTTTGTGGAGACGTTAAAACGCTTAAAACTGACGTAAAGAATATTGCAAATAATCAGGAGCAAATGATTACAATTTTAAAACGACTTGATGAAGATCGTGTTTTTACTCATGCGTGGGTAAAAAGGATTGAAAAAGAAGTTGAGGATCACAGCCAAGAAATTAAAGACATGAAGCTGAAATTAAATATTGCCTAATTAATCCCGAGCCAATCGGGATTTTTATCCTGCCTGCCGCCTGCCTGTCCGGTAGGCAGGGCAGGCAGGTCTAATAATTACCATGAAAAATTTATTTAAAATATTTTTGCTGCTATTAGTGGCAAGTTTGTTTTTAAATTTAAGGTCAGCAAATGCTGTCACAAGTTTAAATAATGTTACTCTGAGCATTGAGCCAAAAAACGCTAGTAGTCTGGCAACCTGGAATATTAGTTTTACTTTACCCGCTACAACCCCAGTCGGTCATGTCCTAATTTCTTTCGGCGGTTATGCGCCAGATTTAAGCCAGGCTAGTTTGTCAGTCTCTGGTTTGTCCGGGGGCACAGCAATTGTGGGTAAAAGCAATCCCAGTTGCGTGTCAAATTGTGATGATGTGCGCTATTACTTTAAGGATCCAGTGCAAATCCAAGCTAATACAAGAGTGACATTTGCCTTGAGCAAGGTTAAAAATTCTGACCAAGCCGGGCAAACAGGCCTAAATTTTATTAATATTTTTAGTTCCAAATATCCAAATATGACCTTGGCTTTTTCAACCGGCGAACAATTAATTAATCTTGAGCCGGCCTTAGCATTAAATGAAGAAAATTTAATTCCAGCTACGGCAACAGCAGAAAATACGAATCAAGAGCCGGAACAAATCCAGCAGGTTATAATCAATGAATTATTTTATAAAGCCGGAGCTAAGACTACAAAGCTGCGGGAAATTAAGGATCCGACCAAGGTTGAAGATTTCACTTTGGATTTATTAGGCAAAATAAAAGTTACATTTAAAGGCCCAATAGATCTTTCTAAGCCTCAGGCCATTTCTTTTATTGAGAACTTCACAGCCTATATGACTTTTGATATTTTGTATTTCAAAGTTGATAAACAGTTAATGGATTATTTCAAAGTGCCCTTGGAACTTACTTATTATGATTTGCCTTTTGTCTGGGATCCGGATGTTTTGAAAGATGATAATGAGGTAATAACCAAAGATAAATTGGAAAATTATAGCTCTTATATTATTGATAATAAGTCTCAGGTTGCCTTTACTATCAAGGAAGCCGGGTCTTATCGTTTAGTGCCGCATTTTGAACTTTATATAGCAGACAATCAGGAAATAAATAAAGCCAGCAATTTATCAACTTTTACCGGCAGAATTTCTGATCCAAAAGCGATTATTAAAATTTCTTTAAACGGCAAAGAGCTGACAGATATTAAGCCGACTATTGATCAGCAAAGAGGGGAATTCACTTTTTCAGTTGCCTTATTGGAAGGGCCGAATTTAATTGAAGCCCAGGCGCAAAGCGAATACGGCAAAATTAACAAGATAACAAAGATTATCCAATATCTGCCGCCGACACCAGGTAAGGTTGCGGCCAAAAGCAGTATAAGCCCGTTAAATATTGTGGCAATTGGCCTGGCTGTTTTAGCCATAATTTTAATTATTGTTTTGCGTTATTTGGTAAAGAAAAAATAAAATGCTATACTTAAACAAGTAGAAAGTTCTTAAAGTTTATAAAGTATAAAGATTAAACAACGCAACGAAAACTTTATAAACTTTATACTTTTAACTTTATAACTGCATCTATGATTTCAACCTCCAAAGACATTTTTTATCTCATTCTTTCTTTCAGTATTCTGTTGTTTACAGTTTTTCTGTGCTGGGCAATTTATTTTATGGCCATGATTTTGCGCGAGTTTAAAAAAATAATTGCTGATGTGAGAAAGAAAATTGAATTAGTTGAAGGTTTGATCGTGGCGCTAAAAGAAAAATTAGAGCATACTTCCAGCCATATGAAATTATTAGTTGAGACCGTTTCCAATTTGGCTGAATATTTTAGAGAAAGAAGGGGAGAAAAGAAAAGCAAGAAAAAGAAATAATTATTTTACATATTTTTTTAAGCACTCCGCTACGCGGGGTGTTTTTTTGATGCTTGACTTTTTTAATTTTTTTGCCTAAAATAAAGGCAAATTTAAAGGAGGTGCCATGTAGTGAAAAAAATTGTGATTTTAACAATCTGTCTGAGCCTTTTGCTGAATAGCGCCTGTCTGAAGAAAGTCTATCAGAAGCTTGACAGCCTTGATGCCAAGGTAACTCAATTCCACCAAGAAGAAATGAGTGCCATGCAAAAGAACCATCAGGAGGCTATGGCTGCAATCTCTGACTTGAATAAGGCCATCAGTAAAAACAGCCGCAAAGTGGAAGAGCTGGGCAAAAAGTTGGATGTGCTCATTCAAAAAGGAGTCATTGTTTCTGGCCAGATGTATAGCTATGCCACTGTTCACGTGCGCGAAGGCCCTTCTGTGCGATTCAAAAGCGTTGGCTACCTAAAAGGCGGCGAAGTAATCAAAATTGACCGCATTGAGAAGAAATGGGCCAGAATTAAAGAAGGGAAATGGCAAGGCAAATGGTGCACGCTACTTTACATGCAATTAAGCGTGGAACCGATTGCTGAACCGCAATAATCAGCATCAAAGGGCGAGGAGAAATCCTTGCCCTTTTTTAATTGGGATACTAATTTACTAATTTGTTACTAATATACGAATATTTCCCATATTAATAACCTAATAGCCAAATTACCTAATAACCCAATTATCCCTATTACGTTTGAATTTTTCACTAAATTGTATTAAACTCAAGATAAGCTAAATTTTAAAATATGCTTGAAAAAATGCCGCAATTTGAGGAAAAAGAGAAACCTTTAAAAGATAAAAAGGAGGCTTTTTCATATTGGGCACTTTTAGAGTCAACTTCTGACAAATCAGTTGCCGAATCAGTTAAAAATATTGCTAAAAGAAAAAAGGCTTTAGTAAAATTGCAGGAAATGGGCTGGGAAAATTTTGAGGATTTTAAAATTCATGGCATTAATATAGACTCTATTGTCAAAGGTTCAAGGGAAAGAAAGGGCTTATGGGAAAAGTATTCTGCCTTTGGCAATTTTCCCGCTAAAACAGTAGAAACTATTAATGGCCAGATTGATTTAAGCGGACCAGTTTTTGGTGCAAAGCCCGAGGCTTACAAATGGAAAGCTGTTTTGTCCGAAGAAAGTTTAACGCCTGAGAAAACATATTTTACATTAGATATAGCTTTGCTTGATGAAAAAAAACCTTGGGAAACTCGCGAGGGCGCAGATGAAATAATTGAGCAAATTGAAAAAAATATTAAGAAAAATAAACTGGATATAAGTTTCCCTTTTGCTCGTTCCTTGGGGCAGGAAGCTCTGCGACGCGCTTTGCCTGATATTTTTAAAGAAATAAAAAAATATATCTGGGAAAAATGTTATCCGCTTGCTGCTGTTGATAAGAATGTGGCTAATTTAGAATTTCGCTTGGAGACTGAAATTTCCAGGGAAATTGACCAGGCAAGAGAGGCGGAAATTATTGAAGGTTTAAAAAAGAGGGAATTTGATGAAAAAATATTTTATTTAGGTGCTGGTGCGGAAAAATATTTGGAATATTTAAAGAGCGAGGAAAACCTATTGTCTAATTTTGAATTGCAACTGATGAAAAAAAGTTTGGACAAATTAGTGCCTTTTATTAATAAGAGAACAATCTATGATTTAGGCCCGGCAAATGCCTTGAAAGTTATTCCACTTTTAGAAAAACAGCTAGAAACACAAGAAGAAGTTGAGTATGTGCCAATTGATATAAATCCGGCCATGATTTTTGCAGCTGCGGCGAATATAAATAATCCCAAGGTTAAGGTTGAAGGTAAAATTTTAGATTTTACAAAGCCAATGGCCGGGAAATTAGAGATCGGCTCTAAATTTTTTACTTTGCTCGGCAACACCCTGGGTAATGGGGATGAAAATTATCAGAAAGGACTTTTGAAAAATATAAATCAGGCCATGACTGCGGCTGATTATTTAATGGTTGGCATTCATTTAAAAAGCGATTGGCAAGAGATATTAAAAAGTTATGAGTCAAAAAGCGGCAGGGAAGTGTTTTTAACTGCAGTTGAGAATATTGGCTTTCCTTTGGCTAAAATTGATTTAGAAATAATTGCTGACCAAAAAAATAGGCAGATTAAAGCCATTGTTAAAATTAAAGAAGATTTACAGGTTAAAGGGGTTGATTTTAAGCAGGGAGAAAATTTAACAATTTTTGTCTCGCAAAAATATGAGGTGGGTGAATTGGCCAAATTAGCGCAAAGCGCTGGTTTGGATGTTGAGAAAACTTTTTTGGATGAGAAGAATCAATATGAGTTGGCTGTGTTGAGGAAAGGGAAATAAAAAAAAGACAAACCGTCCACGTGTCATCCAGAACGAAGTGAAGGATCCTTAACTTCAAGGATTCCACGCTTTGCTCTGAATGACGGTTTGTCTTTTTTTATTTTATTTCAATTTTTCCCAAAAGAATTTATGGATCAGGGCCATGGTTTTGGCGATTTCTTTTGATTCAATAATCACGCCCATGAGTTCATTTGCTTTAAATGACATGAAAGCGACTTTATTGCCATAGATATTTATTTCAATGGAAAAGGGATAATCTTTTTCCGGAATTAATTTTGTTTCTCGTAATTCCTTAGTATCTCTTTCTTGATATTCTTTGGCTAAAGGCGCATCAGGCGCAATGACTTTGGCCATTATTTTTTTCTCTATTCTTTGCTGGACATATTGCTGGGTTAGATAATCTATAAGAGGGGATTTATAAGCAGTAGCCACAGAAACAAAAGCCAATATGTCTTTGCCTTCTTTAATCGTATCAGCATAAACACTTTTAATGCCTTCTTCACCTTCATAAAACCTGATTTTGGGTTTAACAGGTGAAACCTTGCTTAAGGCCTCTAATTCAGGCAGGATTTGGTTTAAGGTTTTTTGCTTTTGGGCAATTACCTGGGCTAAATGGCTTGGTTCAGCAGCTAAAAAATAACGTTTTTTGCCTTTGGGTATAACAGTAATAAGATTCTGCTTAATTAAATTTTCTAGTAATTCATAAACAGTGCTTCTTTTAATTTGGGCTTTTTTAGCAATATTTTGCACTGAAGTTAGCCCCAATTCCAGGGAGGCCAGGTAAATACTGGCTTCTTTTTGGTTTAGGCCAAGTGTTTGGAGTTGGTCTTGTAATGACATATGAATACTTAAACCACAGAATTTAGCTCACAGAATACACAGAAAATTCAGTGTTTTTCTGTGAATTTATTCAGTGGTTTATTATTTCCTTAGTTTTGTCGCCTAAAAAGACAATATTATAATCTAAAGTAATCATAGCATATCATGGCAAAAATGTCAAGATTTCCGCCGACATTTGAAATTATTGTCGGAAGTATTGACAAGAATAATAATAATTGCTATAATTTAGTGTTTAAGAATGAATATTTAAAACAGAAACCAAATCCGCTATCAACGGGTATAAAACCAATCTTAAAGGAGTACAAGAAATGGATTTAACGCGCATTAAAGAAGAGTCAAGAAAATTTGCACTAGGTATAGTTACAGATTATCTCAAAGAAGTAAGGGTCTCCTTCATAAACGAAAAGGATGTTGTGTATTTGGTGGATGTGCAGGAAATAAAGAATTTGTTTGATGAGGTGGGCATAACTGTCCGAGAAAAAGAATTGGCTGATATGTTGAATGAATTAATGTTCGGCCAAAAAAGGGTCGCAAACTTCAGAGTGGAGCATCTATTTCCGGAGTTTTGCAAGGACGGAACCCATTTCAGGGTAATAAAGATTTCGGAATTGGAATAAACATTCCTGAAATTTCGGGCAAGTTAATTATAAAAGTTAGCTTGCCCATCGTCTTTAGCCCAGAAAATTTTTTCGTGGGTTAAAAAACGGGAATGTTCTTTACAAAAGAAAGGAGAAAAAAATGAAAAAGAAGATACATTGGGCAATTTGGCTGGTTATAATTCTGATTGTGCTTTTTGTGGTTTTGGGCAACTGTTGGTTAGCAATATTATGCGGCTATAAATTAACCGCAGATATTATTGCTATATGGAAACATCCTGAAATAATTACGATCTGCAAAATCCTTATTCTTCTGGCGGAGGTCTGCATCATTCCGATGTGCATACTTATGACAATTTGTTTGTGCAAATCTGCCAATAAGAAAAAATTGTTAGAAGAATTTGGCGAATGGGAGGATATATCGGAATAGAGATTTGCAATCGCTTGTGATTTATCGGGCAGAAATTGTCCTGCAATTTTTGCCCATCGTCTTTAGCCCGGGAAATTTTTTCATGGGTTAAAATACGGACTTTAAAACAAATCAAAACTCCGCTGAAAGCGGGAAGGGAGAGAAAAAATGCCCGAATTGGTAGAAGTAATATCCATAATCGTATCAGATGAAGAAGTCTACATTACAACAAAAGATGGGGAAACAACTGCGGAAAGGCAGACAACACTTGAAGAAATAGATATAACAAATATCTTCATGTCTGATCCTGCAGCAGTTTTGTATGACACTCAAAGAAATGCAATAAGGCTGGATCATAGTTATTGGCAGGCTAAATTTTTCAGCGAAATTAACCGTGATATCTGCCGGCAAATCGCATATTTAGCCTTAATGAAGGTAATGCAGCATTCTTTCTTGAAAGCTCACAATAGGTAAAAAAGTTAAATCCAATTCGGGCGATTTCGCTGCACCAGGCTTCGGCCTAGACAACGGAATCGCCCATCGTCTTTAGCTCAGGAAATTTTTTCGTGGGTTAAAAAACGGATTGAACTTTAAAACTAAAGGCACGAAGTGCCAAAAGGAGGAAGAAATGAAAGATAAAATTATCACTCTATTTTGGCGGACAATTATTTGTCTGGGCGCGGTACGGGCAATATGTCCCATTGTTATAGGGGACTTTAACTTTGATGATTTTTTTTGGGGTTTTTTCTTTTTTAGTTGGGCTGTATGGATGTACGACATTCATAAGTGGGGCAAAAAATTAACTAAAAATTAACCCAAAATTATCTTTCGGGCGATCCCAAATCGCCCCTCGTCTTTAGCCCAGGAAATTTTTTCGTGGGTTAAAAAACGGAATTGTTCTTTAAAAACAAAAGGAGGAAAGAATGAAAATCAACAAAAATAGCTGGCATTATCGTTTGGTTTTAAAACAGGTAAAAAACGAAATCTGCCCTTTCAATGAAAGCTATTATATGCCTGACACCAGTTGCGCATATTTTGCCAAATTGATTAAAGTGGCTTTTCTTAATTTTTGCAAACTGGTTTTGGGCCTTTTTGTTCTGGGAATGAGCTATGGATTTTCCTGGGCCGTGATTGAAGATCCTTTACCGTTAATCTGCGTTCTCGTCTCTGTATCTTTGGCCATCGGACTCACGATTGGATTACGTTTTCTTAGTGAGATGATTAGTGGCCTGTATTGGCCGATCAAACTAAGGTTAAAGCAATTCTGTCTGTATCGTCTGTATTGGCCGATCAAACTAAGGTTAAAGAAATTCTGTGCCAAGATTGAATATACCTAAAAACGGAAATGTTCTTTACAAAAGAAAGGAGAGAAAATGAAAAGTCTAAATGAAATGACTGGGGTAGAGGCTATTGAAGCTTTTATTGAAGGCGCTAGAAAATTTACGCTTCAAGATATTGTTTCAATTTTCGGGGCTAACGACTTTCAAATTCTTAGCCGCAAAGCGCGAATAAGCATTATGGAATTTTTCAGTGAACAATCTTTTCTTTTTAAGCCCATGGATAGGGCGAACTACGAAGAAGAATATCTTCAAAAATTCTTTTCATTCATTGGCGTGGACTCTACCTTGCCAATAAACGAAGTAGAGATTATTGAAAAGTCAATGAAAAATGGCAACGGTAATGCGGTGCGTAATATATTTAGCATTGTCATCCGTGCCAACCCTTTAGTCCTCGGTGATTTAAGCAAAAAAGCCAAGGAACAAATGCTTTACCATTTGCACGATGGAAGAATTAATGCAGAAGAGGAAGTTCTTAACAAAGACAATTTCCGCTCCCCCGAATATATCGCAGGGCTAAAAGCCTTGCTTTCCTGATAAAACTTAAATTTTCGGTGAACCAGATTCTCTTGGGAACTGGTTCACCTTTCGTCTTTAGCCCAGGAAATTTTTCGTGGGTTGAAATACGGAAATGTTCTTTTAAAAAGAAAGGAGAAAAAATGTCTGCATTGTATGTTCTGATTATGGTTTTAGTGGCAGTAGTATTATTTCTTGTCTTAATGGGAGGTGGAGATGATGATCGAACAAGAAGACAAAAATTTGTCCGAGACAATCCGGATCTCTGCAACATTATCACCATTGAGCCAGACAAGGAATATCTGGTGATAATCAAATCTGACGTACCAATATGGGTATTTGATGATTATGCTGTCCTAAAACAGGGTTTGGCAAGTTTAGTAGCAACTCATCCTCGCTATTATTTAACCAAAATTTGGACGACTAACGGATCAGATAACCCAGACGAGATGATGATTAGAATGGGATACCGAGTTTTTGTTCTCAATAATACGTAAGAAAAAAAATAATCTTATCGGGCGATTCCGCTGCGCGGAATCGCCCATCGTCTTTAGCCCGGGACAATGTGTCATGGGTTAAAAAACGGAAAAATGTTCTTTAAAACAAAAGTCCGCCTTTGCATCCATCCCCCGTAGAAGTAGTCTGCTAATGAGGACGAGCAAGGCTATGGCGGACAAAGGGAGGAAGAAAATGAAAATTTTGTTGTTCGGTCTTGTCGTCTTAGGATATTCAGGCGCATTAATTTGGTTAGCCCGGAGATGTAAAAGAGAGGGTCTCCCTAAAACAGTGGCTCATTCACTTCTGATTGCTACCCCCGTTTCCCTTTTTGTAGTCATGCCGCTTTTTGCCTGGAATGAAAGTCTAACACTTATTGAATATTCCGGCTGGCTTGCTTTAGGAATTATGTTGCCAATAACAGCATTGATTGCTTACGACAGAATTAACGTGGGAGATGAATCTGAGGGAATATTGGAAGAAATGGTAGCGATTAAAGATATATTGTCGCTTGTTTTTTCCAATATTTTTCTAGTTATTGCCGTTGCCATGTTTTTACTTCCCATGGCTCTGTCTCATCTGATTTTTACGCTGATATCCAAAAAAATGAGAGGCGAGTTATCTGAAGATGATGGATTCTAATTTTGAAAACCTAGCCTGAACCCTCTGTGTTTCATGCTATGCCGCAAATCCAACATGGTTTGCGGCTTCAACTCGAGCATAGGACAGTGTCATATGTTGGAGATTGAAAAAAGTACCTTAAAAAGGAGAATTAAATTATGCCTATAGTAACTGGAGAATTCAGAGATCATTTTACAGTAGAAGTAGAGGAGATGCCTAATCAATATGGTAAATACACTCTTTACGTGGATTTAGGTGAAGAAGTAAAAATTTTTATCCGCTATAGTAAAAGCGGCGAAAAATACCCTTGCAAAGAATTAAAAATGGAAATCAGCGGAATTACTAGAAGAGGATGCTGGAGAAGAATAACTAAGCCTAAAGAAAAATTGGAATCCTGGAAAAATAAACAAGGGTTAGGTCATTGTGTGGTATTTCATGATTGGCAAAGACCAGATATTCATCGGTTATTTGTTGATCTGGGAACTGAAGTAATAATTGAAATCAGGCGCTATACCGGTAAACTACTCTGGGGACATTGGCCGGAGCTAAAAAGCAATACTGAAATCGGCACAATAACAGCTAATGGGACTTGGAAAAGAAACATAAAACCAAAGGAGGAATCAATTTCGGTCAATCCACCTTTGGCGGATTGACCCTCAACTTGAGCATATGACAATGTGTCGTATGCTGGAGATTGGGAAATGAACCTTAAAAAAGAAGGGTCGCTTTCGCATAAAGCTATGGCGACCAAAAGGAGGAAGAAAATGAGAATCAACAAAAATAGCTGGCATTATCGTTTGGTAGAAAAAACGATTGAAGATCACAGGTTTCATGTGGGGTGGAACCACAAATTACCTGAAAAAAAATGCAGATATTTTTTAATCTTACTGCATGGTATTTTTTCTTACGCAGTTGGGCCTGCATTAATAATGATAGGTCTTTGGCTCTTTATTATTCACCGTAAGGAATGGGTTTACATTTTACTAACATTTGCAATCTTTGCATTTGTTAGTACTGTATTTACTCTATTTGGTTACGGCTTGCATAAGCTGTATAAGTCACATGAAGAGGACTTCAAAAAATGGTTCAAAAAATGCAAAGACAAAATTTGCACTGATGTTGAGTATTTCTAAAAAATTTTCGGTGAGCCAGATCTAATAATCTGGTTCACCTTTCGTCTTTAGCCCGGGAAATTTTTTCATGGGTTAAAAAACGGTCAATGCTAACCGTAGTCCCGCCAACGCCGGGACGTAGGTTGGAAATGTTCTTTACAAAGAAAGGAGAAAAGAATGGGAAAAAAAGAAATGCTTGAACTTTTTCACAAACAAGAAAGTGTCCATGTTTCCAGGGATGATGCCAGGTTAAGTGATTTAGAAGCTGTGCTTGGTGTTAATGTTTTTGATTTAGCTATTACAGATTTAGCAGAAATCAAAGACAGGCAAGAGGTTTTTGTTTACTTGCTAAATAATCCACAGATTTTTGATCGGCTATTTGTCGCTTGGACTGAAATTGGCAGTTGTACTGTCCCGACAGACAGCGGCCAGCAGTTTCTATCTTACTATGAAAACCTGCGCTTTAAAAATACCGATTTTTGGCTCTGGACGGAAGGGGTGCTCAAGAATCTTACAGGTGAATTGCCAAAACGGATTGAACAAGCACTCGAAGTTATTAAGCAGGAAAAAGATGATTATTGCCAGGAAGAACTAGATCTGGCTGAAGCTATGGTCGCGGATTTAACCAGGTCAATAGTCGTTGAAGGTGTTTTGGATTTGCAGGTTAAGCGCCCAGGCCAATTTTTTCAGACGTTAGACTGGTCAGAATTGGTTTGTTGTGGTGTGGATTTGTATATTTCGCCTCAAATCCCAGAGCAATTCCAGGCGCCTGAATGGCTGGGCTCAGCCGGCCGTTATGTTGCTCAAAAAGTAAACAGCAAAAGAACGCCTGTCGAAAAAGAGAAAAGCTTCCAGATCAGAACAATTCCTGGCCCTATTCTGGAGGATATACTTGATTATTTCAGAAGCTGCTTCAAAGACAAATCTGAGTTTTTCAGTGCATTTCATAAGCTGAATCTGAAAATTTACTACAGCTATGAAAAAGGGCGATTGCACGTCAAAGTCCTTGATTGGAATTACAATGTCGGCAAGATTAGCCCTGCTGAAAAAAGAGATGCTGAAGCGCCTAATTTCTGTGGCCTGGAAAATATTGAGGACAGAAGAAAAATTGATAATATCATTATCGAATCTCTTACTGTCAGGTCTTCTGAAAATGAGCAGGGACGTTTGAAAGATGGTTTGAATAAGTATGTTTCTTTGACGCAGATCGATGCTGAAAAAACCTCTGCTTATTATCATTCTGCTGATTTTTCTACTTTGCTTCGCAAATACAGTGCTCAGCTTAAGATGATTAATGACTGGCATCAAAGAGTGGTCAATCTTTTCCAAGAGTTGTACAGCTATTATCGGGTGACCCAGTCATTGGTTCGAATTTCCGAAAATTATAACCTGCCCTTGGTTATGCCTGAAGTATCAGATCATGGCAATGTTTTGGAAATTAGCCAGTTTGCGCCGATCAGAATAGGGCAGAAAAGGCATATTCAGCCGTTTAGCCAATTTTTAGTTAATGGTCAAATGCTTAACTTAACTGGCAGAAACGGTTCAGGCAAGACCACTATTCTTTTAGCCATGCTTGATCTTTGCCTGATGGCCCAGTCTGGATTGCCAGTCTTTGCACAATCAGCCAAAATGTCAATTAAAAAGTATTTTCTGCTTAGCTTTTTGGAACGTGTTTCTGATGACAGTACTTTCAAAGCCAAATTGCGCAAAGACATGGGCGTAGTTTCTGCCATTAAAGGCCTAGACGCTGATGACAGGAAAAATGTTTTGGCTATTATTGATGAGCTGGGTTCAGCCACAACACAGGGAAGTGTTAATGCCGTAGTGATGCCTTTTGCAAATTGGCTAAGCCAAGCCGGTGTCAGCGCCATTCTTTCTACGCAGATTCCAGAGCTTAGCCATTATATGGCCGATAATCTGGGCGTAAAAAATTTTAAGATTGGCTCTAATTTTACCCTGGAAGAGGGAATTGGTGAAGGCGAGCCTGATATTGTGGCCGAAGAAATGGGCTTTTTCAAACTCTTAAGCTCCTAAATTTATTTGGGCAATTCCGCGTAGCGGAATTGCCCTTCAACTCGAGCATAGGACTTTGTCGTATGTTCAAGGATGAAAAAATGTTCTTTACAAAGAAAGGAGAAAAAATGGACTTTTGGTTTTTTAGTATTTTGATTATTGCAGATTTTTTTGCAATAATCTGGATCGCATATCATTTTAAAAAAGAAAATGCTCCCAAAGTTGAGGTTTATTTTAAGCTTATCGGAATCCCAATTTTTTTCGGAGCAATAATGCCATTATTATTGGGAGAGAAAAATTTCTCAGAATATTGCTTCTGTGTCGGTTTTGGACTTTTAGTATCCTTAACCGGCTTGATTAGCTACAAAATAATCAAGGTCAAGAAATAACCTGCGAAGGGAGGGAAAAATGAAAAAGCTACAAAAACACTTGATCGCTTTGGCTATTATTCTTCCACTTAACGGTTACTTTCTTGTTTCTTTCTGTCATTATCGAATGCCAACTACTTTAGTAGCCTGTTCAGTAATAGCCGTTGTATGGTTAGGGATTGCAGCAATGTATGAACAGCAAAAAAGTTAGGTAAAACCTCTAGATAAGGAAGATATAAAGACCGAGTTAAATCGGTCTTTTTTAATTGTCCCCATTATTGTAGCATGATATAATTGACATATATATTTAAAAAGGGTATTATTTAATATTATGCCATTAACTAAAAGAGTAAAAGATCAGCTATTAAAAGCTTTTTTTGGAAAAACTTATGTTCCAAGCGGGCTTTATGAACTTGAGCATTATTTCCGGTTATATGAGCCGATCCATTTTAATTTTGAGAAAAAAGACGATAATATTATAGCGATTAGTACAAATTTTAAGTATGGTTCAATTATTACTTCTGCTAAAGATGAAAAAGAGCTGGATGAAAATATTAAAGATGCGATTTTAACTTCATTTGAAGTCCCTTCTTCTTATTCTAAGACAGCAAATATACATAAAGTAGAACAAGAAGAATATGCCCTCGCTTAGCGAATTGCCAGGAGAAATCAAAAGAAAGAAATTTACCAAGGCGTTAATTCGGCTTGGTTTTATTATTAATAAAAAGGGCGGTGATGGCAGCCACTATAAAATAACCTGGCCAACTACCCAAAAATCAATCACTATCCAATCCAAATTAAGAAAAGATGTTTTATATTATTTATTAAAGGAAATTGAAGAAGTAAGCGATATTACATGGGATGACATAAAAAGGGAATTATGAAAAAAGTTTTTTTGGGTGTGCTGGACTAATTACCTAACTCATTGACAAAAAGATATATTTTTGCTTAAGTTAAAGCAATCTTTGAAAATTTTTAAAAGCCATCTTAACTGAAAGTTTTAGGTGGCGAGGAGGTAATCAGATGGGTGTGATCGTAAGTTTTATTTTGCTACTCAGTGGTTTGGTTGGCTTTGCCATTATTGCCAAAACTGTCGGCCTTAAGCGTGATCCAGATAAAATGCTTATTGCCGGGGTTTGTGCAGGCATTGCCAAAAAGTTTGGCGTAAAACCAGTGGTGGTACGCCTGGCTTTTGTACTTTCGGTTTTATTGGTAGGTTTTGGCATTTTGCCTTATGTCATTCTCTGGATTATTCTGGAGAAAGAGAAATAAACACGCGTAAAAACCAAAGGAAATAGGAAAGGAGAAATAAAATGGATGAAAGACCAATTCAGGTTTGCATTGTAGGAGCTCGCGGAAAAATGGGACTGGAAATAGTCAAAGCTGTTAAACAAGATCCTGATCTCACAATAATGTGGGAGATTGATCTGGAAAATGCGCCGGTTAAATCAATAACCGCTGTACCCTGGAAATTTGCAAAAGACACGCTTGATGTTGTGCTTAATTTCACCAACCCTGAGGCCACTATGGAATCAGCCATCTGGTGCGCAGAACATTCAAAACCCTTGGTAACAGGGACAACTGGCTTAAGCGAAGAACAGCTAAAAGAGCTGGTGCGTTTGGCCAAAAGAAGAGTCCCAATGGTCTTTGATTCAAACATGAGCCTGGGAGTCAATCTGATTGACAAGCTGTTACCGAAATTCGTATCCACACTCACTGGCTTTGACATTGAAATGGTAGAACTCCATAATAGCAATAAAAAAGATTCGCCTTCAGGCACAGCCATCCGTTTTGCGCAGACTTTAGCCAAAGCCAAAGGCGGAAAAATCTCCTTTGGCCGGGTCAAAGGCCATTATGATGAACGCCCCATGAATGAAGTGGTAGTGCATTCAATTCGCGGCGGCACAGTGCCCGGAGAACACACTATTTACTTTATTGGCCCTGATGAGGTGATTGAAATTCATCATCGCGCGCTTTCCCGCAGGATTTTTGTCCTGGGCGCGCTCAAGGCAGCCAAATGGGTTGTCAAAATGGCAAGACCAGGGCTTTACAACATGAATGATGTTTTGGGTCTGTGACCATCATAATCGGCTGGACAATGCTTCAGCCAATTTCAAGATAAGGAGGAATGAAAAATGGCTGCCAAAAATATGGAGGCTATCAGAAAATGGGTACGGGAAAATCGCCCGGGTTTAAGTAGAGAAATGGACAGAATTCTTGATTCAGATAAAGAGCAGGGTCCGGGTATGTTATCTCTCTTAGCCATTGGCTTTGAAGCCGGTCGTGCTTTTCAAAAAGAACATCCGAATGCGCCTGATGGAGCCGAGGCGTATTAATAAGGGGAATAAAATGACATTCAAATGGGCTATGATATTATCATGGTCCATTTTTTTATTAGGTTACCTTTTAAATTAGATGCTAATTTTAGCCTTAAAATAGTATTTTCCACTTGATTTTTTATGCTTAAAATGATATTTTTAGATTAGATATTAGAAATAAGAAATTGGATATTAGGGAATGGAAGATTATTTAAAATTTTAACCAAATATCAATCTCAAATTTCAAGTATCTAATTTCAAGTATGAATGAAAAAGCCAGAATTTCCCTAATAATTAAAGGCCGAGTGCAAGGCGTTTTTTTTCGTTATGCCACAGAAAAAGAAGCTGAAAAACTTGGTTTAACTGGCTGGGTTAGGAATAATAATGATGGCACAGTTGAGATTTTGGCTGAGGGTGATAAAGATATGCTTGATGAATTGATTGTTTGGTGCAAAAGCGGATCAAGATTGGCAAAGGTAGAAAATATTGATGTGAAATGGTTGCTATATGTCGGGGAATTTAAGGATTTTGAAATTATTTAAGGAAACTAATATACTAATTAGTTACGAATAATACTAATGGGATAGGATGATATTAGTATTATTAATATAGTATTTGTAAATTCGTATCAATATGCATTTAGATAAATTCACACCAGCTGAAAGAAAAAAATATAGATGGCGGGAATATATTCCAGGTTTAATGATCTGGACTACTTTTATCGGCTCAATTGTTTTATCTTTTATCAAGCCGCTGTGGGTAATTTATATAATTATCCTTTATTCTTTATACTGGATCTTGCGGCTTTTTTATTTTATTTTTTATTCTATTTTGTCGGCTTATACTTTTAATAAGCATATTAAAATAGATTGGAAAGCAAAAAGGGAATTACTGCCAAACTGGCAGGATTATTATCATTTGTTTATTTTGCCAACATATTCAGAACCATATGAGGTTTTGGAATCTTCTTTAAATGGTATTTTAGCCACAGGCTATCCGACTGATAAAATTATAATTGCCATTTCCTGGGAGGAAAGGAAAAAAGAAATATATGATGTTGTGGAGCCAATAATCCGGGAAAAATTTGGCAATAAATTTTTTAAATTTTTAACCACTATTCATCCTGATGGCCTGGAAGGTGAAATCAAGGGCAAAGCTGCCAATGCCAATTGGGTGGGCTGGAAATGCAAGGAATTGATTGATCAATTAAACATTCCTTATGAAAAAGTAATCGTGTCATATTTTGACTGCGATACTTTTGTCCATCCGAAATATCTGGACTATCTGACTCATGCCTATATGACACATCCAAATCCGACTCGTTCATCTTTTCAGCCAGCTGTTTTGTATAATAATAATATCTGGGATGCGCCAGCGCCCATGAGAATTACTGCCTTTTCAACGGTTTTTTGGCTGCTGGCAGAATTAATGCGCCCGGACAGGCTCTATACTTTTTCTTCGCATGCCATGAGTTTTAAAGCTTTAGTGGATGTTGGCTTTTGGGAAAAAGATATTGTGACTGATGATTCGCGCATTTTTTTGCAATGCTTTATCCATTACAATGGCGATTATGAGGTTACGCCAATTTATATCCCAGTTTCCATGGATACGGTGATTGCCGATACTTCAATTTGGGAGGGTTTTAAAAGTTTGTACAAGCAGCAAAGAAGATGGGGCTGGGGTGTGGAGCATTTTCCGTACATGCTGTACCATTTTAATAAAAAGAAAGATTTGATTCCATTTAAAACCAGGATCAAATATATTTGGAATTTGGGCGAGGGCATGTATTCCTGGGCTACTGCGCCGATTTTGCTTTTTGTTTTGGGTCGTTTGCCTCTGTATGTGGCTGGTCCGGCAGTTAAAGCCACAGTCATTGCCCAAAACGCGCCTTTTGTCCTGCAGTGGCTAATGAGAATTGGCATGATTGGAATTTTTGTATCTGCTATTTTAAGTTTAAGGCTTTTGCCGCCACGGCCACAGCACGAGACCAAGTTTAAATGGTTGATTATGGCTTTACAATGGGCTTTATTACCTATTAATATTATTATCTTTGGCGCTATCCCTGCGGCTGAAGCCCAGACTAGATTGATGATTGGAAAATACTTGGGGTTTTTCGTGACGCCGAAGACGAGAAAATAAAATTCAAATAACAAATGACAAATAACAAAATAAATCCAAAGCTTAAAATTCAAATTCCTAGTTTTAAATTTTAACATTTGATATTTGAGATTATTTTGTCTTTTGCCTTCGCTCCGCGTTGCGGAGCTACGGCAAACGAAGGTTTGAGCTTTGTAATTTGTCATTATAAATATTATGAGTAAAGTTTCTATTCATCTAATCACCTGGAATGGTGAAAAATATATTGAGGAATGCTTAAATTCAATTTTAGCCCAGTCTTTTACAGACTACATGCTGATTATTATTGATAATGGTTCCGTAGATCAGACAGTCAAAATAGTGGAAGAACAATTTTTGCCTCTGTTTGGCGAAAAATTGCGCTGGGTTAAAAATAAAGAAAATTTGGGTTTTTCAAGAGCTCATAACCAGGCGCTTTTGTGGACTGACTCAGACTATGTCCTGACTTTGAATCAGGATGTGATTTTAGAGCCAGAATTTATCAGCCAGGCTGTGGAATTTTTAGACAAACAGCCGCAGGTTGGCTCTGCCACCGGCAAAATTTTACGTTGGCAATTTGAAAATGACGGAACCTTGAAAAAAAGCGAAAAATCAGATATTATTGATACACTAGGCTTGAAGATTTTTAAATCTCAGCGGGTGATTGATATTGGAGCCGGAGAAAAAGATCAGGGCCAATATGATCAGCCGGTAGAAATTTTCGGAGTCAGCGCGCCCTGCGCAATTTATCGGCGTAAAGCCTTGGCTGATGTGCGGTATAAAGACGAATTTTTTGATAATGATTTTTTCAGCTATAAAGAAGATGTTGATCTGGCATATCGCCTGAGGTGGCGCGGCTGGTTGAGTTTTTATTTGCCACAGGCCGTGGCTTACCATAAGCGCAGCGCCAAGTCTGAAAATAAAGAAAATCTTTTGAATAAAGTTAATTTGCGCAAAAATAAAAATCAGTTTATTAATTATCATTCGTATAAAAACCATTTATTTGTCTTGGTAAAGAACATGAGTTTGAAAAATTATTTTAGATATATTTTTAAGATTAAATTTTACGAATTTAAAAAGTTTCTTTACATCTTATTTTTTGAATGGTCAACGCTGGCCAGTTTAAAAGAATTTTTTGCCAGATTAAAAAATATCAGGGCCAAACGTAAATTTATTATGTCAGGCAGGTTGGTTAAGGATGAGGAAATTAGGAAATGGCTGGCTTGAAAAATGACAAATAACAAAATCCAAAAAACAAAAAAATAACAAATAACAAAATTCAAATAACAAATTTTAGTATTTAGATTTTAGATTTATTTTGTCCGACTTCGGCTCGGCTAATTCCCGAAATAGTGCAAATAATTTTCCTGCGAAGCCGAGACGAGTCATTTGAGTTTTGACATTTGAATTTTAGAAAATTATGGATTTATCAATTATTATTTTGAATTACAAGACCAAGGGGCTGGTCAAGCAGTGCATACGCAATGTGATGGTCTCAACTGCAGATTTGGCTTATGAAATTATTGTGGTAGATAATGGTTCTGGCGATGGTTGCGAGCAAATGATGAGAGAAAATTTCCCAGATATTAAATTTATCCAGACTGGCAAAAATTTAGGCTTTGCCGCTGGCAATAATTTTGGACTCAAAGAAGCAGCCGGCAAATATATCATGATATTAAATCCTGATGTGACTGTTTTGAACCATTCAATTGAAAAAATGGTGGAGTTTATGGAAAATAATCCAGCAGTCGGCTTAGCCGGGCCAAAGCTCATTAATCCGGTCGGCACGTATCAGATTTCCTGCCGCACCTGGCAAACCCCGAAATTAATTTTGTACAGGCGAACGCCAATTGGGCGCTTGCCCTTTGCCAAAAAAGAATTGGCTCAGCATCTGATGCTGGATTTTGACCATCAAGCCAATCGGCCAGTTGACTGGGTCATGGGCGCCTGCATGCTGGTGAGAAAATCTGCCCTGGAAAAAGTCGGCCTGCTTGATGAAAGATTTTTCTTTTATGTGGAGGACATGGATTGGTGCCGCAGATTTTGGCAAAATGGATTTAAAGTTTATTATTTAGCTGAAGCTGAAATGGTTCATTTATATGAAAGAGCCTCGGCTTTGGAAAACTGGAGCTTTTGGACTTTTAATAAAATGACCAGGCGGCATATTGCTTCCTGGATAAAATATTTTGCTAAATATTTAGGGACTAAAAACAATGCCAGACAATAACAGCCAAAATTTAAATGAATTCAGGCCGCAGGCACCGCAACCTGATTTTTCCAAAATTACAGAAAAACCAAGAAAGCCCCGCGCTAAAAAGATTATTTGGCTTGCGCTAAAAATTTTGGCAGCTCTGCTTTTAATTTTAATAATCGGCGCAGGTATTTTAGCAGCTATCTATTATAAAAATTTACAGCAGTCTTACAGCCTGACAATGGAGGCGCGCACTAATTTGGAAACAGCTTTGCATCAGATTATTAACCGAGATTTTAAAGGCGGCGCAGATTCCATTGCCAAATCCAATGCTGATTTTATTCAGGCCAAAGCTTTGCTTGATAAAATTGTTATTGTCCGCCAGATCCCATATTTAGGCCAGCAAATAAAAGCAGTGGATCAGGTTTTGATTGCAGGCATAAAACTCACAGACAGCGGCTCAAAAGTTGTTTTATTAATTGATGATATCGTGGCTCCTTTAGCTAATGAATCAATCACTTATGCCAGCATTACTACTGCGCAAAAATTAGTAATTTTAAATAAAATCGTGGCTTCAGAAAGTTTGCTGACCCAGGTCCAGGCAGATATTGATGAGGCAAATAGCGCGATTGAATCAATCCCGGCAGATGATTTGGTCAAGCCTTTGAAAGACGCAATTGATCCTTTAAAAACCAATTTGCCCAAAGCCAAACAGCTGATTGACCATGCTTTGCCCATGCTGAGCGTGATTCCCAAGGTTGTGGGTTTTGATGCGCCCAAATCATATTTATTTTTACTGCAGAATAATGATGAGCTTCGGCCAACCGGCGGATTTATCGGCACCTATGGCGTTTTAAAATTGCAAAACGGCGAGATACTACAATTTGATACGGACAACATTTACAATTTGGATGGTTCTACTCAGCACATTATCAAAGAACCAGCGCCTCTGCCCATTGCCAAATATCTGGAACAAAAAGACTGGGCTTTGCGCGATGTTAACTGGGCGCCTGATTTTCCGACCACTGCCAAAAATGCTTTAGACCTTTATAAAAAAGAAAATCTGGCTTTGATTGATTTGAAAAAATCAGGCCAAAAAGTCAGCGGGGAAAAAGGCGCTGCTCTTGTTGAGACTATTCCTTATGAGCCAAATTTATATGGGGTCATTGCCATGACTCCGGAAATTTTGGGCGGACTTTTAAAATTAACCGGGCCGATTGTAGCAGGGGACATGGTATTTACAGACAGCAATTATCAGGATCAGCTGGAATTAATGGTCGGCAAACTTTATCAGGAATTAAATATTCCGATTTCCCAGAGAAAAGGCATTATCAAACAATTAGCAGATCAGATCAGAGTAAAATTAATGGCTTTGCCTTTGACTAAGTTGCCGGATATTTTAGATGTGGCTTTTACTGCTCTTGATCAAAAGCAATTAATTTTTTACAGCCTTGATTCTGATTTGCAGAAATTAATTTTGGAGCGCAACTGGGGCGGTGAAATAAGAGATACTAATGATGATTTTTTAATGGTGGTTGACAGCAATTTGGCCAGTTTAAAAACAGACCAGTATGTTAAGCGCATCATTTCCTACGGACTTAAATGGCAAAATGGAGATTTAATTGGCCAGGTTAAAATTACTTATCACAATAATGCTGATTTTACCTGGAAATCAACCAGATTAAGAAGTTATACCAGAGTTTACGTGCCTTTAGGCAGTGAATTGGTCAGTTCAAGCGGAGCCATGGAAAACGATAAGATCAAAGATCCCAGCCATCAGCCAGGGCAGGTAGAAGTGAACCAGGAATTTAATAAAACTTATTTTGGCGCTTTTATTTCCATTGAACCGCACGAAACAGGTGTTTTAAGTTTTGATTTTAAATTGCCTCAGCGAATTAAAGACCAGATCAATGCAGGCGCCTATAATCTACTGGTGCAGAAACAGCCGGGTGTAATCCCTGATTTGACTTTAGACCTTAAATTTGATAAAACTATTAAATCTGCCAGCCCAGCTGAAGCAGAAAGTGAATGGTTTAATACCTCGTACAACTTGAATACAGCTTTGGATAAGGATGAGAGTTTTACGGTTAGCTTTAAATAAAATTTTCATTTATCAATTTTCAAACATTGTAAATTGAATATTGCAAATTGTAAATTAATTCCATATGTTTAGAAAAAAAATCGGCATTGATTTAGGCACTACAAATATTTTGGTTTATTTGCCCAAAAAAGGCGTGGTGATTAATGAACCATCAGTGGTGGCCATCTCAACGACTGACAAAAAAATAATGGCAGTAGGCATTGAAGCCAAAGAAATGTTAGGCAAAACGCCTGACACGATTATTGCGCGCCGACCTTTGAAAGACGGCGTGATCGCTGACTATAAAACAACTGAAGCCATGTTGCGCTATTTTATAAATAAAGCCTTAGGCGGCATCAGATTCTTGCGGCCTGAAGTCATGGTCGCTGTGCCGGCTGGAATTACTTCAACTGAAAGAAGAGCAGTGATTGACGCCACCATGGCAGCCGGAGCCAAGGCCGCTTACATTATTAAAGAACCGATTGTGGCTGCGATTGGCGCTAATATTCCGATTGGCAGTCCGGCCGGCAATATGATTATTGATATTGGCGGAGGCACGGCTGAAGTAGCTGTTATTTCTTTGGGCGGCATTGTGGCCAGTTCTTCAGTCAGAGTTGGCGGCAATAAATTAGACCAGGCCATAGTTGAATATACGCGCCGCAATCATAATCTGGCTATTGGTGAAAGAACAGCTGAAGATATTAAAATTAACATTGGCGCAGCTCTTTCAATGGAAGAACCTTTACTCATGGAGGTTAGGGGCAGGGACATGATCACTGGTTTGCCGCGCACAATTACCATGACCACCAATGATGTGGTTGAAGCCATTGAATCTCCTTTGGAAGGCATTATTGAAGCAGTAAAGGACGTCTTGCATAATACTCCGCCAGAACTGGCTGCTGATGTAATTGATAAAGGCATAATCATGAGCGGCGGCACTTCACTTTTACGTAATATTGACCAGCTTTTATCCAAAGCAACTGGCGTGCCGGCCTATGTAGTTGATGACGCGCTTTTCTGTGTGGCCAAAGGCACAGGCATTGCTTTAGAAAATTTAGAATCATATAAACGCTCAATTTTAGGGCAGAAGTAGGTTAGAGATTAGAATTAAGAATATAGAATATAGAATATAGAATTAAGACGCTTGGCTAAGGCCAGGTTTTTTAATTTTAAGACCTTTACGAGCTTTATATTTTTCGCTATAATTAACACATGAAAAACTATAATTGGGGAATTATCGGACACCAAAAAATTAGCCAGTTTTTGCAAAAAAGCCTGGATAATAACAAGCTGGCCCATGCCTATTTGCTGGCTGGGCCAGAACATCTGGGCAAAAGTCTGCTCGCGGAAAATTTCATGGCTTCTATTTTATGTCAGGATTATCATGCCAATTCAGGGCTAAAAGCTGAGAGCCTGCCCTGTGGCAAGTGTATTTTTTGCGACCAGCTAAAAAAAGGCATTCATCCTGATGTTTATTTTTTAAAAAAAGAAGAAGAGAAAAAAAATATCAGCGTGGAGCAAGTCAGAGAAATGCAAAAATTTTTATATTTAACTTCTTTTTTAAATTCCTATAAAATCGCATTAGTTGAGCATGCCGAGGATTTAAGCGAGAGCGCGCAAAATGCGCTTTTGAAAGTGCTGGAAGAACCGTGGCCTAAAACCATTCTGATTTTGATTTGCCGTGATGCCAATCTTCTTTTGCCCACAATTATTTCCCGCTGCCAGGTATTTAAATTTTTGCCTATTTCAACAGATGAGACTTATCATTATTTAATTGAATTAGGCGCAACCCGCGAACAAGCCAGGATCTATTCAGCTTTAGCCTGCGGACAAATCGGCGTAGCAGTTAATTTTTTACACAATCCGGAAGCATTTAAAATATATCTGGAAAAAACAACTCAGCTTTTAGAACTGTTTAGCGCTAAACTGACTGATAAATTTAAACTTATAGAAAATCTGTTGGCTAATTTTGACAACCACGCAGAACGATTGGAATTTTTATGCCAGGAACTGAATGCCTGGCAGATATTGGCGCGTGATCTGATTTTTGTCCAGAATAATTTAAATAATTTGGTCACTAATGTGCATTTTCAGGAGCAACTTGCCAAATTAGCCGGGATTAATCCAGCTGCTAAGTTGGCGAGCCTGATTGAGAAAATTAGCCGGGTCAAACAAATTTTAGCTTATAATATAAACCCGCGCCTAGCCGTGGAAAATTTAATTATAAATATGTAAATTTAATATGTTAAGCTCAAAAGCCAAGAATTTTAAAAAATATCTTTTATTAATAGTTTTGGGCGCAGCGATTTTTCTTTTAGCTGGCTGTGTTACTATTAAAACAGTGCCTAATGGCGGCGGCCAAGCAACTGCTTTACCTCTGGGGATTTTTAGATCAGAGGATGCCAGTACTACCTGGCTGTCAAAATCAGCTTTGCTCAACGCTGAAGGAAAAGCTCTGACCATCGGAGATGTGAGCGTTGGCCAAATCATACTTGATCCGTCTGATCACCTGACTTTATACATTGCGACTGATAAAGGATTGTATTATTCTAATGACGGAGCTGAGAGCTGGCAGCAAGTCCCGCTGTTTGGCACGACAGCTATTAATAATGTGGCTATAGATTATTTTGACAAATGCAATATTTATGTAACAGCCGGCCAATCAATTTATAAATCATCTGATTGTTTGCGCACCTGGCAGGAAATATATTTTGACAAGCGGGCCGGTCTGCAGATTACTAATGTCTCTACTGAGCGTTACAACAAAAACAATGTTTATGCGGCTAATAGTTTTGGTGATATTTTAAAAAGCCTTGATGCCGGCAAAACCTGGCAGATTATCAAAAGAATAAATAATCCGATTAGGCAGATTTTAATTGACAAAGACGATACGCGCATTATTTACTTTGCCACTGAAAGCAATGGTTTATTTAAAACACTGGATGGCGGTAAAACCTGGAGTGATGACAAGGCGCAAACCGATTTAAATAAAGGGTTGGACCCATTTTTTGAATCCAAGACTTTCCATTATTTAGTGCAAGACATGACTCAGAAAAATTCTTTGCTTTTGGCCTCAAAATTTGGCTTATTGAAATCATCTGACGGCGGCATGACCTGGGAGAGCATAGAATTAATCACGCCTGAGCGCGGAGCCAATATCTATTCTCTGGCTGTTGATCCGAAAGATGATAAGATAATTTTTTATGGCACTGATTCAACTATTTACAAATCATTTGACGGGGGAAAAAATTGGGCCACCCAAAAATCGCCGACCAGCGGGGCAGCCAATATCCTGCTAATTGACCCGCAGAATTCAAAAATAATATACTTGGGGGCAAAGGTGATTAAAAAATAATTAAGCATTTTAGATTTTTAGAATTTTAGTGTTTTAGTTTTTAGCTAAAAATCTATAATCTATAACACTATAATCTAATAAAAAAAATTATGGCAAACACCAATCAATTTATTGAGCAAAAAAAGGCTGACTTTGACCTGGCAGTTGAACACTTTAAAAAAGAAATTAGCTCTTTGCGAACTGGCAGGGCTCAGTCAACTTTAGTGGAAAATGTCATGGTTGAAGCTTATGGGGCGCAGACGCCTTTAAAACAAGTAGCGTCAATTAGCGTGCCAGAAGCTAAAAGCATTAGCATTGAGCCCTGGGATAAAAGCATTATTAAAGAAGTGGAAAAGGCTCTGTCATATTCAAATTTAGGCCTGTCCGTGGTTAATACCGGTGAAAAAATAATTGCCAATCTGCCGCCGATGACAGAAGAAAACCGCAAAGAATTGATAAAATTGTTAAACCAAAGAAACGAAGCAGCCAAGATTAATTTGCGCCAAATTCGCGATAAAGTTAAAGAATCTATTATAGAAGCGGAGAAATCAAAGGATGTGACTCAGGACGATAAATTCCAGTTTTTAGCTGATCTGGATAATTTTGTCAGTGATTACAATCATAAGATTGATGACATCAGCAAGCAGAAAGAAGAAGAGATAATGACGGTTTAAGTTAAAAGTTAAAAGTTTGTAAAGTTTATAAAGTGAAGAATAAAATTACATAAATATTATGAAAAAAGAGAAAAAACAAGATGATAACAAGTTGGAAAAAATCGTGTCTTTTTGCAAGCGACGCGGTTTTGTTTATCCGTCATCAGAAATATATGGAGGGTTGAGCGCGATTTATGATTATGGGCATTATGGGGTTTTATTAAAAAATAATATCCGCGATGCCTGGTGGAAAGAAATGGTGCAGTTAAGAGATGATGTTTTGGGTTTGGATAGCGCAATTTTTATGCATCCGCAGACCTGGATTGCTTCGGGGCACGTTGCAGGCTTTAACGACCCGCAAATAGATTGCAAAAGCTGCAAAAGCCGGCTTAGGGCCGATCATCTTTTGGAAGAATATGGGATTAATCTGGATAAAGCAACGATTGAAGAAATAAATACGGCTTTGGACAAATTGCGCCATGATATAAAATTGGCCTGTCCTGTCTGTGGCTCTAAGGATTTGACCAAGGCCAAAATTTTTTCCTTAATGGTCAAATCAAATTTGGGTTCGCCGACAGAATCATTGTCTGAAGAGAACGTTGTTTATTTAAGGCCGGAAACATGCGGTGGCATTTATTTAGAATATAAAAATGTTTTAGATACCTTGCATCCAAAATTGCCTTTTGGCATTGCCCAGGTAGGCAAGGCTTTTCGCAATGAAATTGTGGCACGGCAGTTTATATTCCGCACACGTGAATTTGAACAAATGGAAATGCAATACTTTTTAAAGCCTGAACAAATGAAAGAAAAATATGAGATGTGGAAAAAATTGCGCTGGGCATGGTATTTGGACTATGGCATTCCAAAAGATAAAATTCGTTGGTATAAACATGAGAAACTGGCGCATTATGCGAGCCAGGCTTATGATATTGAATTTGATTTCCAATCCTTGGGCGGTTTTAAAGAAGTTGAAGGCATTCATGCCAGAGGGGATTGGGATTTATCCCAGCACGCCAAATTCTCTGGCGCGGATTTAACTTACTTTGATGAAGAAACCAAGAAACGACTTATCCCGCATATTATGGAAACTTCGGTGGGATTGAACCGCTTGCTTTTGATGTTTATTGATAATGCTTTGGTTGAGGAAGACGTTGATGGCGAGAAGAGAGTGGTTTTAAAAATTGATAAACGTTTAGCGCCAGTTAAAATCGCTGTTTTTCCTTTATTAAAAAATAAACCTGACTTAGTGAAAAAAGCCAAGGAAATTTATATTAATTTACGAAATTCATATTTTTGTGAATTTGATGACAATGGCAATATTGGCAAGCGTTATCGTCGCCAGGATGAAATTGGTACGCCTTATTGCGTGACAGTTGATTTTGAAACTTTGGAAAAAGATGACAGTGTGACAGTTAGGGATCGTGATACGATGAAGCAGGAGAGGGTGAAGATAGGGGAATTGGAAGATTATTTTAAAAAGAAATTAGGTTAGAATTTTAGAATATAGAATTAAGAATTTAGAATTAGGATTGAAATAAAAGAAAAATCCAGCCCGTCGTGAGCTGGATTTTGAATTTCACTTTTGTTTGTAGGTTGACAGAAAATTTCCCAATCTGTTTATGGCCTCTATCAGATCATCTTCATGGGGCAGAAAGACCATGCGGAAATGATCCGGCTTAGGCCAATTGAATCCTTTGCCTGGCGTGAGTAGGACATAATGTTTTTCCAGAAAATCAAGGAGAAATTGTTCATCACTTATGATATTGAATCTCTCAGTGTCAATTCTCGGAAAAAAATATAAGGCGGATTTTGGTTTGAAACAGCTGAGACCAGGAATGCTAGTGAGCAGTTTGTATCCTATTTCCCTTTGTCTGTAAAGACGACCATTTGTGGCAGTCAGATCAAAGATTGATTGATAGCCGCCTAAGGCTGATTGAATTACGATTTGCCCTAGTGCATTTGCGCCAAGACTTTGATCGTGAAGCTCTTTCATGCCTTGGATAAATCCCTCAGCAATTTCAGTATTTCCAGAAATCGCTGCCCAACCAGAGCGCCATCCTGGCAAACGATATGCTTTAGAAAGTCCGTTTAGTGTGACGATCAGCAAATCATCCGCCAATGAGGCAATGGAAATGCTTTCATTGCCATCATAGATTATTTTGTCATAAATCTCATCGGAAAAAATCGCCAATTGGTGCTCGCGTGCGATTTGGCAGATTTGAAGCAGCATTTCTTTGGGTATGATAGCGCCTGTCGGATTGTTGAATGGAATTATGACAATCGCTTTTGTTCTGTCTGTGATTTTGCTTTTGAGATCTTCCAGATCTGGTAGCCACTCATTTTGTTCGTCACAGAAATAATAGACAGGCGTACCTCCGAAGGCAATGATTTTGCTGGACCAAAGGGGATAGTCAGGTGAATTAACGAGTATTTCATCCCCTGGATTAATGAATGATTCGCAGATTTTGGCAATTTCATCAGAGACCCCATTGCCACAGAAAATGTTTTCAAAATCAAGTTTTTCTACGTTTTTGGTTTCGTAATACTGTAATATGGCCAGTCTAGCCTGGGTTAAGCCTTTTGATTCAGTATAACCGAAAGTAAGCTTGATATTATCCCAGAGAAAACGAATCATCTGCCACGGAGGTAGCAGTCCAAATGGCGCTGTGTTTCCGATGTTTAAATGAAGAATTTCATGGCCTTGTTTTGTTAATTCTTTGGCCTTGTCTAGTAATGGACCACGAATATCATAATTGGTTTTTTCCAGCCGTTTAGCTTTGCCGAAAATTCTTCTAATTATTTTAGGCATTTTGCCCTCCCTTCGGTCGCTGTAGCTTTATGCGTAGGCGACCTTTTTTTGTTTAGTTGTCAAAGTGATTATTTTAATTTATCAGAAATTTTGGTTCTTGTCAATGATTTTTGATAAGTTGCACGAAGTTTTATTCGGTTATATGAGGTGCCTTAATCTCTCGCTTGCCCGCCGCAGCTCCGATGGAGCGAAGGCGGGTGGATTCGCATTAGCAATATTCGTATATATGGGTAGTATGAATTAATTCTGTTGAAAATTTCTATGGTTGCAAGTCACTGAAGTTCGCACTCTCGTTAAAGTAACCGCTCTTAATTTCAATGCCTGGGAAGTGCGAACATGCTTACAGCGATCACGA
>Ga0265297_10000460_pt1 | contig 120815 bp, 118 predicted proteins | sample Munlanlwell13791_FD_192502 | JGI IMG/M metagenome (GOLD analysis project Ga0265297, IMG submission 192502) | Leachate microbial communities from a municipal landfill in Southern Ontario, Canada - Leachate well 137-91 | ecosystem: Engineered > Solid waste > Landfill > Unclassified | place...
AGGCTTAATAAAAATAAACAAAAACACGCAAAACATCATTAGATAGCTCCACAATATTGAAAAATTCGTTTCTTTAACCGACCTCCACAGAGAAACCATCAGCCCAATAAGAAATACGGCTAAGCCTACTTTGGTTTCAAAGAACAAGAAATCCATTATTGACTTAGCATTAACTAGACCAACAACCTCAAAAGCTGCTTCTGTTGGAGATATGCCAGTAGGAATCATTTTATCCATCCTCCTATCTTATTATCCTCAAACTCCTGCATAAACTCGCTAAAGCGACTTAATTGCAGACGTTCATCCCCTTGCCGAACTATATCAAGTAATTTTCGCAAATGAAAAAATTGAATAATATCGGAATTATTCTTATTGTTTCGCAGGAAATCTTTGATTGATTCAGGAAGCTCTAATGTTCTGAGGGTCTTGGCAATGTACGACCAATTTTCACCTGTAATTCCACTAAGCCCCCTCACACTATTAACGCCATGGGATTCTTTAAGTCTTTGGTAGTATTCGGCCTTATCAAGGGGGAATCGTTCTAAGCGTTTCAAATGAGCCAAATGCCTTTCCCAAGCTCTTTTTTCAATTACAGGAATGTGTTCTAGGTCTTCGGGGCGATTACCTAAGCAGAACTGTTGGCGGGCAGTCTTTATAATCCTATAGAAAGGAATCTCGTACCAATAGGTCCGTGGCTGGATATGCGCATATTTCTGCAAATATTTCAGGAAATCAAGCATTTCTGAGGGATTTATCCTTGTTTCTGCCTCAGAAAAAAAAGAACCCTCATGCTTGTGGCTCGCTTGAGCCGAAGTTCGCATGAGGGTTACATATGGGGTGGGTGACGGGAATTGAACCCGCGACCACCTGGGCCACAGCCGGGTGCTCTATCCGGGCTGAGCTACACCCACCAAAAAACAATTTTATTGCGCAGTCTGAACTTGCACGGGTTGAGCCGGATTTTGATTTTCGGTACTTCCCTGTGCGCCTTGCGCTGACGTTTGAGCTTGTGTGTTATCCTGCGTACCAGGAGTTGCGCCTTGAGCCTGAGTATTTGTTTGCTGCGGCAAGGTTGCTTGAACCGGAGCGTTTTGCTCTGTATTTGTCTGTATTTCCGGCTTAGCCAGCTCCTCCTGTTGCGCCGGTTGAGCTAGCGCTTGAGATTGTTGCTCAACAGGCTGCGTTGGCTGTTCCGTAGCTACTTCTGCTTTCTTTCCGTTAATTACATTATCTATTACGCCGACGACTTCTTTTATTGTACTTTTGGTTTTATCGATAGTAACATCCTTAACAACTATTGCTGCTTCCTTAGTCTTATCAACAACAACCCCTGCTGCCTCTTTGGTTTTATCAACTGCCTTATTTAACGTAGCTCCCTTAACTTCTTTAGTTGTTTCTGCAAATTTATCTTTTGCTTTGTCTAAAATATTAATTACGATAGTTCCTATGTCGAGCTTCATTTTTCCGGTAAATTCCGACTGAAGAGAAGCCAAGTCTATATGGAAAGAGTCCATTTTTGTCCTAAGCTTAATAGGCAAAACAGGCTTTCCGTTTTCATCTTTGAAAAAAGCAAGCATTGTCTTAAGCGACTTTGCCCGTGAATCACTTTGCGTTTCTTCCAGAAATTCTATTTTATCTAATGCTAAAATAGCTTCAATTACCAAATCGTTATTTAAGGAATTTATTTTGCTATCCAGGGAAAGCTTTGCTTCTTTTACCCCAAGATTATCCGGCTTCCAAAAGGGAGGGTAATAATCGCTGAACATAATATAGTCGGCATTATTTATATTAAACTTTGCATCCATATTTCTATGCGCATAATCAGCCCAGCCCTTAACTACAATTATGTTGTCCGATTTTATATCGCCCTTGTTTAAAGACGCATTTGCCTCTAAATAGAATTTGGGTAACTTTGGATAAACAAAATGTTTTAAGATTATGTCGACGTTGTTCAAATTAAATGTAATCGGCGCATCTTTAGTTAAATCCAAAACCTGCGCAGAAGCATTATTTATCAATAGTTTGCCTATCTTTATAGAAATATTTTTTTGTTTAGCCTTCTCCGGCGAAGTTATCGTTTTAACTTCCTCTGCCGACGCAGGCACTGCCTCCGTTTGCGTTGTAGGCTTTACAAAAAACGGGGTGATGCTAACTTTATCCTTCTCGACTTTTACCTTGAAATTTAATTTATCTATATAAACCTTATTCAAACTTATGCTGCGGCTAAATGGATTAAACAGCCCCAACGAAACATCTGCTTTAGAGAACGTCACATCATCACATTTAAAATTTTTAACCACAACCGTAAAAGGAAATCTAAAAGAAACCGATTCTAATTCAGCCTCAGCGGTAAATTGTTTTCTGATGTAATCTTTTAACATATCTTTTCCTTTTACGTTAAGGAAAATGAAAACAACCAAATGCACCGCGGCAATAACTAATATAAATGCTGTTAAAATAATAATTATTCTTTTTCTTCTGTTGTTTGTATTCATATTTCTGTGGTTAAATTTACTATTGCGTTTATAAGAAATCTCACATCAAATAAACATACGCGCCCGGCGTGAATCGAACACGCAACCTACTGCTTAGAAGGCAGTTGCTCTATCCAATTGAGCTACGGGCGCAAATTCCTAGAAAAACAGACTTACTCGTTAGGCTTTTTTTCTTCTTCTATTATGAACGACTTTGGCTTGGCTTTTTCCATATTTAATAAATTTGCCCAATACTCCAAAGCTGTACACCTATCCGCCTGTATATCATAAATGCGGCCGAGATTCAACTTCGCCGGCATATAATTGGGGTCTAAGCTTAATACTTCCTTGAAAGACGCGGCTGCGTTTGCATAATCTCCGCGTATTGCATACATTACTCCTTTATTATGCAAAATAAATTTATTGTATCTTGAGGAAAGCATCATAGCCATTGAGTATTCCTTGGAGGCTTTCTCAAAATCTCCGCTCTTCTGCGCTTTTACCCCTTCGTTAAAATACTTATACGCCTCTTCTCTTGAAGCTATGCCTTCTGCATAAACAAAACCGCTGAAACATACCATAACTAACAAAGCAAGCAAAACTTTTCTTAAAACCATAAACCACCTCCTACATTTTAATTATTAATTAATAATTAATAATTTTTAATTAGTAACTACTAGTTGGTCGGGAGGGTGGGATTTGAACCCACGGCTTCTTGGTCCCAAACCAAGCGCGATGAACCGGACTTCGCTACCTCCCGTATATTAAAAACCAAAGACAAAAAAACCCAGAAATCTAAGAATTTTTGGTCTTTGGTCTTTCGTTAAAAATGTTTCAATTTATTATACTAGGCTTTTTGGGGCTGTAAAGGGCTTTGCCGACAACACCCTCCAGGAAACTTAAGCAGTAAACTAAATCACAATAAAATGCCTAAACCATGCACTTTTTAAATTTAGTTCTATAAATTTTGGCAATTTTAACCATTAATTTTAAAGAAATTTCAACCTCTTCGTATTTCCTTGTTTTTAAGCCACAATCGGGATTAATCCAGACATTCTTTGCGCCAAATATTTTAATACTTCTATTCAATACATCCCGGATAATGCTATCGTCTGCGGGATATTTTGAGTGTATGTCCCAAACTCCCGGGCCTATGGCACGGTTAAATTTTGAGTTCTTAAAAGAATCCAGTATTTTTGCCCCTTCCCTCGCAGCCTCAATGGTAAGCACGTCAAAATTCATTTTATTTATCCAATTTATTATGCCGGAAAATTCTGAATAGCATAAATGGGTATGGACTTGAACCTCTGGCGCAAGGTGCGACGCTATATTAAAGCTGCGCACTGCCCAGCTATAATAAAAATCCCTTTTCCTATTTTTTAAAGGCGCGAATTCTTTTATCGCGGGTTCATCTATCTGAATTATTTTTATTTCGTTCTCTGCGAGGTTTTTCGCCTCGCAATTTATAGCCTGCGCGATTTCAAAACAAATCGTATATAGCGGATCGCTGCGCAGATTATAGCTCCAAGCAAGAATAGTAATTGGCCCGGTAAGAATGCCTTTTACGGGCTTTGGAGCTATACTTTGTGCATAAAAAGTTTCTTTGATAGTTAAAGGGTTTTCTCTTTTTATTCTTTCGCTAATTATGGGCGGCCGGTACGCTCTTGTCCCATATGATATGACCCAGCCATTTTGAGTCGTTATAAAACCTCTAAGTGTTTTCGCAAAGAATTCAACCATGTCGGTTCTTTCAAACTCACCATGCGTAAGCACATCAAGTCCGATTTCTTCCTGTTTTTCTATGAAATTAAATATCCTCCCTCTTATAAAATTATCATAATCGTGCAAAGAAATATTGCCTTTTATAAAGTCAAAACGGGTTTTACGCAAATTTTTATCCTGGGGAAAACTACCTATTGTTGTCACGGGAAAAAGCGGCAAATTCAAAATTTTTTGCTGAATTTTTTTCCGGCTTGCGAATACTTTCTGCGGTAACGACAAGGTATTAAATTCTTTCTTAGGACTAGCGACTTTAAGCTCAGCTGGCATTTTGCTACCCCAGCTTCTGGCTTCTTTGGTTTTACCTTCACGAAATTGTGTAATCAGATTAATCTCGTACAACCTTTCTTTTGCAAAGCTTATTTTTGATTTTATGTTATCGTTAAGATTATTTTCATTGTCCAGGGTAACCGGCAAATGAATGAGCGGCGAACTGTTAGACACAACAATAGATTCATCGTTTAGCCCGGCTGCGCGTTTTATTGTTTCCAGAAACTTTACTTTTTCTTCTATGTTTGACCTTAAAGGGTTTCTTGCGTTAACAATCCCGCAGATTAGTTTTTTATTTTTTGGAAAACCGTTTTTTTCAAGAATATCAAGGTTCTCCCTTCCGGCAATAAAATCCAAACCAATACCCGATAAAGGCAATTCATACAAGTGTGGCAGAAAATCCACGCTTTCATAATAAGTAATCAGATTAACGTTTAATCCGGCTGGAATCATTTTTTTATAATTTCTCGCTATCGATCTTACTTCTTTTTTCGTAACATCAAGGCAAAAGGCAGGTTCTTCTAAATGTATGCTATGAATATTATTATTTTTTAATTCGTCAAAAAGTTTTTTATACGATATGCACAACCTGTCAAAAGCCTTATCAAAATCTTCATTTAGCTTGCTTAATTTTAAAAATGTGTAAGGCCCGATTAGAAAAACCGGATTATCTTTGAACGAAAAAAATGTTTTGAAATAGAAAAGCGGCTTATTCCAGGAAAGTTTAAATTCGAAATTATTTTTTATTGAAGGAACAAGGTAGTGGTAATTAGTATCGAAGTATTTTCTAAGCTCTAATGAATTTTTCCCGCGCGCGTAATCAAAATACGTCTCAAAATTCGTAAAATTATACACCCCAAAGATAAGCGCTGTATCGAAAACGTTATCGTAATACGTAAATTCACCTATGGGAAAATTGTCTACATATTCTTTATAAAAACAAATCCGCTCTTCCTCTACTGCGTTTAGCAGCGAAGCTAACTGTTCTTTTGTGATTTTACTTTCCCAAAAATCTTCTATTGATTTTTTAAATTCCCGGCGCTTGCCTAAACGCGGAAAACCGTACGCATAACTTTTCATAAAGATGCCTTAGTTGTGGTAGTTATATTTATTTACCGTTAAGAAATTGCTTAATAGACTATATTTATACGTATTAGGAAAATGAGTTTAAGTAAATTTTTACGAGAGAAGGAATTGGAAGAATACAAAATCATCTAATAAATTTATGTTAGCATATATTCTTTGTATGTCAATATCAGGTCAATCATTTATGCGGGAAAGAACGATTTTTTGGACTTTACCGTGGGTTGCACTGTTTGACGCTATATAACCTATTGTTTTATGGGTAACACTATTACCTTTAAGGTCGGTTATTTTACCGCCTGCTTCCTCAATTATGCATACGCCACCAGCAAAATCCCAGGGACGATCATGAAACTCAACCGAGAAATCGAGCCTTCCCTCGGCAAGATATGATAACGCCCTGACAGATGAGCCAAACATCCTTACATTAAACACTTCCCTGGATAAATCCCCCAAAACGTTCAGCATGACATCAGGCGAATATCGTATGCTTGAATCAAAAGAAATTGAACATTCCTTTAATTCTTTGCTGGAAGATACGGCAATTCTTTCATTGTTCTTATATGCACCGCTACCCTTTTCCCCTACGTACAATTCATCGTCAACAGGCATATAGATAATGCCTGCTACAAATTTATTCCTATGTACGACACCTATCGAAACGCCGAAAATATTGATATTTCGTATAAAATTATGAGTGCCGTCAAGCGGATCAATTATCCATAGAAAATCACTGTCCAAGTCGCTCCCGCCGCCTTCTTCCGCAAGTATACCGTGGCCGGAGAATTTGCTTTTTATCTTATCAACTATCATCCGTTCCGCTTCTTTATCAAGATTAGTTACCAGGTTCCTGTCACCTTTATTTTCTATTTTCCCGATTTTTCCGAAATTATTTAGAAGATAAATTCCGGCTTCTTTTGCAGCATCAACAGCTAAATTCACAATGTCACTCATTGTATCCTCCTTAATTTTCGCCTGAGGCGAAAATTAACCCGCCGCGCTCCGCCTGCCGGATAGGCGCGAGGGGTAATAGTATAAACAGTTTATCTTTTTTTATTGAACCTTTTCATCTCACGTGTTACTTCGCGGTTAACTATTGCTTCCTTTATTTTTCTGCGCTTATCGTAAAGAAGTTTTCCCTTGGCCAAGGAGATTTCTATCTTAACAAAATTTTTGTCATTAAAATATATTTTAAGCGGAATGAGTGTAAGCCCTCGCTGAGCAGTAAGGCCTATAAGGCGTTTTATTTCTTTTTTATGAAGCAACAACTTACGTGTTCTTTTCGGGGCCGACCTGAAATAAAAGCTTTTTTCGTATTCCGGTATGTTTAAATTGTAGATAAATACTTCTTCGTTCTCAATCCTGCCGAAAGCTTCCTCTATAGAGCAGCCGCGCGTACGAAGCGATTTGACTTCCGTTCCTCTAAGCTCAATACCTGCCTCGTAGGTCTCCAGTATTTCGTAATCCCGTCTTGCTTTTCTGTTTGTAGCTATTATTTTCACCCAGCCCCTCCATTTAAAATTACATAACGCAACCCCCATGCCCCTCCGATACGTTGCTGCCTCGGAGGAGCTGGGTTCATATTAAAAAGAAAAATGCGAAAGCTGTAAATATAAACCGACCCATAGCGGGATAGTAAATATGCTAAATATGTGCGTAAGCAAAACCCCCTGGGAAACGAATTCACTATCGGCTTTATGCAAATTAACAACAATGGGCAAAGATACCGCTGAAGGCATAGCCGCCTGCATGATAATAAAAAGCCCAAAAAGAGAAGAAATGTCAAATTTTATGGCTAAAACCAAAAAAACAAAAGGGATAAGCATAAGTTTAAGCGCGCTTGCTTCTAAAACTATGGATAAGTTTTTGCGCAGCGACACAGTATCAATGCGCGCAAGCCAGCAACCTAGAATAATCATCGAAAGCACAAAACTTGTATCGCCCATCATTCTAATAGGGCTTAGCAAAACCTGCGGTATAAATTTTACGGCGCCGGAATATACAAAAATTAAAGCTAAAATAGTTGCAATTATCGGAGGCGTAAAAATAGATTTTAATTTTAGCTGCTCTCCCTTCTTTTTAAAAATAAGGTAAGTGCCTACTGACCAGAAAATTATATCAAAACCGACCACATAAAGAAAAGTATAGATAATAAATTTTTCTCGCATGTTTTCAGGAAACAGAAAAGCCGCCATGCTTAAAGGAAGATATCCACAATTCTGAAAGCTCACGATACTGGTAAATTCTTTTTTGCGTTCGTGGTTCCTTTTGAATGAAAAAATATACCCCAGTATAAAACTTGCGCCAAAGATTGCAAAACTTAACAGTATAAATACAAAAGGCTGGGGCTGAATATCCCTCTGCAGATTTCCAACTATATGAGAAAAACCTAAAAAAGGAACAGTAAAGTTCACAACAAAAAAGATCAGAAAATCAAGGACTTTCTGGTCAATGATACTTTTCTTGTAGAAATAATACCCCAATACGGTAATTATCGTAAGTTTTATAACTGCTAAAGATATTTCAACCATAGTAGAATTATAACATAGTATATTTTGTTGACAAAGACAATATGAACAGGCTAAAAACAATAGGTTAAAGACTTATAAAAAAGCTTTTCTGGTTAGCTAATTATTTGGTATAATCACTGTATCATTTTTGCGGAAGTGGCGGAATTGGCATACGCGTACGTCTCAGAAGCGTATGGGTAACTCCATGAGGGTTCAAGTCCCTCCTTCCGCATTTTTACTTGTTCAAAAAGTATTGCGCTCTAAAGATGATTTACTTTGTGCGTAAGTGGCCTTGGATGCAGCAAAGAGAAAGTTCGCCCTGCGGCGAACACTGCATACAAGTCCCTCCTTCCGCATTTTTACTTGTTCAAAAAGTATTGCGCTCTAAAGATGATTTTACTTTGTGCGTAAGTGGCCTTGGATGCAGCAAAGACAAAGTTCGCCCTGCGGCGAACACTGCATACAAGTCCCTCCTTCCGCATTTTTGAATTTATAATATTTTTTTAGCTTCCTAGCGTCCGCATCGGGGTGACAGCGAGCCTAGAAATACTTTCCTGAAATTGCTTCAAGGCGAGCGTCAGAGGGGCAGAGCCCCTATGAAGCGCGACAAAACTTGATATACAGATAGGCGATTAGGGCATTACGATATCGCAAAAATAACGTATTATTTTCACGCTCACTATGCAGTGCGCCAGCACTGTCGCGCAGGAGAGGTGGCTGAGCCCGGTTGAAGGCGTCCGACTCGAAATCGGAAGTCCTGCCAAAAGCGGGACCGTGAGTTCAAATCTCACCCTCTCCGTTGTCCTACCTATTCCGAAAAATCATCTAACCCGAAAGGGAGATGATTTTTCGGAACATACAGGAAAAGGACAACGGACTCTGGCGAAGCTCCTGCGAAGCCAGAGTATCGTTGACAGAAAAAGGACAACGGATTCCGACGAGGCGACCGAGGACGTAATGTCCAAGGGAGTGCCGAGGCCTCCGGACGAGGCGACCGAGGACGTAATGTCCAAGGGAGTGCCGAGGCCTCTGGACGAGGCGACCGAGGACGTAATGTCCAAGGGAGTGCCGAGGCCTCCGGACGAGGCTCCGCTTGAGCCGGAATATCAAACATTTTTTTCGTAAAGCATAAGAAAAAAATTATTCTTTATGCAGAAACCTAACACCAAAAGAAACATATTTATACTTTTAAGCATTCTCTGCCTTCTTTTAATTATCTCCATCCAACAGTCCATCCCGCAAGAAGCGTTAAAACATTACCAATTCACAATAGCATTCGACAGGAATAAACTCACAAGCAGCCCGTATTTATTTCTGATTGTGCTTCTGATAGCAGGATATTCAATAATCATTTTCCTGGGATTTTTTAACTTAATCAATTTTCTTATCCATAATTTTAAGAAATCTTTATTTACATTTGAAAGACGAAATAAATCATTGCCTTTGTCGCAGGAAGGCTCAAGCCAACTTATATTTTTTATATTATTTCTGGTTTTTTTAATTTACTTTCTGCAATGGCTGGTAATTATTTTTAAATTAAAAATCAACCTTATAGGCGCTGTTCTGTTTTTTAACCTTATCGTTGAGATTTCAGTTATTTTGCTTATCATTAAATACCTTAAAACCAGCTACCTTGATTTTAGGTTAAACATAAACCGAGTCGTTGATACTGCAAAAAAATATTTAACAGTTCTTCCGGTTTTGGTAGGGATTATTTTTGTAAATAGCTTTGTTTTGGAAAAATTAGGCATCGAAACCACAAATAACCCTGCAATAGAATTATTTTTAAAGATAAAAGGCGGGTTTCTGTTCTCTATTCTTATGCTGCAAATTGTCTTTTTCGGACCCTTGGCTGAAGAACTTTTATTTAGGGGTTTTATTTATAAATTGTTAAGGAAAAAATGCAGTTTTTTAGTGTCTGCAATATCCTCCTCGCTTTTGTTCGCCGCGCTTCATAGAAGCAGCCAAGACGCCTTCCCTCTGGTCGTATTGGCAATTATCCTTTGCTACGTATATGAGAAAACTAACAACATAGCCACACCCATTCTGTTTCACATCATGCACAACTCTCTTAATGTTTCTTTTCTTCTATTGGTTAAAATTCTTACCTGACACGCAGATGACCACAGATAATCGCAGATAAAATAATCTATGATTATCCGCTTACAAATCTGTTTTAGCCTATATCAATTGATATAATCTGCTACATCCAAAGGTAGATGTAACGTTTCTTTGATATGCGCTATTCTTTGTGCGGTGTAAGGATGGGTCCTAAAATAGGAAATCGGATATAATTTTTTCTTATTTTCCTTGTATAATTTTTCCATGACATCTATCCCTGCTTTTGGGTTTAGTTTCAAGGTTTGCATGTATTTTACTGCTATTTCGTCCGCGTTAAACTCGTCCTCTCTCGAATAAGCTGCCATAATCTGAGCAAGGGCAAAAGAAAGGCCTTGCGTAAATTGGCCGTCATGGCTGGCAGCCCCGGAAGCGAGAATCAAAAGATTATAACCCATTGCCGCCTGCAGTTTTTTAATTACATGGCGCGATACAATATGCCCAACTTCATGACAAAGAACAAAAGCAAGCTCATCATCATTTAAGTCATCAAGCAGCGCTTTATAAATATAAACATAGCCTCCAGGCACGCTAAAAGCGTTTTTATCGTCAGTATCGCCTTTTTCATCTCCCGTGATTACATAAAAATAATAACTGATTTCTTTTCTGTCGCAGATATCAACGATTTTCTTGCCTATCTTATTCACCCTTTCAATGTCATAAGGATTATTTGAAATTTTCATTTGCTTCTCCACTTCTTTTGAAATTGCCTGGCCCATTGCAATCTCTTTTTCGGTGGAATAGAAAATTATATCTTGCCTGTGGGTACCAACATTGTATTCGGTATTAACGCAGCTGCTAAATAATAGGTAGCAGATAACAGATAGCGGATAACAGATAAAAATATTTGGTTTTATAAATCTATGGATTACTTTTGCAATCATCAATTTAATCAAAGAAGTCGCTTTTTTTAAAAAGCGAAACTAACGGGCAACTAAGTTTTGCTAAATTTTCTTCGGCACCCTCTTCTCTATCTATGACTGCCAAAGCTTTTACTATCTGTATTTTTTCTTTGGCTAATATTTCTATTGATTTTATAAGGGAAGAGCCGCTGGTTGCTACATCATCAACTATCACCACGCGGTCTCCGGGTTTAAGCTCCTTGCCTTCGATTAATTGCTGCCTGCCGTGGGATTTTGGGGTTTTTCTCATCAAGAATGCGTTTAGTAACTTCTTCTGCATGTGAGAAACCATACACACCCCGGCAACTATCGGGTCTGCGCCTAAAGTCGGCCCGCCTATTGCAGAAATTCTATCATCTTTTATCAATTCCCACATGAGATGCGATATAAGATAAATACCCTGAGAAGAAAGGCTTACTCTCCTTACATCTATATAGAAATTGCTTGTTTTTCCTGAAGAAAGCTTAATTTCGCCCTTATACCAGGCGTCTTTTTTTAGCAAAGAAAGTAATTCATCTCTCATGATTAGTTTGTTCCTCCTTGGAAAAAAATTATACTTACAAAATTAAATCTTGCAATAACTACTTTTTATGTATACATTATAGCATACAGAAAGAAAAATAGTCATAGTAGATACCGAAATAAATGTTAGCCTTATTTTTGAAAGATTTTATCGCGTAAGGAGCGTTATGAAAAAAATAAAAATTTTCGTGATTTCCTTGGGGCTAATGATAAATGCGGCACATCCTTATGATGACGGTGATTTCCAGGTATGGCATACAGAATCCCAAGAAAAAAAATTAAACGATAAATTTAAAATATCTATAGAAGAGGAATTTCGCTGGGGAGACAATGCCAGCGAATTATTTTACCACCACTATGAACCAGGTTTAACATACGCAGTAAATAAACACCTTGACATAAGCCTGAAATACCGGCAGATTTATGATAAAAAGAAAGGTAAATTTAAAGAAGAGAATCAACCAAATTTAAACGCAACATTGAAAGGGGATTTTTTTGGCTTTAGCCTGGAAGACCGTTCAAGGCTCGAGTACCGGCACTTTGATTATCAGCCTGATTCCTGGAGATACCGCAATAAATTTGCGGCAAAATTGCCATGGAAATTTACAAAATTTGAAATACAGCCTTACGTGGCAGATGAAATATTTGTCAATTTCTATAATACTTCTTTCACCAAAAACAGGCTTTATGCCGGCATGGGGATAAATTTAACTAAAAACATTAAAGCAGAATTGTACTACATGCTGGAAAGCAATCAAAGTGCTCACATCTGGACGGATGCCAATGTTTTTGGAAGCAAATTAAAAATCGTCTTTTGACTGCCCGCTTAAAAGCAATATCTGCAGAAATGATTATACATTAAGGCCGGTTTTGTTAAAATAAAACTATTTAGATCTTATAGCTATAACCTTAATAAAATCCGCTGAATCTTCGATTTTATCGGTCACGCCTTCAAGGTATTCTGCCAGCTGATAACTAAGCAAAAGGCTTGTTGGCTCAAGCTTGGCATGTATTATGGCTTCAATCAACGTTTTTTTCTGATCATCCGCCTGATGTTCGATACGGTCAACTTCTTCGCAGTTAGATAGTGTTTTTTTGAGATCATTGGCGGTAAGAGCATGGATGGCATCTTTAAGTTTTGAACTTGCCGCGACAATCAATTCTGTTGACAAAGAAATATGTTTAAGTACGCTATCCGGAAGTTTATGTTCAATAAAACCTAAAAGCCTTGCAGCTCCGTTAGTCCAGTCCGCTATTTTATCTAAAGTCATAACAAAATGCATAAGGTCTTCCCTGTCCGGCGGCAGAAACATGCCTTCAGAAAGCTTATTCACCATTTCTGACTTTAAAATATCCGCTTGATGTTCGCCCTGGCTTACTTTTTCGATTGCCGCTACTTGTGCGTTTAAATCTCTGTTCACAAATGCCCTGATTGCTTCTGAAAAAAAATTTACCGTTTTGTATGTTTCTTCCACGTGTTTTTGTGCATACTGTAGAATTTCTTTTTCCTCAGCCATTCCCAGCCAACCAAAAATATTTCTCATTTCCTTCACGGCTACCTCCTATTTCACGAAAAATATTATACCTTTCAATATGACAAAACTTATTACTCCGGACACAAATGGCGTTGTTACCCAGCATAATATAATATCACGCATGATATGTATGTTTAATACGCGGATACCTTTTACCAAGCCCACTCCGCAAATCGCCCCCACTATTGAATGGCTGGTTGAAACTGGTATGCCCATCAGAGTATATACGTGGACGTTAATTGAACTGGCTAGTTGGGCAGAAAGCGCCATAATCGGGGAAAGATGAATAATCTCTGAACCTATGGTCTCAATAACTTTATATCCCCAGGTTACAATACCTAAAACTATGGCCGCGCCGCCTAAAATTATACCGATCTTGATTGGAATTATTTCTGCTCCAGCTAAAACTCCGATAGAATTCGCGACATCATTTGCTCCCCAAGTATAGGCAACATAACAGCCGCTTACAACGATAAGAGGCGCAATTACCTGCTTAAAGTACCTGCGCGGGATTATCCGGGGTAAAATATTTTGCAAAACACGAAAAAATATATATCCCAGTATTGCAGCACCTACGGGAGTAAGAATCCAGCATATAAAAATATCTCCCAATACCTTCCATTTTACAGGCGCGGATACAGCAAGGCCTGCGCCGGCTACTGCGCCGACAATAGAATGGCTGGTTGAAATGGGCATTTTCCAGAAAGTTGCAAGCACCACCCAAAGACAGGCGGCAAAACTCGCAACAAGGGCGATGTTGCGGGAATTATTTCTGCTGAGCGTATTAAGCGGCACAATGCCTTTGCCTATGGTTGCTGTCACATAAGAACCCTGCAGGCTGGCACCCAAAAAGCCAAACAACATAATTAAAATTATCGCCTGTTTTAAAGTTAATACGCGCGAACCAACAGCAGTACCTAAGGAATTGGCGGCATCGTTGGCGCCTATGGACCAACCAACCGCCAAGCTCATTACTATAGTAATACCTATAATTAAAAAATCCATCGACTTATTGTATAGTAAATAAAAAACAGCGATAACTCAATTTGGGCTGGAATTTAAAAACAACCAAGGTAAAAACTCATAATCCCACTTAATATAGCATAAGATAAGAAATAAGCAATCTAAAATTAACATCAAATGATTGTTTAATTTCAAATCGAAGACAATATTTCTTTTTCGAATATATTATCCAACCCCATAATGCAATTTGGGTCAAAATACTTTTTAAGGCGTGCCATTTCTTCTATCTGCGATTTATCATACATAATTTTTAAGTAAGGCTTTTTAATCTTGCCTATGCCGTGCTCTGCGGAAACCGTTCCTCCCAGGCTCACAGCTTTTTTGCAAAACATTTCCATATATTTTTTTGCCGTAAAGGTTTCCTGCGTAGCCTTAGGAAGAAAATTAAAATGCAAATGGTCTTCACCGATATGACCGAAGTTTACATAACGAATACCCGACTCTTTTGCTTTTTCTTTATAGAAATTATACATATCCGTGAATGAATTATGCGGCACGGCACAATCAACTGCGGTTTTAAGCTGTTTATAATTCCTTAAATACTCATTGATTAACTGCGGCAATCTGTGACGAAATTCAAAAATCCGCTCTCTTTCTTGTGAAGTATCCGCCAAAAGGCTTTTTTCCGTAAGCGCGAAGAACTCCTCTATCAAATTAACCCATTTATCCATTAATATATCCGGCTTGTCACAAGGCTCTATAGCCTGTTCGAAATAAACAGCGCATTCGCAAGCTGGCACAAACGAGTATTCCTCTCTTAGCATATTCAAAGAATTCTCATCAAAAAACTCCAAAGACGTGGGTTTTAATAAATTTTTTTGCTTTAAGTTTTTTATTTCTGCTATAAATCCTAAACCTTGCGTTTCTTTTTTAAAAAAAATAAGGCCGTCAAAAACATCATCTGGCTTGTCCTGTAAATCAATTTTTACGGCAACAACGACACCTAAAGTCCCTTCGCTGCCTATGAATAAATCAATTAAATCCATATTGCTATGCACGAAATAACCTGCCTGTGATTTTATTTTGGGCGCTGTATATGACGGTAATTTGAATTTGAATTTTTTTCCTTTATATTCGAAATCAAATAATCTTTCTTTTGAAAAAATAGTTCCCCGTTTTATAACCATAGGCTCGCCTGTCGGCAGAATTACTTCGATTTCCGAAATATAATTTCTGATAGAGCCGTAACCAAAGCCACGCACGCCAGAAGCACAGGTAGAGATTGCACCGCCAATAAATGCAAGGCTTTCTGTAGGGCAAGCGCGCAGCATAAGATTGTTTTTAGCCGTGATCCCTTCGAACTCTTTAAAAGTTAATCCGGTTTCAAGATGCATAGTCTTCTTATCTTTATCGATTTCTATGATGCTTTTCAGCTGTTCTATTGAAATAATTACCCCTTCCAAAGGAACGCAGCCTCCGGTAGTGCCGGTTCTTCCTGCAGATATGGTGAAGCGTGCTTTATGTTTATTAAAATCCCGGATAAGCTCTATAAGCTCATCCCTGCTCTTTACGATATATAATGAAGAAGCGTTTCCGTAAAGATTGGAAGTGTCTTCAAGATAACTCTCGAATTCTTCTTTTTTGGTTTTTATAATCATTTTTTGGACAGACTACAGAGGCAAGATGGGAAACAAAAAGATGGTTAAAAACTATAATTCAGGCTACAGGCAAATGCGTCGCTATCGAAAAAAGAGCCTTCAAGGTTGAGCCACACCTTTTCTGTAAAGGGCACGTCGAAGCCGAAAACAAGCCCAACCGACTTAGAAAGGTCGGACATTTCACGTTTTCTATCTTCGTCCACCCAGTGAATATAGTCAACGCGTGACCAACGGGTCCCCAAATACGGCGTTAAGTATTTTAAATCATACGAGGCAAGCAAAGATACCTGCCAGTCATCAAGTATAGATTTATTTTTTACTCCTGAAACATATGTCCTTTTTGGATGAACGCTTATGTGCTGGAAACCAAATACTACTTTTGTTTTATCTTTATCCAAAAAGCGAAGACGAAAACCATAGCCTCCGGCAAACCCCGTTGAATAGTCAATCTCTGAAGTATCAAGCGGATGCTGTTTGATATCTCCGGCGCCGCCTTTTAAATCAATAGAAAGCCAGTCAAAGACTCCATATGAAACAAGAAGAAAATTCTGGACACTGCGAATCTTGCCGTAATCTTCTTCCAGATATCGTTTTAGAATCGTGTAGTCCTGAAGCCCTGCAAAAAATTGTTTTTTCTGCGGCATTTTTGTGCCATAGCAAGGCGCTGCCTGAACAGAAAAAACTTGTAAAAATAAAACAAAAAAGAGAAATATTTTACGCATATTAAGGTGTATTATACCAAGAATTTTTATGCGGGCAAGATATTATAGATAATATGGAAGGATTAACTAAGGGACCAGCCGGGAACTTCTAAACTGCTATCGATTGTAATTAGAGGATTATCAAACGCATTTTGCGGCTGTGCAGGATCAAAAAGCAAATTAATCACAACTCTGGCGGTATTTGAATTTGCGACAACTGCAGGTACAAAACCTGTTGCCCTGTTTGTTAAAACCTCGGCATTAGCGCCTACGGTTCTTCGAATTTGGTTGCCAGCCATGGCATATGAAACAACGGTATCGACTATACCATCCTGATTAGTATCCTGATTAATTGTTATAGTGTTGCCGGCAACAGTAACTGCAGCAGCATTGACAGTACCTACTGCCATAAGAGCGTCTCTTGAGATGCGGTCCATAATCAAAGTTGCTTCATTGAGTACCTGGGTTTTACGCTCTGAAGCCTGCAAAAAATGCCTACTGCCAACGTCGAAAGAAGTAACGCCCAACACGACAACCCCCATAAGGGCAATTGCCATGATAAGTTCTACTAATGTAACTGATTTCTTCATAAATTACTGCGCCTTTTGACTTTAGTTAGTAGGGTACCAAACGTGTACTGTAACCTCGCGATAATCCCTTCCAGCAATTGTTCTTACAGTATAATTATTTGGATCCGGCCATACATCATCTATGACTGCGGCGGCTGCATCACCATAAGTAAAACCATCAATTGCGATTGAATTCGGAACCTGCGTAATAGCTCCGGCAGCAAAACTATATCTGCCAGGAGCTAATGCCGCGCCGGCATTATTCCAGGTATCTGCTCTTACGTGAATATACAAAGCATTTAAGGCTTCTTTTCCAAGGTTTACAACAGTCAAACGCCTGCTTGCGCGGGAAACATAACGTTTAACCCCTACAAATGTAGCAGTTAAGCCGCCGAAGACAGTAGCTAGAATTATCAAGCTTACTACTACCTCCATCAAAGTAAACCCTTTAGTGGTTCGCTGAGATTTGGCCGTAAAATGAGCAAACCCCACCAGAGGTTTACTTTTTGAAAAGCTCTTTTCCTCTAGTGGGGTTTTTATTCTATGCATTGTTTTTTTACTATTCTTTAAACGTAAATTACGGGCAACCGTTGGCTACGGGATCTTGTTGATCGATTCCGCCCGGAGCATTATTTCTTCTGATACTAAAACCTGTTCCTTGCCCCGCTGGCCCTGCCGCAGCCTGAGCACAAAAATTATTTGCAGTTGCGACCGGAACGCTATATAACCATGTTGCATTTGCCGCACCAGGATCAGGCAGATTAAGGCGTAACGTAACATTGCAGGCGGCAGTACTCGCACAAGCCGCATACGCACCTGCTTCCAAGCGCAAAACTTCTTCAGCATGCTTAATAAGTCTAAGCATAGCCTGCGCCTCCCTGTCTCTGGCTCTTAAAACTGTCTGCCTGTAACCAACCATGCCTGCCATAGAGAGGATACCAATAATTACAATGACTATTATGATTTCCATTAAAGTCATTGCATTTTTAGTTTTTCGCATATATTTATCTAATTTTTTTCAAATATTCAATAATAAAGCAACCTAAATTCTGGTTAGTTTTCTCTAGGCCTTACTATTTGGCATGTAGTTGCGAGGCCTCCGGCACATTGGAATACTCCATTTGCCTGTATGCTAAGCGTATAATTATTGCCAGCCTGATTCTGCGTGGCAGTCCTTTGCACTGTAGCTATAACAGAAGCGGGCTGAGTCTCCGGATTCACGCCTGCGGTCAATACTGGGGCGCCAAAAAACCTAAGCTGTGCGGCAGCGGGAACGTTAATGTCAAGGTCACCTACGTTCGCGGTAGTTGCGCCACGTTCTGCAGCAAATCTTAATTGGGCATTCCTTATGGAACCCAACAAAGCAATTCCTTCTGCTGCGCGGCCTCTTTCAGCGACTCTGAAAAATTGAGGTAAACCCACCATTGCAAGAATACCGATAATTACTACTACGATAATCAATTCCATCAATGTAAAACCCTTTTTCACGAAACACCTCCTTTTTTGCACGCAATTACCATAAAACAACCAATAAATAATTTATACCACCACTCCGGAAAAATGTCAAATAACTTCTTAACCGCAATTAGCTGATATTCGCTATAAGAATCAGCGCTAGGTTACATTCCTCCGCCAGTTGCAATTTTAAATAAAGGCAAGAATAAAGAAATGACAATTGCGCCTATTAACACACCAAGAACTAAAATCATAATAGGCTCAAACGCAACAATCATGCGTTCGACTCTCGTACTAAGCTGCTTGCTGTAATGAATTGATATTTTCCTAAAAATTTCCGGCATACTTCCGGTTTCTTCCCCTATTTTTGCCATTTCGGAAATAAGTGCAGGAAAAATATTCAGCTTACTAAACTCACGCGACAGCGATGCGCCGTCTTTTACCCTATTTTTTACAAAAAGTATATTCTTTTCAAGGACGCTGTTACCTATGCCTCTTGCTGCAATTTCCAAAGCATACACAAGAGGAAGCCCGCTGTCTAAAAGTATATACAACGTGGAAGTAAATCTATCCAAAGCAAATAAAAAAAATATTTCTCCGGCTATCGGCAGCTTCAGGCTTACCCTGTCTCTGAACTCTTTTGTTGCTGGATTTCGCATAAAAACAGATATCCCGACAATTGCCGCGATAAAACCGAATATAACCATTATAAAATTTTTATCGACAAAATCAGCTATGTTAAAAATAATCTGCGTGGGAAGCGGCAGGGTTATTCCAAAATCCTTGAATATCATAATGAATTTTGGCAGTATGAATTTAAAAAAGACAAAAACAGCGACTGTCATTGCTCCAAGCAGTATGAGCGGGTATATCAACGCGCTTATTATCTTTCTTTCAAATTCCATTCTTATTTCAAGATAATCCGCCAGCTTATCTAAAACTGTAGGCAGGTTACCTGATGCCTCACCCACCTCAACGATAGCTCTCCATAAAGGCGAAAAAGCCGCCGGATACTTGGCTATGGCTTCCTTAAAAGACAACCCTTCTTTTATGTACTGGCTGCATTCTTTTAAAATTTTACCTAACTTTGCGCTTTCTGTCTGGGCGGAAATAATTTCGAGGCTTCGGAGTAATGTAACACCGCTTGAAAGGGTCGTAGCAAGATTCCTGGCTAAAAAGCATAAATCGTAGAGTTTTATTGAGGAGCGTCTTCCTTTTTGTTTAGCAAAAAAAGACAGAAATGATTTTTCGCTTTCAGCGCTTGTTTCATTTACGGAAACAATAAAAAGCCCTCTCGCTTTAAGCTTTGCAATCAACTCCTCTCTTGAGGCAGCTTCTTCTGTGTCTTTTATGGTCTTTGCGTCTTTAGTTTTTGCGAAATAAATATATTTAGGCATTTGTTTTATTATAATGTTTTAGTAGATAAAATCAAGTTTTTAATCAACTCATTCGACTCGCGGTTCGACTCACTTCGCCCGCTCGAAGTTGATGCTTAGCGAAGCCAAACGCATCAATAAACGGATGCGACGGAAAGAATCTCCTCCAGCGAAGTGATACCTTCTTCTATTTTTTTTATTCCGCTTTGAAGTAGAGTCAATGCGCCTTTTTTCTTTGCTATCTCCATAATTTTGGAAGCCTCCAGGCCTTTATAGATAGCGTCTCTAATTTCTTCATCGATGAGTATGACTTCAGCAATAAGGCTGCGGCCTTTATACCCTATGAAATTACATTTTTCGCAGCCTTTTGCTTTATATATTACCGGAGAATTGATGGTTATACCTAATGGCAATTTCTCCTGGCTGATTTCATATGACTCTTTGCAGTGGGTGCATAATTTTCTAATCAACCGCTGAGCAACTATCAAACGTAGAGACCCCGCTACAAGATAATTAGGTATGCCTATATCGATAAGCCTTGTTATTGTTGAAGGCGCATCGTTTGTGTGAAGCGTAGAAAGAACCAAGTGCCCCGTGAGCGCCGAACGAATGCATATTTCTCCTGTTTCCAAATCTCTAACTTCACCGACCAGGATTATATCGGGGTCTTGCCTTAAAAAGCACCTTAGGGCATTTGCAAAAGTAAGCCCTATTTCCGGTTTTACCTGCACCTGGTTTATACCCTCAAGCCTGTATTCTACAGGGTCTTCAACCGTAAGAATATTCAAAGTCGGGGAATTCAGTTCACTTAATGCCGCATAAAGGGTTGTGGATTTCCCGCTGCCGGTAGGCCCGGTAAGAAGAATTAATCCGTAAGAAGAAGAAATACCTTTTCTTATCCTCTCTAGCTCCTGAGGAAGAAAGCCTATCTTGGCAAGATCAAGAGGTACTCTGCTTTTATCCAAGATTCTTAAAACTATTTTTTCACCGTAAATTGTAGGGAGCGATGAAACTCGTAAATCGATGAGTTTATCTCCTGACTTAACCATAAAACCACCGTCTTGCGGAAGGCGTTTTTCTGCTATATCCATTTTAGAAAGTATCTTTACTCTTGATATTATCGGTAAATATAAAGATGATGACGGGGACGGCATTTCATATAAGACACCGTCTATTCTATATCTTAAACTTAGTTTATCATACCTGGGTTCTATATGGATATCCGATGCACCATCGTCGATTGCCTGCCTTATTATCAAATCAACTAATTTTACGACCGGCGCTTCTTCCGCTTGGGCAATAATTTTATCAAGGCTTAAGTCAGTTTCTTCAGCAAACAATTCCTTAATACCGCCTTCCTCTGCGCCGCCGATATCCATAGCATCACGAAAAATCCGCTCTTTTCCATAAAAATTTTCTGTTGCTTTTAGAATGTCCGTGCGGGTCGATATTACTATATTTATCTCGCAACTTGTAAATTTTTTAAGATTATCGATAAGAATGAGGTCAAGGGGATCAAACATAACAACGGTAAGTGAGTTTAAACTTCGCGAAAGCGGGAGTATCAGGTTTCGATTGGCAAAATCATAAGGTATCAGCTCTTCCAGATTCTGGTCAGGGGCGGGTTTTAATTTTCCTGAAGCTAAAGAAATATATGGAATAGATAACTGCTTGCTTAAAGCGATAACGATTTGCTCTTCGCTTACGTAACCAAGCCTGAGAAGTACTTCTCCTAATTTTCCGCCTTCTTTTTGTTGAAGAGAAATAGCTTCGCTTAGCTGCTCTTTTGTAATAACGCCTTCAGAGATTAATATATCGCCTAACCGTTTATATCTAGTCATGCCTTATTTTTGGATTGCTTTTTTATGCCATTTAGGAAAATTATTAAAGGAATGAGCTGAACTGAAGCCCCATTGTAACAGGCACAACACCGCGGACCATTACAGTATCAGGGTTACACGTAAACAATATAAGCCAATATAAAAGCGCGCTGCTTACAAGCAGGCAATTACCGGGAATACCTATCCATTGCCAAGCTCATAACTTCACGCCGTGAGTAACCTATTTCGCGTGGAAGAGTTTTCCCGGAAGCTGAAATCGTAGGCACATCCTCGATGATTTTTGGCGTCATAAAAACAAGCAATTCTCTCTCTGTGCGGTCATCGTCTTTATAACGAAACGCATTGCCTATAAAGGGGATATCTCCCAGGAAAGGAATCTTACTAATTGTTTTAGTGGATTTATTATTTATTAGCCCGCCTAAAAGCAATGTTTCTCCGTTATTTAAGCGTAAAACAGTCCTGGCGCCTCTTTCTTCAGGATTCAGTATTTTTCCGGTTGCGCCTGAAGTCAAAGTCAAATCACTGTCTGTTGCGTTTCTATTAAAAACCTCAACAAATAAAGTTATTTCTCCTGTATCCCTATTTACCTGCGGGGTTACCCTTAACTTTGTTCCTGTCTCCGTTCTCTCTGTACTTGACGTCTGAACTCCTGTTTCTGTTGTTGTTGTATTTATACCTATAGCTTCATTAGTGGTTAAATTTATTTCTGCTGTTTCATTGGAGAGCGTAAGTATTTTTGGCCTGGCTAAAATTTTTGTTGTAGTATCTGTAGCAAGAGCCTGCATATATAGATTGAAATCGCTCATAGTTAAAGCACCATAAGTAAAAGTGGAGGCTGGGGTTTTAATAAAATTTTCTAATGGAAAGGCTGTTGATTTTTTTGCCCCAGTGTATTTTGCTCCCCAATCATTCTGTCCCAAAGTATTACCGTATTTAAACCCTATTTGGTCAACTAAACCTTTTGTTACGTCGAGCAATTCCACTTCTATCATTACCTTAGGCACAGGTATATCAAGATTTTTTATAACTTCATCGATTATTGGAAACTGCGCTGGAACATCCACAACTACAAGCGAATTTGTTATGGGGTCTTCAGTCACTTTTCCAAATTCAGTTAATATATTTTTTATAATATTTTTAATTCCGCTTTCTTTTGTGTCTTCTGCGCTGCTAGAGCTGCTGCTACTGCTGCTACTGCTGCTACTGCCGCCGCTAGAACTGCCGCTGGAGCCACCGGAAGTGGTTGTGGGCGACTGCGGCTCCATTATGACATCTATTTCTTTCTGCTGTCTGGTAGATCTTATCCTGACATATTTTAGATGATACACCTTGGTCTTTAATTCAATGGTTGGCTTCCCCATTTCTTTTACAACAAACATATTTGCATCAGGATAATATTCATAAGTTAAATTATTCGCCTTAAATATTATATCCATAGCTTCCTTAAGCGGAACTTTCTCCAAATATAAAGTTAAGGTTCTTTCCTTGACTGCTTCGGTAGAGACAAAATTAAGCCCAGTCTGCTGGCTGAGCATCTTCAGCGTGTCTACAAGTTTTGCACCCTCCAAATCAATAGAAATGAGTTTTTGCGTGCCGGAGATAAGATAATCTCCGTAGACACCATCCTGAGGTAAAGCGATATTCAGTGGGATCAAAAGTAAAGATAAAATCGTTAAAATAATTTTTTTCATTGTGCCTCCTTTTTTCCTGTTACTTTCATTTCATGTAATCTACCCTCATAAAAAATAAATACACTATTTTTTTCTATCTTATAAACCTTAGCATCCAGGCTTTTAAGCGTATCGCCCACTTTATACACATCTCCGTCTATTATTACCTGCGGAGTATCAGTATCCCATATAGCACCCTCAATAGTTACAGGCGGAGGCGTTGAAACTTTTGTTCCGCTGGGAAGTGTGGTTTGTCCTTCTTCTTTTTCCGGAAGCAATGAATCAAATGGATCCGTCTTATTTTCCGCCCCGGGGCAATTATAAGAGAAAAACGAAATAACCGCCAGAAATATAATAATAATTTTTTTAATCATCGTTGTTCTATTATAAAACTTTTTACCGTAATGTCTGCTGATTTCTTTTTCTCTTCTGCGTTACGTATTCTTAATGTTTCTATGATTACCTTCTTTTCTTCAAGCGCGCTTACAAAACTGACTATTGTTGCATAAGAATCTGAAATTGCTTTTACGTTAAAAGACATTTCTGAATAAAAATCTTCCTGTTTACGGCTGGGGCTAAGATAAGTAACATTTACTCCATAACTCTTCGTTTTTTCCTCCAAAAATTTCTTAAAAGACACCTGGTCTTTTATGGAGAAACCATCTTTTAGCCTATCGTATTCGTTACTCACTTCATTCCACTTTTCTATTAAAAGTTTGCCCTTTTCTAAATCACTTGCCTTAGTCTTCAAGTCTGCGATAACCAAAGAGTGCCTTGTCCATAATCCTTTTATGACAAAAATAAAAACTGCAATAATTATGATAGAGAGCAATATATTTTTATAACGCAAAAGGTCTTTCACGCAGCCAACCCTCCTCTTCCAACTAAAATATGTATATTCTTTTTCATGAACCCGCTAATTAAGCTTTAACGTAAAGTATGTTACGGTATATTCGCCTATCGCCCTTCTTTCCAGAGAAACCATTTCTATGGTGGAAAAAATCACATTAACGTCGGTGTCTTTCTTGAGGCTTGAAATAAAACTATCTACCCCCGAACGTTCATTATAGGCATCTCCCTGAAAGATAAAGCCGGTAAGCGTTGCTGAATATTTCTTGTCGCGATAATCAACGTCAATACTCTCAAACCATAAGCCTTTTGGGCGCAGTGAAGAAAATTTCTCAAGAGCAGGTGAAATCGTAGAAACATCTTTTGCCAAGCCCCTTAACTTTACGGTTTGTTCCTCTCTTTTTGAAAGTGCAGTTTCCACATCAGCCCAGGAAAGCCCTTTTAATTGCTGCGGCCTTTCTAGCTCCCTTTCTGCTTTTTCAAGTTTATATTGTAAAACGCTTGCTTCGTTTCCGAATATAACTGAAATAACAAGCGAAATAACCAATCCGGCACCTATTAAGCCGGCGATTAACCATCCTCTTAAAGGAACTTCCACTCCTCCTTCAGCTATTTTTTGTTCGGCATATTCTTCCGTCTTTTTCAGAATCGGCCTAAACTTATATGGCGAGTCAAAACTTATTGTACCCAAAGCTTTAAGGGTTTCTACTTCTGCCTGAGATATATTAGCTAAATCATAGGGCGAAACTGCTTCTACGGCTATCTGCAATTCCTCAGCTAAAGAAGCATTAATGGCATCGTCCTTGCGGCTGCTTATCATTATAAATTTTTCCAAATCATAAGCTCTAAATTCACGTTTAAAATATTGAAAGCTTAAACGCACTGATTCTATAAATTTATCGGTATCGAGCACATTTCCTTTTTTGGCTATTGTTATATACTGGCTGAAAACCGGCAAGTCTTCATAGAAGAAAGTGAGGTAACTTTCGCTGTCTGTAGCGTCCAAAAGCGCAAAATTCTTTATCTGCGAGAATTGCTTGGAAGTTTTCAATACTTTCACAAGAGACAAAGAAGAAGGTTCAATAGTAACCGTCATAAGATTGAGATGCGAGAACATCTCCTGAACTTTATAAATATTGGTTTCTCTAATACCCACAAAAGAGATATTAAGTTTTTTCTCTTTTGGATAACGGACATAACTATAATCCCACATTAGTTCCTCAATTTTGAATGGGATATATTTTTCAATCTCAAAGACCAAAGAAGAATCTATGTTCTTTTTAGTCATTAGCGGCATTTCCAGCGACCGGAATATAAAATCCTTGTCAGCCAGGGAAACATAAACTTCTTTCTCTTCAGAGCCAATCTCGCGTAAAATTTTATTTATAAGCGCCTGCCATCTTATTTCTTCGTTAAGGCTTTCCACCTTTGCTTCTTCTTCTACGGAAGATAAATCATACTTTACCGAAGAAAGCACTTTTTTTCCTTCCATGGCCACTGCGCCTATTGAATTTAGCCCCAGATAAATACCTATCTTTTTTTTGCCCATAATTTTATTTAATTGTATTTTTGAGCCATTCGTCTATATATTTCCTGTCAAAACGCCAAACTTTACCAACCTTAAGCCCGGAAATCTTTTTTTGATGCAGCCAATTGTAAATAGTCTGCTTTTGCAAACCAAGATATTCCGAAAGCTCGTTAATTGTCATTAATCTAGGTAATCTTTTTTTTCTCATTTTTATTTATAAGTTAATGGTAATATCATTTAAATATATATTTATATTTACGTCAAGAATAATTTATCATAATTTATCATAATTTACTATATATTGTATATAATAATATATGCTACTATATATTGTAGTAAAAAAAATCCCTTAATTTATTGGCATTTTTTGAGGATAAAAACATAGTGCTTAATGTAACATATGCATAATTAATATTATAATATATATATATATATAATACCTATATACAACCATACCTTGAAAAAGTGTAAATTATCTCGATATTATCGCCTAAAAGAAACACCGCAGAGATAACAGCTTGCACTTTTCTTAAACTATGGCTTAAAAAAATGGGGAAAAATCAAGGGACAGCTATGCTAATCTAGTTGTTTCTTTAATAATCAGGCTGGTTTCAAAAATTGGCTGGCCATATAAGAAGAACGGCTGTATGGAGAGCTTTTCACTTTTTTAAACCCAAGATTATATGCCATTTTCTCTAAAGAAAGGAATTTAGCGGGAGTAATGTATTCTTTAACAGGATAATGGCTTAATGAGGGCGCCAGATATTGCCCTAATGTAAGAAAATCACAGTCAGCACGGAGCAAATCATAAAAAACATCAATGACTTGTCTTTCTTCTTCGCCCAAACCAAGCATAATTCCGGATTTGGTAAAAATATTCTTGTTTAATTCCTTAAGGGTTTTTAGCACGCTTAAGGAACGTTTATAGCTTGCTTGCGGCCGGATGTCGGCGTAAAGATGAGGAACGGTTTCTAAATTATGGCTTATAACATCCGCCCTGGAATTAGCAACTTTGGTTAATGGGCCCGCTTTGCCTAAAAAATCAGGTATCAAAATTTCTACCTTCTTAGAGCTATCCAGATTTTTTATTTCTTCTATGGTTCTACAAAAAAGTTCTGCTCCTCCATCAGCAATATCATCTCGCGTAGGAGAAGTAATTACTATGTAGGATAAATTGAGCCGTTTAACTGCCTCCGCTATACGTTTTGGCTCATCCCAGTCAATTCCAGAGGGCTCTTTTTTATTAACGGCACAAAATTTACAATTACGCGTACAACTATCTCCCAAAATCATAAAAGTAGCAATCCCTTCGCCGAAACACTCGGAAACATTCGGGCAAAGCGATTCTTCGCAAACTGTATGTAATTTTAAAGTTCGAAGAAATTTTTTCATTTCATGGCAGGCGGTCAAGTTTAATTTTTTATCCAACCAGGAGGGTTTTTCCATAAAGAGGCAACTTAGGGGTTTTTATGCTCTACGTCAACGTTTATGTTCGTTTCTCCGCTGTCTTCTTTAAGCATTACTTTGCCTTGGAAGCTATCTTGTATTACGGCTTGAGCATTATTATAAATATATCTAAAAGGTAAATTTATATCTTTTGCTGTGTTATCGTCATTGACTATAAAATTTTTGGCGCGATATCCTAATTGGCCCAATTGCAAACCATACAAGAATGCATTATTATACGAACGGCGCATGAGGTCACTTTCAACAAGTTTATGGATTTGCGGGCTAAAACCCAAAAATGCAGACATTAAAAGCGTAAGCCCCAAAATAATAGAAGCTACTATGGTAATCATTTTTTTACATCAATAAACCAGAAACGCAGCCCTTGCGTTCTTGAGATCTGCGCGTGCGGCGCTATTGTCCCTCTTGTGGTGATGGTTACCGTAATAAAATTTGGCTCATATCCTTCATACCACGTAAACTCTACTGCCGGCTGATACTTGGCATCGACCAAAGCAAGAATTTCCGGAGAACGTTTAGGGCGTCCGGTTTCATCCAAAACTTCCAATATCAAGCCTCCATTTTGTATGCGGTATTCATACCAGGTATTATCACTATCATTATCCGGCGTTACTTCATAGATATTTTTTTCGCCAAAAAAACAGAATACATTTTTGGTATCGGAAATTGCACCGCTGGCTAGCATAAATTCAGAAGAAGAATTTATTCGTACAGCGCTTTTTGTACGTATGGCCATATCTTCAAAAGCATAATTTATCTGGCTTAGCATATTATAGCGCTCACGATTAATCATTATTTGCCTGCTAAAAAACACATAGATAGAAAGCGACATGGCAATAATTGATGATATCATTGCTATCGCTATAATAAGCTCTGTAAGCGCCAAAGCTTTTTTCGTTTTCATATTTAATTTTCTATTATTTTTCTGTCGAAATTATTACCAGATTAGCTTCCTTAAGCCGTATAGTTCCGCTATTAGTATCCTTCATCCATCCTATTTGTATAGTATGATTTCTATCGGCGGAAACGTCCTCAAGAGCAACTATATTGCTTATAAAAGGCTGCATGCTTATGGGGGTGCGGGTTTCGGTTCCCTGAGGATTAATTCCACCATCCAGGAAACAAGCCGTATAAATAGTATCTGAGGACTGGATACCGGTACTATTATCTATGTGTATGGAAATATTATATATAACCATAACATCTTTCTTTACAGGATAATTGAAATTAAGCGATAAACCGTTTATCGGAACATAAGAGGAGCCGGCCGGAATAGTTGGCCCTGACGAAGAAGAAGGTTCAATTTTTAAAGTTTGGGTATGCATATAAGGGTAAGGCACGATATTAGTCATTCTTACAGTTCTTCTCTGAGCTGCGCCGGAAGGGTTTTCTTCATTATAAGAAGCAGTAGCTTGGATAAGCTTATAAGGAATTCTAATATTCAAAGAAGTGTTAGTCTCCCATTCTGTGCTTATATCTACACGCCAGGCAACAGGAACATCTCCTCCGCCGCCGCCCGTATCAACATCATTAAAAACTTGAGTAAGTTGCGTTAATCCGCCTAAACCTTCAAATGATTTTGTCAGGTATTCTTCCAATTTCTGCGCAGCTACACTGGTTGCGCGTGATTTATTCTCTGCCTGTTTGAGCATGAATCTTCCGCCCATAAACACAACTATTATTGTGCTTAAACCAATACCTATGATTACTATAGATATGATAATTTCAAGGAGTGTAAATGAATTTTTTCTTTTCATATGGGATATCTAACCAATATACCTGTTAGTAACATCCACCGTAGCTCGTCAAAGTTTTAAGCTTTTCAACCAAAGGGTAAGGGTGAATAAAAAATTTAAATGAGCCGCAAGGCAACTTAGTACCTTGCGGCTCAAAATAATGTTAATCTTAATTACTCCGTTATTTTTTCACGCGGAATAACTGTAATAATTAAATTGCGCATTTGTTGTCTGCTTCTAATCTGCATCGAGGTATCATTATACCATTTTATCGCAATGTCTAATGTTGCCGGAAGCATACCATTCGGGAAACTCTCGGGAGTTAGAAGGAAACTGCCTGTATGCGTAGGGTCATTTGGCTGATAGCTGGAGCTTACTCCGCCGCCAGGAACAGTCATTACTGTCTCTAAACCTTGCTGCGTGCCGTTTATAAACAATGCAGTCTTTATTTCTCCTCCTGGGAATTCCTGGTTGCTTGTTCCGTGCCAGTAATCACAGATGTCCGGCCATATTTTATATGCGTCTCCATCGCAATATTCTGCGGTGCTGGCTATTGCACAACGATCGTTATCTACGCCACAATGCTTATATGCCTCGATACGCACTGTCCAGGTTATAAGTAAATTAGCGGTTTTTCTTATGGCCTCCTCCGGCTGATATACCATAGAAAGACCGGGTATATTCTTATATCCCGGATTTCCTCCGGCAGGCGGGGTTTTGGTTGGACTGCCGCTATATTTACTCTTAAGCCATAAGGGTGCTAAACTAAAACCTTCATTCGACTGGTTGCCTGAAACAGCCCCGGCATTGTATTCTTTTTTCAGATATTCTCCGCAAGTAGGGTTATCGCTTTGATAACTGAAAAATTTGGGGTAACGCGTTGCATCCAGACAAACGTCCCCCTCGCCTGTAACTTGTTGTATTTGCGGGCCCTTGCTTGGCGGCATCTTAACTTCTTCAGCGGCGCACATAAATACCGTACATGTGAGAATCAGTATACTTATCAACGTTATACGCATATCCCACCTCCTCCTGGCTTCTTAATCTTAATCCCTTGTTCTCATAACAATCAATTCGGCTCTATTTATCTTTGCGGATAACCTCAAGTTTTCAAAACCCGGTATTTGAAGGCTCTGAGGGAGAAAATAATACAGCCTTACAGTATAAGTTTCTCCCTGTGTAACTATCGAGCTATCCAGCGAAGTTGCCGAGAATATAGAAAATGATCCCTGAAAACTCTTTTGGTGAATAATACTTCTATGTACTTCGTGGCCTCTGCTATCAACAACTTTAACCATAGTAAAGAAATACGTCGGTATACCCGCGGCGTTCACTGCGCCGGTAAATTCTGTAGCAGCCGCAACCTGCCAAAAAATGACAAAAGTTTCACGGCTGCGCGCTACAAACGGATAAGATAAACCTGCATCTATTTCCTCAAAACAATTGGAACAAGCACTGCCGGGAGATGGATTAGTAAGACAATCTGTAGCCTGCTGCTGTAACGCCATACACGTAGATAAATTATAGCCGTCACATTCGGGCCACTCAACTCTTTCTACACATTTATCCGTTTCGCAATTGTTCGCAAAACCGGTACCGCATGTATTTTTATTACAGCAATAAACCTTTTTGGTGCACTTCTCCCACTCATCTGCATAAGAAGAACAATTAGAAATACAATCTGCGTATCCGGTAGTAGGAATATATTCATAACAGTCGTTTGGCGGCGGAGAACTTAAGCCCTGGCAAGCCGTAATTGGCGTAATTGTATAGTAGGTAGAAATCGAACAGCTGGGTATACTTACGCCTGCAGGACAACCAGGAAATTTTGGCGGAAGACCATCTTCCTCGCAAATCCAGTTACCCTCTTTAGATATGCATTTTCTGCCAAGAGAAGCTAAAGGCTCTGTAGAGGGACAGCCTTTTTGCTGACAGTTCGGTATGTTTGAACAAGTCATCGCGCCTGTAGTATCCGGACAATCTTCGCAATTATATAGAATTGTGTTACATTCTTCGACTGTACTGGGGCATTTGCAATTTGCAACGGCCGAACAAGTGGTGGAAGAAAAAGCAAGGTCCTTGCAGTCATACATATCGCTATCGCGCGGCGTGCAACGGACTGCCCTTTGTGGTGCAAATTTCAAACAACAATCAGGACATTTTACTTTTAGTGTATTAACGCAATAAAAACAGTTGGTTGCTTCGTCGGTTGCCGCCTGACAACTTATTCCTGATTTAATTATTGGGGGGTTATACTCTTTGCTGACACTTTCTATTGCTTCGTCCTTAGGAAGATATTTAAGTAATTTTTTCGGGACTTCAGCAAAAATCGGGCTGAACGTAAATAATACAAAAGATACCGCGAGCAGACATAAAATTAATAATAATATTTTTTTCATCTAATTACCACACCGAACATCCCTTGGTAACTTCGCTATTCGTTCCCGTTATAGTCATCTCTCTTCCATCACATAAATTACCTCCGGCACGCCTGGCTGTAGCCTTAAATCCTTCTGCCGCATCCAGTACTATACTATAGGTAAAATTATTGTCATTTATATAGGTACTTAAATTATTATTTAGGGTAGTAATATTACAAGGTGAGCCGCAGGCGAAATATTGGTTGGTGTCATTATCTAATTTGTATCTTTTTTCTGCATTGTAGATTGAAACCAGATTGAAATTTGCTGCTTCTGCTTTATTTTTTTCCATCAATTTTTCGTAGGTTGGAACTGCAATAGAATAGAGTATAGCAATAAGAGCCAGTACTATAACTATCTCTATAAGTGAAAACGAAGCTTTATTGAAGATAATACCCCCCCCTTTCTCCGTGTTTAAAATATACCATTTTTAGATAGTAATATCAAGCATTTTTCTTGGCTTAAAACATGTAAAACCAGGCCGAAATCAGGCAGAATAATAACCTATTTTTATGGTTTAACAGCGAATTTTACTGAAATCGTTTATATTGGTTATATTATTATATATTTTGTTTGAATTCCATTCTTTTGTCATATACTTTGTTTCCATAAGGCAATAAGAAGATTGTCTCTCTTGTGCTGACAACCTTCCAGATTCAAGTTTAACATTGAAAACGCTTTCGAAAGCCATACAAAAGGTATTGGCAATTTCCGGGGCACTGGTAGAACCTGCCGGCAGAAGCTCTCCAAGAGAGGTAGTTTTTGCGCTTAAATGCTCGGTATTGTTTATGGAACTTTCTATCAATGTAAAATCTAGTTTCTGAGGTATGCTTCCATGCTGAAAAATTAAATCTCTCTTTCTTCTCTGAGCATTACCTCCGATTTTTTTACCGTTTATTACGAAATCAAAATGTTCGCAGCTGCTATAACAAAAATTCTCCCGCCTTTCTAATCCTCTCAAAAAAACATCCTTTGCAAATTCTGCCTTAAGCCCTAATTTTCTGTAAAATTCCTTGATAAATAAGTTAAGTGTTTCGTATGATTTTTTAACTCCCGGCGGCAAACTCAAATCAGACAATGAACAAGTTATGCTGTAGGTAATTTCCCTGTGATGCAAAATAGCAGCGCCACCGGTAATTCTTCGCACAAAAGGAATATTTACCTTTGGTTTTAATACGCCGGATGCATCTTGATTGTATCCTATGGATATGAAAGGCTCGCTCCAGCCATAGATTCTAAGTGTAGGTATTTTTGTTTTCCGGTAAGAAGAAAGGATCGCCTCATCAACAGCCATATTGTAATAGCCGTTACATTCATCGTCTAGAATGAGGCGCCATTTTGCATTCATGTTCGGAAGTTAGAAGCTAGAAACAGAAATAAGGTTTTTGGCTTCTGGATTTTGTCATTTGTTTGGATGCCATCTTAAATCAGGATTTCTCGCGGCTCTTACCTCATCTACTCTTTTTACGGGGGTTGTGTGGGGTGTATCATGAAGCATTTGTGCGTTTTCTGTTATTTCATTGTTGATTTTAAGCATGCTCTCTACGAAATAATCCAAAGTTTTTCTGCTTTCTGTTTCTGTAGGCTCAACCATTAATGCTTCTTTTACAATCAGAGGAAAATACATTGTGGGCGGATGCATACCATAATCAATCAATCTTTTTGCTATATCGAAAGCAGGCGCGCCTTTTTCTTTTTGTTTTGTACAGGAAAAAACTACCTCATGCATGGAAGGCTTGTTTGAGGCTACGTTATAATCATCTTTCAATTTTTCTCTGATGTAATTTGCATTTAGCGTCGCATTCTGGGCAACTCTCACAACGCCTTCCCTGCCAAGCCGGAGCAAGTATGCATAGGCTCTGACCAATACGGAAAAATTTCCATAAAATGCCCTGACTTTGCCTATTGAATGTTTTATTTTATAATTAAAATAAAATTTATTTTTCTTTTTATCGATTACCGGCGCTGGTAAAAAGTCTGAAAGTTTATCCACTACGCCGACCGCGCCGGCACCCGGTCCGCCGCAGCCATGTGGCGTTGAAAATGTTTTGTGCAAATTAAGGTGTATTACGTCAAACCCCATAAGGCGCGGTGTGGTTATCCCAAGAAGCGGATTGAAATTTGCGCCGTCATAATAAAGAAGGCCCCCATTTCTATGAATAATTTCGGCGACGTCCAGAATGTTTTCTTCAAATAACCCCAGGGTATTGGGATTTGTAAGCATAATGGCTGCGGTCTCAGCGTCTACTGCTTTGTTTAATTTATCCAAATCTATCAACCCGTCCTTATTGCTTTCTACAACCACTGTTTCATAGCCGCACATTGAGCTGGTTGCCGGATTTGTGCCGTGGGAAGAATCCGGCACTATAACTTTTCTTTTTCTATTTTTCATTATCTTGTGGTATTTTCTGACCATAAGCATTCCGGTGAGCTCCCCTTGCGCTCCGCTGGATGCCTGGAAGCTAAACCGCGGCATTCCGGTTATTTCGCTAAGTAATTTTTCAAGGTTATAAATAAGCTCTAACGCCCCCTGCAGGCACGCTTCATTCTGATATGGATGTATATTCAAAAATCCCTCGAGGCTTGATAATTCTTCGTTTATTTTTGGATTATATTTCATTGTGCAGGAGCCAAGCGGGTAAAAATTAGTATCCAGCGAAAAGTTACGTTTTGATAAATTAGTATAATGCCTGACCACCTCGAGCTCGCCCAAAGAAGGAAACTCTAAATTGCTGCGCAGGTAGTTTTCCGGCAGTATTTCCTTTGGCTCTCTCAGGCTAATTTCAGGCTTTTTGATATAGCTTGCCTTTCTGCCGGAATCACTTTTTTCAAAAATTAATCTGTTATCCATATTACTTTAATATATTTTTCAGCGTTTCTATAAAATCGTCAATTTGCTCTTTAGTTTTCGTCTCTGTGCAGCAGCTTAATATTCCATTTTTAAGTCCGGGGTAAGAATCATCAATGGTTAATCCGGCAATAATTTTTTCCTTGTACAGTTTTTTTACCACAGCCCTGGCATCATCTACCTGCCAGATAAATTCATTAAAAAAATTCTGTGAAAAATTAAGCTTTATCTTTTCTACTTCTTTAAGATGTTCGTAAAAATAATGCGCCAAGTTAAGAGAATACAATGCGCACTTTGTAAGTCCGTCTTTGCCCATCAAAGATAAATAAATTGCCGACTGTATTGCGTTGAGCGACTGGTTTGAACAGATATTACTGGTCGCTTTTTCTCTTTTTATATGCTGCTCCCTTGCCTGTAAGGTAAGACAATAGGCGGTTTTATTTTCGCGGTCAACCGTTTTGCCTACGAGCCTGCCCGGCATCTGCCTTAAAAATTCATTTTTTGTCGCAAGAAAACCAAAGCTTGGGCCCCCTAAACTTATGCTACCTCCTAATACCTGCCCGTCGCCACAGACAATATCTACGCCGCAATTACCAGGCTCTTTTAACAAACATAAACTAATAGGGTTTGTAACAAGAATTGTTAATACGCCTTTTTCTTTTGCCAAAGAAGAAAATTTTTCCGTGTCTTCTATGATTCCAAAGAAGCTTGGGCTCTGCAAAGCAAAACAAGCGGTATTTTCATCTAAAATCTGCTTAAGCGAATCAATATTCGTGGAGCCTTGTGTATTAAAATCGATTTCCTGTATTTTAAAATTAAAACCGCTTAAATAAGTATAAAGCGTTTTTTTATATTCCGGATTGATTGCGGAAGAAATAATAACTTTGTTTCTTTTGGTTATCCTTAAAGACATAAGCACGCTTTCCGCCAAGCTGCTCGCTCCGTCAAACAAAGAAGCGTTTGAAACATCCATACCTGTCAATAAACAGATATAACTTTGATATTCATATATTGCCTGAAGGATACCCTGTGAACATTCAGCCTGGTAGGGGGTGTAGGCAGTTAAAAATTCCGCACGTGAAATCAGCGGCGCGAGAGCTGAAGGTATGTAGTGGTCGTATAAACCTGCGCCCAAAAATGAATTGAAACTATCCAGAGGTTTATTCTTGCCCGCAAGATTTCTTACTGATTGCTTGACTTCTTGTTCGCTTAATCCTTCAGGAATATTGAGCTCTCCGGAAAGTCTGATTTTAGAAGGCAGATGCTTATAGAGATCATCCAGGTTTTGTGCTCCTATCACGCGAAGCATTTCCTTGATATCGTTTTCGGTATTTAAAATATAAGGCATATGTTCAAAAATTCCAATTTCCAAGCTCCAATTTCCAAACAAATTATAATTTTCAAATTCCAATGCTTTAGGCTCGGAATTTTTCCCCTTGGATATTGGAATTTGTTTGTGATTTGGAAATTGTGATTTGTAATTTCATTTTAATGGGTTTCTTTTGCAACAAAATCCTTGTATGCGGCTTCATCCATAAGACTGTTCAATTCGCTGCTATTTTCTATTTTAATTTTAATCATCCAGCCTTTTTCTAAAGGAGATTCATTAACCCACTGGGGATTATTAATTAAATCTTTGTTTACCTCAAGCACCTCTCCGCTTAAGGGTGAATATAGTTCGCTGGCTGCCTTGGTTGATTCTATGGTACCGAATTGCGCTGCTTGTTTTACTTTATCTTTAACCTTAGACAGCTCTATAAAAACAATATCGCCCAATGATTTTTGCGCGTAATCAGTTATGCCTATTACTGCGGTGTTGTTATCTATTTTTGCCCATTCATGAGTTTTGGAAAACTTCAAAGTACTCATTACAACCCCCTTTTTGTCCTTGGCTTTATAAAATTAAAATCAGATATTTGTGCTTTATAAAATTTTTCTCTTATTTTTATTTCTATGGATGTCCCGGTTTTGCTAAATTCTTTTTCTACATAAGCCATGCCTATAAATTTATCCAGGTTTGGAGAAAAAGTTCCGCTTGTAACCTTGCCTATTATTTTATCTTTACTATACACGCTGTAACCCTGGCGCGCAATAGCTCTTGTCTGCATGATAAAACCTACACGCAGACTCGCAATCTCGGCATTTTTAAGTTTATCTTTAGCAATAAAATCTTTCTTAAATTTAACCACCCAATCTAAAGAAGCTTCAAGCGGGTTAGTATCATCATTTATCTCATGGCCGTATAACGGGTATCCTGCCTCAATACGTAAAACATCTCTTGCGCCCAGGCCGCATAAACATAAGCCGTGCCCTTTTCCTTTTTCAAGTACAATGTCCCACAAAGAGCCTGCAATACTGTTTGGGCAATATAACTCAAATCCGTCTTCTCCGGTATAACCGCTTCTGGATAAAATAATATTTTTATTTTCAAAATTTAACTGTACAAAATGCATATATTTTAGATTATTTATGTCTTTACCGAAAATTTCGCTGATAACTTTTGCGCTTTCCGGCCCCTGCAGGGAAAGAAGAGAAATCTCGGGACTTTCGTCAACAATTTCTACATTATCCGGCTTTACATATTTTCCTTCCAATTTAGCCTTGCAAAGATGCGTGTATACCTTGTTTATGTTGGAAGCATTGACTACGCATAAAAAACTATCTCCTAAATTATAAACCATAAGGTCATCTATTATGCCTGCCTTTTCATTCAAAAAGACGTTATACCGAAGTTGCCCGGATTTGGTTTTGGAAATATCATTAGGGGTAAGCGCCTGGAGAAAATCCAGCGGTTGGCTGCCTTTTACGATTATCTCGCCCATATGCGAAGCATCAAAAAGGCCGCAAGACAAACGTACCGCCCTGGTTTCCTTTAGAATACTTGTATATTCTATAGGTAAAGCCCAGCCGGAAAAATCTACAATATGAGCTTTATTTTCAAGGTGTTTTTGGTATAAAGGTGTTTTCTTTGGTTCCATTTTAGTTTTATGAATAAGAATTTATAATTGTATCACATAAATTTTATAAATCTATTGTTTTCTGTAAATGCAGGCGTTTGTATTCATTTTGTCTTAACGATGAAAGATAGCGTACGATTATCAGTTGAGTCTCTCCTAAAAGAAAAAAAGTTTTCTTTTGAGCAATGGCTGCACATGTTTAAATCAAAAAAATTATCCTCTCTCAAACCATGAATCGCAAGATTTTTCTTGATAAAACCTATTGGATCAAAATACAGGCTATTACCATCGCTTCTTAAAAATGCGCTAAACTCGGAATACTCTAAAAATTCCCTGCCGACCTCATAACAGCATTGCCGCATGCCAAGCCCGGCAATTGCCTTAAATGATTTTAAGTCATACTTTATATTATCAAGTATCCCTTTTTTTGCTCCGCGCCAGCCCACATGAACAATGCCTATTGCATTAAGTTCTTTGCTGCTTAAAAATACAGGCATGCAATCCGCGGTCCTTACCACGCAAACGATATTATCCTCTTTCGTACAAAGCCCGTCTCCTTCCATGCAGCCATATTTTTGTATCGAATGGACTATAGATGAATGGATTTGTTTAAGAAAAGCTATTTTAAAATCTTTAAAGGAAGACTTAAAAATCTGCGGGATATCGCCTAAAACATCTCCGGTAAAAAACGGCTTGGTAAAACCGGCAACTATGTTACTTTCAAAAAATTCCTCTATCAAAAAATAATTTTCTTTCTCTAGCAGCTTCACTTGTGTTTGTTAAATCCTGCGATTCAGGAAAGGTTGATTTCTAAAACTTTTTCGCGGCTGGTTTCTCCTTTTATAATAGTTATATTGTATTTTTTTACCTTGAAATAGTCGGCAATAAGCTCTATCAGCCGCTTGTTTGCCCTGCCTTCTATGGCAGGGGCTTTAATGTATACCCTGAATACACCTTCGAGCTCTTCTATTTTTTCTTTTTTTGCCCGGGGAATAACTTTAACTTTTATCGTCATGACTTGCAATTGAATCAATCTTTAATGATAAACTTTCTATTTTTTTCTTTACTTCATCGTACTTCAACGAAGCATTTCTCAAATGCGTGCCCAATACCGCGTGTTCCTGCAATACAACTTCTATATCGCTATCAAGCCTTCTTAAAATATCATAAATTTCTTTGGCTTTTCTTTCTATCTTTAAAGCATTCAGGCCTATAAATATGGTTTTTAAATAAGCATATAACGTGCTTGGCCCTACCACAAAAACCCGTTTTGCATGCGCATAATCCAACATGCTGGTTTCAGTAACTATCGAATAATACACGGCTTCAGACGGAACATACATCAGGCAAAAATCAGTTGTGCCTTCGTCGGTAAAAATATATGTTGAGGTTTCATCCACTCTTTTCTTTACTCCATCGAAGAAACTTTTTTTAAGTTTCTCTCTATCCGTTTCTTGCGCCTCAATGTAACTTTTAAATGTATCCAAAGAAAATTTTGCATCTATGGGCACAAGCCCCTGGGGAAGTTTAATTGCAAAATCAACTTTTTTTCCATTTCTAAACGTATATTGCGTAAGTATAACGTCAGCGGGTAGAATATCCCTGATAAGCGCCTCCAGTATAACTTCACCCACCACCCCTCTTGCCTTGGTTGGTTTTAAGATATCGTGGAAAGACCTGGTAAGATTAAGAATCTGCGAATTATCGCGGTCTAAATTTCCTATCTTTTCATATAGCTTAGATAATTCCCCTAAAAGATTCTTCGAAACTTCCAGAGAATTTGTTTGAGACTGAAGTATATTTTTTGTGAATTCATCCTTAAGGTAATCTATCTTTTGATGAAGCAAATCATCCTGCACTCCGGCATTCTTCTTCAAAAGAATGATAAAGATAATAATAAGCAAAACTATTATTACGCTAAGAAGAATATATATATTCATTTATGGGATTATTTTAAGCTTGCCTTTATTTTAGTATAAATTTCTTCCGGCTCCGGCATTCTCCCTTGTCCATAATCTCCGCAGGCAAGAAGCCCGGATTGAGGATTTAAGAAAATGTATCTTTTAAGTTTTTTAAGCTTATCGGTATTTTCCTGAATTATTGGATTTTTCCACATATTTGTATTCATCGCCGGTGCAAAAATTATCTTTTTAGCTTCCGGCAAAGCGCAGATTACAGTCGTAAGGAGATTATCACACAAACCGTTTGCTATTTTTGAAAGCGTATTTGCAGTTAAGGGCGCAACTACGCAGATATCTGCCCACTCTGTCAGCTCTATATGTTTGATGTTTTCTTCCCCTGCCAAAGCAAACATATCAAGATAAACCATATTGGCTGAAAGCGTCTGAAATACCAGGGGTGTTACGAATTTTGTCGCGGACTGCGTCATTATGACCTTTACAAAAAACCCATCTTTGACAAGGAGCCTCACGAGCTCACATGTTTTATAAGAAGCTATGCCCGCGCATACTCCTATTAAAATATTTTTCTTCATTGATTACCTCCATGTTTAACAATGTTCTCAAGTTTTTCAAAAAGAACATTTTTGGAATTAATTGTAATTATATTACTATTCTTATCTATCATAAAGGATTTATACCCGAGCTTTAAATCGTCAAATGCATTAGCTATTACAAAGTCACTTTTATTTTCTTTTAAGCTTTGGAAAGCCTTTTTAACCAAACCTTTTCTTTTTATTTCCAGCTTGAATTGGATTAAAGTTGCATTTTTCTGCAGTTTTCTCATTATCTTTATTATTTTCTCTGCCGGAGCCAGTTTCAATATAAGCGATTTTTTTCCGGAAGCGATTTTACCTTTAAATACCTTAACCAGCCTATAATCGCTTACAGCGGCGCTATGTATTATTGTATCATAACAACCGGTTTTAAGCTCCCTCGTAATCTTTTCCTTAAAATCTTCAAAATATTTAAAAGGAATTATTCTCACTCCATTTAGTTCTGCTTTATTCAGATGCTGGGAATTTATAAAAAGCGTTACCTTAAACCCGTGTTTTTTAAAATTTCTTGCCAGGAATATTCCGGTATTACCGCTAAATATTGTAGTAATAACACGCACAGCGTCAATCTTAACCCAGGTAGGCCCTGCAGTTATTAAAATTCTTTTTATCATCTTATAACCTTTAATTTAAACAAGATAATCTTTCCTTATTCTCTTTAATGAGCAGAAAAGATTCTTTTTTACAAACGGATATTTTTCGTGCAGTTTTTCGATGATTTCCTTAATTGCATGCCGCTGAGACTCTTGCCCGTAAGGGCATTTATACTGCGTGTCAGGAAAATCAAATTGCCTGGAAAATTCCTCTATCTTAGATTTTTCTATATAACATAAAGGCCTGATAACTGTTAGTGCGCCTTCGAATAATTCTACCTTTGGCGGCATTGTAGTTATTTCTCCGTTAAAAAACATGTTCATTAAAGTTGTCTCATTTATGTCATCGAGGTTATGGCCTAAAGCAAGTTTATTGCATTTATATTCCCGGGCAGTTTCAAAAAGCGCCTTGCGCCTGTTCCAGGAACACCAGAAACAGCTTATCTCCTCTTTGGGAATTGTCATTTCTTTTGTGACGTATTTTATTGCGTTTGCATCAAAATATTTTATCAATATATTTTTGTCTACTTTTATAAAATTTGCATCAACGAAGCAGGCAACTATCTCAAAATCTATAGGTATACGCGCCTTGCGCATCACAAAAAGCTTAAGAAGGGAAAGGCTGTCCAGGCCTCCGGAAACTGCAATAAGCACCCTATCTTTATCTTTAAGCATGCCATAATCGCAAATCGCGCGGCCCATTGTTTTGTATACATATCGCGCTATGCCAACCAACTCTACTCTTTCGGCTAAAGTATCCATCAGTGCTTGATAATAACTAAATTATTCATCTCTTTAATATAGTTACATTTATCAACTTAAGAAATCTTGTTGTTTTTCTTTGTAACTTTCGGTATATTTTATAATTTTGCTCATCATTTCTATAACTTTATCCGGGTATCTGCCTATGGTAGTTTCAGAAGAAACAAGAAGATAATCCGCCCCGTCTAAAATAGCGTTTGCAACATCGCTTACTTCTGCTCTTGTTGGGATTTCTTCCTCAATCATACTTTCAAGCATTTGCGTTGCGACAACAACCGGTTTATTCGCAATTTTGCATTTCTTTATTAGTTCTTTTTGGATTACAGGTACTTTATATATCGCAAGACAAACGCCCAAATCCCCCCTCGCAACGATTATACCGTCGGATGCGGCAATTATTTCATCGATATTAACAAGCGCGTCTTTGCTTTCGACTTTGGCAAATATTTTTGCTTTGCTTTTATTTTTCTTTAAAATATTTCTAAGCACTATTATATCTTCTGCGCGGTTTACGAAAGACTGGGCCACATATTCTACATTATGTTTGATAGTAAACTGTATATCATTTTTGTCTTTTTCAGTAAGCGCTTCGAATTGAAGTTTGGCGTCAGGAATATTTATGCCTTTTTTCTCTTTTAAAATTCCTCCAGCAACCACCTCGGCCTTGAGCTTTTATTTTTCTATTGCTTTGACCTTAAGACAAATTTTACCGTCATCTATATAAATTAGATTGCCTTTGTTTATGCCTTTTAAACTTCCTTTATAATCGAAACTTATCTCGCGGCTGTTTCCAAGGATATCTTCTTTGGTAATATAAATAATATCTTTCTTCTTAAGAGTAACCGGAACAGCTACCTTGCCGACTCTTATACGATAACCTTCCAAATCCTGCATAATACAAATCTTTCGGCCGTATTTTTTATTTATCAGGCGTATGATTTTAAGCCGTTTTAAATGTTCGCTGTAATTTCCGTGAGAAAAGTTAAGCCGCGCAACACTAAGCCCGGCTAATGCCATCTTTCTTAAAACACTTTCGTTGTCGGTAGCCGGGCCTAAAGTAGCAATTATCTTTGCTTTTGACATATTACTTTAGTAATTTATGGTTGGTAGTTTGTAGTTTGTTTTGAAAAACTACGTTTTTTTGTTTAACTAACCACTGCTTAGTGCCTAAAATTCCTGCGGCCTTCTTTCGGGCCTTTTCTTTCTTTAGCTATCTCAATGATTGGCCTTTTGCCTGTGCCTAATCTCTTAAAGGTCTGAACTATTATCTCCGCCTCTTCGAAAGGAACGGTTACAAAAGAAAATTTTTCAAAGATTCTTACGTCCTGGATTTTACGGCTGTCTACGCGTGTTTTTTCTCTTATAAAATCAACCAGTTTTTGCGCATTTATATGGTCAATACTGCCTAAAGCAACAAAAAGGCGGGCTTTGCCTTTGGTGTCTATCGAAATATCCCTTATTTCGTTATAGCTTTTTTCATCAAGCTCATCACCAAAGGTGTGCTTAAGTAAAGACGCAAGAACATTCTTTGCATCCTGCTCTTTCAACATCTCCTCCGCAAGGCTTAAGTAATCCATGTAAGATTGCGAACCAAGAATAGCTTCAAGCCTTTCTTTTATTTTTTCTTTTTTTGTCCGGATAATTTCGGAAATCTGCGGCAAGCGTTCTTTTCTTATGTTTGTTTTTGCTATGCGCTTTATAAAAATCAGTTTCCTGGTTTCATCGGGTGTAACAAATGTTATAGCAGTGCCCTCTTTACCGGCACGTCCGGTACGGCCTATTCTATGCACGTAGGATTCAGGGTCTTGCGGGAGAGAATAATTAATGACATGGGTCAGGTTAATTATATCTATACCGCGGGCTGCAACATCTGTAGCAACTAAAATATTGATTCGTTTTTTCTTGAACTTATCAAGAATGCGTTCTCTTTGGAATTGCGATATATCGCCATGCAAAGCTTCCGCGTCATAACCCCTATCTATAAGTTTTCTGGCAAGCTCATCCACATCTATCTTGGTCCGGCAGAAAACCAATCCGTAAAATTCATGCTCCACATCCACTATGCGGCATAACGCTTCAAGTTTATCTGCATATTGAACTTCGAAATATATCTGGTCTGTGAGCGCAACTGTGGGTTGTTCCGCTTTGATCCTTATTATTTCATATTCCTTCATGTATCTTTTTGCAAGGCTCACTATCCTCTCGGGCATCGTTGCTGAAAAAAGCAATATTCTTTTATTTTTATTTGTATGTTTTAAGATTTCTTCTACATCTTCAATAAAACCCATATTAAGCATTTCATCAGCCTCATCGAGGATAAGATATTCTATGGTAGCGAGATTCAGGCTTTTACGCCGAAGATGGTCAAGTATTCTTCCGGGAGTCCCCACAACTATATCAACCCCCTTATGCAGCCTTCTTAATTGTTCCTCTATTGATTGGCCGCCGTAAACAGCTGCAATCTGTAAATTCTTATTGCCTTTGAGCGAATTTATCTCTTGCGCCACCTGCAAAGCGAGTTCCCTTGTCGGAGCCAGAATAAGCGCCTGCGGATAACGCGAACCGGCTTTTAGCTTTTCAATTAGGGGCAAACCAAAAGCTGCAGTTTTACCGGTACCGGTCTGCGCCTGGCCGATAATATCAATATCTTTTCCAAGAAAAAGAGGGATAATTTTATCCTGAATAAGAGTAGGCTCCTCAAAGCCTTTTTTCTCCAGGGCTTGCAAACAATTCTCCGATAATCCAAGTTTTTTAAAAGCTGTTAATTCTTCCATGGTTTTACCTCATTTTTTATGTAAATATTTATTCTTTTTTGCCAACCTGCTGGGTAGTCTCTGGGCTTAAAGCCTGGTGTATAGGAATGCGCAGGCGAAATTGCTAGCCTGCGATAAATGGCGGGGCTTTCCCCCCTGTGAGGCTCCCGAAATATGCATATTTTACACTAAAGAGCGGTTATTGGGAATAGAAATGTTTCTATCTGCATAGCGCCCGGAAAGAGCAAAATTCGCACTTTCTTTCTTCTTTGTTAGGCACAAAAGGAATTTGCGGGTTGAAAATTTCCGAAAAAACTACATCCAGGGCATCAAGACATATTTGCATTATCCGGGCTGCCTCTTTAAACTCATCCTCATCGATAAAAGATTTCCTTTCGAGGGTACGTATATTATACAGTTGCGCATTCACAGCCACATCTTTAAACTCTTTTGATACAAAATAATAATACAGGGGTAATTGGAATGATTTTATGTCTTCTCTTATGGATTCTATATTTAATTCCATTGACTCCAAAGCATGCAACTTTTTAGGGGCTACGTTTGAACCGCCTGTTTTATAATCGATAATTATAATGCTCTTATCCCTGAACTCGTCTATCCTGTCAACGGTATAAACAAAATCCATTTTCTGCCCGTTGATTTTAATTGAATCCTCTCTTCTTTCCTCAAGGCAGATTATCCTCTCTACACCACGTTCAGCTTCCCTGTCAAGAAACTGCGTAAGGCGCTTTTCAATAATTTTTTTAAGAAGAAATGAATCCGATTTCATCCTTGGCTTTAATTCCTCTTCAAACTTTTTATCCATACAGGCGTTAAAATATTTTCTAAAATCATTATCAATTATTGGCTTAGTCCCTTTAAATTTCATAAAAGCGCTTTCCAGAAGTTCATGTATAAATGTTCCAATATGGGAAGCCTGAGGCTCATCAAGAAGGTCATCCTGCTTGCTTAAGCCTAAAACATACTGGTAGTAAAACTGCATCGGGCAATTAAGGTAAGAATTAAGGCGGCTTGCAGAATATTTGCAGGTTTTTAAAAAATCTACCATATCATTTGTTTTCGGCGCAAAAAATTCTGAAGCAGCTATAGAAATATTAAATGCAGCCCTTGGAATGTTTATTACCTCAAGCGTTTTAGCTTCTTTCTGCATCTTCCAGAGGAGCTCTTCTATGAACCTGCTTTTTTCTTTTTCCTGATTTTTTTCATAAACAAGGTGCACATTCTTTGCGCCGCAGATAAGAGAATTAAACTGATAACGCTGGATTTCTTCTTCCTTCTCGAGGCGGTTAAGCCCCAGGTTAATCATTACCTCGCGCGGTATGAGAGGCTCATGTATTTTTAATCTCGGAAGTATTGACTCATTGACATCCATGACTATCACATTTTCGAAATGTAACGCCCTTGTTTCAAAAAGCCCAAGTATCTGAAGGCCGCGCAAAGGAGAGCCGGAAAAGGAAACAGTTTCCGACTCAAGGCGGTTACGGAAAATTTCCCAGATTTCAATAGGCTTAAATTTTTCCCTGCTGAAAGAGAGCTCACACATTTGCTCCCGTATTAGTTGTATCTTTTCAATAACTTTAAGGTTGAATGCAAATTTCTGAATCATGCTTTTTTCAGAAAGCACTATTAGCAAATTTCCTAAATTTACGCCAAAATCCATGAAAGTATCTATCTCTTCCCAAGTCCTGAAAAATAAATCATGGATTTTGTTCAATATCTCTTTACATTTTTTTTCTTCTATGTTTATACCCATATTGCCTAGCGTCTCTGCGCTTAAAGTATAGATTTTTTCTTCAGCTTCTATCTCTGCTAAACTTAAAAAAAGGCTTCCGCCTATCAAGCTTTTTTCATCTCCTCTTATCAACTCCTCTATTTTATGAACCATCACGCGTGTTATTGCATAATCCTCGCTTATTTTTAAGTTCTTAACCAACGGATGGCGAAGCAGGTTAAGATAATCGCGCACATAATACTTGTCTTCTTTTTTATTTTCCTGCGCGGAGAATAGTGCGTCAAAAAGAACATAGACAGGGCTTCTTTTTACCGGATAACCCATTGAAACGTTGAATTCATCAAGCCTGGAAGTTACCTCCGTAAGTACCGGTATCAGGCTTTCGGGCCGCGGCAGTAAAATTAAAGTTTTTTCTTTATCTGTTATTTTTTCCAAAACTTCCCTGACTAAACACACCTGAGAATGCATGTCAAAACCCTGATAAAGAGATAATTGGTATTTTGGGCGGTGTATTTGCGGCTCTATAGAAACATTCATTTCCTTTGCACATTTGGCAAGCACTGACCAGTCGCTGGCGGAGCCCTGGAATATAAATACGCCTTTTCCGTTGCTATACATTTCCTTAAAGATATTAAGCTCTGTTTTATGCAGATAGAAAAAATTACAAAAAATAACTTTATCAAAATCATCAAATCTTCGCTCCTTGACCTCTCTTGAAGCATTAAGATAGATACTTCCTCTTGAGAAAAGATTTTTTTCTGTAAGCTCTCTATGGTAGCTTTTCCTGATATCTACTATATGCGTAAGTAATTTATTGATACTTGACGGCACATCATAGCCTATGCTTGCGCTTTTCTCTATGTTTAAAAGCCGGCTGTCGGATATATCTTCCAAATCAAGCTGTTCGACGAATGAATTTATTTCCTGCGCCCATGGCACAAACTGCGAAAAGCTGTCCCGGTTTTTTAATATATAGGGCGCTTTGGTTTTTACGATTTTATACACCAGGTAAGCTGCCTCCAATTCTCCTATTTTCTTAACAGGGCCCCGGGGCTTGGTTATATATTCCGTAAAGCCATCTATGGTAAAAACAGAAGGCGGGTAGAAAGATTTCTTAAGTTTTCGGGCAAGCGCTTTACGCAAGAATAAAGCCGGCCGCCTGCCGCCAAAAACACAGGCGATTCTGCTGAAATCACAGGGCGAGCTGGTTGAATTTTCGATTATATAATCAGCAAGTTTTTCGATTATATTTTCGCCAAGGCCATAAACTAATACGCGCTCTGTTTTCATATCTTTTTGACATCCATAGTATCCAAATAAAGCAAAAACCCTTTAATTGTGTGTGCTGGATATATATCTTTTAGGATTGCGATATATTCTGTTATCTGTTCTAAATGTTGTTCCTCTTTCTCCTTCGAACTTTTATAATCTATTACATAAATATCTTTCTCTTTCATTATCATCCTGTCTATTCGTTTCAAATCTCCAAAGTTATTCGCTACTTCCTTTTCACAAAAAATAGTTCCTCCTTCAACATAGAAAAACTCTTTAAGTTCTTTTTTTGTAAGAATTGCGGAAAGTTTTTGCAGATATTTGGAAAAATCAGAAACCTCGGGGAAAGCCTCTTTTACAAAAGAAGCCGCTTCTTTTATTATTTCATCAAAGTTGCGGTTTTCACAGTTATTTACCCTGGACAACAAAGCGTGCATAATATTTCCTTCCAGCATTTTTTCTTTAAGAAGAGCGCTGGTAAGCCCCTTAAACTCGTTCTCTAGAGAACTTATCCAGTCTTTGTAATTGGAGGCAGGCATGGGCATTATTGCCTGCTGTTTATCTTTCTTACGGATATTATACTGAACTTTTCTGCCTCTTTCTTTTATCTCTTTGGGTATAAGATAGAGCGCTTTATTGGCTGCGTTTGAGCTTCTCTCCGGTATAAAAATATAAAGTTCATACTTAGGCCTTGTTAAGGCAACGTAAATATTGTTCAGCTCATCAATGCAGGCTTTTTTATAACTTTGCCCATATATTGTTTTTAAGGTTTTTGAATACTGACGGTGAATTTTGGTAATACGTACAAGCCCTAAGTTACTCCCTTCAATTTGCGTAAGATAAGAGCTTGTGCCCCTGCCTCCGGTTTCCGGGCTTATATCTATGCGTAAGAAAGGTAAAATCACGACAGAAAACTCAAGGCCCTTGGATTTATGTATGGTTAGAACCTTAACCGAATCGCTGTGGGTGGCATCAACATATAAATCATCTATTGAAGCTGTTTCAAGATAAGATAAAAACTGCCCGAGCCCCACATAATCGGCTTCCTTGGATTTCATCAACTCAAGTAATTTCATAAAAAAAGCCTGGTGATTTGGGAAATTTCTGAAGACTTCGAATCGGCCGTAGATTGCAGTAACGAGCTCATACGGTGAAATAAATCCGACATTTTTGAAAAGTTCTTCAAAATAGTTTTGCCAGATTTCCGGGTAGCAATTACGAAACTTCAAATAGAGCGAAAGATTATTCCCCGCCTTATCTTCTTTGCGCAGTTTAAAAATAAAATCCGTCACCTCTTCGGTTTTAATCCCCGTTGCCGCAGAAAATAACTCGCCCAGCGCAAACGAACAAAAACTTAAATCATCTATCGGCGAATTAAGAAAACGCAGCAATGAAATTATTTCTTTTATCAAATGGTGCTCGCCAATACTTAAAGTTTTCTCTGACTCAACGGGAATTTTTTCCTTAAGCAGCCACGTGCTTAATAACTCAACCTCGTCATTTCCCCTGGCAAGCACGGCTATATCTTCATAGCTAAAACGCTGGCGCAGTTCCTTTATCAATGTAAGTAGTTTCAATCTTACGGCGTCGTAGTTTTGCTGTTTGGTTTTTCCTTCAATGCGCTCAATATGCACAAATCCTTCCTGGTTCGCAGCTTGATAGCTTTGGGAAGAATCCTTGAAAACCTCAAGAATTTCATCGGTGTTTTCTTCAGTTGCCAGTTCCTGGCCCATGGCGCTATTAGAAATTGCCCGGCGCAAATTATCTTTTGAAAAAATTTCATTGTTAAATTCAACTATAATCTTTTGGCTGCGCCAATTATTTACAAGATGCTTAGAGGTAACGGTGAACCTGCGAGAAAAATCATTTTTTACCAGGTCAAACAGGCCTGCTTCTCCGCCGCGGAAACGATAGATAGCCTGCTTTTTGTCTCCCACGTAAAAAAGCGAGCCGCCGGCAGAAAGCGCGTCCTCAACCATTGCTGTGAGATTGCGCCACTGAAGCTCGCTGGTATCCTGGAATTCATCGATTAAATAATGTGTAAAACGCGTTGCCAGGCGGTAATAAAGCTCAGGGAGGCCCAGTTCTTCACTAAAAAGCAGGTGTGCCTTATGATTTAACTCTTCAAGAAATAATATGTCTTCTTTTCTTGAAACTAAATGGAAAAAATAAAGAAATTTGTTAAAAAGCCGTATGTAAGGGTTATATGCAGAGGTTGAATCAAGCTCAATGAGTTCAGTTAATTCCTTGGAAATCTTTTTCCATTTTTTGCTGAAATCTGCCTCGCAATCTTTATCTTTATTCATCGGGGGCGTATCTGCGCTTAAACATACCGGCAAATCAGCTATGTCGAATATACCGCTGTTTTGTTCCAGGAAATTATTAATTGAACGACTGGCGTTTGCGTTCAGCCCCTGCGGGAAATTCAGGGAAAGCTCTTCCATGAGCTCATATATATATTTTCTTTTTTTAATCAAGTCTTTTGTTTCTCCTTTATAGGGAGAAAAATAACCCGCGTACTTATTGCTTAGCTGAAACAAAGACTCAATGAGCTTTAAAATATCTTCTTTGGGAAACCAGCCGTTTCTGTTTTCAACAAACAGGTAATGCTGGAGAAAATCCTCAAGCAAATCATACATTTCTTTATCGGTTGATGCGGCATCAAGCGCTAAATCGAAACAGTAGGCAAGATACTGCGAATAATCATTTTTTATCTGAAAATTAGCTGAACGGTCAATGTTTAAGGCGCATCCGGAAAGAATGGCATTTATAAAACTATCGATTGTCTGAACCTGGAAAAAATTATAATGCTTAATCAGCTCATCCATTATAAGCTGGCATTTGCCGCTTAAGTCTTTACCGGTGTAACCTAAAGAACTTAAAATGTCTTTTTCTTCGTCGCTGCTTGAGAATTTTTTTAAGGAAATTTTTTTAAGAAGCTCTAAGATCCTCTCTTTCATTTCGATAGTAGCCTTGTTGGTAAAGGTTATTGCCAAAATGTTTCGTAAGTGACTCCCGGGCTCGCTTGAACGCGGATTTACAATCAGCTGCAGATACCTTTTTGCCAAAGCAAAGGTCTTGCCGCTTCCGGCGGAAGCTTCCACGACTACTACTTCACAGGAACCTATTTGATTATTCATCTTTATTGCACAGACGATCACAGAAAAAAATCACAGATGATCGCGGATGATTCATCTGTGATCATCCGCTTTCGAATCTGTGATTATCTGTGTATTATATTTCAACAAGCTCATAATTAAGGCTGCCTAGGCCAAGAGCCTCTGCATATTGAAGGTGATGAAGATAGTCTATTTTAGGATGACAGTCGTAAATAGCGTCGCGGTTTTCCTGTTTGCGCACAAGGTCAATGCTTGCCTTATCTATTGCAACAGGGTCATAACTAAAAAGTATCCCTACGTCTTTTACGAAGCCTGCTTCCTCTTTATTCATGCAATCGCATTCTTTGGTTATATAAAGGCAAAAATTTACGTATGCGCATTTTATATTTCTTGTAACCGCATACGCATACTCTGCCAACTTTTCGCCTATGAGGCCATATTCCTCCGACCAAACTATATCTATCGCACCACGCGGACAGATACTTATACACTGAGCACAACCTATACATTTTTCTTTGACGATAAAACATTTAACGTTATCTTTCTCTATGGCCTGAGCCGGGCAATTTTTCATGCATAAACCGCATAAAATACATTTTTTCTCGGAAATATCCGGCTGCATTTCGCAGTGCTGCGCAAGTTTACCGCGACGGGCCGCACAACCCATTCCTAAATTCTTTATTGCTGCTCCGAAACCGGTAAGCATATGGCCGGTTAAATGCGAAAGAACCAGAAGAAAATCAGTGTCTTTAAGCGCGTGCGCCAGGAAACATGTTTTAAAATGTTTTTTATCTATTTTCGCCTCCATATAATCATTGCCCTTTATTCCGTCAGCTATAATAATAGGCATATTTGTCTTAACGAACCCGTGGCCATAGGCAAGGTTTATATGGTCAACGGCGTTCATCCTTTCTCCGCGGTAAAGAGTATTTGTTTCAAAAAGAAAAGGCCGGGTCTGGCTTTTTTTCAAAAATTTAGATAAAGAAAGAAGAAAATTAGGGTTGATATATGACTTATTGCCTTTTTCCCCAAAGTGTATTTTAAGCCCTATAAAATTATCTTTTTTGAAATTTTCGGATATGCGGGACATCTTGAGGCCGTCCACCAAAACATCCGGCTGCTTAAGAAGCTCTTCGTAGGTTATTTTTTTGAAAAAAACTTTAGACATTAGACGCTTATTTAAAGAGAAGAATCTTTCAGTCTTTTTGTATAGTAGTCTGCGAATTTTTCCTGTTTACCGTCTTCAATTTCCATGATTTCTCCACCGCAGAAATACCCTTTTTCGGTATCGATAAATTCGGACCATACTATTGCAACTTTAAGTTTAATCGACTCAAATTCTTCCGGTATAAAATAATCGATAAAAAGAACATGGCCTCTTTTCCATTCCATCTCGCAGTTAAAACATATACCCATGGGAGTTAAGTCGCATGCTTTTGCTTTAAAGCACTTTGCAACTTCATCTAGGGGGCGCACTTCCAAAAAATCGCAAACCTTTAACCTTATTAGCCTTCTATTATTTGCCATATGTTTATTATAATTGAAAACAAACAAATATCTATCTTTGTTTGTAGTTTGCGCGTGATGCTTCTTTAATAACTTTTTTACGGAGAATATTTTCAGGGTCAAGACTATACAAGGAAGAAAGCCTGCTTACTTCAAACAAAATTTCGCTAAAAACAGCTTTTCTATCTTTACGTTTATCAAGCGAATCAAGATTCTCTTTTATCTTTTTTACAGTTTCATTTTTACTATATTCCTTTTTGTTATCAAGATGAGCATATTCTTTAAAGAAAAGGTCGCCGAGCAAAAGCGCAGGGCAAGTGAGCGGAAGCCTTTCTTTTATGGTTTTTCTTTTTTTATGTTTTGCTTTATGCTTAATCCAGAAAGCAAGGACTTCCTTGTCTGTTTTCAGTTTGATTGTTGAAAATACATGCGGATGGCGTAAGATGAGTTTTTCGTTCACATGCTTTAAGCAATCTGCCAGGGTAAACTTTCTTTTTTCCTGAAACATATCGGCAATAACGATAAGAATAAGAAAGATGTCTCCTAATTCTTCTCGTACGGATTCACTTTTATTGCGGCTTATTTCATCAATGAGCTCATAAGTTTCTTCCAGGATAAATTTTTTGTAATTTTCGATAGTCTGGGCTCTGTCCCAGGGGCAACCCCCCGGAGCCCTTAATCTTCGTATGGTTTTTACTAGAGCGTCAAATTCTTTCATGTTTTGCCAATCCCTTTCGTCTCTTTATTTTATTATAATGCAAACTTCGCTTAAGGGGCGCTTTGGAACATGCAGGCGATTTTTTTTATCAAGCCAATATTTTATATTTTTAGAATCAGTTTCAAGCTTTGGATTTTCCCCTGGAAAACCTGCCGCAATTACAGAATCGATTTCGTATCTTTGGCCTATATTTAAAACTTTGTTCAAATTGCCCTTGTCTATATTCTGCAGCCAGCAGGAACCAACGCCAAAAGATAAAAGTGAAAGCATGATGTTTTGCGCGCTTGCGCCAATGTCTCTTAGGTTCAAAGCCTTAGACCTTTCTTTGTTAATAAGTAATATTATGTAAAAATTTGGCTGTTTTCCAGGCGGCGGATTTCTTTTGGGGACAATATATGCCGCAAAACAGAGGCATCCGAACACCTTATCTCTTATATCCTTGCGTTTTACTACAATGTATTCCAAAAACTGTAAATTTGCCGCTGATGGTGCAAGGCGCGCGCAGTTTACGGCTTTTTTTATTACAGTTAAAGAAACTTCCTTCTGTTTAAAAAAACGAATGCTGCGCCGGGAAGCTATTAGTTTATATAATTTATCTGTTGCCATAATCAGGGTATCCTGCTATCAATATATCCTGTCCGATTTTTTCTATTGTTATTTCGCGCACATAAGGGCAATCTTTAAGTGGCATTCCCCTTCCGCCTATAGAAGTTAACGCGCCTTTTCCTCCCAAAATTATCGGTGCAATAAAGAAATAGACTTTATCCACTAATTTTTCTTCAAAAAAGTTGGCTGCCGTTTGCGAGCCGCCTTCAACAAATACAGACATTATGCCGTGTCTATAAAGCGTAGATAAAATTTCTTTCACCGGCAATTTCCCATTTTTTTCCTTGATAAAGAATACTATGGCGTTTTTGCATTCTTTCTTCTTAGCTTTGTCTGATGCAAATATTATTAGCTTCTGTGAACTATTTTTTAAAAGATAACTGTTTGCAGGCACGCGCAGCTTCGGGTCAATTACTACCTTATAAGGAATTTTTCTAAACCCGTTAAGATGCGGGTTATCTTTTATCACTGTATTTACGCCGACTAAAACACAATCATATTTGTCGCGTAATTTCTTTGCGAAAATTCTCGCCTTTTCGCCGGTAATCCATTTAGACTCCCCATTGGCTGCTGTAATTTTTCCATCCAGGCTTTGAGCAAGCTTAAGTGCAACAAAAGGCCTTTTTACTTCCATATTTTTAAAAAATACCTCGTTAAGCCTGCGGGCTTTTTCTCTTAGCAAACCAACGCTTACTTTAATGCCTGCTTTTTTAAGTTTGTTCATGGATTTACCATGCACAATCGGATTCGGATCCTTTGTTGCTACAACCACCCGTTTTATGCCGGAATGCATAATTTTATCAACACAAGGCGGAGTTTTGCCAAAATGACAACACGGCTCTAAATTCACATATAAAGTTGCGCCGCGCAAATTTACTTTTGCGTTATTTATGGCTTCAATTTCTGCGTGAGCCTTCCCGCTTTTTTTATGATAGCCGCAGGAAGTTTCTCTGTTATTTTTTACAATAACAGCGCCAACCATAGGATTCGGCGAGGTAAAACCCTCTGCCCTCGCTGCAAGCTCCAATGTTTTTTCTAAAAAATAAATATCCTGTTTTGCCACGAATTAAATTCCTTTTTTCTTTTTCATTGCCTCTAACCATTCATAAGGAATAGTAACGTCGCCTATTTTGGTAAAATCCCTGTAACTTCCATGAGCATCAGACCCGCCGCTTTTTAAAATACCTAATTTATCCGCCATGTTTTTGTACATTAAAATTTTCGCATTAGAAAAACGCGGATAAATTACCTCCAAGCCGTCAATACCCATTGCAGCAAACTCTTCAATCCATGACTGGTCCGGTATGACGTTTGGATGAGCCAAAAATGCAAGGCCGCCGTAGTTTTTGATTAATTTTATTGCTTCCTCTACCGAGTATTTAAAGCGCGCTATATAACCAGGCTTACCTGGCGAAAGATACTTTTCAAAAGCCTGGCCTATAGATTTAGCGTAGCCTTTTTTTATAAGATAAAGAGCTAAATGCAGGCGGGTTGGTATTGCATTTTTAGTTTTTTCAAATATCTCCTCACTGTCTAATCTTAGGCCTAAAATTTTAAGCTTATCTATCATTTTTATAAGGCGCTCTTTTCTTAAAATATATATATCGGATAATTCCTTTTTAAGCTCCGGGTTTTGAGAATCTAAAAAATACCCAAGAACATGTATTTCCATATCGTCCTTTTGAGAACTTAATTCAATTCCCTCAACAAGCTCAACACCGTAAGTATCACTTGCCTTTCTTGCTTCGATTAATCCATCGACAGTGTCGTGGTCAGTAATGGCTACAGCGCAAACTCCCTTTTCTTTGGCGGTTTTAAAAATTTCTTCAATTGTTGCGTCGCTGTCTGAAAAGGCAGAGTGAATATGCAGGTCACATTTTTTGATTAAATTATCTTTGTTGACGTCTGTGTTCATAAAGCAAGAAAATAGCTTGTAGCGGAATTACTGCGTTACCGGATCAACCTTTTTGCTTTCCATTTTATAAATTTTGTCGAGTACGCCGTTTACGAAACGCGGCGAATCAATATCCCCGAAACGTTTGGCTAACTCTATGGCTTCATTTATCGCAACTTTCGGCGGTACTTCCGGAAGATTTATAATTTCAAAACAAGCGAGCCGCAATATGTTTCTGTCTATAACAGCCATCCGGTCAATTTCCCAGTTTTTTACATATTTTTTAATCAAGGCGTCCAGATTTTGCAGATTTTTGCATACACCCTCTACCAGCGTAAGTGAAAAATCAATAACTTCCTGTTTTTGTGGATAACTTTTCAGATAATTCTGGTGGGCCAATTGATAGCCGGTTTTAGCTATTTCAATTTGATAAAGTATGTGTAAAGCAATTTCCCTAGCCTTTGAGCGTAAGCGCATAAATATATTAAGTAAGAACGGATAGTATGGCAGATAGCAGATAACGCATCTGCCGGCCATCTTTTAAATTAAATTTGGGTATAAATATTTGCCATCTCTAAAGCTGAAAGAGCAGCGTCTCTGCCTTTATTGCCCTGTTTTGTCCCGGCGCGTTCTATTGCCTGTTCCGTACTGTCAGCAGTAATTATGCCGAATGTGACGGGAATGTTTTTATCCAGAGAAAGCTTGCTAACTCCCTTGGCGACTTCAGAAGCTATGTAATCAAAGTGCGGAGTATCTCCCCTTATTACCGCGCCAAGCGTTATGACAGCATCTACTTTTTTAGTGTCAATTTTATTTAAAACCTGGGGAATTTCAAAGGCCCCTGGCGTCCAGACAACAAGCAGGTCTTTTTCGTCTACCCCTGATTTCTTCAGCGTATCAACGCAACCGCTTAAAAGTTCGCCGCTTACAAATTCATTGAATCTTGAAATAATTATTGCGATTTTCTTTCCTTTGCCTGAATAGTTTCCTGTTATTTCTTTCATATGCCCTCCTTTTTATAAGATATGGTCCAATTTGTTCTTTTTTGTATTTAGATATCTTTCATTCTCGCTGCAGGAATTTATTTTTATGGAAATTCTTTCAACAATTTCCAAACCATACCCTTCTAAACCTATAATTTTTTTGGGATTATTTGTAAGAAGCCTTATCTTTTTAACGCCTAAATCAGCAAGTATCTGCGCTCCGATACCGTAATCTCTTAAGTCGGAAGCAAAACCCAGCATATTATTTGCCTCAACCGTATCTATATCTTTTTCCTGCAAAGCATATGCTTTTATTTTATTCTTAAGGCCTATGCCGCGGCCTTCCTGGCGCATATAAAGCACAACACCGCCTGATTTGCCGATTATATCAAGACACTCATGCAGTTGGCTTCCGCAGTCGCATCTGCGGGATAAAAAAACATCGCCGGTAAGGCATTCCGAATGCACCCGCACGATAGTAGGCGCGTTGGATATTTTTCCACTAACTATGGCGATATGCTCGCTACCATCGATAAGTGACTCATAAAGGTGAAGCGTAAAATTTCCATGGTCAGTTGGTAGATTTATTTTTTCTACAAGCTGTATCAGCTTTTCTTTGTTCCTGCGGTATTCAATCAAGGAAGCAATTGTGCAGATTTTCAGATTGTATTTCCTGGAAAATTCAACCAAATCAGGAAGGCGTGCCATTGACCCGTCTCCTTTGATTATTTCACAGATTACCCCTGCAGGATATAAACCGCTCATGCGCGCTAAATCAACTGCAGCCTCTGTGTGGCCGGCTCTTACCAAAACTCCACCGTCTTTTGCTTCAAGCGGGAAAGTATGCCCTGGTTTAGTTAAATCCGTTGGCGTGGTTTTAGAATTTATCAAACATTCTATTGTTTTTGCGCGGTCATGTGCAGAAATTCCGGTTGTAATGCCGGCTGCAGCGTCAACGGAAATTCTCCAGGCTGTCTTAAAGGGGTCGCTGCCGGATTCTAAATGCATAGGTAAAAGGGCTAATTCTTTTATTCTTTCTCTTGTAAGAGGCACACAAACAAGCCCACGGGCCTCTTTTATCATGAAGTTTATGGCGGGATGACTGGCAAATTGGGCAGCAATTACAAGGTCTCCTTCGTTTTCGCGTTTTTCGTCATCAACGACAATTACGAATTTGCCTTGTTTTAAATCTTTTAAAATATCTTCAATAGGGCTAAACATATTACTAATAAAAGGTAAAATACATTAACGCATTTAAGCAGAATTGTCAAGGTTTTTGGCTTATTGGCCCCTGAAGGCCGCAGGCCTTTAGGGCATAAAACAAAATACCATAAAACATGCAAAATATCTGCAGTTTTATGGTATTAGGATTATATTTCTGTTTTTAACGTTTTGTCCACTGGAACCGGCGGCGTGCACCTTTCCGGCCGTATTTTTTGCGTTCTTTGGAACGGGGGTCTCTTGTGAGGAGATTTTCCTTGCGAAGAGCCGACCTTAATTCAGGGTTCCATCCGAGTAATGCGCGGGAAATGCCAAGGCTTATTGCTCCAGCCTGGCCGTTTATCCCTCCGCCTGTAACCGTTGCCAATACATCGAACTTTCCTTCGGTGCTTGAAACAGTAAAAGGCTTTTTAACCTGCATTACCTGGTCAACAGTTACGAAATATTTATCCAAATCTTTTCCATTTATCGTAACCTTGCCCTTACCATCGAGAAACAAACGCACGCGTGCGCGGGATTCTTTTCTTCTGCCTGTGGTCAAAATCGATTTTGCATCTTGCTGCATATTATACCTCTATTTTTGTTGGCTGCTGAGCTTCCTGTTCATATTTGTCTTCCGCGTAAATTTTAAGCCCGCGTATCATTCTTTTGGCTAAAAGGGTTTTTGGAAGCATCCCCCTTACTGCACAATAAAGCACGCGCGAAGGGTTTTTCTCCTGCAGGTATTTTAAACTGATATCTTTTATGCCGCCTGGGTATCCCGAATATCTGTCATAATTCTTACTTTCCAGTTTATTTCCCGTAATTTTTACATGCTTTGCATTTATTACTATTACTTTGTCGCCGCATAGAAAATTCGGGCTGTAAGTGGCTTTAGTCTTACCCTGTAATATCTTTGCAATGCGGGTAGAAAGCCGGCCTAAAACCTGGTCTTTTGCATCAACTAATACCCATTTACGTTCGACTTTGTTAAAAAATTGCGTTTTTTTCACTTTCTTTTCCTCCGGTTATTTTGAATGTTTTAAACAGGTAGAATTTGTCTTTTATACCACATTCTGTCAAATTGTCAATATCTTTAATCGCTTAAGTTTAAGCTTTTAAAACTGAAACGGCTTCTTTTAACGTAAACTTACCGTCATATAAAGCTTTTCCGCAGATACAACCCCACACAAAAGGCAGTTTATTTTTGAGATTTTTGATATCTTCCAGGCTGGATACGCCGCCTGAAGCAATAAAATTAACGCCTTTAAACCGAGAAAGTTCGCAAAGTGCAGCCAGATTTACGCCCTCTAAAGTGCCGTCCCTTGATATGTCAGTATAAATTATCCACTTTATGCCTTTGGATATGATATTTTCGATAAAACTTAGGGGTTCCAGAGAGCTCTTTTCTTTCCAGCCTTTGGTTGCCACTACCCCATCCTTAACGTCTACGCCTACTGCTATTTTTTCTATGCTTACGCGTGTAATTAAGCTTTTAATAAAACTGTCATCCAGGCTTTTTGTGCCAATAACTATTCGCTCTGCGCCCAAAGATGCAAGCTTTACTGCCCTATCTATATCGCGTATGCCGCCGCCCACTTCAACTTTTATGTCTACTTCTTTAAGTATTGCTTCAATTACCTTTAGATTATCAGCCTCGCCCAATGCAGCCGAAAGGTCAACAACATGGATTATTTTTGCACCTTCTTTTTCCCACTGTTTTGCAATCTCCAGAGGTTTGTCGCTATAAACCGTCGAATGCAAAGGGTCGCCTTTAACAAAACGAACCACTTTGCCGTTATACAAATCGATTGCAGGAATTATTAACATAAGGTTAAGAAATTATTGAAAAGTTTAAGGCCCAATTTTTGGCTTTTTTCCGGGTGAAACTGCACTCCCCAGATATTTTTTTTGCAGCACGCTGAAGCAAAATTTATGCCGTATTCTGTGTTAGCTAATATAGCGTCTTTTTCGGCCATATCACAATAGTAAGAATGCGCAAAATAAAAATAACTTCCGTTAGTTATCCCTTTGAATAATTTATCATTTTTAATTTTTAATTTTTGATTTGTTATTTTTATCTGATTCCAGCCCATGTGTGGCACAATTATTTTTTTTTCGTTAAATTTTTTAACTTTTCCTTTTAAAACGCCTAAGCCTTTTATTCCGGGGGCTTCCTCGCTTTCGCAAAGTAAAAGCTGCATACCGAGGCAAATACCCAGAAAAGGCACGCCTTCGTTTATCCTGTTAATCAAAATACCGAAAATCTTTCTTTTCTTTAATTCTTTTACCGCCTGCCGAAAATTTCCAACCCCGGGAAAAATTATTTTTTTTGCTTTCTTTATTGTTACAGGGGAATCTGTAACCTGCAGTTTTTTGCCAAGATGCTCCCCTGCTTTTTGAACGCTTCTTAAATTACCCATTCCGTAATCAATTACTACTATCATATTTTATATGAGGATTGACGAAAAGGCCTACCAAACTTAGTCAATTACTCCCTTGGTTGAAGGAATACCTTTTCTTCGCGGGTCTATTTGCGTGGCCTGGTCTAATGCTTTTCCCAGGGCTTTGAATAGCGCCTCAAGAATGTGGTGCAAATCTCCTTCGCCTGATTTTATATCATAGACTAAACTTAAGCCGGCATGCTGCACAAATGCCTCCAGAAATTCTTCGGCGTCTTCAAACTTAAAATTAGTATCATCAAAAGTTTTTCCTTCTATCTCAGCTAATCCAAGCTGTTTATCCGCTCTATGCAATGTGGGGCGGCCGCTTATATCAATGTTAGCTTCAACAACCACCTTATCCATTGTTACAGAAAAAGAGCCGTATCTATTTATGCCTGATTTATCTCCTAGTGAGTCTTTAAATGCCTTGCCCAGGGCTATACCTATATCTTCAATTATGTGATGCTGTAAATCTCCTTTTGCCTGTAAATTTAAATCAAACAAGCCATGAAAAGCAAAAAGCGTAAGCAAATGGTTAAGCGGCTCAATCGGGGTCTTAACGGAAGTTTTCCCGGTTCCGTCTATATTAAATTCTCCTTTAATATCTACCTCTGTGGTTTTTCTTGCTATTTTTGCCTTTCTTGGTTTTTTAGCCATTTGCCTCTCCTTTCAAATATTATTTAATTTGCTCGATTGCTGATTGGAATTTTTCCGGCTCAAATTGCTCTCTCACGCTTTTACGCATAAAAAACCAAATAACGAATATAGCAAATCCTACGCCAAAAACCATTCCAGCAATCATAGAAATTATCATAATAGCCTGCGTGAAAGATTTTATTGCTGCAAGTGTTTCGGGGGGCGTATCTTTCGGCATAGTATGGGAAGACATGGACGCCTCTACGAACTCCGAGGAATGCGTTGCTATATTGGCCGAGACAAAAATGCTATAGAACACGCCTATTACGCATATAATAATTATTAACTTCCGTGCCCATTGTTTTAATTTCAGAATACCTATGCCTGTAATTAAACTAACAATGGTCATTACCAATACGTAAAATAAATAAAAATTGCCTGTAAATTGCTTCATAAAGAATGTATTGCCTTGTGTAGGCATCATTCTCATTATAAGCATCAGGGGAAAATTTAAGATACCAAGTATACCCCCAATCACATACCACCATCCAAATATGCTTACTCCGATTGACCTTTTCTTCATCCTATACACTCCTTGATTATTTAACCTACAAGCCTTTTTTTGACGCTCTCGATGTGTTTTTGCATTCCCTCAAGAGATGCAATTTTTTCTACAACCGCGGCTTCTTCCTGTAAAGCTTTTTTTGTATAACTTATTATATGGATTTCTTTCAAAAATTCTTTCGTAGAAAGCGATGAGAAAAATCGCGCGCTTCCTCCGGTAGGAAGTACGTGGCTTGGCCCTGCTGTATAATCTCCCAGGGCTGTCGGGGTATTCTCTCCCAAGAATATTGCTCCGGCATTTTTTATTTTCCTTAATATTTTTGACGGCTTTTTCGTAAAGATTTCAAGATGTTCGGGAGCAATCGTGTTTACCGCTTCGCAGGCTTCCTCAAGATATTTAACGCGCAGCACAAAACCCTTTATCTTTTTTTTCCTTAATTCTTTTATAATTTTGGCCGAATTGGTAACTACTATGCCCATACCGTTATGGTGCTCTGTCTGCGCTTCAAGGTCAGCAACTATATAATCTATATTGGCACCCCGGGACGCCACGATCACAACTTCAGAAGGCCCGGCTAACATATCTATGTCTACCTTTCCAAAAACCTGCCGCTTTGCCTCCGTAACAAATTCATTGCCCGGGCCTACTATTTTATCGACCCGTTTTATGGTTCTTGTGCCGAAACTCATTGCGGCTATTGCCTGCGCTCCGCCCATACGGTAAATTTCTTTTATTTTTAAAAGCGAAGCAACTGCAAGTATAAATGGGTTTATGCTCTTGTCTTTCTTTGGAGGAGTAGCCAAAACTATTTCCTTAACCCCGGCTACTATTGCAGGTATAACCGACATGTAAACCGTTGAAATTAGTGGCGCTGTTCCTGCAGGAACATACACTCCTACTCTTTCCAGAGGAACATAACGGTTAACAAGGATTTTTCCGTTTGCCTCTTTTATTCTTTTGATATATTGCGGCGCTTCTTTCTTATAAAACTTGGTAACATTGTCGATAGCCAGCTTAAAAGCAGAAATTATTGAAGAATCCAGCTCATTGAAAGCTGCGCTGATTTCACCTTCACTTACCCGCAATTGCTTAGGCAGCAATTTAACCTTATCGAACTTCTTCGTATACTCCAAAAGAGCGTCATCTTCACGCTCGCAAATATCTTTTAAGATTTTCGAAACTTTTTCGCTTATATTGCTTTTGCGGTTACGTTTTTTAAGAAGCGCTTTTTGAAGGCTTTCTAAATTCCTGACTACTCTCATTTTTGTAAAAATTTAACGAAACAATCTTCTACCTTGGAAAGTAAATTTTCCAAAGTGCCCGTTATAACACCCTGTACAAGCGTAGGCCTGCCTCCACCCTTTAAAGATAATTCTTCCTTAAAACGCGATACGAATTTATTAACTTCTAGCTGTTTTTTCGCATAGTCTTCTGTGGTTGAACAAATAAATATATTTTTATCTCCGGATTGCGATGTAAGGAAAAGAAAAACCGAACCAAGTTCCTTTTTGATTGTATCAGATATAAAAACTAAATCGGAAGGATCAATGTCTTTAAAGTTGTAAGCCAGAAAATTTAAACCATTTATTTCTTTTTTTGCTTTTAGAATATCTGTTATTTTTGAAGAGATTTTCTCTTTATTGCTGTGCTTAATTTCTTCTTTTAAAGCGCGAAGCTCAGCCTGCAACTGCCCAATTGCATCGGGTACAACTTCAGACGCACACTTAAGCATGCTTGCTGCCTCAATAAGTGTTTTTTCTATTTTTTTAATTCTTGTATATGCTTTGTCGCCCACAACCGCCTCTATCCTTCTTATGCCGCTGCTTATTGATGATTCGCTTACGATAAAAAATATTCCTATTTCCGATGTTAAATCCAGATGCGTGCCGCCGCAGAATTCCTTACTGTAATTGCCTATGGAAATGACCCTTACTTTATCTTTATATTTATCCTTAAAAAAAGCAAGTGCCCCGGTTTGTTTAGCTTCTTCAAATCCAAGTTCTTCCTTGATAACTTTATCTGCATTTAGTATATATCCATTTACGCAATCTTCAAGCCTTTCAATTTCCTCGGTTGAAAGCGCCTTAAAATGCGTAAAATCAAAACGAAACCTGTCCTCATCTACGAGTGAACCCTGCTGAGCAACATGAGCGCCTAAAATTTTACGAAGCGCTGCCTGCAAAAGGTGCGTTGCGGTATGTGCGCGGCCTAGAGCTTTCCTTCGGTTTTTGTCAACGGAAGCAGTTACAATTTCTTTGGAAAGGTTTCCACTTAAAACCTTTCCTTTATGAATAATAGTTTCGTTGACTTTAAAAACTTCTTCCACACGAAATACTGCATCGGTGGTGAGTATCGTACCCTTGTCGGTTAATTGACCGCCGCTTTCAGCGTAAAACGGTGTTTTATCAAGGATTAGCAAACCTTCGGCTCCATCTTTTAGAGAATCGATATCATGCTTTGAACCGTCAATTAAACGTATAACTTGAGATTTGCTTTCTAAACAATCATAACCGATAAATTCGCTTTTCTCTTTGAAATCAATTTCTCCCTTTTTAAATATATCTGCATCAAACATGCTTTTTTTGCGGGAACGCTCTTGCTGTTCTTTAAGCAATTTATCAAAGCCATCACGAACTAAAAAAGTACCATGCTTAGCCGCACTTGCTTCGATTGATTCAAAAGGAAAACCTTTTGTGTCATATAAATAGAATAGCTCTTCTGCCTCTATTTTTTTCTTACTTGCAACATATTCATCCACTTCTTCCAAAATGGGAATAAATTTTTCTTCTTCTGCTTTGATATTCTTTATAATATTATCTTTCTTCGCGCTTATATCCGGATACGGCTCTAGCATAAGTTCACTAAACAAATTAACCAACTTATAGATAAAGGGCTCTTTACTGCCCAAAAGATTCACATTGTTTACCGCTTTTCTGATGATTTTCCTTACAACATAACCTCTTGCTTCATTTGAAGGATATACTCCGTCAGCGATAGCAAATGTTGCTGCCCGTGAATGATCAACTATGGCATTTATCAAACTTATCACTTGCGGATTTTTCCTCTCTGCTTTCAATGATTCTTCTACGAATTGTACAGCTGGATATAATATATCTATTTCGAAGTTAGATGTTTTCTGCTGCAGGATAGAAGCCATTCTTTCAAGGCCCATTCCTGTATCGATATTTTTTTGCGGCAGGGGCTCTAACTTATTTTCTCCTACCCTGTTAAACTGGGTAAAAACCAGGTTCCAAAATTCAACGAACCTGCCGCAATCGCAGGCAGGGCTGCAATTGTCTTTCCGGCAGCCCTTGTCTTTACCATTATCAAAGAATATTTCCGAGCACGGCCCGCATGGGCCATCCGGGCCCTTTGACGGTGCAGAAGCCGGCCAAAAATTCTTATCCTCGGGAAGGCGCACAATTCTATTTTCATCTATCTGTATGTGATTTTTCCAAATTCCATACGCCTCTTCGTCATCGTTATAGACAGAAACCCATAAAACTTCTTTTTTTATGTTTAATTCTTTTATAATAAATTCCCAGGCGAATTCTATTGCTTCTTTCTTGAAATAATCGCCAAAAGAAAAATTTCCGAGCATTTCAAAAAAAGTGTGGTGATAGGCGGTACGGCCCACCTCTTCGATATCGCCTGTACGCAGGCACTTTTGACAAGAGGCCGCGCGGGTAACGTCCCTTTTTTCTCCCAAAAAATACGGCTTAAACTGGTTCATTCCGGCGGAGGTGAAAAGAACGCTCGGGTCATCAGGAACAAGGCTGTCGGATAGAAAAACCTTGTGGTTTTTTTTCTTGAAAAATTCCAGATATTTTTTTCTTAATTCGTTTGTCAGCATTTAAATCTGTTATTCATTCGAAAATCCGGGCTTTTTGAAACCTGCTTCATCAAGTGCCCGGATAATATCTTCGTAGTTAAAGCCTTTTACTGCAAGATTTCTTATAATTTTCTGATAAGTTTTTTTATCCTTTGTTTTATTTGAAATTTTTTTCTCGACCAATTCTTTCAGCCTTTCATAAAAAGCCTGTTTATCCAATAAAGCATTGGCCCTCAGCTCTTCGTCTATGCCTAATTTTTTTAATGAGTAATCTATTCTTTTCCTGCCCCAACCGCGGCTAAGGGAAGAAGCAACAAACAGACGCGTAAATTCTTCGTCGTTTATATACTTGTTGTCCTCTAAATTGCGTATAACTTTTTCTATACTGCCGGCGGAATATTTTTTCCTTTTTAAGCGTTCAATAATTTCCTGCCTGCTCCTTGGCCTGTACCTTAGGAGAAGAAAAGAATAATTAAGAGCTTTTCTGAAATCTTCCAAGCTATTTTTCCTTGATAACCGTAAAACCCTTGTTTGTCTTAAGGAGCCAGCTTTCTTTTGTTTTGGAAATAACGGTTATAAAATCTTCTTTGTTTTTTATCTCTTTGCCGTTTACTTTCGAAATTACATCCCCAACTATAAGATTACTTCTGTCGGCGGGCGATGATTCTTCAATGTATGCAACAATAACTCCGGAATTTTCTCTTATTTTAAATCTTTGCCTGTACGCAGGGTTTAAATCATCCACCTCAAGGCCCCTGAATGTTTTATGCTGCGGGGTTTCGGATTGTTCTTCGAGCGTTTTTATATCTTTGGGGCTTTGCCCGACTTTGATATTTAGATTTATTTCTTTTCCTTCCCGTAAAATTTTAAACGGTACGGAAGCGCCTATTTCAAATGCCGAAACCATGCTTATCAAATCTCTCGATGCTTTAACCGGCTGGTTGTCAAAAGCTAATACAAGGTCCCCTTCTTTAATTCCAGCCGTAGATGCAGGTGAATTATTATAAACTTTTACTACAATTATGCCGGCAGGTTCTTTTACGCCGAAATAGTTTCTTAAATCTTCGTTCAAATCCTGAATGCTTAGGCCCAGCCAGCCATAGACGATTTTCTCTCCCTTCATTAGCTTAGGTAAAATCCTTTTTACCTTATTAACCGGTATTGCAAAACCTAACCCCTGATATCCTCCAGAGAGAGAAATTATTGCGGTGTTAATACCGATAACTTCTCCGTCAAGATTAACCAGAGGGCCGCCGCTATTGCCCGGATTTATCGCTGCATCTGTTTGTATGAGCTCATCGTAGGTTCTTTCGCGCCTGCCTAGAGCTGGTACATATCTATGCAGCGCGCTTACAACGCCTACTGTTACAGTAGGCTCGGGGTTATCTATTGCGAAACCAAAAGGATTACCGACAGCAACTACCCATTTACCTATTTTAAGACTATCTGAATCTCCAAGTTTTACCGGCACAAGATTAGTTGCGCCTATTTTTATAACCGCCAAATCGCTTCGCTTATCGTTGCCTGTAACTTGCGCATCAAATTCTCTTCCGTCTGAAAGTTTAACTTTAATCTCTGAAGCTCCGGATATAACATGCTCATTTGTAAGTATGTAACCATTTTTATCAATCACAACGCCGCTGCCCAGGCCTACACGCTTAAATTCCATTTCTGGCTGGCTGCCAAAAAAATCTTCAAAAAAATTCCTGAAAGAATCGTCATTAAACCTGTTAAGGAGTGAACGCTCACCCAAATTTGCGCCGATTTTTTCTCTGCCTACGCTGCTTATCGAGACAACTGACTTGCCTACATCCGCAGCAACCTTTACCACGGCGCCTTCGAAATTTCCATCCGCCTCTGTATAAGAAAAAAATGGCAAAGCCAAAAGAATGGAAAGAAAAAACAAAAGTTTCTTCATGCCTCTGCCTCCTTCTCCGGCACTGAATAGACTACTTTTTTTAATTCTTCTTCCAGTTCCTTCCTTAGGGGTTCATTTCCCTTTAGCAGATCCCTTAATTGCTCTTTTCCCTGCGAAAGGTTTTTATCTTTATAGGAAAACCAGCTTCCTGATTTCTTTATCAATTCACATTCAAGCGCCGCGTCAATTAAAGCGCCTACCTTGGAAACTCCTTCCGTATGTATAATTTCAAATATTGCTTCCTTAAAAGGGGCTGCCACTTTATTCTTAACTATTTTGGCTCTAACGCGGGTACCCACAACAGTTTCGCCGCTTGTTACTGTTGCAATTCTTCTTAAATCGATGCGGACCGACGAATAAAATTTTAACGCGCGCCCGCCGGGAGTTGTTTCCGGAGAGCCGAACATAACACCTATTTTTTCTCTTATCTGGTTAATAAACACAACACATGTTTTTGATTTGCTTATCGCGGCGGTGAGCTTCCTAAGGGCCTGACTCATAAGGCGTGCCTGAAGCGCCACGTGCGTATCCCCCATCTCTCCCTCTATTTCTGAACGTGGGACAAGTGCGGCAACCGAATCTACAACTATCAAGTCAACAGCGTTTGAACGAACCAGCGTTTCAACTATCTCAAGCGCCTGCTCACCGGTATCGGGCTGAGAAATCAAAAGATCGTCTAAATTTACCCCTATAATTTTCCCGTAAGTTGGGTCAAACGCATGCTCTGCGTCAACGAATGCCGCAGTGCCGCCGGCTGCTTGCGCTTGTGCAATTATACTTAAAGTGAGAGTGGTTTTTCCGGATGCTTCCGGCCCGAATACTTCAATTACCCTTCCTTTAGGAAGCCCTCCTACGCCCAAAGCTTTATCTAAAGAGATTATCCCCGTAGGTATAACCTCAACGTCTAACTTTACGCCTTCGCCAAGGCGCATTATCGCACCTTTCCCGAATTGTTTTTCTATCTGAGAAAGTGCTAATTCTAGTGCTTTTCTTTTTCCGTCCGTAGTGATTTTTTCTTTTGTCATGGTTCCTCCTTAATGAGCCTCGACGTTACGTCGAAGCGAATTAACCCCACCGAGCTTGCGGTAAATTTTTCTTGAAAAATTTACCGCAGATATAGGCGAGGCAGGGTACATATAGTAGAATGCAGCACAAAACTAAATTTTCAATAAACACATTGCTCCTAAAACCGGTGCTCTTGTTTTGCAAAAAGATTTTTTATATTTTTTGTGTGGCGGATAAAAATAAACAGGCACAAAATCAAAGCAAATATTCTTATTTCTTTAGGCAAAGGAAAAACAAAAGAAAAGACAAAGAAGGATAAACCCAGCAAAAGTGACGCAAGAGAAACAAATCTAAAAATGAAAAAAACGATAAGCCACAATCCCAGAGAGATTAAAAGCACGAACCATAAATTAGGAAAAATAATGCTTAATCCGCAAATAGAACCAATTGAAGTTGCAACTCCTTTGCCCCCCTTGAATTTCAAAAATATCGGCCAGTTGTGCCCGCATACGCTTAATATGGCGGTAAATATATATATGGAATTAGCTGAAGCAAGCAAAACTTTGGCAAGAAATAATGGTAAAAAGCCTTTTAAAAAATCGAGGACAAAAACCAGAATGCCCCATTTTTTTCCAACTACTCTTACGACATTGGTTGCTCCGATATTACCCGAGCCGAACTTCCTTATATCTATGCCCTTTACAAGGTAGGCAAGAACCAGGCCGAAAGGTATGCTTCCTATAAGATAAGTAATAAAAAGAAAAATTATTTCTCGCATGATTTACCCTAACCCGAAAATGCGCTAAACACGCTTTCGGTTAAGCTGGCTATCCTTGGCGGATGGCTTTGGCATTTATCGATTTTACCCCTCTTGTAAAATATCCGATACCGGAAATTAAAGTAAAAATAACTGCCAAAGTCCAGATGAAATTTGAAAAAGGTATATCTAAGATAACAACTAAAACTGTAATCATCTGGAAAAAAGTGGTAAATTTACCCCACATCGACGGCGCAATGGGTATTTCTATTTTCATAAAATAAAGCAACATAACGCCGAGAAGTATTATGAGGTCGCGGCTGACAATTATCAAAACAACCCATAATGGTATTTGATGATTTAAGGGTAGCGATTTACGTAATGCATATAGGGCGATAAATGCCGTAAGCAGAAGCAACTTATCTGCGAGAGGGTCAATAACCTGGCCTATTTCTGATTTTTCTTTTTTGATGCGCGCAACCAGCCCGTCAAAAAAATCGGTAAGCACGGCTATGCCAAATACTGCAAGCAAAACATATCTTAGATAAAGCCTTGCTTCATTAAAATAAAAAAGAAGGGAAACAAAGACAGGTATAAGAAGTATTCGTAGAATTGTTAATTTATCTGCAAGGCCCATATAATAAAGTTATTTTTATTCAATCATTCCTATTCTTTTGGGCGGCCACCAGATAAAAATAGCTTTGCCCACAATGTCTTTTTTATCTACAAATCCCCAGAATCTGCTGTCCAACGAAGAAATACTATTGTCGCCCATAAAGAAATATTTACCCTCCGGAACAACTATCTCTTTACTGCTTTTAGCATAATCTCCCTGGTTATAATAATAATTCCTTGCGATACGCGGGTCAACCATTATTTTTCCATTAATATAAACATTTCCGTCTTTTATGCTAAGGCGTTCTCCGGAGGTCGCAATAAGCCTCTTAATATAAGCTTTGGTACGGTCAGCAGGCGAAATAAAGACTATGACTTCTCCTCTGTCCGGTTTTTTTAAACCAGGCAGCCGCACGGATAAAAAAGGTATTCTCGGACCATAGACAATTTTGTTTACGGCAATCTTATCCCCCGGCATAAGAGTCGGCACCATCGAGGTACTGGGAATTTTGTATGATTGCATAAAAAAAACGTTCACAAAAATAAAAACAGCAAACAGAATTAAAACTGAAATAAAAACCAAGGGTAAAACTTTGCGCATTTTAGAAATTATTTTATCGTTGATATTCTTTTCGGCGGCCACCAGATAAAAATAGCTTTGCCCATGATATCGCTCCTGTCAGCATATCCCCAAAACCTGCCATCTTGGGAATTATCGGTATTATCGCCCAGGAAAAAATATTTACCTTCCGGGACAACTATTTCTTTACCTTCCTGGCCATATTTGCCTACATTAGAATATTTAATCCAGTGAATCCTGGGGTCAACTATTCTTTTCCCATCAATATAAATACTTCCGTCTTTTATAAGAACATGCTCACCAGGAAGCCCGATTAATCTTTTAATAAACTGTTTTCTGCCTAGCCATGGTTTTGTCTTTTCTTCGGGCGGAACGAAAACTACCACATCAAGCCTATTGGGATTTTTGAATACAGGCAGGTGCGAAGAAGTAAAGGGGATAGCGGGGCCGTAGACAATTCTATTTGCGAAAATCTTATCCCCCGGCATAAGAGTTGGCACCATAGATGAAGTTGGAATCTGGTATATCTGAAAGAAAAAAGTCCTTACAAAAACTGCCAGTGCCAGAGCAACAACAAAAGCCTCTCCCCATTCCCGCCAGATGCTTTTTTGCTTTAATTTTTTTTCCATAGAATTTATTTATTATATCAGATTTAATCGTAAAACCAATGCTAACTTACATCTTAAGCACTTCCAAAAATGCCTCCTGGGGAACATTAATATTGCCCATTTGTTTAAGTTTCTTCTTGCCCTCTTTTTGTTTTTCCCAGAGCTTACGCTTACGCGTAATATCTCCCCCGTAACACTTGGCAGTTACATTCTTTTTAAGGGCAGATACCCTTTCGGAGGCTATAATTTTTGAGCCTACGGCTGCTTGTATGCTTATTTCAAACATCTGCCGCGGAATGAGCTCTTTTAATTTTTCAACCACCATTCGTGCACGGGCTTCTGCCTTTTCTTTATGAACAAGTATGGAAAAGGCTTCTACCTGTTTCTTGTTAAAAAGTATATCTATCTTAATTATTTCTGTTTTTCTGTATTCGATAAATTCATAATCAAGCGAAGCGTACCCTTTGGTAATTGATTTTATCTTATCATAAAAATCTATGATAATTTCTCCAAGCGGAAGTTCAAACACTATGCTTAAACGGTCTTTGCCCAAATAATCCATTTTAACAAACGTGCCGCGCCTGGACTTTGCTAAATCACATATTGCATCCATTTCATCAATCGGAGCAATTATGCTTGCCTTAACGAACGGCTCATATGTTTCATCAATTGAAGAAGGGTCCGGAAGCTGATGAGGGCTTTGGACGTCTATCATCTCTTTCGTCATTGTCCGCACTTTATACATTACGCTGGGAGAAGTAAGTATAAGGTCGAGATTATATTCTCTTTCGAGACGCTCCTGCACTATCTCTATATGAAGCAGGCCTAAAAATCCGCAGCGAAAACCATACCCTAAACTTCCGAGATTGTCCGGCTCATAAACAAATGATGAATCCGATAAGCGTAATTTTTCAATAGCTTCCCTTAAAACAGGATAGTTCTTGGGTTGCGAAGGAAATATACCGCAGAAAACCATGGGTGGTATCTTTTTATATCCTTCAAAAGGCTGGGATGCCGGGTTATTCGCCATAGTTACGGTATCCCCCATCTCTACTTCATGCGGGTCTCTTATGCCGCAACAGATATAACCTACCTCTCCGCTTGATAAAGATTCCTTTTTCTCCATGCTGGGTAAAAATATCCCCACTTCTTCTACTTTATAGGTTTTCTTTGCCCGCATAAGCAGTATATTGTCGCCGGCGGATATCTGCCCATCAAACACCCTTACAAACAATATAACCCCCCTGTAAGCATCGAAGCTTGAATCGAAAAGTATTGCCTTAAGGGGCGCATTTGTAATTGTTTGCGGTGCAGAGAACTCTTCAATTACTCTGGCTAATACCCCATCTATTCCCTTGCCGGCTTTAGCCGACACAAGAGAAACCTCTTCTCTTTTAAACCCAAAAACATCGTTGAGTTGACCTAATGTACGTTCAACATCGGCGTTGGGTAAATCTATCTTGTTTACAACCGGAATTATTTTTAGATTTGCCTCGAGCGCAAGATAAAAATTAGCGACGGTCTGGGCTTCAACCCCCTGAGAAGCATCGACCAAAAGTATTGCCCCCTCACAGGCTTTAAGAGATTTTGCAACTTCATAAGTAAAATCGACGTGCCCCGGGGTATCGATAAGGTTTAAAATATAATTATTTCCGTTATGGGTAAATTTAAGCCTTACAGCCTTGGCCTTTATTGTAATGCCCCTTTCTCTTTCAAGTTCCATACTATCCAGCATCTGGTTCTCGAATTTACGTTTATCTATAGCTCCGGTTATTTCCAGGAACCTGTCGGCAAGAGTAGATTTACCATGGTCTATGTGCGCTATAATGCAAAAATTTCTTATCTTGCCTATTCCATTCATTTTTTACCTTTTCTAATATATTTGAGCATCTCGTTTATTACTTCCTCTATGGCCATCTTGCTGGTATCTATATAAGTTGCGTCTTTGCTTAATGTGAGTGCCCCGACCTCTCTTTTTTTGTCGGCGTCGTCCCTTTTGTTTAAATCTTTCTCCATTTCCTTAAAACCTATCTTTATCCCTTTTGCTTTAAGCTCGTTAAACCTTCTCTCCGCTCTGATTGTACTGTCTGCATCAAGATAAAATTTAAATTCCGCGTTAGGAAAAACTACAGTTGTTATATCTCTTCCCTCGACAACAAAATCGCCGCCTTTTGCAATTCTTCTTTGCAAGGCAACCATTACTTCCCGTACTTCCGGGTAAGCTACGATAATTGAAATATTTTTATCTATAAGCGGGGTGCGTATCTTTTCGCTTACATCTTTATCGTCAAGATAAGTCTTCTGCCCCTTAAATTTAAGGTTAAGACCTGCCGCAAGACGCGCCAAGCGCAAAGCATCTTTTAAATCAATTCCTTCGTCGAGCGCTTTAAGGGTAAGGGTGCGGTAAGTTGCGCCTGTGTCAAGATAGGAAATATTCAGTTTTTTGCTTAAAAGCTTTGCAATCGTAGTTTTGCCGGAGCCGGCGGGACCATCTATGGCAACAATCATGTTTTTAATGCAAAATGCCGATTTGTTTTTGTTTTCTATTTATGCTGGTTATAAGCTTAAAAATCTCTTCTTTTTTCTCTTTCTTTATAAGCTCTTTAAATTTTTCCAGAATTTTTATGAATTTTTCGCTATCCCGTATTACATTATTTTTATTGGAAATTAAAATATCTGTCCATACCGCTGCCGGAGAATTAGATACGCGTGTTAAGTCCCGAAAGCTGGCTGCGGCAAACTTAAGGTAGGCTTTAGGCACAAATCCTGTAAGGGAAAAAGAAATAAGGTGAACAAGGTGCGAAACTGAGGAAAGTATCTTATCGTGTGTTTTAGCGTTCACTAAAATTACCTTGCAGCCTAATTTCTTCCATAAAAATTCGACCTTTTGCAAATTTTTTTTGTCTCCGGATGTAGATACAAGGCAAATCGCCCCCCTATAAAGACTGGGCGTTGAAAATTGTGCGCCGCTTTTATCGCTGCCGCAAAGAGGGTGACAACCGACAAAATGCGTATTTTTGGGTAAATATTTAAAAGCTTTTCTTTCGATAAGTTCTTTGGTACTTCCCAGGTCAATAACGATTGCTCCCTGTTTGAGAAAAGGAACAATTTTTTTAAAATAATCAATTATGGAATATATTGGCGCTGCTAATACTACTATGTCGCTTCCGCAAACAGCTTTACCTAAATCTTTCTCAACTTTATTTACTATATTTAGTTTAGAAAGCCTTTTGTATGCTGAATTGCTTCTTACGTAACCTGTAACGGAAATACCGGGAAAGTTCCTTTTTATGGCAAGCGCCAGAGACCCGCCCATAAACCCTACACCTAAAATTGCAATTTTATTTATTGATTTCATACTCTCAAATCTCTCTGCCGCAAGCAAATGCAATTGGTTTTAATTCTTTCATAAGCAAAGCGAAGTTTTCCGGAAGCAGTTGCTGAGGTCCGTCGCTTAAAGCTTCCTCCGGTTTTGGATGCACTTCTATAAGAAGGCCATCTGCGCCGCAAGCTATGGCAGCTTTGCTAAGTGGCGCAACCAAACCCCACTTTCCGGTTGCATGGGAAGGATCCACTAATATAGGAAGATGTGAGAGCTGTTTTACGCAAGGAACCGCAGAAAGATCAAGGGTGTTACGTGTAAAATCCTCAAAGGTTCTTATTCCTCTTTCGCACAGAATAACATTCGTGTTTCCTCCTGCCATTATATATTCAGCGCTCATCAGCAATTCTTTTATGGTTGCGCTTAATCCTCTTTTTAAAATAACCGGCTTTCGGGTTTGGCCGACTTCCTTTAAAAGATTAAAATTTTGCATATTGCGCGCGCCAATCTGTAATATATCCGCGTATCGCGCAACTAAATCAACGTCTTTAGTGTCCATTACTTCAGTTGCGGTTGGAATATTCAATTCATCCGATACATCTTTTAAAATCTTTAGCCCTTCTTCGCCAAGGCCCTGAAATGTGTAAGGAGAGGTACGCGGTTTAAATGCTCCGCCGCGTAAGATCAAAGCGCCTGATTGCCTTACCTTACCAGCAACTTCATAAAGCAAATCGCGCGATTCTATCGAACAAGGCCCAGCAATAACTACAAGTTTTTTCCCGCCTATCTCAACGCCTTCTCTTATTTTTATTATGCTATTTTCTTTTTTAAATTCCCTGGATACCAGCTTATAGGGGGCGAGCACCGGCATTACTTTTTCAACGCCCGGAAAAACTTCAAGCGGCTGCATTCTTATTGCATCTTCCGGGCCGATAATACCGATAATTGTCCTTTCTGTGCCGCGGGAAACAAGGGCTTTTAAGCCCAGTTTTTCGATACGCTCTATGACGTGGTCTACCTCTTTCTGCGTAGCTTCTTTTTTAAAGACAACAATCATTTCATTCCTCCGTATTCAGGTAATCTTTAAAACATTTTATAAATTTTGCGTTTTCTTTGTGCAGGCCTGCTGTCACGCGAAAATAATTTTTAAGGCCCCATCCTGAAAGCGGACGGACGATTATACCTTTTTTAAGAAGATAATCATTAAGCTTACATGTGTCTTTCCTAAAATCAATAAGTACAAAATTAGTTGCGCTCTCACGAAAAGATATATTTAGCCTGCGTAATTCTTTGTACAGGTATTCTTTTTCTTTAAGGATATATGCACGGGTCTTTTTAAGAAACTTGTCATTTTTAACTGCAGCGAGAGCTGCTACCTGTGCGAATCTGTTTATGTTAAACGGTTCTCTTATTTTATTAAGCATGTTTGCAATTGCCTCAGTCGTTACAGCATAGCCGATACGCAGCCCTGCCAGGCCATAAACCTTGGAAAATGTGCGTGAGATGATAATATTGCCTCTTTTTTTCAAGAAATCAAAAGTTTTTGGAAAGTCCGAAGGAGCAAAATCAAAATATGCTTCATCGAAGAAAACCAATATGTTTTTAGGTATACTTTTAAGAAATTTTTCAACTTCTTTTTGAGTAACATATGTTCCCGTAGGATTATCCGGATTGGCTATAAAAATAACCTTTGTTTTTTTAGTTATCTTTTTTGCAATCGAAACCAAATCGTAGCGTAAGCTGAAAAGCGGCACCCTGATTATTTTTGCCCCCGAAACGCCTGCCTGTATTCCATAGACAAGAAAAGTTGGATAACCTATAATTACTTCGTCTTTATCTTCGATAGTCGCACGCAAAGTAAGAGTGATAAGTTCATCCGAACCGTTTCCAAAGACAATCTGCGATTCCTTAATTTTTAACTTGGAAGCCAGGCTTTGTCTTAAATAAAAACAGCTGCCCTCCGGATAGCGGTTTATGTTGTTTATCTCTTTATAAACTGCTTTCTTGATATAGCTAGGGACAAAAGGAATCTCGTTAGAAGCAAGTTTGTAAACTTCTTTGAGCCCTAACGTCCTTTTAACCTCTTCGATAGGTTTTCCAGGCTCGTAAGGCGTGATTTTATTTAATCCTTTCTTAAATAACATTGAACTCCTCGTATACAATAATTTCCGTAATTAACTTTCTTTTGGATATGACCCAAGGATCTTAACGAAAATGCATTGCTGTTTAAGCTTAGAAAGCGCTTTTTGCACATGCGCAGAATTGCGGTGGCCTTCGAAATCTATGAAAAAGTAATATTCCCATGGTTTTTTCTTTGAGGGACGGGATTCTATTTTAGTAAGATTGATATTATATTTTTTGAAACTGTACAACACATCATGCAGCACTCCGACTCTGTCTTTTACGGAAAATAAAATAGAAGTTTTGTCTTTTCCGGAAGGAGCACTATCGGATTTTGCTATCACCAAAAACCGCGTAAGATTAGAAGAAGAATCTTCTATTGATTGAGCTATCGTCTTAAGGCAGTAAATTTCAGCGAGAATTTTATTGCCTATACAAGCTCCTGACTTATCTTTTTTTACCGCTATCGCCGCTTTTGCCGTTGAATTCGTAGGAATAAATTCAACACCCGGCAGGTGACGGCTAAGCCAAATACGGCATTGCGGAAACACCTGAGGATTTGAGTATATCCTTTTTATTTTACTTAAAGCAATATTGGACGCGGCCAAAAGATAGTGAGAAATGCTTAAGGTTGCCTCCGAACATATTTTTAAATTGGAATCGACAAACATATCAAGAGTATAATTTATAACTCCTTCTGTTGAATTTTCTATGGGTACGACTGCATAATCGGCCTCGAGTTTGCCTACTTTATCAAAACAATCGCTTATGCTCTCGGCAGAAATATATTCTGCTTTTTTCCCGAAGTTCCTTATGGCAGCAAGGTGGGTGAATGTGCCTTGTGGGCCAAGATAAGCCACTCTTAACGCTGATTTTAAAGACCTGCAGGAAGAAAGTACTTCTCGAAAAATGTTTTCAAGGTCAGCTAAGGCAAGGGGGCCTTTACTTATATTTTTAAGCCGTTTTAATATATTCATTTCTCTTTCGGCAGAATAATTGCTTAATTTATTTTTTGTCTTAATCCTATTGATTTCGATAACTTCCTGCACTCTTTCGTTAAGAAGTTTAACTATTTGAGCATCTATCCTATCTATTTTTTTTCTAACGTCACCTAATTGCATTTTCCCTCCTTCAATTGCCTGTATTCTTTTTCTGCTATCATTAAAGAATCTATGTGGCCTATGTCTGTCCAGCTGCCGTTAAGTAAGTAACCATAGACATCGGTCTTTGCTGCAAGCCATTTTATATATTTTCCTGCTGCGTCAGTATTTTTTTCAGTTTTTAAAAAAACATCCAAGAAGTTGAGAGTTTTCCTGGGGAAAAAATAAATACACGTCGCAGCAAGAGTTGAAAACGGATTTTTTGGCTTTTCCTCAAGCCTTATTATTTTCTTCTTTTTATCTATCTCAATAATCCCATAACGAGAAGCATTTTTTTTGTCCTTAACGTCATACATTCCTACGCACGGGCCATCTTTCTTATAGGCAAAATCAACAAAACCAGTTAAGTTGTCTTCAAATAAATTGTCTCCGCCAAGAATAAGCCAGTCATCATATTTTCCGGCTATGGCAAAATTAATATCTTTTATGGCCCCCAACCTGTCATCGGGGCTATTGGAACCATCATTTACGATATCGATATCTATTTTGTATTTTTTCTTCCAGCTAAGAAAATTTTTATAGAACTTATTATTGGATACAACTACTACGCTTTCAACCGGAAATTTTTCCTTTAAAACATTTATTTTTTCTATGAGAAAATTCATGAGCGGCTTGTTGCATACAGGCACCAGCGATTTTGGTAAATTTAGTGTTAAAGGGTACAATCTTGTACCATAACCGGCAGCTAAAACAAGTATACGCATAGTGTATTTTTAAACCAGAAGTATTCTGTCAAAATCATCCTGCAGTATTTTCTTAAGTTCATCCTGGATGTATTTTTCTACTTCTTTAGCAGTAGCAAGTTTTACTGCTTTTTCGGCAATTGCCTTGGCATCTTCAAATTTAACATTTTTTATCAACTCTTTTATTCTAGGCACGCGCGGCGGCGGCATGCTAAACTCATCGAGCTCAAACCCAAGAGTAAGAAATGCAAAAAGAGGTTCCCCTGACATCTCCCCGCACATTCCAACCCAGATATTATTCTGATGCGCTACATCAATTACGCTCTTTATAAGCCTAAGGACAGCCGGATGCCCGGGTTCATAGAGGTAAGCCACTTTTTCGTTTGCTCTGTCTACGGCTAAAGAATATTGTATTAAATCATTGGTACCGATTGAAAAAAAGTCGCTTTCCTTTGCCAAGATATCGGCAGTTAAGGCTGCCGAAGGCACTTCAATCATGCTTCCTATTGAGATTTTCTCATCGAAATAAACATTTTCGTGCTTTAATTCTTTTTTACATTCTTCTAATATTTTTTTTGCTTCCCTTAATTCCCCAACTCCGGAAATCATAGGAAACATCACCTTGACATTGCCTTCGACTGACGCGCGTAGTATTGCCCTGAGTTGTGTTTTAAAAACATCCGGCCGCGCCAAACAAAACCTTATGGCGCGCCAGCCCAAAAACGGGCTCATCTCTACGGGAACTTGCGGGTGCGAAAGAAATTTGTCTCCTCCTATATCAATCGTTCTTATGATTACCGAATATGGTTTCATCTTCCTTGCAACATTAAGATATGCCTTAAATTGTTCTTCTTCTGTCGGCAACTCGCGCCTGCCTAAAAATATATACTCTGTCCTGTAAAGGCCGACTCCTTCTGCGCCATACTCATGCGCCAGAGAAAGTTCCTCCGGCAGTTCTATGTTGGCGGAAACTATTACTTCTCTTTTATCCTGAGTTGTAGCTTTAAGCTTAGAAACGTGTATGGTTTTTATATCTTTCGTTATCTTAGTCAGCCTCTTCTGATATTCTTTTATAATTTTTTCCGCAGGATTTACAAAAACCATACCCTCCGAACCGTCAACTATAAGGCGCTCTCCGGATTTTATATTTATTGTAGCAACTTCCAGGCCTACAACAGCAGGTATTCCCAAGCTCCTTGCAATTATTGTAGTATGAGACGTCCTTCCGCCGACATCGGTAACAAATCCCAAAATATTTTCTTTCGGTAGGCTTGCCGTTTGAGATGGAGAAAGATCATGAGCAACAATAATTACCTTTTCGCTTATGCCGGAAAGATTAATAGTTTCTTTTTTAAGAAGTTTTCTTAAAACTCTTCTTGAAACATCTTCGATATCTATTACTCTTTCCCGTAAATATTCATCTTCAAGCTTAAGCAAAGTATCAATATACTTTTTTATGCTCTGCGAAAAGGCATACTCCACATTTACTTTTTTTGTTTTTATCTGCTGGATAATATCCTCTATGAGGACTCTGTCTTCTAAAACAAGCAAGTGGGCTTCAAATACCTTTGCGTGGTCGAAACCTAAATCATGAAGAATCTTTTTTTGTAAATTTGATATCTCTTTTCGGGTTTCGATAAGAGCTTCTTCAAGGCGGTAAATCTCCTTTGAGATATCTTCATGAGATATTTTTGTTTTAGGCGCGGTAAGCTCTTCCTTGCCCAGCACTAAAGCTTTGCCTATGCCTATTCCACCGGAGGCGGCTATTCCTTTTAATTTATTCACTTTGTTTCTCCAAAAATTCTTTTATTTCCGCAAATGCCTCTTTAGCATCTACTCCTTCAATAATAATCTTAAGCGGGGCTCCGCAATTAACCCCCAAGCTTAAAATTGCAATTATTGATTTACCGTCAACGATTTCGCCTTCTTTTTCCAGCAAAATTTTTGAATCAAACTTGTTAGCAATTTGCACAAGTAATGCCGCAGGGCGCGCATGTAAACCATGCTGGTTACTTACGATAATTTCCTCTTCAATCCTTTCCATTTTCTTTTATCATAATTGTATATATCCATGATTACTTTTGAGGTCTTTTCGTAATCATGATGAAGATAATCGCTTCTGCTTACGACATCCCCCTCAAATACTATAGCACCTAATTTACGTAAACGTTCCCTATCAAAAATCACAGGGAAAGACTTGTCCTGCGAATATCTTAAGAGCAAATTATACTCAAGACGGCCTGAATTTACCAAGCAATAGTTCATGATGTTTTTCTTGGAATGCGAAAGCAGCGCTTCCAGATGGTCGGCGGCGGTAAAACCGTCAGTTTCCCCGTGTTGCGTCATGACGTTGCATATAAAAAGCTTTGGAATGTTACGTTTAGCGATTTCTTCTGTTATCTGCTTTATAAGTAAATTTGGTATTATGCTCGTGAACAAACTCCCGGGACCAAGGATTATCATATCAGCTTCTCGTATAGCTGCTAAAGCTTCCGGGTTCGCCTGCGCATTTGGCGGCGTTAAATAAAGATTTTTTACCGGCTCTGTCCCGTCAGAGATTTTATCTTCCCCTTCTTTTATACTACCATCATTATACTCTGCCTTAATACGTATTTTGGCGAGACTTGAAGGAATAACCCTTCCTCTTATGGCTAGGACCCGGCTGGATGCTTTAATCGCATCCTCGAAGCTTCCAGTAACCTGAGTCATCGCTGCAATAAAAAGATTACCAAAACTATGCCCCTTGATGCCGTCTCCTTCAGTAAATCTGTACTGGAAAAGATCCCTCATAAGCTTGGACGCTTCAGCCAATGAAACCAGACAGTTACGTATGTCTCCGGGCGGCAGCATTCCTAATTCTTCGCGAAGCCTGCCGGAAGACCCTCCCTCATCAGCAACCGTAACGATTGCACTTATATTTGAAGTATAGTCCTTCAGCCCCTCCAGAATCGTTGATAAACCAGTGCCTCCGCCTATAGCAACTATCTTTGGGCCCTTCGATAGAAACCTTTTTTCATAGATTATATCCAGCAAATTCTTATCTTCATCAGGGTATATAACTTCGAAAAAGCTTTTTATAAGGTAGGCTGTGCCGAAAATGAATAAACCTATGCCTGCAGTAAAAAGCGCGCGGTATATAATCAGCGCCATCAAAGATCTTTCCCGCGACATAAGGTGCGATGAAACCAATATCAAAAATACGCCCAATAGAAGCAAAATAATCCATCTTTTTATTTTAAGTCCGGGATATAGCCACCTGATTATTTTTATAAATTTTTTCATGAAATAAGGCCTAACGGCAATTACTTGATTAATTGCTGCTGCTTATTTACGAGGGCGAGTACATCTTCGCTAGTTGTGGCATTCTTTAGTTGTTGTACAAAATATTTATCGCGCAACATTCTTGCTAAAAAGGCAAGCATTTTTAAATGCAAACCCGCTTCTTTCTGGTTGGAAAGAAGAAGTGCTATGATATTTACCGGTTCCTGGTCAAGAGAGTCGAATTCAATACCCTCACGCGAAACAACAAAACAAAGCACAATATCTTTTACGGAATTTATCCTTGCGTGGGGAAGAGCGATATATCCGCCTATTGCAGTTGAACCCATTTCTTCTCTCTGAAGCAGATTCTTCAGGATTTCTTTTTCACCATCTTTGCCGATTTTCTTTTTAGCAATAAGGTGCTCTAAGACAGCGGATAAAATTTTCTTTTTACTTTTTTGTTTTAATCCGACTATTATGCTATCTTTATCAAGGTAATCAAGAATATCTATATCCATAGTTTAAAATCCTTTGTTGTTAGTTCTTGTCATTATGCATTATGCGCAGTTATCAAACAACCACAAAAGTATGGAGCGGGCGATGGGTCAAAACGCTTCGTAAAAACACAACCCGCTCATTCTTCTCACTCAGGCTGCTTTGCTCAGAAACACTTTACCCCTTGTGCCTATTGTCGGTTAAATTTCCTGGCCGCATGCTCGGCTTCCAGCCAGTAAATTTAACCGAAGCACTTCGGGGTTATTTTATCCTGCCTTTGGCAGGATAAAATAAGCGGGCGATGGGAATTGAACCCACAACCTTCACGTTGGCAACGTGACGCTCTAGCCGGTTGAGCTACACCCGCTGGAAATTCTATAGGGCTCCGCCCCTTACATGACGCTCGCCTCGGAGTTGTTTCAGAGAAGTTTTTTCTCGGTTCGCTGTCACCCCGAAGCAAAACCAAAGAAGTAAATATCTAATAAATATTAAAGAACAGCTTTGCTAAATTTTATTTTTCAGCGGCACCGAGGCGAACTCGCCGAAGTGCCTATATAAATTTTTCAAACACGCGACAACACCGCAATGGAGAGCTACCTGCCACCTTAATTTTATTATCAAGACGGAAACTCCCGTCACGGAATAATTTTCACTTTTTATGCCGAGAGGGAGATTTGAACTCCCAAACCCTTTTACGGGTACTGGGTCCTAAGCCCAGCGCGTCTGCCAATTTCGCCATCTCGGCATTGCGTATGCCAATTCCGCCACCGCGGCGGCGGAAATTACTTACGAGGCTTCTTTTCGCCAAAATTTTCAAACAAGCTGAAATTTATGAGCCGCCCGAGCCTGCCAAGGCTAAGCTTCGGCCTTATTTGCAGATTAAACCCACAAGCAACCTAAAAACTATGAGCCGCCCGAGGGTCGAACTCGGCACACCCGCCTTAAAAGGGCGGTGCTCTACCAACTGAGCTAGCGGCCCGCTTGAGCATAAAACGATAATATCAATAAAAGAACAAAATTTTCGCTAATTCAGATACTTTATATTTAACAATCAGCAAGAATTGGCATTAAAAATTAGCAGAAATTAACGTTTTAGAATTCTTTAAGCTCTTTTTCTTTTTCCAAAAGAAGCTTGTCCGTATCCGCTATATATTTATCGGTAAGTTTCTGTAATTCTTCTTCAGCGTTGAAGCGGTCATCTTCGGAAATCTTTTTTTCTTTTTCGAGTGTTTTTATTTTGTCTTTTGTGTTTTGCCGTATAGTTCTTATAGAGACTTTTCCTTCTTCCGATACTTTTTTTACTATCTTGATAAGATCCTGCCTTCTCTCTTCCGATAGGGCCGGCACAATAAGCCTTATAATCTTTCCGTCATTAACCGGGGTTATGCCTAAATCGGACTGCAATATCGCCTTCTCCACTTCTTTAAGCGCAGACGGGTCCCACGGGCTTATTACAACAAGACGCGCTTCCGGAACGCCAATTGTCGCAATTTCCTTAAGAAGAGTGGGGGTGCCGTAATAGTTAACACGTATTCCTTCAACCATTTTGGGATTCGCGCGGCCGCTGCGCAGCTCCGCAAATTCCCTTTTTGTGGCTTCTATTGCCTTCTTCATTTCATCTTCTGTTTCTTTTAAAACCTGCTTTGCAATCATAAAGCCCCCTTATTTAATCAAGGTACCGATGTCCTTGCCTGCTACGATATCTCTTAGATTGCCTTCTTTGACAAAATTAAAAACTATTATCGGCAATTTATTTTCCATGCATAAACTTATTGCTGTAGAATCCATAATTCTAAGCTCTTTGTTTAAAACATCCATATAACTTAATTTTTTGAAAAATACCGCATTTTTATCTTTAAATGGGTCGGATGAATAAACACCATTGACTTTTGTGGCTTTAAGCAAAACATCAACATCAATCTCAACGCTTCTTAAAGCCGCAGCTGTATCTGTCGTAAAATAAGGATTTCCCGTGCCTGCGACAAATATAACTACCCGTTTTTTCTCTAAATGCCTCATCGCCCTTCTTCTTATGTACGGCTCTGCTATCCTTTGCATTTCTATAGCAGTCATTACGCGGGTTGGCACCCCCTGGTTTTCAAGGGCGTTTTGAAGGGCAAGACCGTTTAAAACTGTTGCAAGCATTCCCATATAATCGGCAACGGTACGTTCCATTTCAAATTCCTTGGAACGCATAGCGCCCCTAAAAATGTTGCCGCCGCCAAGCACGACTGCAATTTCTACACCAGAAGCTGCAACTTCTTTTATTTGCTTTGCAAGATGAGCGCAAACTGAAGTGTCTATGCCATGAGGCTGCTTCCCAAGAAAAGCTTCCCCGCTTAGCTTAAGAAGAATTCTCTTGTATTTTGACTTCATATTAACCTTCTAAGGTTAACCTTCCAAAGAAAATCTGGCAAACCTTTTAATAACTACATTTTCTCCAATTTGCGAAACTACCTGTTTTAAATATTGTTCTACGGTCAGGCTGTTATCTTTTATAAAAGGCTGCTCCAAAAGGCAATGCTCTCCTGCATATATTTTAACATCGCCTATCTTGGAAAGCTCTTCAGCGGGTATGCTTTCTTTATTCAGATACCTGGGATTAGTTGCTGCAACCTGCATAGCTATGTCTTTGGTAAATTTTTTAAAAACTTCCGTACGGGCGACGAAATCAGTCTCACAATTAATCTCAACCAAAGAGCCTAAATTTCCGCCGAAGTGGATGTAGGATTCAATCAGCCCCTGGGAAGTACGCCTGTCTTTTTTCTTTTCCATTATGCTGGCACCCTTTTCCTTTAAAATAGAGAGCGCCTTATCGAAATCTCCCTTTGAATCATGAAGGGCTTTCTTGCATTCACTTATACCAAGAGAAGTCATTTCTCTTAGCTTCTTAATTTCTGTCATGCTCATTTTTGGGCCTCCTTGGATGATGGGCGTTTTTTAGGCAATATCTTTTTTTCTTTATCCGTGGCTATAGTTTCGTCCAATGCTTCGTATTTTTCTACGTCCGGCTCAGCACTCTCTTCTTCGGCAGCCTTGGCTTCTGCGGCTTCTCTAATTAAATCTGCTGCCTTTTGGGCTTCCACCTTGATTGCCTCAACCAGTAAAGAAGTTATATACCTGACTGATTTTATTGCATCGTCATTGCCGGGAATCGGATAATCTATAACTTCCGGATTTGCATCAGTATCAATCAACGAAATAATGGGGATTGACAACCTGGTTGCCTCTTTTACGCAGGCAATTTCTCTCTTGGGATCAACCACATATATGCAGGCGGGAAGCTTATCGAACGTCTTTAAACCGCTGTAAATTTTTTCCATTCTTTCTATTTCTCTGTTTAGCCTGGTAACTTCCTTGCGGGACATCTTATCGAATTCACCATTATCCCTTTTTTCAAGAAGCGTTATGTATCTTTTAATTCTTGATCGTATTGTTGAATAATTTGTAAGGAGCCCACCCACCCATCTCTCAACTACATATGGCATATTGCAACTGCTTGCCTGTTCTCTTATAAGGTCGCGTAATTGCTTTTTCGTAGCTACGAAAAGGATTTTTTCTCCGCGCTGGATGATTTTTTTGGCAAATTCTTTAGCTTCCTCCAGCTTTTCGGCTGTTTTTTCAAGGTCTATTATATATATATTTTTTTTCTTGCCGAAAATAAATTTTTTCATTTTAGGGTTCCAATGCTTGCTTAAGTGCCCAAAATGAACCCCACTTTCTAATAATTCTTTTATAACCTCTGTTAAAGCCATAACCGAAAATCCTCCTTTTAATATGATATTAAGCTATTTCGCTTGTAAGCAAACCCTTGCTTGCAAAGAAGAAGTATACCATATTTCATTATATTTTCAACAATATTTATAGCGTTTGATGAGATCAAGTTTTTAAGCAGGGCGCGCTATCTTGAGCATGAAAAAGGTTAAATAGCGCAGATTAGAGTGCTTATTTTGTATTACTTTTATCATATTATACGTTAAATTGCAACTCGTATAGCTTTTTATATAAAGTATCACGGGAAAGCAGTTCGTTGTGAGTTCCTTTTTCAACAATGGCCCCTTTTTCCATAACTATTATAATGTCTGCTTTCTGAACAGTAGAAAGCCTATGGGCAATAACAAAGACGGTTTTGCCTTCCATAAGATTATAGAATGCATCTTTGACCAGGTTCTCGGATTGCGAATCCAGCTGGCTGGTTGCTTCATCAAGTATCAATATCGGCGCATTTTTTAATATTGCTCTTGCTATAGCTATTCTCTGCTTCTCTCCGCCTGAAAGCCTAAAACCTCTGTCACCTATAACAGTATCGAATTTTTTAGGAAAATTTAATATAAAATCATAAGCGTAAGCTTTTTTTGCTGCGCTGATAATTTCTTCTTCGGTTGCATCAAGCTTTCCATAAGCAATATTATCCCGCACTGTAGCGTTAAAAAGAACCATCTCCTGGGAAACTACGGATATAAGCGACCTTAAAGAACATATTTTCAATTCTTTTATATCTTTGCTATCAATATAAACTACCCCTTTTTGACAGTCATACAGCCGCGGCAGCAGACTTACTAAAGTAGATTTTCCTGCGCCGGAGTGTCCGACCAATGCAGTAATTGCTCCTTTTTTAGCTGTTAGATTTATTCCTTTCAAAACATAATCGTCTGCTTCGTTATATTTAAACCAGACATCTCTGTATTCTATAGAATCTTTAAATTCCGCCAACTCTTTGGCGTTGGCGTTATCTTTCACTCTGGGCTCTTCATCCAGAATATCATAAATACGTTCGGAAGCAGGAATTGCCTGCTGATTTATCGCATGAACATTCGCTAATTTTTTAAAGGGGCTGATCATAGACATAAGAGAAGCCATAAACAGGCCAAAAACGCCAAAAGAAACTTTGCCAAGAATGACCTCGCGGCCGGCTATGGAAAGTATTATCATTGCCGCTACGACGCATATCAATTCAGTTACGGGCGTTACCATAATAATTCTTTTTACGCTTTTCATCGTAAACCTGTAATACTGCTGGTTGATTTCTTTAAAACGCTTAATTTCATAATTTTCGCGGCAGAAAACTTTTACTATATAAGCGCCCTGTATGGTTTCTGTAAGCAGTGAGTTTAAATCGGCCATTTTATTTTGTACTTCGCGGGAAAATTTCTTTATGCGTTTCCCGATTTTACTTACAGGAATAAAAACCGCGGGAAATATTAAAAATACCGCATACAATTTCCAGGATATGGCAAATCCAAGCGGCAATGCAACCAATCCAAAAACTATTATTTGCATGCTTTCGAATATCAAATCGGTAAGCGCATAAGAAAGCGCATTTGATATGCAGCCGACATCGTTGGTTATGCGCGAAATCAATTCCCCAGTCCTCTTCTTTGCATAAAAATCAAGCGACAAGTCCTGAAACTTGGCATATAGTTTATCTTTTACATCTTTTACCACGCCCTGCGCAATCTTATTCATAAGATAACTTTGGAAAAAAGTAGATACGCCTTTTAGCGTAAAAAGGCAAACGGCAAATATGGGCAGTATCATAAGAAGCGTCATAGGTTCTATAGAATTAAGCCTATCCACCACTGCCGATAGAAAATGAGGCAACTTAATGGCCGGGGGTATGACTATTTGTTTATTATTCATTATCCTGTCTACGAGAGGAACAATCATTCCCAGGGTGACTCCATTAAATATGCTGGAAATCCCTATACAGACAAAGGCTGAAAAAAACAGCCCCTTGTAAGGCTTAGCCAGCTTTAATAACTTAAAATATTCTTTTAAATATTCAATCATAACTATTACAATTTAGCATTGGTAAGAATAATTTGCCTTCAGATTTGAGGTGCATTCTACCACATCAATTGACTTTCCTCAAGGTATTTGATATCATACAAAAAGCTATAATTATGAAAGTAGGCGTAATAGGTATCGGAAAATTAGGAAGCATACATCTACGTATCTACAAAGAGATAAGCGACGTAAAGAATATATATATTGTAGATACCGACCCGGCTAAGTTGGCGCAACAGCCGGACGCAGAGTCATTTACTGACTACCGGAATTTGCTTGGAAAAGTTGACCTGGTAAGCGTTGCCGTACCAACCATAAATCATTTTGAAATTGCCCAATTTTTCTTAAAAAATAAAATCCCCGTCCTTGTAGAAAAACCAATCACCCAGAAATTATCCGAAGCAGAAAAGCTGATAAAACTGGCCTCCAGCAATAAAACTATTCTTTCCGTAGGGCACGTTGAACGTTACAATAATGCCTACCTCGCCATAAAAGAAACAGTCAAAAAACCGCTCTTCATAGAATGCCATCGACTAAGTCCCTATCCCAACAGGAGCCTTGACGTAAGCGTAGTGTTGGATTTAATGATACATGATCTCGATATTATTCTTGATTTGGTAAGAGCTGAAGTAAGCAGAATCGAAGCAAAGGGTGTCAAAGTGCTTTCGAACAAGGAAGATATAGCAAATGCACGTATTACCTTTAAAAACGGCTGCGTTGCAAACATTACAGCTTCGCGTATATCAGCTAAAAAAGAAAGAAAAATAAGAATATTTCTTTCGCATTGTTATATTTCGCTTGATTTTGCCGAGCAGCACGCTGAAATATATAAAAAAATAAAGAACCAAATAACCAAACAATCTTTGACAATAGACAAAGAAGAGCCGTTAAAAAAAGAAATCCTTGACTTCGTCAGCCTAGTTAAGAATAATAAATTTGATACTGCCGACTGTATAAGGGCAAAAAATGCCCTGAAGCTTGCGTTAGACATCGAAAAGAGTATGTCGGTTAAATAAATTTTTAATTATGAAAAAAATAATAATCATTGCCGGGGACAAATCGGGCGATTTATACGGCGGAATGCTTTGCAAAAAGCTTAAAGAAAATTATTCCGGAGTTGAAATATTTTCCTTTGGCGGCGAGCACTTAGCGAGATATTCAACGCAGCGTATTGACCTTCTGGCGCATTCTGTTTCAGGAATTTTTGAAGTACTGCTTTGCATAAAAGACCTCTTAGAAATCTACTCGCAGGCTTTGCACGAAATAGAAAGCATAAACCCTGACCTTATTATATTGATAGATTTTCCTGATTTTAACCTGCAGCTTGCGAAAAACCTGAATAACAAGTATCACATCTTTTACTACGTAAGCCCTCAAGTTTGGGCGTGGCGCAAGAAGCGTATTGAGTCGATAAAAAAATACGTCAACAGAATGATTGTTATTTTCAGGTTCGAAGAAGACTTTTACCGGAAGGAAAAGATGGAAGTTTATTATTTCGGCCATCCTCTTCTTGAAATAATTGAGAAAAAAAACATCGAACCAAAAAAAATAATTTCGTTTATGCCTGGATCGCGTAAAAATGAAATTCGCAACCATCTTCCTGCGATGGTTAAATCAAAGGAATTTATCGAAAAACAGCTGTTAGAATATAAATTTAGAATTATAAGGCCGGAGAATATACCGGCACAGTTTTATGCAAAAATGGCGCCTAATATGGAAGTTGTGAATCACACCTATGAAGCAATAGAAGAATCTGCCTTTATAATTACTTCGTCAGGAACTGCAACTATTGAAATTTCTATCCTTGAGGTCCCTTTTGTAGTTATATACAAACTTAACCTTTTCAGTTGGCACTTATTAAGGAAGCTTGTAAAGCTGAGGTTTATAGCTATGACGAATATCCTGGCTTCGAAGAAGATTGTTGAAGAACTTCTTCAGGATAAGGCAAATCCGGAAAACATAGCGCAGGTTACCATGCGTTATCTTAAAGACGAAAATGAGTATAAAGGCCTTAAAAAAGAGCTAAGTAAAATAAAGGAGATTCTATCGCCGCAAGGCGCTACAGGTAAATTCGCAGATTCTATCGCAAAATATCTTAGCCTTACAAAAATTGAGTAGAATCAAGACATATCCAGCCCTTTCCATATTACAGTTTACCCATAAGTATAAGAAAACCTGCCACAAAAAATACAGAAGCGCTTATATAACGCATAACCCTTGGATCAATGAACTTTGAGAGCGCATCACCGAAAAGAACGGCTAAAAGGGTTGCGATAAAAAAAGCAGACATTGCACCTAAAAATACGGAAATTTTGCTGTGCCCTTTTGCCGAAAGCGAAAATACGGCTAATTCAGTTTTATCAAATAATTCAGCCAAAAATATTGTTGTAAATGCCGTAAAGAATATTTTGAAATTCATTTGCCGCCCCCTTTTTTTTGATTTTATTTTTCTGTTTGTTCTCGGCTCTTCTTAATAAAATTATAAACCGTAAGTATTGCCGCCGGAGTAATCCCGCTTATCCTAAGGGCTTCTCCTAAATTGGCGGGCTTAAGCTTGTTTAGTTTTTCAACAACCTCTTTTGACAAGGAAGGTATTTTTGAAAAATCAATTTTTGGCAATTTTATCTTATCGAGATTTTTAAGCTCTTTGAGCCAAATCTGCTCGCGCTTAAGAAAGCCTTCATATTTTATATTTATCTCGGTTTCCCATTTAACCTGAATTGCAACATCTTTTTCATCCATATATTTTTCTATTTGCTCATAAGCCGTATTCGGCCTTTTTAAAATATCAAAGATTGCCAGCTTCTGCTTTCCAAAGATAATTTTTACTGTTTTAGTTTTTCTTATTTGCTCTTCTATCTTATGTTTTGTTACCACAGTCTGTTCATGCCTTTTGCTATCAAGTAAACCCAGGTTGAAACCTAAATCGGCCAGCCTTAAACTTGCGTTACTTTCGCGTAAACTAAGCCTGAACTCTGAACGCGAAGTAAACATCCGGTATGGTTCATCTGTCCCCTTTGAAATTAAATCATCAATCAAAACTCCAAGGAACGCTTCTTCTCTTCTCAAAATAAAAGGCTTTTTCTTTTTTACCAAAAGTGCGGCATTAATTCCGGCAATTAACCCTTGCGCAGCCGCTTCTTCATAACCTGTTGTGCCGTTTACCTGGCCTGCAAAATAAAGGCCGGATATTTTCTTTGATTCGAGTGTCGCATAAAGCTCGCGCGCATCTATAAGACCGTGTTCAATGCCGTAGCCCGGACGAAGCACTAAAGCGCGCTCCAAACCTTCTATGCTATGGATAAATTTAAGCTGAGTATCGAAAGGCAAAGACGTAGAAATGCCGTTTGGATAAACTTCAACAGTATTTCTTCCTTCAGGTTCGATAAAAATCTGATGACGCGCGTGGTCCTTGAATTTGACTATTTTATCTTCAAGTGACGGGCAGTATCTTACCCCCTTTGCTTTGATTTTTCCTGTATAAAGCGGCGAACGGTTGAGATTTTTTAGAATAATGTCATGTGTTTTTTTATTGGTGTAGGTTATATAACAGCTTAATTGGTTTTGCGGCACCGTATTATTCGTAAAAGAAAAAGGCATGGCTTCCATATCCGGCAGCTGCTCAGTCATTTTTGAAAAATTAAGGCTCCTTGCGTCAAGCCTTGCGCAAGTGCCTGTTTTAAAATGCTTCGTGGCAATTCCAAGTTTTTTTATACTCTCGAACAATTCATCGCTGGACTCCTCCGACAGCCTTCCGCCAGGAAAACTATTTAAGCCTATATGAATTTTGCTTTTAAGAAATGTCCCTGCGCAAATGATTACGATCTTTGCCTGAAAAAATTCTGCGAAATTTACCTCTACGCCATAGATTTTTTTATTTTTTACAAGAATATTCTTTACTTTTGCCTGTAGAATAGTTAAATTAGAACAAGCTTCGAGAAACTTTCTTGCAACTGTGGGATATTCAATCATATCAACTTGCGCTCTTGTTGCCCAGACTGCCTTGCCTTTACTTTTATTTAATATCCGGTAATTCAAGGCACAATTATCGGCAATTTTTCCAATTAAACCGCCTAAAGCATCTACCTCTCTTACAAGGTTTCCTTTGGCAATACCTCCGATTGCAGGATTACAGGACAATTTTCCTATAGCCTCCAGCGAAAGAGTCAAAAGCAGGGTATTTAGCCCAAGCATCGAAGCAGAATAAGCTGCCTCAATGCCTGCATGGCCTGCTCCTATAACTATGCAATCGTATTTTTTCATAATATTTTTAAGCGTTATGTGCGGATTGTATGTGGAATTTTACCATATTTTTATATCATTAAAAAGAAAAGATTACAAACGGCAGGAGATGCCTGAATGCGCTGGTTAATTAAAAAATTTTCTTTAGATATAGCGGCTAAACCAACTAATTTATTTCTTGGTTTGTTTAACCACCGAATCTATCGCTTTGGCAAGGACATCCGGCGGAGCCAGATAATAGTGTTTAAGCGGTTTTAGATTCTTATCTAATTCATAAACCAGAGGAATCCCGGTAGGAATATTTAAACTTACAATTTCCTCTTCAGAAACATTATCCAGATATTTAACCAAAGCGCGCAGGCTGTTTCCGTGGGCTGCAATTATTACGCGTTTACCTTCTTTAATACTCGGGGCAATTGTATTGTGCCAATAAGGCAAGAATCTATCTACTGTATCTTTTAAGCATTCGGTAAGCGGCAATTCTTCTTTTTTAAGATTTTTATATCTTGGGTCATTACCGGGAAAACGCGCATCATCAGAAGTCAAGGCAGGCGGCTGAACGTCATAGCTTCTTCTCCATATAAGTACCTGTTTATCACCGAATTTTTCAACCATTTCCATTTTGTTTAGCCCCTGCAGGCTTCCGTAATGGCGCTCGTTTAACCGCCAGCTGTTATACACCGGAACCCACATTAAATCCATATCTTCCAAAACTATCCAAAGGGTTTTAATTGCTCTTTTTAAAACCGAAGTATATGCCAAATCAAAAACAAATCCTTCCTTTTTTAACCACTCGGAAGCCAGATGTGCTTCTTTCGTGCCTTTTTCCGATAGCCCCACATCAGTCCAGCCGGTAAATCTGTTTTCTAAATTCCAGGTGCTCTCTCCGTGCCGCAACAATACAACTTTAATCATTTTTTCCTTTCCTTTATTTAATCAAGTTAGCCTGCCAGACAGGCAGGGATAAAAAAATCACAGATAAACACAAGCAAATCCGTCTGTGCTCATCTGTGATATATAATCTATACTTACCCGCACCTTAACATTTAGAATATCCGCACGCATCGCAAACCAGGCATCCTTCCTGGTGTCTGAGAGCGAAACCACAGTCCGGACAAACGCCGACGATATTGTTAAAGCTATGCGTTTTCTTAACCGTGATTGAAGCCTCTTGTTTTTCTAACACAGGAAGCTCTACTTTGACAATCTCTTTTTGGTCCATTGCTCTTTTTTCCAAAACCCTGGCTACCGCGTCAGCGCAGGAAAAAATCTTCTTTCCGTTTACCCAGCTTGGAGACGGGCATCTTATTCCTTTGAGCTGTTCTGTAACGACCTTAATATCCACTCCTCCCCGAAGGGCCAAAGAAATCAGCCTGCCTACAGCTTCTAACTGGCTGCCGGCGCAGCCTCCGGCTTTACCCATCTGAGTAAAAACTTCAAAAAAATCTCCGCCTTCGCCCTGATTAATAGTTATGTATAAATTCCCGCAGCCGGTTGTAACTTTTGTGGTTGTGCCCATTATAACTTCAGGCCTAGGCTTGGGGTAAGAAATTACGGATTGTTTTTCCGGCTCAAGTTCATGTTTTTTCTCTTCTTTTTTCTTGTCAACGGTCAAAACCTGGACGCTCCTTGAGCCATCCCTGTAAACAGTAATGCCCTTGCAGCGTAATTTATAAGAAAGCAGATACGCCTCTTTCACGTCTTCGACTGTTGCATTATTTGGTAAATTTATAGTCTTTGATACAGCGTTGTCAGTAGACTCCTGAAAAGCCGCCTGCATTTTAATGTGCCAAAGCGAAGAAATTTCCATGGCAGTCTTAAATATTTTCTTAAATTTTTCCGGCACTTCCTTCATGCTTTGTATGCTTTCCCCTGCTGCAATTTTTTTCATTAACTCTTCGCTGTAAAAGCCTTCTTTTTTGGCTGTATATTCAAATGCCGGGTCAATTTCTAAAAGCTTTTCTCCTTCCAAAACATTTCTGGAATAGCATAAAGAAAAATTAGGCTCTATCCCGGAAGAAGTAGGTCCTGCTATTATGCTTATAGTCCCTGTAGGAGCAACCGTTGTAAGCGTTGCATTCCTTATCCTTGTAGTTTTTTTATCCCACGAGCTTCCTTTCCAAGCAGGGAAAACTCCCCGGGTAGATGCAAGTTTCATTGATTCTTCTTTGGCATTCTTATATATAAAACTCATTATTCTTTTCGCAAGGTCAATTGCTTCGTCACTGTCATAAGCTATGCCTAAGAATCCAAGCATAGTTGCAAAACCCATAATACCCAAACCAATTTTTCTGGTCTTTAAAGTATTTTCCTTGATTTGCGGCAAAGGAAATTTATTTGCCTCTATAACATTATCGAGAAACCTTACTGATAAAAACGTAACGTCCCTTAAACGTTCCCAATCGATTTCGAATTCGCCATTTACTTCCCGTAAAAATTTAGAAAGATTAATTGAGCCAAGGTTACACGATTCAAAGGGAAGTAACGGCTGTTCTCCGCAGGGATTGGTGCTTTCAATTGTGCCTAATTGCGGAGTGGGGTTGCCTTCATTCATCCTATCGATAAAAATAATACCGGGCTCTCCGTTTTTGTAAGCATAATCAGCAATTGTATTAAATGTATCATGCGCATTAATTCTATTTACTGTTTCTCCGGAATGCGGATCAATTAAATTATAATCTTCTTCCTTCAAAACCTTTTCCATAAAATCGTCCGTAAGGGCTACGGAAATATTGAAATTTGAGATATCGCCTTCTCTTTCCTTGCATCTTATGAATTCCAAAACATCCGGATGGTCTATCCGAAGCATTCCCATGTTTGCTCCGCGCCTGGTTCCGCCCTGTTTAACTGCCTGGGTTGCCGCATCAAAAACTTTCATAAAAGAAACCGGGCCAGACGCAACGCCTCCGGTAGACTTTACAACGCTATTTTTATGGCGCAGGCGCGAAAAACTAAAACCAGTGCCTCCGCCTGTTTTATGGATTAACGCTGTTGCCTTTATCGCATCAAAAATAGAATCCATTGAGTCTTCGACAGGAACAACAAAACAGGCAGAAAGCTGGCCTAAATCTTTTCCGGCATTCATTAAGGTCGGGGAGTTTGGAACGAATTCAAGGTTGGCTATTATTTCGAAAAATTTCTTCTTTATTTCTTCGGTTTTTTCTTTGGTCGCGCCGTATTTTTTTTCTACTGAAGCTATAGCGCTTGAAACCCGCTCGACAAGCTCAACTGGAGTTTCTATGGTCTGGCCTTTTTCATTTTTCTTAAGATAACGTTTTTTGAGAACAACTAAAGCGTTGGGAGAAAAATTCAATTTTTCTTCCATGATACTCCTTGATTTTTAAAGAAGAATTAGATTTTTTAAAAAAACTGACCCTCAAATCACAATGTTATTTTTATATCACGCTTTGCGGGGAATGTCAAGAAAAAATACTATATATAGTAGCTAAGAAATAATTGAGCACTATATATTGTTATATAAAATCAACCGTATCCCTCACAATTAGCTCACAATCCAGCACAACCTTCCTGGTTGTTGTCTTTTTCATTATTATTTCATTAAGTATTTCGACTCCAGTTACAGCCATTCTATCTATGGGCTGCCTGACGGTTGTAATACTTAAGTTTGCATGGAATTTACGCACGTTATCGTCAAAACCAATTACGCTGAGCGCTTTTGGCACTTTTATCTTTTTTTCTTCCGCAAAATTTAAAACCTCAATCGCAATATCATCGCTGCAACAGAATATGGCAGTAGGAGGCTCTTTCAGAGAGAATAACTCTTCCAATTTATCTCTTGCGTCTTTGGTAGAAAAATTGGTAATTTTTATAAAATCTTCTCGCGCTTTAATTTTATTCTTTTCCAAGGCGCTTTTATATCCATCCAAACGTTCCTGCGCGCACTGAACGCGCAGGTCTCCTGCAAGATGCGCTATAAAACGGTGCCCGTGATGAACCAAAAACTCTGTTGCGTTATATGCCCCCTTAAAGTTATCCATGGCAACATAGCTTACTGCGGGATCTTCTATTTTCTTATTTATAACGACAAGCGGAAATTTCTCTTTAACCAAACGTTTCAATTGGCTTTCATTGTCTATGACATCGGCAAAGATAACTCCGTCAACAAGAGAAGTCCTAAAATTATCTTTATTCCAAAAAATATGTAAATGTAAATCTATGCCTTTCTTGTCCAACGCTAAAGCAACACTACGTATGGTTTCAATTGCATAGAATGAATAAAAAATGCCTTCATAGCCTGGAATAATAAGACCAAAAGTATTAAGTTTTCCTCCGGCAAGTTTTCGCGCATAGATAAATGGCTGATAACCTAGTTCTTGAATAGCTTGTTGAACATTCTTGCGGTTTTCGCCTTTGATTGAGGTAGGATTAGTGAGATAACGGGAAACAGTTGCAATAGAAACGCCTGCTTTTTTTGCAACTTCTTTTATGGTGATAGAAGAAGACACGAGTGCCTCTACTCTCTAAACTCTATCAGGTAGTCAAAGATGAAACTTGTTCAATTTTAGCTACCTGTAAGAGTATCAAATTATCTAGATATTACTGTATCGCCCTCCTGGATGTCTATGCCAGGATTAATGTCTTTAATGTCTGCCGCTGAAATATCTTTTCTTGTTTCAATAATCTGTATGCGGCCTATCTCTTTATTTTTTCTTAAGACTTTCAATTCGTTTCCTGGGCCGATACCGGAATTTTCTCCAAGATTTACAACTACGAATTTTTCTTCCGGATTAACTGCCAAGACTTCTCCCCTTAAGCCTTTTGGTCCGCTGCCTGATTTAACTACAATCGGGGGAAGCTCTACTGATGCAGTTTCTCTCGAGATAACCTTGCCATCTCCCTTAATTGTAGTGTTAAGCTCTTTTTCCAATTCGTCTAGTTCAAGGGACTTTTCTCTCATTACATTTTCAACGCCGGAAATTTTATGCTCAAGTATGTCTTTCTTTTCGGCTACGTCCATAATACTACCCTGAAGCTGAACTTTTTCTTTATTAAGAATTACGAGCTCTCTTCTTAAGTCGTTATTCTCTGACCTTAGCTTGTTTAATTCTTCCATCGCTATTTTTCTTGCTTCTCTTTCGCTAACCAAGTCTCTGCTCACTATCCGCATGGTACGCTCTTTTATTTCCATCTCATTTTCGACTCTTTCTTTCTCTTTGGTAATCTCATCCAGCTTTGAGGTTAATTCTTTGTTATTTTTGTCTAACTCAGAGAGCTTAAGCTTCGCCTCGTTCAATTGCTTGCTTAAGTCTTCAACTTTCACCTCAAGGGCAGCCTTAACCTTAACAAAATCAGCCCAATATTCTTCTGAAGCGGGCGCCTGCGTACTACCGGAAGTTGCGCTAACCGCGGGTTGGGCTGCTTCGGTTTTGGCCTTTTCTTTAAGCTTTTCTACCAATGTATCTCTTTCGTTTGAGATATCTTCAAACTTCTTTTTTAAATCGTCGCGTTCTTTCTCAATGCCTGATAATTTTGAAGATATGCTTTGTATCCTTTCCTCGTAATCCTGTTTATCTCTCTCGAGTTTGTTGTTTGCATCACGCAGGCTATCTCTTTCTGCAGTTAAATCGCCTTTATCTTTGGCTAGTTTTTTATTATCTTCGGCAAGCTTGCCTTTTTCGGTATAAAGCATTATGGCAGCGCCACCTAAAAGTAAAACAAGAATAAGAAAAATTACAGGTATAAGTTTTGTCTTGTCCATTAATCACCTCCTATTCCACAAATATTATAACATACAAACTATCAGTGTAAAGAATCTTTTTTAAATAATCGAAAGAGCGGCACCCATGGAAGTTGCAGACTTGCCAAGCTGCGAAAAAACGATTCTGCAACCTTTTCTCATTTCGCTAAAAGAAAACTCCTTTGTCGCATCTATACATTCATCAAGAAAAAATTCGCCTGCCTCCTCAAGCCCGCCACCTATGATTACGGCTTCCGGATTAAGCAGGTTCATCAGAAAAGCTATCTTAACACCCAATGAGAAAGCTGCTTCTTTAAGAACTTCTCTGGCTACCTTATCTTTTCTTTTTGCTTCTTCGAATATGTCTTTAAGATGCAACTCCCCTGTAGGAGTTATCCGTTTTATTAAGGAAGTATCTTTGCCTAACGAAATAATTTCTTTTGCTTTTTTTACGATACCTAAATCTATGGGCCATTGCCTGAAGAAAGAAAAGTCTCCAAGCTCGGATTCCATACATTTGGTTGAATTTAAAAACAACTCACCGGCACCGCCGTCTTTACCTCTATATAACTTGCCATCGGCAATTATACCGCAGCCAACACCTGAAAACATATATATAACGTCTTTACATTCGGAAAAATTCAATATATGTTCGGCGAGTACACAGCTATTAGCATCATTTTCGATAGTCACCGGAAAATTAAATTTTTTTTCAAGATATTCTTTCAACGGAAGAGAAATATATGCGTAGGAAGTATATTGTTTCTGCGGCCAATATACCATTCCTTTTTTCGTATTTACAATGCCTCCCAAAGCAAGGCCAACGCCTTCTATGTCTTCTTTTTTATAGTTCTTGGCTTTTGAAATTATCTCTTCGAATAGTTCAAGCAAAACTTTGATAGTTTCGTTGGCTGTTACATTCTTTCTTGGTTTTTCTATCTCAAGAATGATTTTTTTATCTGGGCCGAGCAAAATTGCCCGCGCATCAAATAAATTTAATCCTATGCCTATGGAATATTTCTTTTTCATATATTTTTTGGATCCAACCAGACAGATTTATCTTTGTTATCGTTGCTGTATACTTAAGGAATTTGACGCACAGATTGCATCCCCCCTTCCAAAGGTTAAGATGTACTTATTAAAAATTTTATCAAATTATGGGACTTTTACAATCTTTTTTTAGAAATAAATCCCGTTAGAAAATTTATATTTATGCCAATTTTGCTCCGGCAAAATTAAAAATATTAGGCAATAGATGGCAAACATTTTCTAACGGGATAAACAGCTATTTACATTTCTACCTTAAACTGCGAAGTTGATAAGTTTTTCGGTGGCTGCGATTTCCAGCGGCGGTGAATCCAGCCCCATTGTTCGGGATATTCTTTTATCCAGCTTTCAATTATATGACTAAATATAATTGCATTTTTTAAGATTGTTTCATCTTTATTTTCTGTTTCAACAAGCTCCTCATGTGGCAGTATCTTGACGCAGTGTTTACCAAAACCTTCCCTATATATATATGCAGGCACAAGCTTGGCATGCGTTCTAAGGCCCAGGGTAATAGGCCCCACTGGTGTAGCGGCAAGTTTTCCAAAAAACTTCACCCATACGCCTCCGGAGCCGAAATTCTGGTCCATTTGCATTATCACTATTTCGTTGTTACGCAAAGCCTTTATTATGCCGGCTACACATTCTTTTCTGGGATACGAAAAAATACTTTTAACGCCGGCATTCTCTCTCAAATCAAAAAGGTAATCCCCGGCTTTTTCATCGCGCATAGGCCGGGTTACAAAATTTACCTTGTAGCCTTCGCTTGCCAATTTTACGCTCATAAGCGGAAAATTTCCCATATGTGCCGTAACCAGGATAATGCCAGTCCCTTCCTTAAGTGCGCTATCGAGGTTTTCTCTTCCGTCAATTTTTACGTTCTGTAGTTTTTCAGTGTGCCTTAAAATATAGAGCAGCTCAAACGCACTTTGAGCCATAAATATAAAAAAGTCGCGGGTGATTTTTTTTCTTTCTTTTGGCGTCATATCGGGGAAAGCAATCTCAAGGCTTTCTATCGCAACTTTTCTTTGCCGCGGTATAACTGCGCAGGCAAATGAGCCAAGCAAGCTTCCAAGCGTATAACTCCATTTAAGCGAGAAGGAACCGTTTATCACGGTAAATATCCGCAAGAAAAACCAAGCCAAGCGCCTTGCTAAATTTTTTCTTAATTCGTTATTCATTTCAAAATAAATTGTGTGCTGTTTATGTTATTTTCTACGGTTCAAGAAAAGCGAAAAATTTTTAACGTTTATATCCAATTTTTCTTAGAAATTCTTTCCTCCAGGTTACGCCTTCTGCTGTTTCAATTCCCTTGGGCGGAAAACCATCGATTACCCCCAAAATGCCTCTGCCCTGGGAAGTCTTTGCGACAATAACCTCAACTGAATTGGCAGTTGCACAGAATATACGGCAAACTTCAGGAATATTTTTTATCTGGTTTAAAATATTTATAGGGAAAACATCCTTTAGGATAATAAAAAAAGAGTGCCCGCAGCCTACTGAAAGAGCATTGTCGGCCGCAATCTTTTTAAGGGGCTCGTCGTTGCCCTCTATTCTTACCAGGCACTCGCCTGAAGACTCGCAAAAAGCAAGGCCAAATTTTGCATTAGGCACGCTTGAAACAATTGTTTCATATATATCTTCGACTGTTTTTATAAAATGCGATTGGCCGATAATGATGTTTAGGTCTTGGGGTTTATTAACTTTTACTAATTCTAACTCCATAGAATCACCTCCATAACTATAAAAATCAGAAAGGGATGGGCGAAATTTTATTTTTTTCCTTCCGCGTCTCTTTTTTCTTCTATATTTCTATAAGGCTCAGCATGAATATTGACTCTGGTAAAACCGAATTGTTTTTTGAGAAAATCTGATAATTTGTGCGATACAATATGGCTTTTGTCCAAAGATGTATTCTTTGAAAAACAAAGATGAAAATCAATAATACTTGTAGACTCGTTAGTTATTATCTCTATACCATGGAAATCCTTGATGTCCTTATTCCTTGATATAAACTTATCAATAGCCTTTTTAACCATTTCTTTTTCTGTTGCTTTTGCTTTACCTTTTAAATCAACATGCACTATACATCTGCCAAGGCCCTCATTATGAATCTTTTTTTCAACACTGTCGGCGATACTATGCGCTTCGAGCAAGCTGAGCTCCGGGCTTAGTTCTATGTGCAAAGATATGGCTTTATTTTTGCCGTAAGAATGAATCTCTATCTCATGCACTCCATCCACGGGTTTAAAGGATAAAGCAATATTTTTTATTTTTTCACAAAGCTCAACTGGCGGGCACCTGCCAATAAGGTTATCCACAAATTCACGAAGCATTTTAAATGACCACCATATGATAAGAAATGCTATTATAAAACCCAATACTGCATCGACAAAAGTAAGCCCGAATCTTACAAATATCAAACCAACCGCAACTATAACCGTGGTTATGCAGTCTGTGTAATGATGGAAAGCGTCTGCTTCAAGTATATTGGATTTAGCCTTTTTAGAAACAAATTGGGTCACGAATCCAAGCAAAAATTTTATTACGGAAGCAACAGCCATAATCGATATTATGTAGAAATTGATAGTTAAAGGCTGCGGCTTGATGAACCTCATGAAAGATTCTTTCAGAAAGGTTAAGCCCATCAAAAGCAAAAATAAAGCTACAATTACTCCGCCTACATCTTCTATTCTTCCGTGGCCAAAAGGATGTTCTTTGTCGGCAGGTTTGCTGGCAAGATTAAGGCTAAAAATAACCACGCCCGTTGCAACGATATCACGCAGGCTGTCTGCAGCATCTGTCATTATAGAAATACTTTTCGAATGTATTCCTATAATAAACTGAGCTATGGATATGATAAGATTTACCCCAATACTCAGCCAGCTTACCTTAATTGAAAGTGATTGATATTTATCCATTGTTTTTCCTGGGTATTAATGCGAGGCCCAATAACAGGGCGCAAAATAATACAAATACATCTTTCCATTTATTATACAAGCTTCTTTTTTCATTTAAAGGCAAATTAAAATTTAATGCGCCGTCGACAGAAACTTCCTCATTATCTGATTTTAAACTGTGCATCTCGCCTTTATAGGAGACCCAACCGCTTATGCCGGTATTGGCGCAACGCGCGATAGAAATTCTATTCTCAATGGCCCTAAAAACCATAATGCCAGCATGCTGGCTGACCTCAGGCTCACCGCCAAACCAGGCATCATTGGTTATGTTTACCAGAAATTGTGCGCGCTTGGCGTAATTTGTGACGAATAAAGGAAATATATCTTCGAAACATATAAGGACACAAAACTTTTTGTTTTGATAAGAAAAAACTTTAAGCTCGGCTCCCCTGCTGGTATCTCCTATGGAATTAATCACGCTGACGAATGTAAAAAATTTCCTAAGCGGCACGTATTCCCCAAAAGGAACGAGCCGCACCTTTCGATAAATACCCTGTAATTCTCCGGCTCTTTCAAACAATAAAGCTGCGTTATAGAAATTATCTTTTTCCGAAGTAATCGCCCCTATTAAAATATCGCGTTTTATGCTTCTTACGAAATCACTTAAAATCGAGGTATCCAAATCACAAAGCATAAGAGGCCAGGAAGCTTCCGGAAAAATAACCAGCGAGCCTTCCTCTGTTTTTGAGGCAAGATTTCCCAGTTTTTCTATTATATCCGGCTGAGACGACTCTTCCCATTTCAGTTCCTGGGGTATGTTGGGCTGGATAAGCGATAAATTTATCGAAGAGGTTTCTTTTAAATTGTTAAGCCTGAAGAAAGAATACGATATAGAAATCAATAAAATCAGGGCTACAAAAATAACTTTACGTAACAAAAATTTTCTTTTTGAAACAAGTTCCCATAATAAAACGTTTACCATTACAATGAAAAAAGATATTAACTTCACTCCAAATAAATCAGCCGGCTGAATAAGATATAGATTTTTATATTGGGAATAGCCTAAGTTGGCCCAACCAAAACCGCACCAGATATTTTCCTTGATGAACTCAAGTAAAACCCATAAAGCCGCAATTGTAATTATTGCAAAATTTTTTCTTAAAAAATAACGCGCAAATTGGGAAAATATAACAGCATACAGGCAAAGATAGCCTGCGAGCAGAACGAGTCCTAATTTCGTAACGTTACCTATCCAGAAAATTGCCGCTAAGTAATATGCCAGGCCAAAGATAATTGCACAAAACGTTGTTTGTCTTGAGGTAGTTTTATCTATGACATATATAAACGGCAGAAGAGAAAACCAAACCAAAAATGAAAAAAATGCAAAATTAAAACTTAAACCAGTAAGAATGCCGGCAAAGCCCGCAAGCAGCAGGTTAATCATTTTGGTGTCCAATTCGTTAGAATTATTTTCCGCAACATTTTTTATATTTCTTTCCGCTTCCGCAGGGGCAAGGGTCGTTTCTGCCTACTTTTGGCGTTGAAGCTTTTTGCGTTTGCGTTTGCGGCTGGATAGCAGGTTTTTCTTCTTCTTTTTGCAGGGATGAATATTCCGGGTGGACGTAATTTTTGGGAGATTCTTCAAAAACGCTTACAGCTTCTTCAGGTAAAGATATTTTTGTTTTAAAAATTAAATCTACAATATCTTCCTTAATTGAAGATATCGTTTCGTTAAAAGCGGCGTATGATTCTTTCTGATATTCAACAAGCGGGTCAGTCTGACCGTAGCCTCTTAAATGTATTCCTTCCTTAAGCGAATCCATAATAAGCAAGTGTTCTTTCCAGCGCGAATCCAAAACCCAAAGAGCCACCGCTCTTTCCATGGAAGATATTTTATCGAGCCCCACTGCCTGTTGTTTTTTATAATATGCTTCACGCACGGTTTTTTTAATAAATTCAATCATTTCTTCAGGGCTTAAGTCGCCTAAAGCTTTAGCTGTCAAATCGACATCAAATTTAAGCTTGGCCCAATGAGTTAAACCAAGCGTATTTTTTTCTTCGGAATAATAGACAGGTATATTTTTTTCTATAACTTCTTCAATCATCGTAAATATTTCATCGCCAATCGTCGGCCTTTCAAGAATTTGCCGGCGCTGTTCATAAATTACTTCCCGCTGCTTATTCATAACGTTATCGTATTCAAGCAGCTGCTTACGAATTTCGAAGTTATGAGTTTCAACTTTCCTTTGGGCTATTTCAAGAGAACTATTTACAAGAGGGTGTTCTATCGGTTCATTTTCCGGGAAACCCAGCTTGTCCATAAGAAAATATATTCTTTCTGAGCCGAAAAGCCTCATTAAATCATCTTCTAACGAAACATAAAAACGCGAAGAACCGGGGTCTCCCTGGCGGCCAGACCTTCCGCGTAACTGATTGTCGATACGCCTTGCTTCATGCCGCTGCGTTCCTATAACATGAAGGCCTCCAAGAGAAACAACTCTCTTGTGCTCCTCCTCAAATTTGTCTTTATTGCTTTGGAAGAGTTTTTCATATTCTTCTTTGTAGCGTTCGTCTTCCGCAGGGATTTCATTCTTTCTAAGAAGGTCTTTTATGAAAAAATCGATATTGCCGCCAAGTATTATATCGGTGCCGCGGCCGGCCATGTTAGTTGCAATGGTTACTTGGGCAAGGCGGCCTGCCTGAGCTACAATGTGCGCTTCCCTTTCATGGTATTTTGCGTTAAGTACGTTGTGGGTTATTCCTTTTTTGTTTAAAAGAAACGATAAAATTTCTGAATCTTCAATTGAAGTAGTTCCTACAAGCACCGGCTGTTTCAATAAATAAAACTCCTCTATTTCCCTTATCACTGCCTCAAATTTAGCTTTTTTATTTTTATATATTCTGTCAGGAAAATTTTTCCTTATAAGCGCCCTGTTCGTAGGAATTACTACGGTATCAAGCGCATAAATATGCTTAAACTCATTTGCTTCAGTGTAGGCTGTTCCGGTCATGCCTGCGAGCTTCTTATACATCCTGAAATAATTCTGCAAAGTTATAGTTGCAAGTGTCTGGCTTTCTTCCTGGATTTTTAAATTCTCTTTTGCCTCTATTGCCTGATGAAGGCCATCCGACCAGCGCCTGCCCGGCATAAGACGGCCGGTAAACTCATCGACAATAACAATCTTTCCGTCTTTTATGATATATTCCTGTTCGTTATCAAAAAGGTAATGGGCGCGAAGGCTTTGGGTCAGGTAATGCGTCCAGGGATTTGAAAATTTATCAGGAGTTTCCTCGAGGCTGCCGACGCTCAATGCTCTTTCGCATTTTTTTTCACCGTTAGAAAGTATGTAAGCATTGTTGCTTTTTTCTTCTACGACTGCGTCGAAATTTGCCTCAAGCTCTTCCGGCTGGATTCTTGTTTCTGTGCCGTCGGCATTTTTCATGACTATTGTTCCGTCTTTTGCATCAAAACTCTGTATTACGAATTTCACCTTAAGTGCACGCGCGGCCTTGTCTGCCTTGTAATATTTATCCGTAGAAAGTTCCGCGGGCCCGGAAATTATAAGAGGGGTCCGTGCTTCATCTACAAGGATAGAATCCACTTCATCTACTATCGCATAGAAATGCCCGCGCTGGACCATTTCGTTAATGCTTCCTACCATATTATCGCGAAGATAATCGAAACCAAATTCGTTGTTTGTGCCGTAAGTTATGTCACAGCCATATGCAATTCTACGCTCGGAGTTATCCATTTCCTGCTGGATAACTCCAATAGAAAACCCCAAAAATTCATATATGGGGCCCATCCATTCACGGTCGCGCCGGGCAAGATAATCATTAACAGTTACAACGTGCACGCCGCGGCCGGCAAGGGCGTTTAAAGAAACCGCAAGGGTTGCAACAAGCGTTTTACCTTCGCCTGTTGCCATTTCTGCGATTTTATTTTTGTGTAAGACAAGCCCTCCTAAAACCTGTGAATCAAAATGGCGCATTTTAACTGTTCTTAAGGCTGCCTCCCTGACACAAGCAAAATAAAACGGGAGTATCTCATCAAATATTTTCTCAGCCTCTACCTTAAATTCATCAGGAGCAAGATTTTTAATACTATTGAACCTGGCCCTCAACTCTTTTGTTTTTTCTTTAAAGAAACCGTCCGGCTTAGTTTTGATTTCTCCTTCGAAAGAATTAACCTGGCTTACGATAGAAGCGAAAGAGGCTATCTCTTTAAGGGAGGGTGTCGGAATTTCTTTATGCAGTAAAATATTTACTTTCGGATTTTGCGAATTTATTTTTCTTTGACAATCGTTTAATATAAAATTTTTTAACATCTTGGCCTCTTTAAATAAGCGTAAATAAAATCGTCTATCTTTCCGTCCAAAACGCCCCAAGCGTCATGGTTTTCCAAATCTGTCCTGTGGTCCTTTACCAATAAATACGGGTACAGCACATAAGAACGTATCTGAGAACCCCATTCTATTTTTTGCTTTGCACCGGAAATATTTTCCAGGTTTTTTTTCTTCGCCTCTTCTTTAAGCTCATAAAGCTTGGCCCTTAAAACATTAAGGGCGACCTGCTTATTCTGGTGCTGCGAACGCTCATTCTGGCAGGCTACAACTATTCCGGTAGGTAAATGCTTAATGCGCACAGCGGAATCTGTTTTGTTTACATGCTGGCCGCCGGCGCCTGATGCGCGGCAGGTTATGATTTCCAGCTCTTCAGGTTTTATTTCAATACCTACACCTTCCTTTATTTCCGGAAGGATATCAACTGAGGCAAAAGAAGTATGCCTTCTTTTATTTGCATCAAACGGAGAAATTCTAACTAACCTGTGCACCCCGCGTTCAGACTTAAGCATACCATAGGCACGCAGCCCCTCTATCAGAAATGTAATATTTTTTATTCCTGCTTCTTCTCCTTTTAGCTCATCTAAGACGCTGAATTTAAATTTTTTATCTTCAGCCCATCTAAAATACATCCGAAAAAGCATACTCGCCCAGTCACAGGCTTCAGTCCCGCCTGCACCGGAGTTAATTTCAACTATGGCATTTGAGTCATCGAACCTCTCGTTAAAAAGAACCTGAAGTTTTAACTTTTCGAGGTTTTCTTCGAATTTTTTTGTTTCCTTTTCCATTTCACTTTCATAAGAAGTATCCGCTACCTGAATAAACTCTTTAAGCTCACGAAGCTTATTGTTAAGCATGTCCCAGTCGTCTACGTCGCCTTTTATTTTTTTAAGCTCTTCTATTATCCCGGAAGCTTCTTTTTGGTTCTGCCAAAAATCGGGCGCAGACATTTTAGACTGCAAACCATCGATATCTTTTTTCTTTGCGTCTATTTTTAAAAGGCTTTTTAGCGTCAGCAGTTCTTCTTCTAAATTTTCTATTTTGTTTTTAATATCATGCATATTTTATGTATTTAAGTTTTTAATTATCTTTTGAAGTGCCGGTTGGGGCAGAATTACATTAACCCTTTATTACGTAGTTCCATTTCGAGTTCTTCTTTTTTGTCGGCATATTCAATAGCAGTTTCCGAAGTAATTTTTTTAGTCGCTACCAGTTCGAGCAAACACTGATGGAAGCTCTTCATGCCGTAGATATCGCCCGATGCAATATATTTCGGAAGTTCCCATACCTTGTTTTCAATGAGCAGGCGGCTCACTGAGGGGCTAAGCACCATAGATTCGTATGCCGGGATAAGCCCGGGTGTGTCGCTGCGCGGTAATAACCTTTGCGAAAATACTCCTTTTAAAAGATAAGATAGCTGTTCAAGCACAAGATGATGCTGATAAGGGGGAAAGAAATTTATCAACCTGTCGATTGTTGAAGACGCGTTGACAGTATGAAGAGTAGATAAAACAAGAACCCCTGTTTCTGCCGCGGTTAAGGCGGCGCGGCAGGTATCTTCGTCGCGGATATTTCCTATAAAAATAACGTCCGGCGAATGAAGTGTAAATTGTCTTAAAGCATCGGCATAGGTTCCAACGTCAGTACCTATTTCCCTTTGGTTTATAATTGACTTTTTGTCGACAAAAGTAAATTCTATGGGTTCTTCTACGGTTAGAATATGACGCTTGAAATTCTGGTTCATGCATTCCATAATACTTGCAATTGTGGTTGACTTGCCGGAACCCGTTATACCGGTGAGCAAAATCATGCCTCTACGTTGTGCGCAAAATTTATTTAATACCGCCGCAGGCAGATTAAGCTGTTCAAAGGTAGGTATACGCAGGTCTATTTTTCTCATTACCAGGGAAAGTGTGTTTCTCTGGTAAAATACGCCTACGCGGAAGCGCCAATTCTCTTTAAACCAATAAGTAAACTCACAGGCTTTATTCTGCTTTAACATCGCCTTGTCTCTATCACTGGTTATGCTTTTTACGATATTATCTACATCTTCAACGCTAAATATGTTTTCGTTTATAACTTCTACCAGCGAATAACGCCTGCCTCTTAGATTACTGTTTGCCCGGATGAATACGTCTGAAATTTCTTTTTCTATCATTACATCCAATATTTGCGTAAAATGCATTTAAACCTCCAATGGTAGATAACTTACGCGAGCTATTTGCTCGCGTAAGTCATAGTTTCATCATTTAAGTTGCCCATAAAGCGTCTGCGAATTGGGCCCAGCACTAATTTTTAGTTGTTCCAAAAATTAGTGCTGGGTAAATTCAGCCACAAACTTATGTTCGCCCTTGGGCTGCCATAAGTTTTGACTTTATTTATTTTATCACATCTTTTATTTTTTGCTCTAATTTTATTAAGTCTTTCTTCAGAGCCTTGCCCAAGGCGTAGCCGCCTGTATTTTTCGATGATTTTATGACCCGATGGCAGGGAATCAACAAGGGATATGGGTTTTTATGCAACGCATTAGCCACAGCGCGATAGGCCTTGGGTTTGCCTATTTTCATTGCAACCCATTTGTAGCTGCGAACCTGGCCTAAAGGTATTTTCGAAACTACCCGTAAAACTTTTTTTTCAAAATCGGTCATTTTATCTTTTTAATCTGGAAAGCCTCTAATTATTCTATGGTCTTTTTTTTCCTTAACAATAAATGGTATTTGCGCGCAAATCTGTGTGCCTCGTCACGCAGACGCTGAATCAAATGCAAAGCCGCACTGCTCTTTGATATAACCAATGGTTTATGCTTTTCAGGAAACCATATTTCTTCGTTTCTTTTCGCTATGCCGATGACAGGTATTTTAAGCCCTAATTTATCCAATTCTATTTTCGCTGCCTGGACATGCCCGAGCCCTCCGTCTATTACAATAAGCTCCGGCATATTTTTCTTTTCATCCAAAAGCCTTTGATATCTTCTTCGTACAACTTCCGCCATCATCGCATAATCATCGGTTGAAAATACTTCCTTTATTCTGTAATGACGGTATGAATTTTTATCCGCGATGGCATTTTTAAAAACTACCACCGAGCCTGTTGCATTTGTGCCGCTTAAAGACGAAATGTCTATCGCTTCTATGCATAGCGGCAGAGAAGGCAATTGCAATATCTCCTTAAGAGAAATTAACTCATGGGTTAAGCTTTTTCCTTTATATAGATTTTCCAGGGCAACTATTTTGTCGCGCACTGCAGTAGCTTCTTCAAATTTGCTTTCTTTAGATAATTCGCGCATTTTTGCGCGCAATAAACTTATAAGCTCTTCTCTTTCTCCCTTAAGCACCCTTATTATAGCTTCTATATTTTCTTTATAGAGCGCGTCTGATATTTTGCCTGCGCAGGGCGCCGGGCAAAGCTTGATATGAGAAAAAAGGCATTCTGTCTTCTTAAAGCATTTGCAGGAACAATAGGGAAAAATCCTTCTTATCATGGTAAGCACAGACCTTAATGTGCCCACTTCTGGATAAGGGCCGAAATAGAGGCTTTTTTTATTTATTCTTTTTCTTGTAATAAAAATACGGGGGAATTGTTCTCTGGTTATTTCAACATATGGATAGCTTTTGTCGTCGCGAAGCGCAATATTATACTTTGGTTTTTTTTCTTTTATTAAAGCTGCTTCTAAAACCAGGGCCTGCTCTTCGCTGTCACACTCTATATAATCTATGTCGCAAACTTTTTCCATAAGAAAGCCTGTTTTCAAAGAAACGTTTCTTAAAAAATAACTGGCAACGCGTTTCCTTAAAGAAGATGCTTTGCCCACATAAAGCACTTCTCCCTCTTTGGATTTCATTATGTAAACACCCGGGGTAAGAGGCAAATTTTTTATCTTTTCTTTAATATCCATTGTTTCAAATATATAATCTGTTTAAGCTTGAGGATAAAACCTAATCCTAAAAATATTATTAAAGACAGGCCTGAAACGATTAAGACTTTGAAATATTTATTGTAAGCAAGGTTACTCCAAAGGAAACTGCCTAGGAGCGCGACAAGAAGGCCAAGCAGAAACACTCTGCCTGCCTGCTCTTTTGTGTTGCCCCAGTTGATTTTTCCGATTCTTTCTATCAAAGACCGGTAAAGCATTAAGCAGCTTACCGCTGCCGAGACAGATGTCGCAAGCGCAACCCCGCCTATCTTTAAAGGAAACATCAAAGTAGCGCTTAAGACAACATTTAACAAAAGCGCAATCGTAGCTATTTTTGCAGGAGTGCGGGTATCTTTAAGGGCATAAAATGAAGTAACCAGCAGGCGGTTTAAACAAAAGAAAAAAACTCCGAAAGCATAGAAAAAAAGTACGGAAGATGTAATATTCAGGGAATAAACATCAAATTCTCCTCTTTTGAATAAAACGTCTATTATGGCTTTTGGCAGAAATATAAATATCAATGTAACCGGCACAACGAAAAATATTACATTTTGAAAAGAGAAAACCAAAAGTTTTTTGAAATCTTCCACGTTACCGTCCTTATGATGCTTCGAAAGGTCAACTACTACAACCGGAGCAATAGAAAGGACAATTAATGCAAACGGAAGCTGTATCAGCCTGTTTGCATAATTTATAGCAGCAAGTGCGCCCGCGCCTGTGATTTGAGTGAAAGAAGCAAAAATAGTATCTACAAAAACATTAAGCTGATAGACTAAACTTGACCAAATTCTCGGCAGAAACAGCCTGAACATTTTTCTAAGTATCGGGTCGGCCAATGAAGCTTTGATGTCAAATTTAAAAGTAAAACCGTTCTTTATAAGCGCGGCGAGCGGAAACAATAACTCTAAAATCCCCGCAACAACAACACAGACAACAAGTATATAATTCCTAAAATAACCGCTGAAAAATAATATGCCCGGGATAAAAGTCACATTTAAAAAAACCGGGTTAAATGCTGGAACGAAGAATTTCTTTAAAGAATATAGCATGGAAATCATAACCGAAGAAAGCCCTATCAGCAAAAGATAGAAAAATGTTATGCGCGTAAATGATACTGCAAGATTGAACTTATAAAGATTGGGGATATAGCCTGGAGCAGTAATCATAACCAGCTGTTTACTGAAGATAATACCCAGAAGGGTAAAAAGGCAAAGTACGATAGAAAATATGCAAAGAAGACGGCTACCGACTTCAAAAATCTTTTCTTTGTCGCCGTGGTATTCAGACATAACCGGAGTCGCTACGCTGTCGGTAAAGCCCTCGGCAAAAATACTGCGAAAAATATTAGGAAGCCTGAATGCTACCAAAAAGGCCTCAAAAATATCAGAGGTGCCGAAAAATTTTGCCATCAAAACATCGCGTATAAACCCTAAAATACGCGAAACAAGGGTGCCAACGGTCATTATTGAGGTATGTTCTATGACTTTTTTAAACATAGAAGCGGGCTTCAGGCTTAGTCAAGGGCTTGCAAAAAGCCCTTGACATATTTAGCTTATTCTTATAAAATTCTTAAACTATTATAATACAAACGAGACAATAAAAGGAGATATTTTATATGCCACAAAGAAGAGCCGCAAAAAAGGATTTGAGACAAAACGCGAAAAAACACGAGAAAAACTTACAGTTAACTAAGCAAATCAAAACAGCTTTAAAGAAATTTAAAAAAACTTTGGAAGGCAAAGACACCGCAAAGAACAAAGAAGCATTAAGCCTTGTTTATAAAATCCTCGATAAAGCCGCATCCCATAACCTAATTCATCCCAAAAAAGCATCCAGGAAGAAAAGCCAACTGGCAAAATTAATGAATACGCCGGATAAGGCTAAGGAAGCTTAAAGGATTGCGCTGCAAGCGCGGGAAAGAAAAAGTTCAATAGCAAACCTCGGATCAAATCCTCTTTCTTTTATTGCCCTGTCTGTTTCCCACAGATAATTGAGGTATTTTCTTCTTAAAATATCGTTTTTAAGATAGGACGCTTCATTGACCAAAACACCAAAAAGCTGAAGCCCCAGTGTTTTTTTCTCGTTATCGCTGGATTTCTCTTCAAACAATTTGTCCAAAACATAAATTGCCTGCGGCGCATTCGCCTGTCTTACGCTTTTTTTAAAGTCATCAAAGCTTGCTTTGTACGGGCTTGAACCTGCCTTAAAACAAGCTGCCTTTGCGAGGATAAAACTAAAAAATTTATCCGCCGATATTTTTTTGCTCCTTAAAGTATCCGTTTCCGCTTCAAAAATGAGATAATTGTTAGAAATTATTTTGTCGAAGTTATTACAAAGAAAGTCCTTTATCTCTTTTGGCAGGCCGTAAGTATCCTTAAAAATAAGTATCTTTTTTTTATCGAAAGAAGAAAGCAAAACTTTTTCCTGTAAATCTTTTATATTTATTTCTTTGGGGTAGAAATTGAGGATATTTAAGGCGCCGGAACTTCCCTGAAGTATTTTCTTCTTGATGTTATCTGCTATGAGCTGTCTGCCCGTAAAATCGTTACCGGAAATAAAAAAAACCCTATCCTTCGTAGTTACCATTCTTCAACAACGACCTCTAAAATCCTTCTTGAAGTATCGTCTAATAGAATTTCTTGCGCGGTAGTTTCGTTTACAGCGTTAGGACCCGTAAGGAAGAAACTGGTTTCTCCCACTACCACTCTTTCTTTTATCACATTGCCATCCGGGTTTAGAAGTTTAATTTTAACATAGAGGCGCAGCCTCTGCTCTTTTACGTCTTCGCTGCCGGTATAACGCATTACTTCTTTTGTGTATTGCGTAATTTCCGAGGATAACTTAAGCGCGTCTTCATCTTTGCTTGTAACCTTAAGATGGCCGTCTACATTAAACCTGTTTATTATTTTATTCGTAAGGCGCTGCTCAAGCAATATCGGATAAACTGTAAACGTTGAATAACGCCTGTCTTCGGTTGTTATGCTTATTTTATTAATTGCCGGCGTTATGAATATTTTGTTGCTGCTATAGACGAAACCTCTGGTCGTGTAGCCGCAACCGCAAAGTAAAATAAATACCAAAACAAATAGTTTTTTCATTTAAGTTTTCCCTTAAGTTTCTCGAGCGCTTCTTCTGTCTTTTTCACATAATCCGTATCCGAGTATCTATCAATAACTATATCATAATAAACTTTGGCTGCTTTGTATTGCCTTTGTATTTCGTAAAATTGGGCGATGTCAAAATTCTTCTTTGCTTCGCGATTGCGTAATTCCTTTAGCTGCGCTGTTGCCTGAGGAGATATGTCCGCTTCCGGATGAGTTTTTATAAACTCATCAAGCTTCTTTGTTGCCTCAACTATCGCGGTTGAATCGTAATCTGCTCCTCCGCTTGCCTTTGCAGTTGCAATGGCTAATTGATATTTTGCCGGAGAAGCCCATTCGCTGTCAGGATAATTGTCGCCGACTTTCTGAAATGCATCCATTGCTTCTTCGTAACGGCCAAGTTTTAGAAGCAACATTCCCATTTTATACTGCGCTTTTGCGGCATAAGGCGAATAAGGCACTTTGTCTATCAGCTTTTTGAAAATTTCAATCGCGGGATGATCAACAAAATCATAGACAGAAACACCAAGCCACTTTTTCGGTTCCCTGTTTAAAAAATACTCTCCGATATTATATTCACGCTCAACTATCTCATTTATACGCTGGCTGTTAGGATAACTTTCTATAACTTTTTGATATTCGAGGAATGCCTGATAGGGCTGGCTTAATTCCTCAAGGCACCTGCCTATATAATACTGCGCATCAGCAGCCTCTTTAGAATCAGGATAGTGGATGATAAGCTTTTTGAATTCCGCAAGCGCTTCTTTGTATTGCTTATCGTTAAAGAATTTTTCTGCTTCTTTATACTGTAAAAACGGGGTAGCTAAAGCGGAATATTTGGGGTTTTTCCATTTCTGAGTCTTGGGCGACCAAATCCAGAAAGAATAAGCCTCAAACGGCATTATTGCCACGATACAAAAGATGATAATTTTTTTAATCTGTGTGTTCATTTTTAATCCTTGCCTGCTCCGCTTTTAAGGATTTCAGGCAAAGGTAGGTGTGTCAATGTAAAACTATATCAAAAGCGCCTCACTTTGTCAAACTGTTTGCAACCTGCGCCTGTGGCGCAATATTTTCAATAAAAAGAGTAAACCTGCGATAAAAATGTAATAGATAAATATTGTCTTTAGGGAAAATTTACAGGCTATAAACGAAAATTTAATCGAACCCAAAAAATGAGAAAGTTTGTAAAACAAAGGGATAAGCGCAGATACAACCGCAGCTATGGATTGTGCCAAAAATCTGAAAGGAGAAAAAATAAGTAACGTAAAGTTAACAATAAGGATGAACGTAAAAAACGGGATAAGCAGCATATTATTAAAAATGCTTAGTATGTATATCCTTCCAAAATAGTAGGAGATTAGAGGCGTAATCAGTAATGTCACATATAGCGAAGAAAAGAAAAGGTATTGCAGCTGATTTAAAAATTCCGTATCGGATTGTTTTACGGGAAATATTTTAAAACCCAAGATAAGAGCAAATATGGAAAGGAAAGATAATTGGAAACCAACGTCAAAAATCCAGGAAGGATTGAAAATCAGGCAGGCAAGACCAGCCAAACCAAGCGAATTAAACGGGTTTAATTTTCTTTTTACAAAAAAGCTTAGAGAAAATGCAGTATACATAATTACCGCGCGAAGCGTCGGCGGATTTGCTCCGGTTATCAGCGTATAGATAAACAGAAAAAATACCGAAAGAAACAGGCACATCCTGAATCTAACATTAAACAACTTGAAGACAAAGAACAAAACCAGGGCAGTCAAACCTATATTTGACCCGCTTATGGCAAGTAAATGAGAGATCCCGGCATCGGTAAAAATATTCTTTTCTTCATTGGTTAGCAGCTCGCGCCTGCCCAAAAATACCGAAGCAATAAACCTATAGCTTTCATCGCTAAGGTTATTTTTTAAAATACCGATAAGCCGAAAAGTCATTTTGCGGTTAAATTTATCCAAGAACGCAGACGGCAATTTTTCCGGAGGCTGATTCGATTTTACCCAAAGCGTATAAAAATCCTTATTTTTGATTGTTGTTTTAGACAGCTTTGCACGAACCTTATAATCATTTAAATAATCCATCTTCTTTGAATAATCGATAACCCTTGCTCTTTGAGCTATATTGCTGCCATTAACCTTTTTTATGTCAGCAAGAAAAACGTTTCTGGAAACAGCTTCTTTGGGCATGGAAGATACCTGTATAACAAAATTATTTTCGTTTCCTAAAAAGCTATCTATATCCTGATAGCAAAAGGGCAAATACCACAATGCACCCAAAGATAAAAATAAAATAATTATAAAAATATCTGAAAACAAAAATTTCTGACGGTTAGAAAAGATAAAAATTAGGGCTACGGAAAACAAAAATAGCGGTATAAACACCCAAAAATAAGGACAATAAAATCCGATTATTATTCCAAGAGCAAAAGCAATAAACAACCAGAAGTTAAATATGGCGGGAGAAAAAATCTTTTTCAACATTGCGGTAGAAGCTACCATTTACCAATCGTAAACACATGCACAGTTAATTATCCTGTAAAGTTATACAATCTTTCATCGCCTCGAACTTCTTATCCCCTATCCCCTTAACCTCTTTTAGATTATCGAGGCGGATAAACTGTCCATGATTTGTGCGGTATTCAATTATACGATTCGCAATTTCAGGCCCGACGCCGGGAATTTTTTCCAAATCTAATAAATTTGCGTTATTAATGTTTATAGGAAATACTTCCTGGATTTGATTTTTGTTATCCGTAATTACGTTTACGTTATTTATTTTTACGCTTAAAAAGCGCAAAACCGCTCCGCAGAAAATAAGAATACCAAGAAAAACAAAAATTTTACGTTCGCGAGGAGTTAAGGAAAACATACTAAAAATAGGCTAAGGCTGTTTTTCCCATTTTTCTAAAATCTCACATTCGATTGTATGCCTTTTCGGCCGGCCGACTCCTGGAGGTGGACGATGTTCATTAGTTACATACAGAAAGGCTGTTTTGCCTTTTATGCTTCTCAATTTAATAAGCTCTCTTTCATGGTCTCCGATCAATTCAAGCGTTTCTCCGATGTTAAGAGAGGAAGGGTTTTCTTTATCTATTCCAACCACCCCGCCATCTTTTTGCCTGCAATACGCCATATGATAAGTCCTCTGAAATTCTACAATAATAGTGTTGTTATCTACAATTATTGATTTAATGCCCCAGATAGAATCGCAATTCTTATTGATTTTACTATCAACTAGTTCGGCACGGGCGCTTAAAAAACTCAAGTTGGTCGTTAAGAAAATAATAAATAAAAATAGTAATTTGCGCATAGAAAGATTTATTTTATATTTATGCTATCTGCGTTGCATAGCTATACTTTCTCTAATAGGCTACACAACTATGTTTATCATTCTTTTCTCAACGTAGATGATTTTTTTGGGAGGTTTGCCGGCAAGGATGTTTACAACTTTTTCTAAAGAAAGAGCTTTCTTTTCTATATCTTCTTTACTCCAGTTAACATTGATAATCAGCTTATCGCGCAATTTTCCGTTTACGGAAACTGCAATTTCTATTTCTTTTGTCTTTATGTATTCTTCGTTAAACTGCGGCCAGTTTCTTGTAAGAATTGAATCTTCAAATCCAAGCGCACTATTTACTTCCTCGCTCACATGAGGGGTAAATGGCGAAAGCAAAATGAAAATAGTATCTACTGCCTGTTTAAATATTTCTTTTCGTAACGAGCCTTCGTTTATACTTTTATAAGTCTGATTAACCAGTTCCATAACCCGCGAGATGGCGGTATTAAACTGAAAATCTCCTTCCAGATCTTCGGTTACTTCTTTGATACTGGAATGAATTTTGCGTAACAGTTCTTTTTCGTAGTTATTTAATTCGCCCTCTTCCTTATCCTGCCTGTATTCCTTAAGCATATCAACCAAACGCAGCGCCCTTTGAATAAAACGCCAGGCGCCCTGAAGGCCTTCGTCCTGCCACTCCGCATCTTTTTCCGGCGGGCCCATGAAAAGGATATAAAGCCGCATAACATCCGCACCGTATTTTTCAATTATGTAATCAGGCGCAACAGTGTTACCTTTTGACTTTGACATTTTTGCGCCGTTTTTAACGATCATACCCTGGGTAAAAAGCGATTTAAACGGCTCTTTAAAATCAATACATTTTAAATCGTACAAAACTTTAACAATAAACCTTGAATACAGAAGATGAAGTATAGCGTGCTCTACTCCGCCAATATATTGGTCAACCGGAAGCCATTTATTTACCAAATTAGCATCGAATGCTTTGTTTTTTTCTTTAGGTGAAATGTAACGTAAAAAGTACCAGCTCGAATCAACAAAAGTATCCATGGTATCGGTTTCACGTTTTGCGGGCCCACTGCATTTCGGGCATTTTGTATTTAAAAATTCTGCACAATCAACCAATGGGGACCGGCCGGTTGGTTTAAAGGCAACATTATCCGGCAAGTAAACCGGCAAATCTTTCTCCGGCACAACTACCTCGCCGCATTTTTCGCAATAAACAATCGGAATGGGTGCGCCCCAATAGCGCTGGCGCGAAATAAGCCAGTCACGCAGCCTAAAGTGAGTTGAGCGTTTGCCTATTTTTTTAGATTCCATCCAGTCAGCAATTTTTTCCATTGCCTCGCGGTTGGAAAGGCCGTTGAACTCTGCAGAATTAATCATTATTCCGTCTTCAATATAAGCAGCACGCATCTTTGATGCGTCTAAGTGCTCTTTAGGGTTATCAATAACTACCTCTAAACCAAGGCTATATTTTTTTGCAAATTCAAAATCGCGGCTATCGTGTGTGGGTACTGCCATTACCGCGCCGGTTCCGTATTCCATTAAAACATAATTAGCTATCCAGAGAGGTATGCGTTTGCCATTTACAGGGTTTATCACAAATTTTCCCGTAGCTATTCCCTCTTTTTCAATTGAAGCTGAAGCGCGGTCAGCTTTATCCTGCGTGCGTGCTTTCTCGACAAAATCATAAATTTTCTGTTTATCAGGATTATTTTTAATCAAATCGGAAATTAAAGGATGCTCCGGCGCAAGCACCATATAGGTTACGCCGAAAACTGTATCAACGCGCGTTGTGTAGCAGGTAACAATTTTGTCTTCGCCATCCAGCTTAAAATCAATATTTACTCCTGTGCTTTTACCTATCCAGTTAGTTTGCATTGTTTTTACGCGTTCCGGCCAATGGGTAAGCAAAGAAATATCCTCAAGAAGCCTTGGAGCGTATTCTGTTATTTTAAAGAACCATTGTGACAAATCGCGTTCAACTACTTTTGTATCGCAGCGTTCGCAGCTGCCATTTACAACCTGTTCATTAGCAAGAACAGTCATGCACGACGGGCACCAGTTAACCGCTGCTTTTTTCTTGTAGGCGAGACCTTTCTCGTAAAGCTTTGTAAAAATCCACTGCGTCCATTTATAGTATTCGGATAAACAGGAAATTACTTCCCTATCCCAGTCATAGCCTATACCCCAGCTGTTTAACTGCTTTTTCATTGTTGCTATGTTATTAAGCGTTGAGGTTTTTGGATGAATTCCGCCTTTTATCGCAGCATTTTCTGCAGGCAGGCCAAAAGCATCAAAGCCCATTGGCGAAAGCACATTCAACCCCTTCATACGCTTATAGCGGCTTACAGCATCTCCTATAATGTAATTACGGGCGTGGCCCACATGTAAAGCAGCTGATGGATAAGGAAACATCACAAGGCAGTAGTATTTATTTTTGGTATCGTTTGTATCTGTTTTAAATATACCTTGGCTGTCCCAAAACTGTTGCCACTTTTTATCTATTTCTTTAGTGTATTCCATCGTAGAGCTCCTTAACTGCTGCAATATTTCTTAAATCATCTTCTTCGCTTTCTTTTGGTGTTTCCAGTATAAAAGGCAAATTACGAAGCGCCGGATGATTGACAATTAAACGAAAACCGCGCTTGCCGATATTCCCACGGCCTATATCGCAATGCCTGTCTTTCAACGACTTCAATTTTTCCTGGGTATCGTTTAAGTGTATCACTTTAAGGCGCTCAATACCAACCTGCTCATCTATTTCTGCTATCAATGAGTTGAGCCCCGCTGCGTTGTCTATAGAATAGCCTGCAGCAAAACAGTGCGCTGTATCCAGACAAAGCCCTAAGTTTTGCGGCCAGCTAAGCCTCTCAAGAATAAATCTATGATGTGAAAATTTATACCCAAGCCAATTGCCGCTTCCTGAAGTGTTTTCTAAAAGAAGCGTTGTCTTTACGTCTTTTCCTGCGGCCAAAACTTTCTTAAGGGCTTTTACTATTTTTAAAAGCCCTTTTTCTTCAGTCGAGCCTTTAAAAGAGCCCATGTGAGTAACAAGATAATCAGCCCCTAGTTTATCTGCCTCAAGAAAATCCTGCGTAAATTCTCTTATGGTTATTTTATGAAAACTTTCTTTTGCCGCGGCCAGGTTAAGAGTATAAGGAATATGGATAACTACAGGCTTGATATTTGCAAGCTTTACTTTTTCCTTAAATATTTTTATGTCTTCCTCAACGAGAGAAGATTTACGCCATTGGCGCGGATTACGGGCAAAAATCTGCATAGTGTTACAGCCTAAGCGTGTAGCCCGTTCAACTGCTTCGTAAATTTTCCCGGCGATAGATACCTGACAACCCAATTTAAGCATTAAAAAGATTACCTAAGATTGAATAATGATTATGCTGATACAGGCCAGTGCAATCATTGATATTATTTTATTTTACGCGCACCAGGCAAGACAGCTTGCGTTATTTTGGGCAAATGCCCGAATATACTTTGATAAGTTTCGTTATATTTATCTTTTCCGCAGAGAAGTTCAGTCGTAAGCGGCATTACTTTTTTTGCTTCCTTACTCATTAAACGCGAAATGTTCTGGATATCCCATTGCGCGTGCGTATCTTCACGAAGCCTTGATATATGATAAAGTTCGCGAAGGCTTAAACGCACCAAAACTCTCTTTCTATGGGCATTTGTCAAAATATACGGAGCAGCCAAGGGAATTTCTTTATTGATGGCTGCGTAAACTTCATTGGTTTTATCTACTATTTCTTTGAAATATTTTTCCATTCCTGTTTCTTTTATAGACTCCGGGATAATAACGCCCAGATTCGGGTCGTAACCTTGCGCGGTAATTGTAGACATACGATGGCGTTTAAGCTGGCCAAAACAGGCTGCAGATAAAATAATATTAAAAGTTAAATTTACATATTCGAACTCACGCAGCATCGAATCATAAAACTGCATATTCTGCCAGGAAGCTTTAAATAGCTTTCTGCTTTGTTCTTTATTTAATTTGGCAGCTATCTTTTTGCATTGTTCGTAAGCCAGATTATCCGAGGTATGCAAAAGTGCCGCCAGGATAAGCTTGTCACCGTTTTTGGGAAATTCAGCCAGTTTTACTTCTTTTATACTTTTTTTGGAAGCGGCTTTGCCGGATTTTTTAATAAATTCTTTTACGGCTTCTTTTAATTCCGGGTAAGTTTTAAGGTCGCGGGCATTTGCATCGTGAAAAATTACAATTGAAGGAGCAATCGGGCTAACCTGTTCGTAAATCAGCTGGCCTAAGTTTTTTACTTCGGCTAATGGGCACGAAGCGAACCTGCGCAGCATAAGTTCTAAAATACGCGCATTAACAGTTATGCCTACTTGCGACTCTGTAGCGAGCGAGGTAATATAACGCGCATCTTCCTTTGCCCAGCCTTCGAGCAAATTGTGCTTCTTTGGATCTGCCGCTAATTTATCGTGTTTCTTAAATACATAATCTTTTAATTTTTCAAAAAGCTTAAAATAGGCTTCGTTCTGAAGCTGCACCATTTTTAGAAATGGTTTTTCAAAATGTGTTTTTTTTATTTCTTCGGGTACGACAAAATCTTTATCAAGAGTAATATAACGCTGCGATTTTTCCGTATACGAGCAAAGCCTGAATTTTTCCGCTTCCTCCATTGCAAAACGCGACAGCCCTAAAATATCGAAATTAAATACAGCGTGCTCCGCAACGGAGTGATGGCCCATTTTGAAAATGATAGTTTGGTTGGATTTGCGGCTGCGTTCGACTTCCTTTCTGGATTCAACTCTGATTTCGTTTATGGGGCGGGGATCTCTGCTTATACGCGCGTAAGCGGCAGAAATTACTTCCGGGGTTAAATCTGCTCTTTTTCCCGCAGCTAGCTCTAATTCTTTCAAAACCGTTGTATCTACGTTAAATCCCGCTAAATAAACTTTCATAATATAAAATTGTTAATGTTGCGAAGGTTACCATTAAGACGCTTATTTTATTGTAACATTCGTAACCTACTTAACCTTCGTAACATTCGTAACCTACTTAACCTTCGTAACATTCGTAACCTAAATAAATGGAGCCGGAGGGATTTGAACCCTCGACCTCAACACTGCCAGTGTTGCGTGCTCCCGCTGCACTACGGCCCCAAAAAACCAAGTCACAACAACGTGAAAAATCATATCATTATGCAAAGAAGTTGTCAATTGACGTATTGGGCTTAGTTTAATGCCAGCCTTTGGGTATTAATCCAAAGATTGACAAGGTAAATCGCTAATGTTATCATTCTTCTACTTCGCCGGAGTGGTGTAAACAACCTTGCGAAGCAAGATTTCTCAAAAGTTGTTTCCACCATTTTTTGCTGGTTATAACTCAAACATGGATTATCTCTCAAATAATGTTCTTGCTAAAAAGCCGACAACGCCGGAGTGGTGAAACTGGCAGACGCGCGGGACTCAAAATCCCGTCTCCGCAAGGGGGTGTGGGTTCAACTCCCTCCTCCGGCAGTTTTCATATTATTCGCATGGTTTTAAAAGCCAACGAACATTTTAAGGTTGTTTGTTTGTGGTGTTGGATGCGGCAAGGAG
>Ga0265297_10000461_pt1 | contig 120552 bp, 105 predicted proteins | sample Munlanlwell13791_FD_192502 | JGI IMG/M metagenome (GOLD analysis project Ga0265297, IMG submission 192502) | Leachate microbial communities from a municipal landfill in Southern Ontario, Canada - Leachate well 137-91 | ecosystem: Engineered > Solid waste > Landfill > Unclassified | place...
TTATGCACGATCCTTAGTTAGAAAGGCTGGGACTGCACGGTGCAGGAGGTAGAGCACCAACAGTAGGCGCTTTAGGCGACGCAGGAGCAGTTGCCGAGAGGGGCGGGGTGAGAAGAATAAAAATAAGGAAAAAAGCCTTATTTGATCCCCTCATCCTAACCTGATCATGCCGGACTATCCTGTCCGGCACCCTGCGGGCGAGTGCAAATCCGCTCCCGGCGAATTTGTCCCTGAGGGAGAAGGATCTGTCCATCCTTAACTTAATGGCGGTGACGTAGCGCGTGGGAACGAGAAAAAATGAAGAAAACCGGCCGCTGGCAGGCGGCCCAATCCCGTAGGCAGTTACATTAAAACGTTTCCCACTCGTCACTATCGGCAAGTTGTAACTGTAATTTTTGAAGGACAGGCGGATTCTTAACGATACTTGTTCTGGCCGGTGCCGTTTTCTTTGGCGCAGGCGCGGCATGGAAAGAACTGCTGGCATTACGGGAACTGTCGGCGATTTTAAAACCGCTCACTATGAGCGCCAGGTTTTGCGCCTGTTCTTCCAGCGACTCCGCTGAAGCGGCGGCTTGTTCCACCAGGGCGGCGTTCTGTTGGGTGACGTCGTCCATTTGAGTAATGGCCTGGTTGACCTGCTTAATGCCGGAACTTTGCTCGGCTGAAGCTGCGGTGATTTCGGCCATCATGACGGTCACTTCGCGGATGGAATCGACGATTTCTTCCATGGTGCGGCCGGCTTGAGTGACCAGTTTACTGCCGTCGGCGACTTTATCCACTGAATCGCCAATCAAACGTTTTATTTCTCCGGCAGCCGTCGCGGCGCGTTGCGCCAGATTGCGCACCTCCACCGCCACCACTGCAAACCCCCGGCCTTGTTCGCCGGCGCGGGCGGCTTCTACCGCGGCGTTGAGGGCAAGTATGTTGGTCTGGAAAGCGATGTCGTCGATCACCGAAATAATATCCCCAATTTTACGTGACGATTGGTCGATGCCGTTCATTGTGGCGACGACTTGCCCGACTACTTCGACGCCTTTGCCCGCAATGCCGGATGCGTCAACGGCAAGCTGGTTGGCATGTTCGGCGTTTGCAGCATTATGCTGTACCGCGGAGGTTAGCTGTTCCATACTGGCGGCGGTTTGCTCCAGACTGGCGGCTTGCTCCTCGGTGCGATGGGACAAATCATTGTTACCGGAGGCTATTTCTTTAGCTGCGGTGTTAATGCTGTCGGTGGAGTCCTGGATATCTCTGACCATGTTTGTGAGGCTTTCTACAAGCGTATTCATACCCGTGATCGCTTCGCCAAAAGTGCCCGGGTAGTTTTTGTCTATAGTTCGGGTCAAATCGCCTTGAGCCAGTGCGCCGGCGATACGCAATATATCGTTGAAGCCGACATCGCAAGTTTCCATCAGGTTATTGAGATTGGTCAAAATCCCTTTGAACATGAACTCAAATTTATCCGCATCGCTACGCTTTGAGAAATCGCCCTTAGCGCCGGTTTCTGCGAGCATTTTGATTTCGTTGTTAACACCGAGGAAGGTTTTTTTGGCATTGTCCATAATTTCGGTAATGACAATTGTCTCGCCCGGCAAGACATCCATATCCATAGAAAAGTCGCCTTTGGCATACTGATTGACAATATTGATCAGTCGTCTGTTTATAGCGATGCGCGATTGAATCAGTTCATTAACTTCATGCGCCATCTTGCTATAGGTGCCGGAGAACTTTGAAGCGTCGAGCTGTTCTTTGACCCAGCCTTCCGCATGTTTTTTAGCCATGTTGTCCAGATCGGCAACGAAGACGTTAATGGAATCCTGCATGGTTTTCATAGAACGTAACAGCTCCCCGATCTCATCTTTTTGATGAATGTCGATACTGGAGTTCAAGTCACCCTTTGCGATGGCTCCCGCTACCTGTTGGATCGTTTTGAGCGAGCGTAAAATGCCGCGGCTGGTCAGTACGGTTAATACGACACCCAGCGCGACGCTGATCACGAAAATGCCGATCAAGACGATCCTGTACCCGGATGTGGTATTCCGGGCCTGCGCCTCGTCTTCTGTGTTGCGCGTTGCTGCAAGTCTTGCCACCTGATCGATGACAGTACGGTGTTGTTCATAAGCGCGGCGCATTTTTAGGAGACTGGCCCGGGCGCTGTCGCGGTCGCCCGTCTGGATGCTTGGCAGAAACTGTTGGTCGGCTTCATTGTAAAAGGCTTGTGCCGGCAGGTAAGCGCGTTCAAGGAAAGGAACCTGTAGTTCCTGTTCCAAAGGCTGGCTTAACCAATAATTGCGGCGGGATTCGTATTCCGCTTTTAGCGTTTGAAAACGGGTGACTAAAGCGCCGATTTCATCGGGGGTGGAGGCTTGGGTCAGTTGCAGCGCGACCAGATAGGATTCGATGATGTATTCAGGGGGCGGTGCAATATCGGCAATAATATCTTTACCCTGAACGAGATGTTGATAACTTGGGCTGTCGATATTAACGGTATTCATGGCCTTGAATGTCGCTAAACCAAACAACGAAAAACCGATGACCAAGGTGCTCAAGATTATCGTAAAACGCATCTTAATAGTTAACTGCCTAGAATTTTTCATCTTGGTTAGCATGATGCAATTTCCTCTCTGTTTGTATGATATGGATTGTTAAAACGCTTCGACCGCCCCCTGTTTTTCGGCTCATTGTAAATGTTTGGGCGGATATGTGTTGAATGCCCGAAAGCGACGGCTGTTCAAAGGGCTATGCATAGCCTTCGGCAGCAATATCGATTAACAGGATGCGCTCATCGTCCAGTCTGAGCGTTAAGGTTTGGCAAAGTACATCGGTATTGAAGTCCTTATAGCGTTCGGACGTTATCAGGCGATAGCTGTCTTTTATCGATTCAAGCGCCAGCAATTGATAAAAATACGGCCGCCATGCCCAGTTAAAACCGATGCGTGTAGGGTCCTCGAACCATTCGCCATCGGCAAAATTAAAGTTCGCTGAAATTTGTTCGCCGTCGTTATTGCACAAATAAAGCCGCAACAGGCCTTTTTCTTCAAACGGGTATGCCGAGATCGAGTTGAGATTGAAGCCTGTTTTCAATGTTTTCTTAAGGTGGTTGCACAAGCTTTTAATTTTGGAGATATATTGTATTTTGTGTTGTTCTTTAGTCAGCGTGTTGTTCAGGAATGATTTTCTTAATGCTTTAATTTGCTTTTGGTAATGCGTCGGATTTTTGAATTCAGCCTCGGCCGATGAAAACAAAGCCCCCTGCATGTATTGCGCTCCGCAGTTTAAACCGAAAAAGAACTCGTCCTGGGTTTCGACGCCTACGCAGACGATGCGGCAACCGGTGCGTTTCGCCAAACGGGTTAACAGATGGACTATATCGCTGGCAATGCCGCCTTGAGTCGCCTGTTTAAATAGCTGTACATCCAATTTGATCAGGTCGGGTTGAGCGGACATCACTTGTTCCAGCTGAGAAAAACCAGCGCCGAAATCATCGATGGCGACTTTTAACCCCAGTTTTCGATACACACCGATAATTTCAACGAGTCTGTTCAAATCGCCTTTTGCTTCGGTGATTTCGATAATAATGCGGCTTCTGTCTACACCCAATTCATCGAGCATCAGCAGGGTCGGCAATGAATTAAGGTCTGCGACCTTGCCGATCCAGTCGGCTGAAATATTGATGGTTAAGTAGGCGTTGCAATTTGACCGGCTGAATTTTTGCAGCGCTTGACGGCGAACGCAACGGTCCCATGAAATCAGCCGCTCATCGGCCGTATCCGGGCCGGAGAATAACTCGCCTGCGGAACTAAGCCGGCCAACGGCGTCCGCTTGCCAAGTCAAAACCTCATAACCGACGATGGCGCCGCTTGCAATACCGACAATAGGCTGAAAATAAGGAAACAGTCTTTTTTCTTGATTCATATCGAAAGGATTGATTTAAGGAGTTCGGGCTTAGGAATAACGTTTTTTGCGGCTTTATCGATTGCGCTATTCCGTTATTCAAGTTTGGATTAATTTACGCTCAACTTTTGCCGCTCCTTAATAGTGCAAAAAATAGGGCGAAAAAAGCGCCTCCAGTTGGAATGCGCGATGCATGCAGTCCGGTGACGCTTTGCCGGTCGGGTTCGCCGTTGAATCCCTATTTTTAGTGCTCCGCCGTTGGAGCATCGGCTTGTTTAACGCAATCGTTGTGCCAAAGTTGCCGTATCAGTTCTTTGTTGGGCTTGTTTAATAAATACAGCTGCTTATCCGGTGTATTCCGTGAGATCGGAATGGTTTTTTTATGAACCCAATGCCCCGAATATGTGCAATTTTTCCGTGCGTTGCACCAATTGAATACTCTTGATCTGCGAATGACGGCTTTGGAGCCGCAGCCTAGGTCGGCCAAGCTGTCGGCATAGAACCTGCTAACGTCAGGGTAGTTATTGTCAATCCGCAGGCATTTTACCGATGCCTAAAACACGCTCTCGCAATGTAATATGAAAACATTTATTAAGGTGACGGAGATATGGGTTCCCGCAAAAGACCGCGCCCGGCTGGAATTCAGCGCGGGATTGTACGGCCCCTTGAATGAGTTTCGGGTCGCCAGCGAAAAGGAATCTTTCGCTTACGACGAGGGTTTGCCCGGCAAAGCGTGGGCCGCTGGCCATCCCGTGGTATTAACGGAGTTCGATCATTCTTATTTCAAGCGGACCACATCGGCTAAAAAAGCCGGTTTAACCTGCGGTATCGCGATACCCGTGTTTTCAGGCGAATTCATCATGGCCGTGGTGGTTTTTTTATGCGGCGACGATCAACATCATGCCGGAGCTATCGAAGTCTGGAGTAACGGTTCGGGCGAAAACACGGAGCTGGCCGTGGTCGACGGCTATTACGGTACGCTGGACGATTTTGAGGACATATCCAGGAAAATGAGCTTCGGCAAGGGCGTCGGTTTGCCTGGGCAGGTATGGGCGGCAGGCATGCCGGTGCTTATAGAAGACCTGGGGCTATCCCCGGCTTTTATCAGAAGCGCGGCGGCCGGAAAAGCCGGTATAACGACGGTGCTGGGCATTCCGGTTTCGGTTGTTGGCGATCAGGTTTACATCATGACTTTTCTGTCGGCTAAGGCTACGCCGATTGCCCAGCGGATCCAGATATGGGCGCCGGACCCATGCGGCCGGCGCTTGGTGTGCCAGTCAGGCTACAGCAAACAAAATGATGAGCTGGCGGAAATGTTTGAAACCGTCCCGGTCCGTAAAGGCGAAGGCGTATTGGGCAGGGTATGGTTGACCGGCGTGCCGGTTATCAGGAATAACTCGAAAATGGCGGTTGCGGAAGGCCGCTTGAATTCGATGCTTGCAATGCCGGTCATCGATGGTGGGCATTTGAAAGCGGTGGTTACGTTTCTGTTTTAACCTGAAAATCAGTTGGAACGCGTGAAATCCGTTCGTGCTGGGCCTTTCGGCTACGCTCAGGAGAACCTTGTCGCAGCATCGGCGGATTTCACGCCCCACCCGTTTGCAATGCTCAACTGATTTTTCTAGGTTTAATCGATCATTACATCTCTTCCATGTCTTCCAGTTCGATATTGAGCGCTTTGGTTGAAAGCAGTAACTCGCTGACCGACGCCAGCAGCGATAAGACGATAAAGGCCATGCTGAATCCGAACGTAATGTTGCCGGAATACTGCAAGCCGTAAAAAATAAGGCCCATGGCGATTATGCAGCAGATAATGCCGATGACTGCGAACAATTGCATAGCCACAATAAAGCGGATGCGTAGCCTCAAGCTGTCAATCTGTTTGACCGCCACCGGGCTTTGGGTTTTATTGAACAGGTTATGCTGTTCCCTGATCCGGCTGGCGATCGCCAGAAAACGGTTGGAGTAGGCCAAAAACAAAACCGAAATGGCTGGAAACAGCAGGGCGGGTGTCGTGATGGTGATGTCCATGGTTTTATCCAGTCAGCTTTAAGTTCTTGCGGTCGCCGGGCTTTTTCAACGGGCGCGGGTGCGGAAGCGAATATTACCTTATTTTAGCCGGCAGCTGAATTCATAACCACTCGGCGGCAATATCGATCAATAAAATACGTTCCTCGTCGAGCCTGAGCGACAGGGTTTTGCAAAGCATGTCGGTATTAAAATCCCGGTAGCGCTCCGAGGTGACAATGCGGTAGCTGTCTTTTGCCGATTCCAGCGCCAGCAATTGGTAAAAGTAAGGCCGCCAGGCCCAGTTAAAACCCAGCTGCGTGGTGTCCTCAAACCATTTGCCGTCGGCAAAATTAAAGTTGGATGAGATTTGGTCGCCGTCGTTATTGCATAAATAAAACCGCAGCACGCCGCTTTGTTCAAACGGATGCGCCGATAATTTATTGAGATTGAAATCGCTTTCGAGGGCTATTTTCAGCAGATCGATCAAGCCCTTGATGTTGGAGATAAACTGTATTTTGTGTTCTTCTTTGGCTAAGGTTTTTTTCAGGAAAGTCTTTCTCAATGAGCTGATTTGCTGTTGATAATGCTTGGGCTCTTTAAACTCCGGCATGGCCGGCGAAAACAGATAGCCTTGCATATATTGGGCGCCGCAGCTCAAGCCGAAATGGAAGTCTTCATCGGTTTCAACGCCTTCGCAAACGATGCGGCAGCCGGTGCGTTTCGCCAGACGGGATAGCAGATGCACTATATCGCTGGCGATACCGCCCCGGGTCGCATTCTGGAATAACTGCATATCCAGTTTGATGATGTCGGGTTGTATGGCCATGACTCTTTCCAGCTGGGAAAAGCCCGCACCAAAATCGTCGATGGCTATTTTTAGTCCGTGCCCGCGATACACGGCGGCAATTTCAACAAGTTTGTCCAAATCGCCTTTTGATTCGGTTATTTCAATAATGATGCGGCTTCTGTCGATATTAAACTCATTCAGCATCATGATGGTGGGTAACGCATTCAGATCGGAAACCTTGTCGATCCATGCAGCTGAAATATTGATGGTTAAATAACCGTTGTAATTCGATTGACTGAATCGCTCCAGCGCCTGTCGCCGCACCATGCGATCCCATGCGATCAGTTGATCGGCCGGAATATCCGGCGAAGAGAACAATTCGCCCGCCGAAATAACCCGGCCGGCCGCATCGTGTTGCCGGGCTAATGCCTCATAGCCGATGATAGTGCCGCTGGCGGCGCCGATAATCGGCTGAAAATAAGGAAAGAGTTTTTTTTCTTGATGCATATCGAGATGATTGATTTAAGGAGTTCGCCGTTGAACCCGTATTTTTGCGCTCCGCCGTTGGAGTTCTGTGTTGTTTTTAGCAATCGATATGCCAAAAACGGAAGACGGTTGCAGTATCGGTTTTGTTGACCCAGTTTAAACGGTTATAGCTGTTCTCCAGGCACGGCTCGGCTTTCGTGGCGGGGGTAAAGCGCTCCAATTGCGTGCAATCTTGCCGAATGCTGCACCAATTTGATCCTCTTGAGGCGGCCACCGTATCCTCCCCGGCGGAGTCCTGTCATGCTCAAGGGAATACCCGCCAAATAGAGGTCGAGCATGCATGCGTTGATTGTGTTTGATTTGTTTACTATTTATTTCGCCGACGTTGCATTACTCGGCCGGTACGGAGTGTCGGCATGTGGTATATTCAATAATAATTCCGCTAGAATAGCCGGAAACGCCTCGTTGACGCTGGGCTTTTACCTGGAGATTTTCACTTTAGGAACGTGCATGAAATAACTTGAGCAAGTTTTATTTTTCATTTTTTAACCATGAAGGACATGAAGCGGCATGAAAGGTTTAAATCTTCATGTCCTTCATGCTCTTCATGGTAATTGCCTAAATTAATTTAGGCACCATCCTTAGGTAAGACCTCGCTGTTATAGTCGCAGAGTCTTTATGTTGGCTTGGACAAGTGGCGTTGATGCGGTTGGGTAATCGCGATAAGACGGAAACGTGTGATGGAATGTGGACGGCTTTGCTGGCAGAATAACCGCACACAGGGACGCCAAAAGCAGAAGCCGCAGGCGAAGGATTTGATCGAGTAAATAAGGAAAGGCCAATAGTTTTTCAGCCTTGACCCCGTAAACAACAAACTATCAATTGACATTATGACTACAAAATTTACTCCCCTAAAAGACCACGATACGCCTATCAAGGTGTTGTTTACCGGTTATTTGTGTACGGTTGGCATAGGTTATCTTTTCGCGTTAATCCAGATATTGTTTACTCACGGCATGGCCGACGGCAAGTTCGGCCTCTCTGTCGACGATATTGTTTACAGTTATTACGGTAACCGCTCAGGCACTGTTTTGGAGCAGAAACTGAACGGCTCGATGAAGGATAACGCGCCGGAACTGGAGCGTTTTAAGATCATGGAATGGGTTAGGGAAGGCGCCGATAGCGATGATTACAAGTCGGAGGGCATCGATAAAATAATCGAGAGCCGTTGTGTGATGTGCCATAACAAGGAGGCGTCCGGCATACCGGATTTTACCGAATTTGAGAGCTTAAAAGCCTTAACTACAGAGGATACCGGCGCCACATTCGCGTCATTAACACGGGTTTCGCATGTGCATATGTTCGGTATCAGCTTTATCTTTATGTTCGTCGGGCTTATTTTCAGTTTTGCCGAGACCACCACAACGCAATATAAGTGTATTGCGATCGGCATGCCTTATGTGTTTCTTGTCGCCGATATATTGTCATGGTGGCTGACCAAGATTCACCCGATGTTTGCCTGGCTGGTGATTTTCGCCGGTATGGGCATGGGCGTTTCATTCATATTCATGTGGGTGACCGCTATCCTGGAAATGTGGCTGTTTAAACCGGTGTTTATTAATGGTTGGGGGTCACGTTATTTAGAGTTGCGCGACAGCACCGACGCGTCGCTTGCGGACAGGCTATGGTCTTACGCCAAGGCGCTTGGCAGGCAGATTAAACCGGCGGCGGCTTTCGCGGTCGATCTATGGCTGACGCGCGGCTGGCCTGTTGTTAAAGGCTGGTTTAAAAAAATATCATAATTACTCGGCAGTTGGACAAATAGAGCATAGATGGTGAAGGGTAAAAAGCGAAAGGTGCAATAATTTTTTTGCCTTTTGCCTTTTGCCTTTTGCCTTTTGCCTTTTGCCTTTTGCCTTTTGCCTTTTGCCTTAAAAGATTTTATTTAAGCAGTTCAGCCATGGCGATAACGTTTTTCGCCATTTCCCCAATCGCGATATTGCGGTCCATCGCCAGTTTCCTCAAGGTGTGATAAGCATCGTCTTCGGTAAATCCACGGGTTTTGATCAAAATGCCTTTGGCCCGATCCACCAGCTTTCTTTCTTCAAGCCTGGATTTTGTTTTTTCAAGTTCATTTTTAAGCCGTTGTTGCTCATTGAATCTTGCGATGGCGATATTGATAATGCTGTCGATGCGGTTGGGTTCGCCGCTGTTGACCACATAAGCGCTGACACCGGACTTAATAATTTGATTGATGGTGTCGGCGGTATCATCAGAAGCAAAAATTATAATCGGAAGCGACTGTTTTTGACTAAGACAATGAATATCCTGGAAATATTTTTTGGGGCTGTCAATATTGAAAATAACAATGTCGGTGCTGTTCTCCACTAGAGACTGAATGTCTGTTTTAGATGTTGCTGTGTTTGCGACCAAATAGCCCTTGGCAACCAGTATTTTTTCCAATAACTGATCGGCAGTTTCATCTTCAATAAGTAATACATTCAAAGCGTTCATTCTCGAATAATTAGCACAAACCAGGCCATTCACCATCGGAACCTGTGGAAACAGTTTGTGCTGGGGTTCGGGGCGAACGGGAGTAATGTGTTCGGCGCTTGCTGGCCGGCGGCGTTCCGAATCGCGTTATCACGAGTGTTTGCGAAACGCCGTCATCCCGGCATCAACAGGCCTCGCAGTTGTGGTTTGACGAGCCCCGAGCGTGGCAACGATGAGTTAAGTTATTGCCGATCGTATCCTAAGCGGACAGATGAAGTCAGACTGTTTCAACAATGTGCAGGATTATTCGGATTGTATTGGTGCAATGCCGAATGAACATTCAGTTGGCGTTGCACACATAAGGAGCATTATTCATCTATGCGCACCATCTTGGCTCGCACGGGTGCATGGTTTTCAGTTTAATGATTGAACAAGCCGTTAAAATCACTGGTTTGTTAAGGATGGCACAGGCATTGCTCTACAACCCGAAACAACAAACATCGTTACCGAGGTTGTATATGAGCGTAAAACAAACACTGGTCGTTATCGGCAATGGCATGGTCGGGCAGCATTTTTTAGCCGGCCTGGCCGAAAGCACCATTAAAGAGCAGTATCAAATCATCACTTTTTGCGAGGAACCCAGAGCGGCCTATGATCGGGTGCATCTATCTTCATTTTTCACCGGCACAACGGCAGAGGAACTGTCGCTAGTCGAAGACGGCTTTTTCGATCGGCACGGCATTATCCTTCATCTGGGCGACAAGGCCGCAAGCATCGACAGGACCGCTAAAACCGTCACCTCGGCAAAAGGCCTGACGATAGCTTACGACAAGCTGGTATTGGCGACAGGCTCCTACCCGTTCGTACCGCCCGTTCCTGGGCATGACCGCGCGCAATGCCTGGTTTACCGTACCATTGAGGATCTTGAAGCCATTGCCGCCGCAGCCAAAACCGGCACGGTCGGCACCGTCGTCGGCGGCGGCTTATTGGGTTTAGAAGCGGCCAAAGCGTTAATGGATTTAGGCCTGGAAACCCATGTGGTCGAATTCGCCCCGCGCTTGATGGCGGTGCAACTCGATGACGCGGGCGGCGCAATGCTGCGGCGCAAAATCGAGAATCTGGGCGTCATCGTGCATACCGGCAAAAACACCAGCGTCATTACCGACGGCGAACGGTGCGTCAACAAAATGTGTTTTGCCGACGGCGAAGAGCTGGAAACCGACATCGTGCTGTTTTCGGCGGGGATTCGACCGCGTGACGAACTCGCCAGGGCTTCAGGCCTTGAAGTCGGCCAGCGCGGCGGCATCGTGATCGACAACCAATGCCGCACGTCCGATCCCAGCATTTATGCGATCGGCGAGTGCGCGTTGTGGAACGGCATGATATACGGCTTGGTCGCGCCGGGTTATACGATGGCGCGCACCGTAGTGGCCGATTTGGCGGGCGACTCGCTAAGTTTTACCGGCGCGGACATGAGCACCAAGCTGAAACTGATGGGCGTCGATGTCGCCAGCATCGGCGACGCTCACGCCAAAACCCAGGGCGCGATGGTTTACACTTACCAAAACGGTGCAAGCGAAGTTTATAAACGCCTGGTGGTCAGCCAGGATAAAAAGCAATTGCTCGGCGCGGTGCTGGTCGGCGATGCGTCGGGTTACGGCACCTTATTGCAGTATTGCCTGAACGGTATCGAACTGCCGGAGAATCCCGATGCGCTGATATTACCGCACCGCTCCGACGAGTCGGTCGGTTTGGGCCCGGATGCCCTGCCCGCTTCGGCGCAAATTTGTTCCTGTTACGACGTGACCAAGGGCGCGATTTGCTCGGCGATTGAAGGCGGCTGCATGACGATGGGCGCGCTAAAAGCCGAAACCAAAGCCGCGACCGGTTGCGGCGGTTGTTCCGCGTTGCTTAAGTCGGTATTGGATTCGGAACTGTCGAAACAGGGTTTTGAAGTCAATACCGATATTTGCGAGCATTTCGCCTACACCCGGCAGGATCTACATAACCTGATCCGGGTCGAACAGATCAAAACCTTTGCCGACTTGCTGCACAAACACGGCAAAGGCCACGGCTGCGAAATCTGCAAACCGACCGTCGGCAACATCCTTGCTTCGCAATGGAATGAGCATATCCTGGAAAAGCCGCATCTGGGACTGCAAGACACCAACGACACCTTTTTAGCCAATATGCAAAAAGACGGCACGTATTCGGTCGTGCCGCGCATCACCGGCGGCGAAATCAGCCCGGACATGCTGATTGCGTTGGGACAGGTCGGCAAAAAATACAAGCTCTACACCAAAATCACCGGCGGCCAGCGCGTGGATTTATTCGGCGCTCGAGTCGATCAATTGCCGCATATCTGGAAAGAATTGATCGATGCCGGTTTTGAATCAGGCCATGCTTACGGCAAATCGCTACGCACGGTTAAATCCTGCGTCGGCAGCACCTGGTGCCGTTACGGCGTCGATGACAGCGTGGGGCTCGCGATAGAATTGGAAAACCGCTACAAGGGCTTGCGCTCCCCGCATAAGATCAAATTCGCGGTGTCCGGCTGCACCCGCGAATGCGCCGAGGCGCAGGGCAAGGATGTCGGCGTTATCGCGACCGAAAACGGCTGGAACCTCTACGTCTGCGGCAACGGCGGCATGAAACCGCGCCACGCGGATTTATTCGCGACCGGCTTGGACAAGCCTACCCTGATCAAATACATCGACCGCTTCTTGAGTTTTTACGTGCGCACCGCAGACCGTCTGCAACGCACCTCGGTATGGATGGAAAACATGGAAGGCGGACTGGATTACCTGAAATCGGTCGTGATTGAAGACAAGCTGGGCTTGTGCGATCAGCTGGAGCAGCAAATGCAGTATGTGATCGACACCTATCAATGCGAATGGAAATCCGCGATTGCTGACGAAGCCAAGCTCAAGCGTTTCCGGCATTTCATCAACAGCGACCGGCCCGATGACAATGTGGTCTTTGTCGAAGAGCGCGGCCAGATTCGTCCCGCCAGCGACAACGAGCGGAAACATTTTAAACTGATGGAGATGGCGTAATGGCTAAGTGGATAGATGTTTGCAATGTTGACGACTTGCAGCCCGACTCCGGCGTTTGCGCATTGCTGGATGGGGAGCAGGTGGCGATTTTTTGGATGCCTGTCCTGAGCGAAGCCGAAGGGGCGGACGCAAAGGTTTATGCGGTCGGCAATTACGACCCGTTCGGCAACGCCAATGTCCTGTCGCGCGGCTTAATCGGCGACATCGGTGGGCAGCCGGTGGTCGCGTCGCCGCTATACAAACAACATTACAACCTGGAAACCGGCGTTTGCCTGGAAGATGAATCCGTGAAAATCCCCGTTTATGCGATCCGCATCGAAAACGGCAGCGTTCAAGTCGACCTTTCCTCATTGCCGCTTCACGGAGAGCCAGCGTTATGAAATACAACTATTACATCGCCGATGTATTTACCAAACAGATTTTCAGCGGCGCGCAAATAGCCGTTTTCCCCAATGCCGAAGGCTTAAGCCAACAGCAAATGCAACTGGTAGCCAGGGAGTTGAGCCTATCGGAAACGGTGTTTGTATTTCATCCCGATAAACAAACCACCAGCCGCGTAATGCGGATTTTTTCGCCGCTAAGCGAAATCGATTTTGCCGGGCATCCGATTATCGCCACCGCCTTCGTGTTGGCGCATTGCGGCGATATTCAACTGACCGATGCGATTACGCCGATGGTTTTCGAGCAAAACACCGGCCCGGTCAATATCAATATTACCGCTGAAAACGGCCAGCCCAGTTTTGTGCAGTTCACCCGCAAGGTGACGTCCATCATCGACCGCTTTACGCCCAGCGATGAGGAATTGGCGAGTTTTCTGGGCATACAGCAGTCGGAACTCGACCATAAAAAATATGCCACGCGTTTGGTGTCTTGCGGCGTACCGTACCTGATCGTCCCGGTCTGGCGCTACGAAAGCGTAAGGGCCGCAAAATTCAATTACGCGGCCTGGAGCCAATCGACCGCCCCGCAAACCGCCGCCCAGGAAATCCTGCTTTTTTCCCCGAAAACGCCGTATGCGGATGCGGATTTTAACGCCCGCCTGCTCGGCCCTCGTATCGGCATGCATGAGGACCCACCTGTCGGCAGCGCGATGCCTGCGTTTGCTTCGTATTTGTGCTCGTTTGAATTCATGCAGAAAGGCACCTACACCTTTGCCGTGGATCGCGGCGATGACCGCAACCGGCGCAGCGTACTGAATCTGGAAATGGATAATAAAGGTAGCGACACGCTGACTATACGGGTCGGCGGCGCGGCGGTGATGGTGGCTGAGGGGGTTATGAATATACCCGATTAAACACGAATAGACGTTATGAAGGTGTATTTTTGGTTTGCTTAAAAAGTTGCTATCGATAATTGAATGTCTATAGTATCTTGCCTAACGGATTGTAGGAGTTGCGTTATACGCCGGTAATTGAAATTTATCTGCACCTGAAAAGGTGTCTACTTAACGTTGGGCATTAAATGGGCTTTGCTGATTGGGAATCTGATGAGGTACAGAAAGTACACGAGGGGTTGCTCCTCCTTGGGTGGCAAGCTGATTTTCGGCTGACCACGGATGACTCGTTGATGGTTCGAGATGTCGCGCATGAAGCATTGAGATGCGCGGCGGCTGGGTTGCTTTCTCCAGATGTTATCGATGACCTTGCGGCAAAGGCATTCGATATTATGTCGTTTCAGATCATGAATATTGACGAAAGAGCATCCATGACGAGTGGCGCATATAAGGGGTCTTTGCTTTTTGCGCTACTCGTTCCGATGATTGATGAGGCGATTCTTTGCTACTACCGTGGCTACTACACAGCGGCATTGGCAACACTATTCATCGTTTTGGAGCAATACCTACGGCAACTCGCGGGCTGGCTGCCAGGAATGCCAGACCCGTCATTTGCAGCCTTACGCACGGCCATCAAGAATCACCCTGAGTCTGATGCGCGGGATGAAGCCGAGATGATACTTTCTGCCATATATTCACGATATGACGCTCAGTCTCCGCCACAATTCTTTTTCAACCGCCACGGCCTGCTTCACGGATTACGTGGGCCGAAGAATGTCGACCGAATGAACTGCGTAAGGATGCTCCTGCTGTTTGATGTACTCTGTTCAGCTGAGGGGATAGGAAGAGGATTCGTCTACTGTGAAGAATTCTATTTGCGGCACACGGCATACGGCGCGTGTATACGCTTTGGAACTGAAACGAAGTTGATGTTGCGAAATTAATTCGCATGAAAGAGCGCAAATTTATAACGCTTTAGATTCAACTCATAAGGACCGTAGGCTGAGTAGAGCAACGCGAAACCCAGCTTCTGATGTCGGCCAATGCTTGGTTTCATTGTCTCGTTCCCAAGCTCCAGCTTGGGAACCCAGTCCGGGAAGCTCCAGCTTCCCGTCCACGATCACCATACAAAGGGGGCCGCCATGCCCAGAAGCCGCTATCGTGTCCAATGCAACCCCTGTCGCACTTCCTAACCGCAACAGTAAACCACTGGCTGCCGTTGTTTACCCGCCCGGAAACCGTCAATATCGTGCTGGACTCTTTTGCGCTGGTTCCCAAGCTCCAGCTTGGGAACCCAGTCCGGGAAGCTCCAGCTTCCCGTCCACGATCACCATACAAAGGGTGCCGCCATGCCCAGAAGCCGCTATCGTGTCCAATGCAACCCCTGTCCGCAACTTCCTAACCGCAACGGTAAACCACTGGCTGCCGTTGTTTACCCGCCCGGAAACCGTCAATATCGTGCTGGACTCTGGCTTCCAGCTATACGATTACGTCATCCTTGAGAACCACGAACCACCTGCATCTTATCGCCGCTTCGGAAGATTTAAGCCATGATATACAGCGATTCAAATCTTACACGGCGAAGCAAATCATTGCGCATCTGGATCAATGTCATTCGGCTAAGCTGTTGGAGTTGCTGGCGTTTTTTAAACGTGCCCATAAACAAGACACTACCTATCAGGTTTGGGAAGCAGGCAGTCATCCGCAAATCATTGAATCCGAGGTGGTTATGCGCCAGAAGCCGGATTACATCCACCAAAATCCGGTGAAACGCGGCTATGTCGATCAACCGGAACATTGGCGTTATTCCAGTGCGCGTAATTATGCCGGACAGGCGGGGTTGATTGAGGTGATACGGGCGTGGTGAGTGACTCGGGAAGCTGGAGCTCCCAAAACGGCATTCCCAAGCTGGAGCTTGGGAACGAGCGCATTGGTGGTTTTCTGCGCGGGACGGCGTTCACGACTTGGTTTAAATTAATCTGCATGACAGCCGCTAACTATTTGGGCTACTTTGGCTTATCAGAATTCAAACGTCCGGTAGGACGGGATAAAAACCATGTCCACGATTACTTTTGACACACACAAATTTATACGCAAATTGCGAGATGCAGGTTTTGAATAACAACAGGCCGAGGGCGGTAGCGGATGCTTTTCAGGAAGCCCAGTCGGAATCGCTCCCTGTTACTCGCGACTACCTTGATTCAAGATTATTTGAACTTGAAAATGGTTAAGTGGAGCATTGGCTTAGCTCTGGGACAGATGGCTGTAATAACTGCACTGGTTAAGTTGTTATGAATGTTTTGCGCTTGCTTTCGATGGTGTCATCAAATCGCCACCGTCATTAAGCCCTTGGTTTTTGTCGGCAAGCTTTGCATTGAATAGTGAGATCAAAAAGAATATTTATAGCCATTGCAGTAAGCCCTTGCAGTGAATACAACATACCGTGTTTGCAGTCACTTTAAATAATGCGGTTACTGACAGCGTTACTGCTAAAAGTGCTGATTGTTGTATGTTACTGCATTTCACTGGACAATAAAAAACCCGCTAAGCCTTATGGCTTGCAGGTTTATGAGCTTCTTTGAATCTGTATGAACTTTTTAATGGAGGCTGCGGGCGGAATCGAACCGCCGTAGATGGCTTTGCAGGCCACTGCATAACCATTTTGCTACGCAGCCGTAAAAGTTAAATAAAAAAGCCGCGATAGTTCGCGGCTTTTTTGAAATTAATTGGAGCGGGAAACGAGATTCGAACTCGCGACCCCAACCTTGGCAAGGTTGTGCTCTACCACTGAGCTATTCCCGCGCTTCAATTTATTTGGCCATTATAGGCTTTTTTTAAACCTTGTCAACTTTTATTGAACATCAATTGACAAAACCCAGCCTGAACTACCTTTACATTCGCCATCTTCAACCTGAACTTTAGCAAATGCATTTTTCTTCCCTGCAAAGTCCTGGAATTCCATAACAGTTACGGCAGTTCCCTGTGCTATACGTCTGCAAGACTCAACTTTATCTTTGCCTTTAGCGTCATCTTCACTGTCATCAAATGCCGCTATAGCTCCAGGTACTGCGACCAATTGAATAGGAGATTCAACTTCATAAGTATTCGGGTTTTTCAAAACATAGCGCTGCCCGACCGCAAGATTCTTGGCCGTTGGTACCGGCATAACCTTTGAATCACCACCGCTCATCATAATGATGATCAACAATAAAACTACGCCACCGACAGCGCCAAAAAAGACTTTCGGATTCTTTTCCTTTAAATCCATCATTACTGAAAACAGTTTACCGGCCGTTTCTTTTGCTGCATCTGCAGTCTTGTTAGCGTTTTCTTCATTACTCATTTCTTATCCTCACAATTGTAATTTTTTATTATTTTCAAGTTACTTGCTCAAGGCATGTTACCTGATCGCCCCGATAACTCATATAGGCAAACAACGAGTCAGTACCTTCAATTTTATTCAAAAATCCATTCTAAAAAGCCGACAATTCTCTATCAACAATCGGCTTGACGCACCAACTTACCACGATAAAAAAACTTTTCAAGTGCTATATGTATATAGCCCTATATTTCAATGATATGCATAGTCAAATGAAATCGTAGCCTTTTTTAGGCTGTGTAGATACCGGCTCGCTCCTTTCCGCTACCCTTCTACATTCAAACTGCCAGTAGCCCAATCCGACATTCTTCCTGTCGCTCAAAGCAGCTGGAAAGTCCCCGTTATGCATAAATAGCCTAATAACATCGTTATCTTTCAGCATAAAACTATCGGTAATGATGTAGTTTTTCTCATCTTCCAACTCTTGCTTGCTGTAAAACAGGCCTTTTTGCGGCATATTTTTTCCCGTATCATCCAATTGAACATAGGTGACGGCAATGGATTGATGGGCCAACAATTGCATGCCGAAGTTTATTCTGCCGTTTTGCTTATCGACAACGATCTTGTTGACAATGCCTAATGAGCGCTTATGTTCGGGGCTGTCTATTTTTCTAAAACTGACCAGGCTCCCCACCGACAAAACGCCCGTTTGTTTAAATACGCCGGACAATAATCGGTCAGACGCCGATTGAACGAGAAACTCCAGATCTTTTTCGCCTGTGGACTCCAACGCACTTTGCAACTCATGGGTTGACTCCAAGCTTATGGCGATATAACGATCCGACCTGTCGCTAAAAAAGGGTACGCCTTGCAAATCAATTCCCAGCCATCTTTGTTCGAGATAATCGAGCAATTCCGCCGAGGGTTTTCCGATGTCGTTTTTCAACCCATGCATCGAGCTAAACCTGGCATCCGCCGCATTAATCAATTTTTCTTTCTGCTTGAGGGCCTTGAACAATTTGGAAAAATCCAGATACAGCGCGGCCGAATCGTTTTTGGTGCTCGCTTCAAACTGGTAATGCGGCGCTTTATCCTCGTCGGTTAAGACCACACACTGTATTTGCTGCCCGTTCACCGGTTCTTTTTTTAAACTGACCAAAGAACCTATCGTTTCTATAAAGCTATAAACCAGCAAAAGTTCCTTCTGCATTAATCCGGTCGGATCAGCGAGACTGAGCAACAGGATCTGTAGATAACACTGCTCGGGGCTACTGGCTTTGCTGGACTGGCTGGCGTCATTGCCAACCTTGGCCGAGCTGTTTTTTATGGTCACGCTCAGGTTGTAAAGCGAATGCAAGTCTATCCATACCCAATCAGGTATCGGCATACCCATAATGAAATGGCTGACAATAATACTGCCCAGCCCTCTAATGCAGCGCTGCACCGCTAATGCCGCATTTTTCCCTTGAAACCAGCCGACATTGCGCCTGGTCAGTTCCTTAAGCGCTATCCAATAGCCGATAGTGAATTCCTTTTCAATTGAGACCAATACATTCAAAATTTTCTTGTCATTATCTTCTTTGGGAAATCCCGCTTTAATCAACCTGGAGCGAAGATAATCTTCAATGACGTGAACGCTGGGGCTTAAACGCTCCAGCGCATCCAGTCTTAACGAGACGGTCATTTGAATGGCATTGAAATCGACAAGAAAATCGTGAAGCAAGCGCGTAGCCAAGCCGGGATTAGCCGTAGGCAATTCGTCAATCCAATGTTGCAGCGCCTTGGCTTCAAATTCCTTTAAGCGGTGGGAATTATTCTGTTGCGTTGGAATAACAAGAAAAAAAGAGTTCTTCACATGTTCACCGAAGTTATTTTAATGCTGTCCAGCGGCATCACGCCCCGCCTTTTCTCGTCATCATCCCTTTTGACGGGTTATAGCCAACAATCGCCGCCGCCATGAATACGATAAAAGCAACCAAGGTATAAATAAACGCGTGACTGTTAAACTGGCCGTACAGCGCGAAGCGGATCAATTCGACAGCTTGGGAAAACGGGTTGTATTGCGCCAGATTATGCAGCAGCGCGCTGGACTCTTTGATTTTCCATAAAGGATATAATGCGGTTGACATAAAAAACATCGGAAAAATAACAAAGTTCATCACCCCGGCAAAATTTTCCAGTTGTTTTATAAAAGACGACAACAACAAGCCCAGAGCGCCGAGCATTAATCCCGACAGCAACAGTGCCGGCAATATCCACAAATAGCCCTGCCACGGCGCCTGAATGTCATAAAACCACGCAATCGCTAAAAACACGTAGACTTGCAAAACGGATACGCCGGTCCCGGCCAGCAACTTGCTGAGCAATAAAAACCAGCGCGGCAACGGGCAAACCATCAAGATCCGCATACTGCCCATTTCCCGGTCGTAAACCATCGACAACGAGCTCTGCATGCCGTTAAACAGCTGGATCATGCCGATCAGGCCGGGGGTGATATAAACCTCGTAAAGAATATAGGTCTCGTAAGGCGGGGTGATCGCAAGCCCTAGTGCGGCCCTGAATCCGGCCGCAAACACAAACAACCAGACCAAAGGCCTGACCAGGGCGGAAATAAATCGCTCGCGCTGGGTCACAAAACGCCATAATTCACGCCAGATAATGCCCCACATGGCGCGCCAGTAATGTAGTAACTTCACACCTGCTCTCCCTGGGTCAAGCTATAAAAAGCATCTTTAATCGTTAGGGTGTTGGTTATTTTAAGCACGTCGTCAACCGTTCCATTGGCTTTAACCTGCCCTTTATGCAATACGATTAAATGATCGTCAGGATAAATTTCGTCAATCAAATGGCTCGCCCATAAAACCGCCAAATTTTCTTCGGCGGCTAATTGATGCACATATTCGACGATAGCCAGCCGGCTGGGCACATCCAAACCGACGGTGGGTTCATCCAGCAGCAGCACCGACGGCTTGTGCAACAAGGCGCGGGCAATCTCCACGCGCCGCCTGTGCCCGCCATTGAGCTGGCGCGCCCTCTCAAAGCGCCGGTCGTACATATTCAAGCGCTCCAGCTCCTGCTGAATCCTTTGCTCGGCCTGTTTCCGCCCCATGCCGTGCAACGAGGTGTGATAGCGCAGGTTTTGCATGACCGACAAATCCATATCCAGGGTAGTCTGCTGAAACACCACGCCCAGCTTTGCCAACGCGGGCAGCGTTTGCCGCTTAATATCGAAACCGCACAACTCGATGCGCCCGTCTCGGGTGTCGTACAACCGGGTAATCAGGGAAAATAACGTGCTCTTCCCTGCCCCGTTAGGCCCCAACAAAACCGTGCATTCGCCCGGCTGGATCTTGAAATTGACTTGGGACAGTGCTTTTTTGTCGCCGTAAGAAAAACTTAAATCTTCGACGGACAGCGCTATGGATGAGTTCATGGCTTGACTGCGACTCCCCACGGGTAAGTACCCACGCCAATCGATTTGGTCACCGTCTGAGCCTCGAGATCGATCAGCGAAATATCGTTGCTGGCGCCGTTAGTGGTATAAAGCCGTTTTTGATCCGGCGAGAACGCCAGATTCCAGACCCGCTGCCCAACCAGCAGGTATTTTTCCACTTCAAAGGTCTGCGCGTTAATCACCGCCACACGATTTGCGGGTCCCAACGCCACATAACCGCGTTTTCTGTCCTTATCGATCACCACGCCTACCGGCTGGATTTTATCGGGCGTCACGCCTTGCACATCAAACTTGATGCTTTTGACGATCTGTTTGGTTTTAACGTCCAGAATCATCAAGGTTCCGGCCATTTCCGAAGTGACCCACAACTGCTGGCTGTCGGCAGTAAAACTCAGTGCGCGGGGGCGCGGATCAACCAGCGTGTTCTCGACGATCGCATTGGTTTTGGTATCGATCCAATGCACCATATTGGTTGTTTCGGAAGCGCTGGCTACCCAAAGATTATCGGGGCTCACAGTGATGCCCTCCGGCTCCACGCCGACCTTAATCTGTTTGACGGCTTTTTTATGTTTAATGTCGATCACCGTTACCTGGCTGTCATCTTCATTGGACACATACAGCCGGTCGCCCGCCGGGTTTAACGCGAAAGTCTCGGGGTCTTCGCCGGACGGCAACTTTCCGGTTTCCTTCAGCGTCTCGGTATCGATGATTTTGATGGTGTTGTCATCGCTGGTCGCCACATACAAAAACTTATTATCCGGGCTGATCGCTATGCCTCTGGGGCGCTGGCCGATTTCTACCGTTTTGACTAATTTACCGGCGACAGGATCGACTACCGCCAGCGCATTATCTTTTTCCAGCGTAACGAACACCGTTTCAGCCTGCGCCGTTCCGTTCAGCGCAACAGTCAAAAACAGCCCTAAAACATTTTTCTTCATCATCATTTGCTCCATTTACAGGTTGACTCAGGTTGATCATAACCCAGGGTATCGAGTTCGGTTTTTGGGTGCAAAAAACCATCAATCGGCGCGACCGCAACCAGCGATCTCGGCGCCGCCAGCAAAACAGGCTGCCGCAACTGCCCGTCCCAGGACCGGAACGACAAAGGATTGCCCTTATAACCCTGCAACGCAAACGCATCGCTGAATATATAATCCTTCAGCAGTTTTATGTCGTTGGACTTGGTGCGGGTGGCCGCTTCGCCGATGGCCCTGACCGCCAGATAAGCGCCATAATCCTGCTCCTCCATCCAGCGTCCTGCCTGGTCTTTAAAGCGGTTTTGAATCTGCACCGCGCCCCATTGTTCGTGGGTTCGATGCCATGCCGTTGCAACCAGTCCCTGCGTACCGATCACCGGTCTTGCACTCCAGGTTCTGTATTCAAGGTATTCGCCGAATTGGCCTTGCTCGTCGGCAACGACCAGCACATCGTAATCGTCCACCTGGGTAAACACCGCCACATCGGATTGCGCCGTGCGCCGCGCATCGTAAGTGTGCTCCCAGGCTTTTTCCTCGACTATTTTCATGCCGAAGCGTTTAGCCGCCCGCCTGATCGCATCGGCAAATAAACGGTCTTCATCGGTAGCGCCTACGACCAGAAACCACTTGTTCCAGCGTTTTTTCATCATGTATTGCGCCAGCGCATCGGCCCGCATCGCCCGGCTGGGTAAAAGATGCAAAACGTTATTGCGGCATTGCTCATTGCGTAGCGCATCATCGATCGTCGCCGCGTCGAATAACAACTTTTGTTTTGCGGCGGGTAAATCGGCGATTTTATTGGTAAGTTCGGCAGGCAAGTTAACAACGACATAGGGATATTGATCGTCAATCTCCTTATTAAAAGCATCGACAACATTACCATCCAACGGCACGATGAATTTTTTCAGCACAAACTGCTGCCCGGTAAACTGCCCGGTCGTATTATTGTCGGCAACCGCCAGTTCCGACCCCAGCACGCCCTTGTTCGGGATAAAAGCATCGAGGTTGGACAGCGGCGGAGGAACTTTCCGCTCTTGCGTCAAATAAGCAATATTGATCGTCTGCTTGGCTTCTGCATAAACAAGACCAGAGCTAAATAGATGAATAATAAATAAAAATTTAACAGTTACCTGGAAAAACAAGTTAATTGGTCGCATCATTTTCTAACGGAAATAAAACATACAGGCGCTAATTTTAACGTATTCATTAACTTTGTTTCGTTTTTCGATGGAGTTCACTAAAACCGGCAAAATAATTTGCGCCCAGGTTACCGTATTTAACTGAAAAATCATCTCGTTATGCTTAGACAAGATGCATTCCGTTGACTTGTTCAATACCCGTTACAAATAGGACATTGACTTCGATCGACAAAGAGTTCAGCATCAACAAATAACCCTGACTCCAGAGTTATTTGTTAGAATGAAGATAAAACCAACGCCGTTTTTTACGGCCCTATTACTCTGTTAAGAGGACATAAAAATGGACGCCAGTAAAATACAACCGCGACAAGAGGCGCTCGTTAGCCCGGCAACTGCCCAGCGGACCAAAAATGTGGACAATAACGAGCCCGCTATCGAAACCCGGCCGGACAACGGTCAGGACGACAGCCTGAAAGTCCCCAAAGAAACAATCAATCTTTCCGACACATCGTTAAAACTATCGTCGTCTTCGCCGGTAAAAAGCAGCGACCAATCCGCGCCGATAGAAAACCAAGATCAAGCTCAACAAGCGCTCAGCCGGCTTCTCGCCGACATGCAAAGCAATCCGTCTCAGGCACATGGCGCTCACAGCAACGTTTTCTCCGGCGCTGTACAATCATTGCTAGGTTAACTATTACAGCCTATCGCCAATGACGCACTGTGTATTAAGCGGAATATTCGTTTATCCGGTCAAGTCATTAGCGGGCATCAGCGCAAACAGCTGGCCTGTCACTGAAAAAGGCTTTCAGCACGACAGAAAATGGATGATTATCGACAATAACCGGCAATTCCTCAGCCAGCGGAAGTTGCCGAGAATGGCTTTAATTAAAACCGCACTGACCGATCAAAACCTGATCCTGTCCGCGCCGGGCATGGAAAACCTGTTGCTTCCCCTAAATCCCGCCGATGGACACATCATTAACAGCACCATCTGGCATGACCAGTGCGACGCCCGTAGCGTTTCAACAGAAGCCGACCAATGGCTTGGCGACTTTTTAAAGCGGGATTGCCGACTGGTCTACCAGCCCGACGAGGTCGTTCGGCCGGTCGATCCCGATTACGCCAATCCTGCGGACAAGGTGGCGTTTGCCGACGCCTTTCCGTTCCTGATTATTTCCGAAAACTCGCTGGCTGCGTTAAACCATGACATGCAACTGAATTTACCGATGACCCGTTTCAGGCCCAATCTGGTTGTTTCCGGCTGCCCCGCCTACGGGGAAGACAGCTGGCGCGAGATCAGCATCGGCGCTATAGACTTCAGGCTGCCCAAGCCCTGCTCCCGGTGCTCCATTCCGGCAATAGATCCTGAAACCGCGCAAATCGGTAAGGAACCGCTAATCACGCTGAACCGCACCCGGAAATGGCAAAATAATGTTTATTTTGGGCAAAACGCGCTGCATAACCGATGCGGCCGCTTGACCGTCGGCGATACGGTACAGATCAAATCCACCGGTGCCAAACAACCGCCGATCTAGCTTGTTTAGGCGACGCATCAATCGCCTGTCATTTAATAAATTTCCCAAATACCATGCATAAAGCCCTTTTGCTGATCGTCATCCCGCTGTTGTCTTACGGCTTTTGGCTAAGCGCGGAATTTAAAGGCATTGCGGCCGGCGTCTCGATTTTCCTGTTCGGCATGCTGTCGCTGGAGCAAGGATTTAAAGCCTTTACCGGCGGTGTGCTGGAGCGGATTCTGCAAAAAACCACCGATACCTCCTGGAAAAGCTTCGGCTTCGGCTTCCTGTCCGCCACCTTGATGCAGTCCAGCGGCCTGGTCTCGGTCATCACCGTTTCATTCCTGAGCGCAGGCTTGCTCGATTTAGTCGCCGGCATCGGCATTATTTTCGGCTCCAATTTAGGCACAACGACCGGCGCATGGCTGATCGCAGGGCTGGGACTGAAGGTCAATATTGCGACCTACGCCATGCCGCTGCTGGTTTTCGGCGTGTTATGCGTTTTCCAGAGCGGCAAACAGTTAAAAGGCGTCGGCTATATCCTGACCGGCCTGGGCTTTTTGCTGCTCGGCATCCATTACATGAAAGAAAGTTTCGAACACGTTGAAAGCACCATAAACCTGTCCGAATTCGCAATGCCCGGCGTCAAAGGGCTATTGACCTACACCGCCGTAGGAATCATCGCGACCATTATCATGCAGTCCAGCCACGCCACGATGCTGCTAACGATTACCGCTGTTTCGGTGCATCAAATCACCTATAACAATGCACTGGCGCTGGTCATCGGCGCCAATATCGGCACCACCGTCACCGCGATCATTGCCGCTTTCGGCGCCAATATTCAGGGCAAACGCCTGGCGGGCGCGCATCTGTTAATTAACCTGTGCACCGGAATCTTTGTGCTGCTGCTTATCAAGCAATTCGGCATCGCGGTTGACATCATCAGCGCAAGCTTGGGTATTGCCGCATCGGACAACGCGATGAAACTGGCAACCTTTCACAGCCTGTTTAATCTTGCGGGCATCATGATCTTTTTCCCGTTCATTAATCAACAAGTTGCATTACTGGAAAAGCTGTTCATAGAAAAGCGTCCCGTTATTTTCCAACCGAAATATTTGGACATATCCGCCATGGATTTCCCCGAAACAGTCGTCGAATCGGTCCGGCTCGAAAGCATCCATTTATATGAAAACGCCATTCATATTATTTTGCGCACCTTTGGCCTGCGTAAACACGATCTGCAAAAAAATGACGACGCACTCAAGCAACTCATCGGACAGGATAACAACTCCGTCGAATACAATATCGATGCCGGCTATGAAAAGCGGATAAAAGGCCTCTACAGCGCCATTATAGCGTTCATCAGCCAAGCCGGATTCACTTGGGCAATGAGCCAGTCTTCCAAGCTCTCCTGGCTGCGCGAGGCCAACAAGCATCTTGTCGAAGCCATTAAAGACACCAAGCACTTGCAAAAAAACTGGATCCGTTTCAGGGCGTCAAGAAATCAAGCCGCAACCGACGAATACAACAAAATCGCCTACCAGATAGTCTTGCATATCCGGCAGATTGAAGATTTCAGGCATGACATTGAGGACAACGAATTGCCGCTGTTATCGTTGGACGCATTAAAAGCAAGTATTAGGAATGACGACATGCAAATGAATCGCGCCATTGAAACGCTGATCAGGGAACGGAAAATAACCCCTGAAACCGGCTCTTCCCTGATTAATGACAGCTCGTACATGCGCAGCATTAAAAAGAATTTGTTAAAAGCCGCCGAAACACTGTTCCTGCACAGCGATACCGGCGCCGCCAAAGCCGAGCAGCAATTAACCCTGAATGAAACTGAAATTAACGATGTTGTTCACACCGTGGATACCCAATAGCACCATCCCTGCACTCACCTAATCGGTAATTAAAGCGATGAAAATAGAAAAGTTGCTCCATAAATTACAGGCCTTTTTCGATACCGACAAACATAAAAAAAGGCAGCACATCGAGGAACTGAAAAAAATCCTGTTAAAACTGAAGAAAAAAGAGCGAAAAATCATCCGTTCTATGCAACAGACTGACGAGGATTGCTTAAGGAAGCATTATCAAACCGAATTGGAAATTATCCGGGTGCAAAGGAAAAAGGGCATTGAAACTTTACAACAGCTTAAAGAGCGTAAAAAGAACTTGGGTGCCCCCTCCTAAATTGTTGACTGGCAAAGGCTCACGAAGACCCAAGCTTCTTATTCATGCCTTCGTGACGACACAGTATTGCTTATCCTAAAAACCGCATCTAAACGGACGGGTCTGCGATTTTTAGGTTTATGCGTTAGCGGACCTTAAACCAAGTGCCCCCACAAATCATATTCATCCGCTTCTTCCAGCTCGACATCGACAAAATCGCCAACTTTAAGATGCGTCGCGCCATCGATAAACACCTGACCGTCGATTTCCGGCGCATCGGCTTTGCTTCTAGCCACGGCGCCCTCTTCGACGACCTCATCGACCAGCACCGTTTCGATTCGGCCTACCCGTTGCTGCAATCGCGCCGCGCTGATTTCGGCCTGATGCGCCATAAACCGGGCCAGACGCTCCTGTTTGACTTCTTCGGGGATCTGGTCGGGCAGCTCATTGGCGGCCGCGCCTTTGACCGGCGAATAGGCAAAGCAGCCAACCCTGTCCATTTGCGCCTCGCTGAGAAAATCCAGCAGCTGCTCGAATTCCTGCTCGGTTTCGCCGGGGAAGCCGACGATAAACGTGCTGCGCAAGGTAATATCGGGGCAGATTTCCCGCCACGCTTTAATGCGTTCCAGGTTGTTCTCGCCGGCAGCCGGACGCTTCATCAGCTTAAGAATGCGGCTGTTGGCATGCTGGAACGGTATGTCCAGATAAGGCAGGATTTTGCCCGCGGCCATCAACGGGATCACTTCGTCCACATGCGGATAAGGATAAACGTAATGCATCCTGACCCAGATGCCCAAGTCGCCCAGCGCCTCGGCTAAATCGTAAAAGCGGGTTCTGACCGCACGGCCTTTCCAATCGTAGCTTTGATATTTCAAATCCAGGCCGTAGGCGCTGGTATCCTGCGAAACCACGAGCAATTCCTTGACCCCGGCATTGGCCAGACGTTCCGCTTCCCGCATCACATCATCGACCGGTCTACTGACCAAATCGCCGCGCATCGAAGGGATGATGCAGAAGGTGCAGCGATGGTTGCAACCTTCGGAAATTTTTAAATAAGCATAATGCCGGGGCGTCAGTTTGATGCCCTGCGGCGGCACCAAGCTGATAAACGGATCGTGCGGAGGCGGCAAATGCTCATGCACGGCAGCTACAACTTCTTCGAGGGCGTGCGCGCCGGTCACTTTCAGGACTTGCGGATGACGCTCCCGGATTTCCGCTTCCCTGGAACCCAAGCAGCCGGTAACGATGACCTTGCCGTTCTGGGCCAGCGCCTCGCCGATGCTGTCCAGCGATTCTTCGACCGCCGCGTCAATAAAGCCGCAGGTATTCACCACGACCAGATCGGCGTCCTGGTAAGTCGGCGAAATCGTGTAACCCTCTGAACGCAGCTTGGTTAAGATCCGTTCGCTATCGACCAGGGCTTTGGGGCAGCCCAAACTAATAAAACCAATATGTGGGGCAGTCATTTAAATCTCAGATAATGTTAAAGCGCGTTAGTTTATAGGAGTGGCTGCGCAAATAAAAATTAAAAAGCAATCACCACGAAGACACGAAGGACACGAAGTTTTATTTCTTCGTGTCCTCGGCAATTGCTCCTGCATTGCTCTACTTCCTGCATCCATGCAAGTCGTTCGTGTCTTCGTGGTAAAAATAGTTAGGAAAGGAACTTAACCGCACTCGGATGACGGATCAACATCGACCAATGCCCCTTGTTTTTGTTCAGCCAGCCGCGCACTTCGATGGTTTTGCCCAAATAGCCGTTAACATCGGGGAATAAATCCAACCATTTGCTTTCGATGCGCGCCTCAAAGGTATCCCCTTCGGCTGCGCTCAGGACAGGGGAGAATTCCAGGTAAACCGACTTCCGGGTCTTGCGGATATTAGCCACCTTGCCGACCAGACGCGTCCAGCCCGGATGCCCGGCTTCGGTAAGGCTGCCGACCGGTGTTGCGGCATATTCCGGCCGCCCCCAAACACCGATTTTGGCTTGCTCCGCCTTATCTTGAGCCTTAACCAACTCGTTTACATAGCGTAGCTCGGGCGGATAGATGCTGACCGCCGCCAAGCCCGCTTCAATCAGTTGCAGATTAATATGTTCTTTGTTTTCGGTGAACAAATGCGCCAATGTTCTGCCGTACTTATCGGTTTTTTCGACGCCTATTTCAAGGCGTACCCTGGTATTTTTCAGCTTGTCGCTCAGCCAGTGCTTGGCCTCGTCGCCGCCCGCATCGGCAGGCTTATCCCGGTGCTGAACCTCCGGCGTATTGACGCCCAATAAGCGGATTTTACGGCTGTCCTCCAACACCACCGTGTCGCCGTCGTAAACCGTCTTGACCTTGTAAAAATCATAGCCCGGTTTTATATCGACTGTTTTGGCATCGGCAACCGGCCGGTCGGAAAAATGCGTGCTGCCGTTCGCGTCCCTCCATTCGTAGATTTCGGCGTTAGCCCAGCCGGGCAGGCATAATAATAGAACCAGTAAAATTCTCATGAGTCTGTCTGTGTAAATGAGTAAATAGAACACGGATGGCACGGATTTAACTGATAAACACGGAAAAAACCGAGCCTCTCTATAAAAATCACGGCAAAAGAAGAAAGGCGTTTTTTCGCCCTTCGCCCTTCGCCCTTCGCCCTTCGCCCTTCGCCCTTCGCCCTTCGCCCTTCGCCTTTTGCCTTTTGCCTTTTGCCTTTTTTATCCGTTTAAATCCGCCCAATCCGAGTTCCATTGTTAAATGAACATCACTGCGGAGTATTCAACTCAGCATCAAATTTTTGCATATCCAATTCGTTTTCCCATTTCGCGGCAACCACGGTGGCGACGCCGTTGCCGATAAGATTGGTCAAGGCGCGGGCTTCGGACATGAAGCGGTCTATCCCCAAAATCAGCGCAAGTCCCGCAACAGGAATAGTCGGAATAACCGAGAGCGTTGCCGCCAGGGTGATGAAGCCGCTGCCGGTCACGCCTGCCGCGCCTTTCGAGGTCAGCAGCAACACGCCGAGCAAGGTCAGCTCCTGCGTCATGGTCAATGGGGTGTTAGTGGCCTGGGCGACAAAAACAGCGGCCATCGCCAGATAAATCGAGGTGCCGTCGAGGTTGAACGAGTAACCGGTCGGAATGACCAGGCCGACTACGGACTTGGAACATCCCAACCTTTCCAGTTTGGCCATGATGCGCGGCAACACCGATTCCGACGACGACGTGCCTAACACAATCAACAGCTCGTCCTTGATATAAGCGATGAATTTGATGATGCTGAAACCTGCGAATCGTGCGATCGACCCGAGTACGATAAAGATAAACAACAGACAGGTCAGATAAAAACTGCCCATTAAACTCGCCAGCGGCACCAGAGACGCCACACCGTACTTGCCGATGGTAAACGCCATCGCGCCGAAAGCGCCGATCGGGGCCAGCTTCATAATGGTTTCGACAATGCCGAACAAGGCCTGTGAAACCTTGTTGATGAACGCCACCACTTCCGCCCCCGTGTCCTTCATCGCGGCCAGAGAAAAGCCGAACAGCAGTGAAAACAGCAAAACCTGCAATATGTCGCCTTTGGCAAACGCATCGATTACGCTGGCAGGAATAATGTTGAGCAGGAAATCGACCGTATTCTGCGTTTTCGCGGCGGCGGTATAAGCGGTGAGGCCAGTGGCATCCAGCGCGCTTGCATCGACATTCATGCCCGCGCCGGGTTTAATGGCATGCACGACAACCAGTCCGATGAGCAACGCCAGCGTACTGACGACTTCAAAATACAGCAGCGCCTTAATGCCGACGCGGCCTACCTTATCCAAGACCTGCATACCGGCAATGCCGGTTACCACGGTGCAGAAAATAATCGGCGCGATGATCATCTTAATCAGCTTGATGAAGCCGTCGCCGAGAGGCTTCATCGCAACACCGGTTTCAGGGTAGAAATGACCAAGCAGAATGCCGATAAAAATAGCGGTCAGGACTTGAAAATACAGATGCTGATAAAGCTTTTTAGGTGCATAAGCAATTTGCACGGATAACCTTCCGATGGGTAAAAATACAGTTTCAAATAAAGAAAGGCTGATTGTATTCGATATTGCATCTGTAAATGAAACGGCGCCTTTATTTAGCATCGACAGGCAGCCTTGATAGCCGACGGTAGGCAATAGAGCTATCAAAACCCACTGATAAACCATCAAAAACCGACTTGATTTTTTGCCATAACACCCCCATTCTCGATATACCCGACTCTCCGGCGCGAGAGTGTTTCTGTCAAATTGCAAATTAGCTCTCTTTTAGAGGATAATATACGGCTACGCATAAGCTTTACTATGCTTTTGATTGCCCCCGTAACACGCCATACGCTCGATATAGAGCCGCTGTGCAAGCTTTGGAATACGCTATGAAAAAGACCATGTACGAAAAAATCTGGGACAGCCACCTTGTCGTTGACGAGGCCGGGCAAGCTCCTTTGCTTTATGTTGACCGGCATTTGATGCATGAAGTCACCAGTCCACAGGCCTTTGAAGGCCTGCGTTTGTCAGGTCGCAAGGTGCGCAATCCGCACAGCATTCTGGCTACGATGGATCACTGCGTACCGACCAAAAATCGCGACCTGCCGATTGCCGACCCGATTGCTAAAAAGCAGATCGAAACCATGGCCGAAAACTGCCTCGAAAACGGCCTGAACCTGTACGACATGAAAAACCCGAACAACGGCGTAATTCATGTCGTGGTGCCTGAGCACGGTTTCGTCCACCCCGGCATGGTCGTGGTCTGCGGCGACAGCCATACCGCAACGCATGGCGCGTTCGGCGCACTGGCTTTCGGCATCGGCACGTCCGAGGTTGAGCATGTAATGGCGACTCAAACCCTGCCGCAGAAAAAATCCAAAACCATGCAGGTCGTGGTCAACGGCGCGTTATCCAAATACGCGTCTGCGAAAGACATTGCGCTGGCGATTACCGGCAAAATAGGCACGGCAGGCGGCACCGGTTATGTCATCGAATATACCGGCTCGGCGATCAGGGAACTGTCGATGGAAGGCCGGATGACGCTGTGCAACATGGCGATTGAAGCCGGAGCCAGAGCAGGATTGGTCGCACCGGACGAAAAAACTTACGAATATCTTAAAGGCCGCGAGTTTGCGCCATCCGGTCAATACTGGGATCAGGCGCTGGCTTACTGGAAGAGCCTGCCCAGCGATGAAGGCGCGGTATTTGATGCAACTGTCACGCTGGATGCAGCCGATATTGCCCCTCAAGTATCATGGGGAACGTCGCCTGAACAAGTGGCCGGCGTCGATAGCGTTGTGCCTGCCCCCGAAAGCTTTGCCGACGAAACAAAACGCAAAGCTTGCGAGGGCGCGCTGGCCTATATGGGCTTAAAACCGAACACCAAAATAACCGACATTGCGATAGATTATGTTTTTATCGGCTCCTGCACCAACGGCCGTATCGAAGATTTTCGGATCGCCGCCGAAGTGGCAAAAGGCACCAAAGTAGCGGGCGGAGTCACCGCGATTGCAGTCCCCGGTTCCTATCACGTCAAGCAACAGGCCGAAGCCGAAGGCTTGGATAAAATCTTTATCGATGCCGGTTGGCAATGGCGCGAGCCCGGATGCTCGATGTGTCTGGCGATGAATGGCGATGAATTGACTCCAGGCCAACGTTGCGCTTCGACTTCAAACCGGAATTTTGAAGGCCGCCAAGGTAAAGGCGGACGCACGCACTTGGTTTCGCCTGCAATGGCGGCGGCCGCAGCGGCGGCAGGCCATTTTGTCGATATTCGCAAACTATAAGATCGGAAAGAATTATGGAACCGTACAAAAAACATGAAAGCATCGCGGCATTGATGAACCGCAGCAACGTCGATACCGACCAGATTATCCCCAAGCAGTTCCTGAAAAAAGTGGAACGCAGCGGTTTTGGTCAGCATCTTTTTCACGACTGGCGCTTTAACGACGACGGCAGCGACAACCCGGAATTCGAGCTGAACAAGCCTGCATTCAAGGGCGCTAAAGTCCTGGTGGTCGGCGACAACTTCGGCTGCGGCTCATCGCGCGAACACGCGCCTTGGGCGATTGCCGATTATGGTTTTAACACCATCATTTCCACCAGCTATGCCGATATTTTCTACAACAACTGTTTTAAAAACGGCATCCTGGCGATCAAAGTCGATAAAGCTCAGCTGGATAAATTGATGGCCGAGATTGCGGCCAACGAAGGCGTTCGTTTTGTCGTCGATCTTGAAAACCAGCAAGTCACCACGCCCGGCGGCAACAGCTTTAGCTTTGAGATCGACCCGTTCCGCAAAGGCAACCTGTTGAGCGGCCTGGATGACATCGGCTTGACCTTAAAGCATGTTGATAAGATCACGCAGTATGAACAGCAGCACAAGCAAAACTTTCCTTGGCTTTGGGTTTAAGCAGCGCAAAGCCCTCTCCAGCGGGATACCTACAAGGATGTAGGTAGTAGAGCAATGCAGGAGCAATTGCCGAGAGGGTTGGGTGAGGGGAACCAAAATAAGCTTTTTATCCCCTCATCCCAACCTTCTCCCTGAAGGAGAGAGCGTATCTTCTAAAATCAGCAGCATTGGGCATGGAAGCCGGAGCAAACCGGCCCATGCAGTTGTAACCCAACAGAAACTTTAATCAATCCGCTTACATTGAGAGCACAGGCGACAACCATGTCCACCGATTCAAGACATATCCAGCTGATGGACACCACCTTGCGTGATGGCGAGCAAACTCAAGGCGTTTCCTTTACGCCGGTGGAAAAAGTCAGTATTGCCAAAGCCCTGTTGCAATCTCTGCGGGTTGACCGGATTGAAGTCGCCTCCGCCCGCGTCTCCCAGGGTGAAAAAGAAGCGGTCACCAGCATTAACGAGTGGGCGAAACAGGAAGGCTTTGCCGGACGCGTTGAAGTCCTGGGTTTTGTCGATCACACGCGCAGCGTCGACTGGATACTGGAAACCGGCGGCGACGTAATCAACCTGCTGATCAAAGGCAGCGAAAAGCATTGCCGCGTACAATTGGGCAAAACACTCGCCGAACATACCGCAGATGTCTTGCAAACCGTCAACTACGCGCTGGAAAAGGGCCTGAAAGTCAACGTCTATCTTGAAGACTGGTCTAACGGCTATCGAGACGACCGGGATTATGTTTACGGTTTGATGGACAACCTGCAAAACGCGGGCATCAATCATTTCATGCTGCCCGATACCCTCGGCGTGTTGTCGCCTGCCGAAGTGTTCTCAAGCTTCAGCGATATGTGCAGCCGCTACCCGAAGCTGCAATTCGATTTTCATCCGCACAACGATTACGGCCTGGCGACCGCCAACGTGATGGAAGCGGTTCGCGCCGGCGTCAACGCGATACACTGCACTGTTAACTGCCTCGGCGAGCGCGCGGGCAATGCCTCAATGGCCGAAGTGGCCGTGGTGTTGCGCGATAAAATGAACATGCAGCTGTCCATCGATGAAAGCCATATCGTCCGCATCAGCTCTATGGTCGAAAACTTTTCCGGCAAACGCATCGCCGCCAATGCGCCGATCGTCGGGGCCGATGTTTTCACCCAAACCGCAGGCATCCATGCCGACGGCGATCAAAAAGGCGGACTGTACAAAACCAAATTGGGCCCGGAACGTTTCTCCCGCACCCGTAGCTACGCCTTGGGCAAGATGAGCGGCAAAGCGTCGCTGAAAAAGAATCTGGAAATGCTGGAACTCGACCTGTCGGAAGAGAACCAGAAAAAAGTGCTGGCCCGGATCGTCAGCCTCGGCGATTCAAAAGAGACCATCACCACCGACGACCTGCCCTTTATCATTGCCGACGTGTTGGAGAGCAAGAGTTACCAGCATATCAAACTGCTGAACTGCTCGATCACCAGCGGTTTGGATTTGGAATCGACTGCCAGCCTGCGAGTCAAAGTGATGGGCGCGACGCACATTGCATCCGGCTCCGGCAACGGCGGCTTTGACGCATTCGTCGACGCTATCAACAAAGTCATGCAGCAACACAACTACACCCTGCCCGCACTGGCCGACTTTGAAATACGGATACCTAGAGGCGGACATACCAGCGCCTTAACCGAGTGCGTCATCACTTGGAATTGCGGCGACGAACTGCGCAAAACCCGCGCCGTGCATTCCAACCAGGTTTTTGCTGCGGTATTGGCCGCGCTTAAAATCATCAACATGCAGCTGCACGAACTGGGTTTTAGTCAGACCTGAAAATCATTGTCGCGAGATGCATGCAGAGCAATACAGAAGCCTAAGCACGCTATGAATGATATTAACCCGTATAAAAACGACGTTATTTGCCACTGTAGCGGAACCACTAAACAGCAAATGAAGGAACTTGTTAATAAGGGAGTCGACGATCTGGACAGAATATCCAGAATGACCGGCGCATGCTCAGGCTGCGGCGCTTGCGATGCTTCAATATTGGAATTGCTGGCCGGGAATAGAACCGATTGAGGTGCTTGCCACCCTTTCATTCATCGTTCCCTCCTGTGTGGGAACGCAGTTAGTAACGCGCCAGCGTCACGGTTAGCAATCGCCGGAGCATTGCCGAATGAGTTCCGTCGGAACGACGCCAAACCCAGGTGCTTGATCAGGCGGCATGCTCCTTAAGCCACTCCTTCAGCGCTTCATTCATCCGCGATTGCCAGCCGCGACCTGTAGCTTGAAATGCGTCCAGCACATCGCGGTCAAAACGCACCGTAGTAGATACCTTGGTGGGCGACTGTTGCTTACCCCGTCTTTTTAAGCCTCGTAGCGTGGTTTGTAACGATTCAGGCAAGGCGGAAAACGGCACGGCGTTTTTAAAATCTTCTTCCATCCACTCAGGATTGTCATCATCAATTAATTCTGGATTGGGTTTCATAGGGAAGCGCTGAACAAATCGATTCCGCTCATGGTTCGACAAGCTCACCACGAACGGAATCAACAATTTACCGTTCGTCCTGAGCCTGTCAAGGACTTAATCAGCGCTTCCATAGCGCTTAACCTCACGTTTATTGGCTTTTCTATAGCTGATCACTCGAATGCCGCCGACAATTTCAACACATACCAAGGCATGCAGACGGTGGTCAATAAATCCCAAAGCACTGTACTTGGCGCCCAACCGCAAAAAACAGTATTTACGTAATGAAACCATTCGGTTGAGGCTTGAAAGGCGTAGCGCTCGGTATTGGGTTTTTAAGCGTTAGTGAGAAATCATCCCTACCCGAATTGCAGCAGCCGATTGTTGTGGAGGCTTGGTCACAACCTTGCAGGTGAATTTGAATCCTAGTAAAGTCACACAAGCCCAACAAAAGGAACATCCCTTACCTTTACGCCAAATTTTCATGACTACACCAAGAAGCTCTTTACTTGATAGCGCCGTTGCTCTCGCGGTCATCACGGCATTTTTTTACGCGATAAGCACCGCTTACTATGACGGTTATTTCCAGCCTCTCCAGCTCGATCCCAACGTTCTGGATCGTAACGTTCAGCAATCTTTATATCGCGGCTTCGTAATTTCACTTGAACCCGCGACTAAGGTATTATTCATTTACACCACTGGCTGCATCCTTTACTCACATTTTCTACTACCGCGTTTCAACGGTTGGCTCCGGCATAGCCGGTGGAACAAACGGCAATTTCTCAAACAAAAGCACTTATATCTGGGTAAACGTAAAGACCCGAAAATCGAGCTATCCCAAAAAAAGCATACGCTGATAGCCTGTTTATACTTTGGCGTTTTTCTGGCGCTAATTTTTTCCCTGATGTACTTTGAAAACAAAGGTAAAGAAGTAGCCGTTGCCGACTTGAAAAAAATTGAAAGCAATGCCATTCAGCCGTCGGAGTTGATTACAGTGAAGATAGACGACAAGCCAAAGCAGCTTCTGTCCTTGATGTGCGGCGCCAGAAACTGCGCCGGCATCGATCCTAATACAAAAATCATTTACTACTTTCCACAGAACGGCCATTCGTATCAGTTTGTTGAAACCCAGACAAAACTGGTTCCGTCCTCCGCGGATCAAGCTCAGTAATATAGATAAATTTAAGAGGCAAGCACTGTAGATGGGGCTGATACCAGGAAGACCAACAGATCGGAGCCACGAAGTGTTGGGCTTCGTACCTCAGCCCAACCTACGAACTACGAACTACGAACTACGAACTACGAACTACGAACTACGAACTACGAACTACGCTACATTTCACACTTGCCTGACCTGTAGGTCTACAATCCTTTCACCGCGCCATATAGTTTTATTAAATGATGATATGACATGTCCATTAATGGTTCATACATAAATGAATTAATATGGATATTTTCTGGAGTCATCAGAATTACTTGACTAAGAATCTTCCTGATCTCAGAAAATTCGGGGGTAATTGGAAAGTTTTCTTTAACAAGACGATCAAAAAGATGACCAGTTTGACTTCCTTTTATCTCTGATTTATCGGATACTTGAGACCACATGAATTCTTCGGCTTTTAGTCTAATTGCAATAGATAAAGCAACCTTATTTTCAAGGAATATTTCGTCACCCATACTTGCACTACACAAGTTTTCAGCAGTTTCATATATTTTATCTAAAATTAGCTGCGTCTTATCGTAAGAAGAAGGTATAGAGGTACCTTTAACGACTCTACTAACAATATCTTCTAAATCTGAAATTTTAAAAGAGTTTGTATCCTGTTTGATATGAAGCATTGAAGTCAAACTTATATAATCTTGAACTTTATTACCATCTTTATATTCGATTAAATTTCTTACAAATGGAATAATTGATACAAGCATAGCATCATTTGTACCAAATTTGCTTTTCCATAAATCAAAAGGACTTGATACATCTTTATTTCCTCCTTTAAGCAGCTTTATTTCGCCACCATATTTTTGCGCAACATGAGAATTGTCCCATTTTGCAGTATCCAGCACACGACCTTGAAAAGTCCTATAAAAATCGAAGTTATGCGTCATAACTAATAGCCGAAAGTTACTTTCATCAGCCATCTCTTTTAAATATTCAATAATTGCATATTTATTTTTGTAATCAAATGAGTCGGCAATGTCATCGATTACGATTAACGTGCGCTTTCCACTAACAAGACGCGCTTTAAATTCAAAAATAACGTAAAGCAAATACAATGCGCGTCGCTCACCAACAGATAACACATCCAAAGAGTTCAGCTGCCCACGATTATACTTCTTTGTTTGACCATCTTCACTTTCAAATGAAAACACCACATTCGGCGCTTTAGTTCCTAATATTGCATTTGTGTGATTCTCGATTTCAATTGAAAATGGAACATGAAATCGCTCTTTAAATATTTTTTGAGCCTCAAACCACAGAGTCTCTTCAAGCCGCGCTTCATTTTCTATACTTGTCAGTTCGGCCTTACTTGTTTCAAATTTGGAAAGCAGGTCTAAAAATAGCTCTTTTTTTGCGAGATAGTATGATCCCCATAACTTAATTTTAAGCTTTTCCAGGTCAATTAAGTCAACTGAAATCTCAGGAAATTTTTCTATTAACTCTTGAAATGATTTTACGGATGCAACACCATCGACAATCTTCTGTGATATTATTTTTAAATTAGCATCACTTAATATTTCTTCTTTTTCTTTTTCAATTATTTTCTCTAGTAATTTTGGATCATCAATAATACCATCAATACCATTTAATATAACTTGATGCTTTGCCTCAAAGAACTTCTCCTTTTTAAGCGTATTAGATACTTCATTAGCCTTAATAGGATTGAATATACCTTTACTAAATAATGTTGACTTATCAAGAAGCTCGTTATATCTACTAATATAATCGCATATATTTTCTTTAACCCCGTCACCTTCTAATAGTTCTAATACCTTATTGTCGAATATTATTTTATATTGAATTCTTGAAAATTCAACATTTCCAACTTCTTCAGAACTTAAAAACTCAATTGCTTTAAAAATATCTAAAAAACCGAGATCCTTATTAAGATAACTTTCTATTTCTTCTTTTTTAATTTTTGATAACTTATTTAGTTCAGAAATAAGTTTATTTTTTGCGCTAAGAATATCTTTATATATCTGATCGTATCGTTCTTTTTTTTCAGAATTAACTAATAGTGTTGATATATTCTTGGATTCATAATCAGGAATAAATGGCTCAATAACCAATATTTCATCAGGACTTATAGGATCTCCATCGAAAAGAATCTCGAATGTAGATGTGTTGTTGTGTATTTTTTCTTCTGGTAACAAACCCTTGGAAATTTGCAGAAATGTTTTTGCAAAAGAAGTCTTCATCACACCATTTGGGGCATAAATTAAGTTAGCATTTGATTTATTAAAATCAAACTCGTCCTCAAATGAAGGGATTCCGTAACAATTTTTTAATTTTACCGAGAGCAATTTCATTATATTTATCCACGCAAGTTATTCTAAATTTAATTAGTTATTGTTTTAGTTAGATAATATGCGATGAATTTTGTGAAATTCATCTATATCTGTAGGACGGATTCGTCGTTAAGCAATCCACCGCAACTGCGTCTGTAAAACCGACTTACCGAAAATCCGCCAAATCAGCTTCTTCGGCATTACCAACGTCAAATATCAGATTAATATAACAAAACCGATTGAGAGCATATCCCTACAAATCACAAAGAATAGTGGGCAATAAAAAACGCCAAGCCTTACGGCTCAACTGATCTTAAGCAGTCCATCGGTTGCAAATGCATATTTTCATATATAAAGTGTAACTATGGACTTCACCTGCAACCCGATTAAAACGAAACTAATATCCGTGAACGCGGGCTGCCGCTGTTGACGGCAAGATTGATGTTTAACAGTGAAATGCTGGTACGAGAAGACACCCGCAAGACATACTCTGAGCGGCGTTTTATCGGCTATAACACAATAGACGGGCGATTAATGGTGGTGGTATTTTGTATGCCCTCCGATGACTGTATCCATATTATTTCTTTTAGAAAGGCGAATCGACGTGAGCAAGCGAAATTTGAAAACAAAGCCCTCTAATATAGACTGGTCGGCGGTGGATGCCGCGCCCTTGGCTGATGTGCCGGATGAAGACAGCCCGGAATTAACCTCTGCGGAATTCTCCGAACTGCGCCCATTAGCCGAGGTATTGCCAGAGCTGGGCTTAGGCAAACAGCGCATTACTATTATGCTGGATGAAGCAGTAGTTCAGGCATACAAGGCCAAAGCAGGCGGACGCGGATACCAGACGCTCATTAATGACACACTGCGCCGGGCATTGGAGGTTGATAGCGTAAAAGAGGCGTTGAGAGAGGTTATACGGGAAGAGTTGCATCGGGCTTGATTGCTGCCAAATACCCTCCCCTCACTGCCACTTACCCTTAGTCACGGGAAGTTTTACTTAAGCTTGTCTGACGAAGTTCAATAATTTTGCTGACAATTTGCTTGAACAAGACGGGCGGTAAAAAGCCGTAGTCGTAAGCTCCCGCTTTTCCTGATATTGGCCGTAAATCATATCCCGGCCATACAAATTCATTGAAATCATCAAGAATAATCCACGACCGTTCGCCATCCAGCCCAAGGTGCTTTTTTACTTTAGGCGGAATTTCAATGGCGGCCGCCGGATCGATAGGAGAAGTATGCGTGATAGGCGCAACGGTAACTGTTCGGCTATCGTTGTGATTTTTGACTACCAAAATAATGGCGCAGGGTCTGTTTTTTAAACCCTCGCTTTTTCCTGCTTTGTACTCATTCCGCCATAAATATGAATAGGAAATAACAAGCCCGCATTCCGGTTCCGGTAGCGCCATATTGGGTTAATCATCCATCAAAGAATTTAGATGATCGTGTGTTGAGTCCATTTGTGCTGAAGCCATTGCATTAACAGTTTGCTCCGGCAGTTCGCTTATATGATAAGCGTGGCGTGATTGGGCTTTGAGCGATAAATATTCTTTAAAATCATGTTCGGAAACAAAATAGCCGCTGGTTCGCCCATGACTTGTAATCGCTATGGCTTCCCGTTGAACCTGCTCTTTGTATTGGCCGAAATTTTTGACAAATTTGGTTGCTGGAACTTCTTGCATGACGCACCTCACTGCACAAAATACGCATATTACGGAAAATACGGAGTATGTCAATGCGCCAGGAAAACCCAACCTCAGCGTTTTTTCCAGGCAATAAAAAACCCGCTAAGCCTTCCGGCTTGCGGGTTTCTATTTGGTTTAATAATTTGGTGGAGGCGGCGGGAATTGAACCCGCGTCCGCAAGTACTCCGCCACAAGGTCTACATGCTTATCCCGCACTTTTGATTTAGCTAGTGACTACCCGTCGGGCCAAGAAAATCACCAGCGATTCCGTAAGGTTTTAGCGCCGCCACACCGGACAGATTTTGGCGCGATCTTATGTAGATGACCTCTGAGCGCCTTTCATACCTAAAAGGTACTAAAAACTCCACCCGCATAAGCACAGATGGTCAAAGGAATGGTGCTGTGTTTAAGCAGCTAAAGCCATTGAGTAGTTTTCGTCATTTGCGAATACTTTAGTTTCAGTAGATTTTACGAGGTGTACTGTCCTCGGCATGCGCTTAAGGTTTCGCTACCCACGTCGAAGCCATGTCGCCCCCCGTGATATGTATATTATATGAATTGACTAAAAATTGTACAATTATTTTTTTAGCCCGGTATTTATAAGGGTTCCAGGAGGCTTTACCGTTCATCCTCCGCCAGGGCTCTCCTGAGCGCAGCCGAAGGGCTCAGGACGGACGGCAAAGCCTTGACCGTCGTTTCTGTACGTCAAAATCCTTATTTTTTAATTTTCCTCGGCAATCGCTCCTGCATTGCTCTACCTCCTGCATCCATGCAGTCGTCTCCTAGCCCTCTCCAACAGGAGAGAGGGAATAAAAGCATCGTGTTAATCAATCAGCATCCTAGCCAAGGGACTGTTGCTGTCTATTGGTAGCTGCCGGTCAGCGGCTCCGCACTGCTCGATAATCCCGTCAAGCCGGCTGATCTGCTCGACATGCTGAGCACAGATGTTTTCTATCACCAGCAGCACACCGCCATCGATCATGGTAAGCGCATTGTTTAACCCTTTGTTTAGTCCCCTTAAGGCGCTTTTTTCCAGCGACGGCTTTAATTTTTTCAGGATGAAAAAAGGTGTCAGCCAAGTAATGACGATTAACAAGCCGCTATGTATCGCAAAGTCCACGCCCAAATAAGCTACGTCGGTCATGTTGCTGGTGTAATAGCCGATAAAAACCTGATAGCCGACCCAACAAATGGCGGCAAGCGGCAGGACGATTTCACATAGGCGCATGAACTTTAAAAAGCCGCGATGCAAGGCATTGCCGGGATTCGCCAAGGCCTGCCTGGCGGCCAGTTCGCTTTGAGCCTGGACGATTTTGGGCACTTTTTCCCGTAATGCGGACAGCTGTTTTTTAAGCGGACTCACCGGTACGCCCAACTGGTCCGCATTGATCACGAATTCATCCAGCGCGTCGTCGAAACGGGCTTCTGCCCACTCGTCCCATAAGTTGAGTTTAGCGCCGGGTGATGCGTGTTTTGCCGCAGCCGGATTGCCTAGCAAATCGGCCGCGTGGTCGGCATAGTGCCGCGCTAATTGCTGGATAGGCCATGCAAAACCTTGTTGCAACACTTGAGCTGAGCGTCGCCATTGATCCTGCCACAGCGTCGGTAATTGTTGAAACGCCGATGCGGAACCCAGTAGCCGCCCGGTGTTTTCCAGGTTTTTCTTTAACTCGTCTTTCCTGGCCTGCGAACTTCGTTGCTCCAGTTGCGCAACGACATGCTCGGTCGCCAACGAGCTGATAGTCGATTCCAACGCGCCGAACTCGTCGGCTTGCAGGCCTTCGGCGCAAGCGGTCTTGAAGATAATCGGCTCAGCAAAACCCGCTTTATGCAGTTGCCGCTTGAAATCTTCATACTGTTCTGTCAGGCCTCTGTCCCACTGATTCAGCACAAACAGCCAGGCATGCCTGCCGCCCTCTGCAAGCAGCAAGCGCCAAGCTTTTTCGTCGCGATAGCGTTCGGGGCTGACCACGTAGATCAACACATCGATATGCGGCAGCCATTCCAGCACTTGGTGTTTGTTGCTTTGCTCGGTGCTGTCGAAGTCGGGCATGTCGATCCAGATCACATGTTTTCTGGCCTCATTGTCATGCTCGGCGGTTTTGATTTGGGCCAGCGGCAGTTGCTCGGGCAAATGCTTGATCGCAACGCTATGGTGATGATAAAGAGTGACTTCCCGCGAAGTGGGCCGCTCGACTCCGGCTCTGGCGATGGCTTTGCCTGCCAGGCGATTCAGCAATGAACTCTTGCCGACGCCGGTGCCGCCCATGAAAGCGACTATCAGCGGCCTGGAACCGTCATGATCAAACAATGTATCGGGCGTTCTCGCATCGACATCACTTAACTGCCGGGCAGTGTCGGCATTGATCCAGCCTGCCGCCGACGCCTGTTCGGTCCAGCGTTTTGTCGTTTGTACCAAACTAGAGTAATCGTAAGCCATGTCGCTTTTCTGTCAGTTGTAGCTCTGCCGCATGCAGCTGGTCAGGGGAGATATTAAAATGAGTATTCATCGATAAGTGCTCGGGCAGCTGCAACAGTTTAAGGCGCAGGCTCCCGGCAAATAACGCCTGTTTGACGGTATCGAATTGGTTCTGCTTTAATTCGGCTTCCACTTTGTGCATATAGCTGCCGACCGCACTTTCAGCCAGCAGCGAGGTCACTGTCAGCATCGCCGGGGCGACAACCAGGTCATGCAGGCCGATGCCGCCCATTTGCAAGGTCAGCGCAATAACGGCGGCATCGGCGGTGGCACGGGTTGCGCGTAAACTATTGAGCACCACCGGCTGTTCTTGCAGCTTGTAATACAAACGATGCGCGGCGCTTTCCACATCCTGCTGGAAAGACAGGTGATAATCTTTAGCCGCCAGCCCGAAATCCTGTAACACGTCCTGCCGCCGGCTGCGCAGCACACTGTTGATCTGCCGCCACCACTGGCTTTGTTCGGTCTTGTCGATCAGCTTGTCGGACAATTGAATCAGCGTATGTTCGGCTATTTGATTTAACAAAGCTATTTCGTAGCTGCTGTCTGAAATATGCAGACTCTTACGGCCTAACTTCATGAACTGCCTGACCGGCCAAGTCAAGACCTTGCGGGTGCCGGCCAAAACGCGTTCTAATCCGGGTATTTCCATTAAGTGCAGCAGTTCGGTCATCGCAAGCTGAAAGGTTTCATAATGATGCGGATGATTCAGGTAATCGCGCTGGTAACTTTCCATCGCCTGCCCTATCATCAGGTCGACTAATTCTGCCCAATCGTTTAATACCCGATGTTCGGCAAACACAGGTTCCAGCCAAGTTTGCCAGTGCCTTCTCAATAACGCCTGCTCAAAACGCGCGTGCTTGTCGCGCCTTACTTTATTCGCCAGTTGGTTAAGCAACTGACGCCTGGACTCGGGCCATACCGGCAGCCCGCCCGGCTTTTGGTAGTACAGCGGAACGACCTCGGGAAATTCATCGGTTCTGGCATGCCGCCATTTTTCCTTTAAGGACTCGATAATGACCGATTCCGACCCTTCAACCAGCTTGTTCAGGCAAATGATCGTCGGCTGATGCAGTTCTTCAACAGCGGCCATGATGTCCCAGACCGACTGATCGGCGTATTTTTCCTTGCTGACCACCAGGATCACCATATCCGCCAGCGCAATCGCCCTGATAACGCCTTCCCGGTAGGTAGCCGAGTCTATCGAGTCGAAATCGGGCGTATCCCATAAAACGCCATGCGGCAAAAGTCCTGAATCGGTGGTGTTTTCGCTTAGCGAATAGCAATCGTGCCGGTCTTTGCTGAGCTGGGTTTGCGGCAACTGCTGGAAGCGGCCGAAATAACGTTGCAGGCCGTTGCAGTCTTCAATACTGACGCCGTTGCAAAAACCCTGAGGATGAATAGTGTAACCCGCCAACGGACTGACGCCGGCGGCGCTGCTGTTTAACAGCACGTTGGCCAGCGAACTTTTTCCGGCCTGCGTGGGTCCCACCACCGCCATTTGCAACAACGGCTGCTGCGACGCAGCAATCAGCTGGCCCTTACGGATAAAGGCTTCAGCCAGAATAAGCTGATCGATCCGTTGTTGATAGCTTGTTTTGACAGAGTCACCGCCCAGTTGAGCCGAAACCGCCTGGTAACGTTGTTTTAATAATTGGATAAATTCCAGCATGAAAAGCCAGCTCAGGATTATAATGACCTGCTATTTTACTTCGTTTGACAAACCAGCGTTATATAATAAACATCGCAAACCATGTAAATAGCATGACATGCGTCCCTACTTAAACTTGAGGTTATCTTTATGAAGAAATTACCTATTCTTCTGCTCATTCTCTGCTGCACTTCTTTAATCGCATGTAGCAAGGGCTCACAAATTAATGGCCATACTACCCGCACCGCTTTTAAATCAGTAAAGGCGCTAAAAAACCGCTTATCGCCCGATGCTCGCATTGAGTTTGAAGTGTCTTTCTGGATGCTTCGCGATTCCATTAAAAGTGAAAAAGAATTTCTTAATACTGTTGACGGTAAAAAACCTGAAGAGATCATTGCAATGGGCAAAGAACTTTATCAGCAACGGAAAAACAGCGGTTTTGCAGGCTACGAGAAATACACAAGCTGGGATGATATGATCGCCAAATTCGGCAAGGAAAGAATTGACCAGGATAACCGTAAAGGCCCAAAAGAAGACCCTAAAGACAAAGCCAACGACGTTTTGTACAAGCTCTAAGCCTTACCGGCCAGGCAAGGCTTTTTGTTCGGTTAATACTGCAACAAATTGACTTGCCTCAGTGATGGTCTGCTCCATTGCATGGATCAGCTGGGAAATATCGATGCCTATCTCAATAAATTCATGTCTTAATGCCGCGATAGCCTGGGCATTAAGGTTGTGCTTCAAATACAACACCTGATCCTTGAATGCCGCCAATACCGGCTGGATTTTAGCTTCCGCTTTTTGCATGGACTTGATAAGCCGGGCGTAATTTTGTCTGGCTAACTTTAATTGCTGCTTGCTGTGTGAGCGTAAGTTACGGTTCGTGTATTCATTCAGTTCGCTTTCCCATTCCTTGAACAGAGCCTCGCTGACCTGTTCGATCGCCCTGATTCTGTTGCTGACCGCTTCGGATTTGGCACAGCAAAACTGATACTGTCTGTTCAGCAGGTTATATTTATGGTCCAGCGCCGTCTCATTGACGCAAACCAGGGTCTTAAACCGCTCCAGCGCATCTTCAAACTCATTTTTGGTTTCCCGCAAACCCACGCAGGCCTGCTCGACATGAGCAACCACTATATCGCGCTTATGTTCGCCAATCGATTCCTTGGCGCTGTAATAGACGTTGCGGATTTTTTTTGAGAGGAAGCCTCTGATTAAATTTAACAATATTTTTACCAAATCGTTGGATGCCGATGTATTTTGATCGGCTATTAAAACCTTGATGTATTTACTTGAGTTTTATCACTTGAAATCTTTTTATTCACCACGAAGGACGCGAAGTTTATTTCTTCGTGTCCTTCGTATCTTCGTGGTGATATTTTTTACAACTTAACATTGCACTTTTTCCACGACTCCCGTGGGAATACCGTTACTCGACTAACTATTCGCGCCGCCAACTGGTGGTGCCGTCGGGCGAATCTTCCAGAATCACGCCCTGCTCTTTCAGGTCGTTACGGATTTTATCGGCCAAGGCCCAGTCTTTGGCTTTTTTGGCATCCAGACGCGCCTGGATTTGCTGTTCGAGTTGTTCTTCAGAGATACCGTTTCCTACTATTAATTCTGGGGAATCAACATGGGACGTACTCAAAAGGTTATCCATAATAAGCGTAATATTACGTTTCAACCAATTACCAGGCTTATGCTGCAATATCCCCAGCAAACCTCCTAAATATTTCAGGTTGGCTGCCAACGTTTCGACTTTTTCTTTATCACCTGCTTTTTTGGCTTTATTCAGTTCTTTGGCTAAATCGAATAACACTGAACGCGCGACCGGCGTATTAAAGTCATCATCCATCGCCTGCTCAAAACGTACTTTATAATTATCCAGTACAATAAAATTTTCAGGAATTTCATCGTCCGGCAAAGCTTTGTCCAAAGCAATGTAAAATCGATCCAAAGCCACTTTTGCGTCATTCAATTGGTCATCGGAATAATTAAGCGGGCTACGGTAATGACTGGACAGGATAAAAAAACGTATTATTTCTCCTGCGCCATCTCCATAGCGATCTCGATAGCATTTCAACACCTCACGCACGGTAAAAAAATTGCCCAACGACTTGGACATTTTCTCGTCATCAATGCGGACAAAGCCGTTGTGCATCCACAGGTTCACAAACTTCTCGCCGGTCGCGCCTTCCGATTGGGCGATCTCGTTTTCATGATGCGGAAACTGCAAATCCATGCCGCCGCCGTGTATATCGAAATGATTGCCAAGACAACAGGTGGACATCGCCGAACACTCGATATGCCAGCCGGGACGCCCCAAGCCCCAAGGGGATTCCCAGGCCGGCTCGTTGGGCTTGGCCATTTTCCACAGCACAAAGTCCATCGGATTGCGCTTGGCCAGATCGACATCGACCCGCTCGCCGGCCTGCAAATCATCCAGGTTCTTGCCCGATAACCGGCCGTAATCCTTAAACTTAGTCACCGCATAAAACACATCGCCGTTCGTGCCGACATAAGCCAGTCCTTTATCCACTAGGGTTTTAATCATCGCCTTAATAACGTCGATAGAGTCCGTTGCCTTCGGTTCTCGGGTGGGTGGCTCAACAGCCAACGCTCGTTCGTCCTCATGCATCGCGTCTATAAAGCGCTCGGTCAGCTTATGATAGTCCTCGCCGTTTTCGATCGCGCGCTGAATGATCTTGTCGTCAATATCGGTAATGTTGCGCACATAGTTCAATTCATAACCCTGATAGCGAAGGTAACGAGCAACCGTATCGAACACGACCATGACCCGTGCATGACCGATATGGCAATAATCGTAAACCGTCATGCCGCAGACATACATGCCGACTTTGCCCGCTACGCGCGGCTGAAACAGTTCTTTTTTTCGGGTCAGGGTGTTATATATTTTCAACATGTTATTAAATTATTCAATTAGGCAAAATTTTCCATTGCCGATAAGTCGGGACCGGTTAAACAAAACGGTACAATCTACCAAGCGTATGCTTCTCTTTCAAGACAAAAACACTTAGAATTTGCTCTTTGCATCACTCTACAAGGAAATCCATGCGTACCTTCATTTTCTCCATGATGCTGCTTTTAACCACATCACTCTCATTTGCAACGGAAAACAAAATGTCAGATACACCATCAAAAGTTAAATTAACCACCTCTCTGGGTGAAATCATTATCCAGCTGAATCCTGAAAAAGCGCCTATTTCATCGGCAAATTTCCTGACTTATGTTAACGAAGGCTTTTACAGCAACACTATTTTCCATCGCATAATTCCCGGATTTATGGCGCAAGGCGGCGGTTTTGATACTGACTTTAACCAAAAAGCGGTTCATGATCCTATCAAAAACGAAGCCGATAACGGCTTGCCGAACAAACGCGGCACTTTAGCGATGGCGCGCACCAACGTTCCCGATTCCGCAACCGCTCAGTTTTTTATCAACTACAAAGACAATTCATTCCTGAATCATACCAGCCCAACACCCAGTGGCTGGGGCTACGCGGTATTCGGCGAAGTCATTGAAGGCATGGATGTTGTCGATGAAATGGCAAAACAACCCACAGGCAACCGTGGCGGACATCAAGACGTACCCAAAACCGACATCATTGTCGAAAAAGCTGAAGTTATAAAATAGACGAAAGGCGCAAGGCTAAAGGCGAAAGGTGCCGACACCCCCCCGTCTTTAGCCCTTTGCCCTTTGCCCTTTGCCCTTTTGCCTCTCACTCGCCCTTGAATCAAGAAATCCTATTCATCTCAGACCTCCATATTTCCCTGGAAAAGCCTGAAATCACCCGCCGGTTTCTTTCATTCCTTAGCGATAGAGCGCCCAAAGCAGCCGCGGTTTACATATTGGGCGATCTTTTCGATGCCTGGATAGGCGACGACGACTTTACTCCACCCAACAACACAATCCGAAAACAGCTTAAACAGCTGACCGATTCAGGCACTCAGGTTTATTTACAGCAAGGCAACCGCGATTTCCTGCTAGGTAAGCGGTTTGCCGAGGATACCGGCGTCATACTTCTCGATGAGTACGCCGTGATCGATTTGCATGGCACGCCGACGCTGTTAACTCACGGCGATTTATTGTGTACCGATGACCGGCCTTATCAGGCATTCCGCGCCAAATCCCATACCCTGGAATGGCAACAATCCGTGTTGTCAAAGCCCTTGTTTTTACGGCTGCTGGCGGCACGCTGGTATCGTGTCCGCAGTTATTTCCACAAACGCCGGAAGTCCCAGGACATTATGGATGTCAATCAGGACACGGTGATCAACGTTATGCGCAAGCGACGCTGCCTGCGCTTGATTCATGGGCATACGCACCGTCCCGCTATCCATGACTTTGAAATAGACGGACAACCCGCACAGCGCTTTGTTCTTTCCGCATGGAGCAAGCATGCGGCCGAAGTATTATGCTGGAACAGCAACGGCTACCACATCGAAGCCATTTAACCTGTCTATTTGTTTTACATAGATAAAAGTCAAAAATAAATTCAGCGACTTTAATTCGAGCACTATTACAAATACAATCTTTGTAGAACCTCCTCTTCCTCCTCGGCGACAATTAAATCAATGACGTGTCGCTCAACCGCATCTGTAACGAAATATCCTGAAAATCTAAAGCCCTCGTAGCGGCTGCACGGATGCAGGAGCAATGACCGGCCACCCTGTGTTTTATCAAAACGTTACAGAAAATCACTCCGCATCGACGCCTATAAAAGTTGACTTTTGGGGCAAAATCATTAAATTTAGGCCCCTAGAGTGAAAATTTCCTGTATCCATGGAACATGAAAAACACCCTAAAAACTAATATTAGTCCTAAAAAACACAATCACTATTCTGTCAAATTAACAGAATACCAGGAGAAATATAATATGAAGAAGCCTTTGAAAAGTTGGCTGCTTGCTTCCAGTGTGGCTGCTATTCTAGCCGCACCAGCAGTTTCAACTGCTAACAGCGAAGTTGAAAAACTGACCCAAAACCCAGCCAACTGGGCAACTTGGGGTGGTGATTACGCAGGTACTCGTTACAGCAAGCTAAGCGAAATCAATACCAGCAATGTGAAAAATCTGCAACCAGCCTGGTCTTTTTCTACAGGCGTCTTGCGTGGCCACGAAGGCGGCCCCTTGGTTGTTAACGATGTTCTTTACATTCATACACCTTTCCCTAACACTGTTTACGCAATTGATCAAAAAACTCAATCCGTAATCTGGGAATTCACGCCGACACAAGATGCTGACGTAACTATTCCTGTTATGTGCTGCGACACTGTCAACCGTGGTTTGGCTTATGGCGACGGCAAAATCTTCCTGCAACAATCCGATACCGTTTTAACTGCACTGGACGCTAAAACCGGTAAACGCGTATGGAGCGTACAAAACGGCGACCCTAAACTGGGCATGACCAACACACAGGCTCCGTTAGTTGTTAAAGATACTGTTTTAACCGGTATTTCCGGTGGTGAATTTGGTGTTCGCGGTTTCTTGGCGGCATACAACATCAATACCGGCGCGCTGGTCTGGAAAGGCCACAGCATGGGTCCTGATAAAGACACTCTGATTGATCCCAAGAAGACAACCACCTGGAAAGACGGCAAAGTCACTCCGGTTGGCGAAAACTCAAGCACCAGCACTTGGCAAGGCGACCAATGGAAAATCGGCGGCGGCACGACATGGGGCTGGTACAGCTATGATCCTAAATTGAACCTGATTTACTACGGATCAGGCAACCCATCTACATGGAACCCGGTTCAACGTCCTGGCGACAACAAATGGTCCATGTCATTATGGGCTCGTGACGCCGACACCGGTGCGGTTAAATGGGTTTACCAAATGACTCCACACGATGAGTGGGACTTTGACGGTATCAACGAAACCGTTCTGGTTGACCAAGAAGTTAAAGGCAAAATGCACAAAACTATCGTGCATTTCGACCGTAACGGTTTTGGCTACACGTTAGATCGTGAAACCGGCGAACTGCTTGTTGCTGAAAAATTCGACAAATCAGTTAACTGGGCAACTCATGTCGACATGAACACCGGTCGCCCACAAGTTGTTTCTAAATACAGTACTGAGCAAAACGGCGAAGACGTTAACACACAAGGCGTTTGCCCTGCTGCGTTAGGAAGTAAAAACCAACAACCGGTTTCTTACTCTCCACAAACCGGCTTGTTCTATATCTCAGGCAACCACTTGTGCATGGACTACGAACCATTCGAAGTATCATACACAGCGGGTCAACCCTACGTTGGCGCTACTTTGACTATGATGCCTGCCGGCGCGGACGTTATGACCGGCAAACCAGACGGCACAACCAACCTGGGCCAGTTCACAGCTTATGACGCCAAAACCGGTAAAATCGCTTGGTCTAACAAAGAACAATTCTCTGTTTGGTCAGGTTCTGTTGCAACTGCCGGCGGCGTAGTATTCTACGGTACTCTGGAAGGCTACCTGAAAGCGGTTGACGCTAAAACAGGTAAAGAACTCTATCGGTTCAAAACACCTTCCGGCATCATCGGCAACGTTAATACTTGGGAATATAACGGCAAGCAATATGTTGGCGTTCTTTCAGGTATCGGCGGCTGGGCTGGCATCGGTATCGCTGCCGGCCTTGACAGCGGTGAAGCAAGTTCAAACTCCGAAGGTTTGGGAGCTGTGGGCGCTTACAGAAGCTTAAGCTCTTTCACTAAACTGGGCGGTACATTAACTGTATTTACATTACCCAGCAACTAAATCGATCTGATTTTTAGATTGTGAATTAAAAGCCCCGGTTGATTTATCAACCGGGGCTTTTTTTTGCCTCTTTATCCAGTAAACTATGACCCCTTACTGTTTGATTCACACAAGGAGATCTTAATGAGGACCTTACCTCAACATACAGCATACTTCGCCATCTTGTTTCTAGCCGCAATCAGCTTTTCCGCCACAGCAGAAGAAAAATTCAAAGTCTGCGCCGACCCTTTGAATCCGCCCTATTCCACAAAAAACAAAGACGGCTTTGAAAACAAAATCGCCGAACTGTTTGCCAAAGAACTGGGACAGACCGTTGAATACACATGGTTGCCGCAACGCATCGGCTTTATCCGCAACACGTTAAATGCGCCGTTAAAAGACACCGATGTGGACAGCAATGAATATAAATGTGACGTCATTATGGGCGTTCCGGCAGGTTACGAGCTTACCTTGACAACCTCTCCGTACTACCAGTCGACTTATGTGCTGTTAATTGCCAAAGGACGCGGCTGGGATGATATTACCGATGCCGCCCAATTAACCGATCTGCCGTTAAAAAGACAGGAAGCATTAAAAATTGCGATGTTTGACCGCGGCCCCGGCACAACCTGGATGCAAAAAAACGGTCTGCTCGATGTGGGCATCCCTTATCAATCGATGTCGGGCGACGGCGAAAATAATGTCGCCATGCAGATAGAAAAGGATCTTAAAGCGAAGAAGATTGATATGGTTATTCTGTGGGGACCTATGGCGGGCTATGTCGTTGCGCAAAGCCCTAAAAACAGTTACTCAATGATCCCGATGAAATCAACACCGGACATGAAATTCGAATTTGCGATGGCGATGGGCGTTCGCAATGGCGATAAAGCAAGAAAAGAGGCTCTTGACAAGCTGATAGCGGATAAAGCGGATAAGATTCGGGCCATCATGGCAGGTTACAACTTTCCGTTGCTACCGCTCCCTAAACAGGCTGTTCGCAAAGACGACGATTGACCCCAATTAATCTATATTCAAGGGTGGCCCGGCCGGCCGGCCTACGAAAACCTTATTTACGATTAAACAAGCCAACCAGATACGCAAATCTGACCGCCCGTTCATGTGACAACTGATCCCACTGAAAACGCCACTTCCAATTACCCACCGTTGTACCGGGAGTATTCATACGATGCTCAGACCCCAATTCCAGAATATCCTGCATCGGAATGACCGCAAGGTTTGCAACCGATGCCAATGCGGCATGAAGTAACGCACAATGCAGCGGCATAGCGGGCCTGCCGAGGTAATCGTAAATGTGGTTCCTAGCATCATCGCTAATACCCTGCAGCCAGCCTAACGTTGTGTCATTGTCATGAGTACCGGTGTAAACAACGCAGTTTTTCTCATAATTGTCCGGCAAATAAGGGTTATCAGGACCGTCGCCAAATGCGAACTGCAAAATCTTCATGCCCGGCAAACCAAACTCATCCCTTAACGCCTCGACTTCGGGTGTAATAATACCCAAATCCTCGGCAACCAACGGAATCGACCCATGCTCGGCTTTTATTGCATTTAATAACGCCTTGCCCGGCGCATTAACCCAAATGCCATTAATTGCGGTATCTTCATTGGCGGGTATTTCCCAGGCGGCTTCAAGTCCCCGGAAATGATCGATCCGAATAATATCAAACAACTCAAGCTGGGTTTCCATCCTTTCGACCCACCAATGAAATCCGGTGTTCTCCAGATGGTCCCAGTTATAGTGCGGGTTCCCCCAGCGCTGCCCTGTTTCAGAAAAATAATCGGGCGGTACACCGGCCACGACAGACATCTCGCCTGATTTATCGAGCTTAAAAACCTCACGATGCGCCCAGACATCGGCACTGTCATAAGACACAAAAATAGGAATATCGCCGAATAAAAAAACACCATGCCGGTTGGCGTAGACTTTTAATTCCAGCCATTGCCGGAAGAACACATATTGCTCAAATTTAATACATTCAATTTGTGTTTTTAGCCGGCGACGCGCTTCTTTTATGGCTTTTGCATCTCTTTCCTTGAAATGCTCCGGCCACTGGTTCCAGCATTGCTGGTTAAATTCAACTCTAAGCGCCAGAAACAACGCGAAATCATCGAGCCAGAACGCCTTGTCCCGGCAAAAAAGTTCAAAGTCCTCCTTATCCCGCTGTTCGGCGCTTTCCAGGTATCCATAATAAGCTTTTGTTACCAGACACCTTGTGGCGCAATTGCCGGCACATTCTTCGCATTTCTCGGTGCGGTGCAGCCACCCCCGCTTGACCAGCCACTCAATATTGATTAATGCAGGATTCCCGGCGTGGGCGGACAGGCATTGGTAGGGCGAACCATCCGCATGGGTCATGCCTAAAGGCAAAACTTGCCATACGCTCACCCCCGAATCATGCAGAAACTTTACAAAATGGTAAGCTTCCTGCCCCAAATCACCCTGACGGCCCGCACCCGGCAACGATGTAATATGCAAAAGAATGCCGGCGCGGCGTTTATTTAAGACGTCATTCACTCTTAATGATCTCTTGTTTGTGGTAACTATTCAGCAAATGCTAACTTTATGGGAACGCGGCTAACACTGCGCGGCAGACTCGGCCGGATTGCCAAAAGCCAAATCCATTATGCCCTTTACAACAGGCTTTAATAACTTTACCTGTTATAGCTTTCATACAACTTTCAATTTTAATCAGCCAAATATGTTAGCTTCATACAAGCTCGACGCCTGGACGCATTGCTCCTCCCATAGCCGGAGCGCCGGAACCTTGGGTAAATGACATCGCCAGATAAGCGGGGGGATCTTCACCCAGCAATCGATACAAATTAGCCAAATTAAGCCGGAATTGTTTCTCAAAGTTGCTGACCGCTTCGCCCGGATTATAATCGCCAAACCACCAAAACCAGTCGGACCCTTCACAAACGGCTAACTGAAGCTCGGCCTGTTGCGCTTGTTTATCCGTTAACCTACCGGCGGCAATGACTTTGTCAAACGTCCATTTAGCATCCCCGAGCATATCCCAACCTCGATTCTTGTCCGCATCGCCTATCCAGGTCGAAAAAGTGCCGTAAACCCAACTGCCCGCAACCATTTTCGACAGCGGCTTAACGTCAACATTCTTGCGCAGACATTCCGAAAAAGTCGTTAATTCAATAGCCTGATGATCGGCCAGACGATGATACAGGCCGTTGAGGAAGTAATAGCCATTAGCAGGAAAATACTCCCAGGCATTCTCGCCGTCCATAATAATTGAAACCACCTTGTCTCCGGCTTCATGCATGGCAATATTTTCCAGATGGTGGATCAGATCGCCGACCGCATCATCGGCATGCCATTTTGAATACTCAAAACCAATAAGATCGGATAAGCCGTCATCCCGGAAAAAGCAGGCTATATCGGTTTTTTTCAGTTTAAAAGGATGATGAATCCCTGTGTGTTTGGCGTTTTCAGGAAGATTCAAACTATTATGCAGCACGGACCCGCCGCTAGCCGCCCAATCAAAACCGAAGTCACCCAATATTTTTAAGGTCTGCTCGCTGATGCTGCCTTCCGAAGGCCAGCATCCTTTAGGCTCAAAACCAAAAAACCGTTTAAACGTCTGCACGCCCTTTTCAAGATGCCACCATACGCGCTCCTTGCCTCCCGGATAGGCATCCAACTCAGGCAAAGGAGCACTCGGCATAGCCTCATGGGTGGAGTTCAAGTCCAGCAACAACGGCATGATAGGATGGGCGTAAGGCGTCACGGAAAGTTCAACCTGCCCTTTTCTGGCTAATGCCTTGTATCTACAGATAATACTGGTCAGCTGCTCGGCAATGACTTCTACAATTTCAATCCTGTCGTGCATGGTATAGCCGGAGCCTTTCTCTATCAGGCGTTTTATTCGGCTATCCGCCAACTTTATCGTTTCACCCATCCAAACCAAATGATACCAAACCAGAATATCGCTGATAAATTGAGAATTGACATACGTCAAAGAGTCGTAATGCTGCTCAAGCCATTCGGCCATTTCAATCAATCTTTTAAAGGTCGGATAACGGTTGATTTGCCGTTCCCTGTTCGCACGCATGCAGTCTTTAACCAGTTTCATGCGCTCTTCAGGATCCGCCGGAATACTCGGGTTAACCAAAGCCGCCAATAAAGGATCGGTAATCGAAATGCGGTCATGCAAATAGCCGTTGACTTGCCGGGCATATTCCTCGATTTGTTCCAGAAGTATAGGCGCGAAATTCACCACCGCCTTGGCCTTCGGCACGGCTTCCAGATGCGCCGCCATATCCACATAGTCTTTAATAACATGCAGATAGGTCCACGGCAGCTTGAATTCTCCCGTCTGTAAATCCCTGTATTCCGGCTGGTGCATATGCCAGCACAAGACCAGTTTCAGTTTTCTTTTATCTGACATAATGTCTTCTTTGTCCCAGCATGTCCGGCGTAACCAAAACGACTCCACCGGGGCTCACATGGAATCTTTTCTCATCTTCGGCCCTGTTTTCGCCGATGATGGTGCCTTCCGGGACTTCGCTGCCTTTCTCTATAATCGCTTTGGTAATGCGGCAATGGCGGCCGATATTCACTTCCGGCAAAACAATGGTGTCTTGCAACGTTGTGTATGAGTTAACGCGGACATTAGAAAATAGCAGGGAATGCCTGACTTTCGCCCCGGAAATCACGCAACCGCCGGAAACCATAGAGTCAACCGCCTGGCCCCGTCTTTTGTCGCTGTCGAAAACAAATTTGGCCGGCGGTGTTTGTTCCTGATAGGTCCAGATAGGCCAGGTTTTATCGTATAAATTTAAATCCGGCTTTACGCCAATCAATTCCATATTGGCCGCCCAGTATGCATCGATGGTCCCCACATCGCGCCAGTAACTTTGCACCCCGCTTTGCAAATCCAAAAAGGGGTAAGCGTTGGCGACATATTTATCGATAACCGCCGGAATAATATCCTTGCCGAAATCCCGGCTTGAGCTCTTGGTGTCGGCATCTTTTAGCAATTGTTCAAACAGGAAACCGGCATTAAAAATATAAATACCCATGGATGCCAACGCAGTGTCCGTTCTGCCCGGCATAACCGGAGGATGCTCCGGCTTCTCAACAAAAGCCCTGACCCGCCTGTTTTCATCGACATCCATCACGCCGAAAGCGGTTGCATCCTGTAGCGAGACTTCGATACAGCCGATCGTCAAATCGGCCTTTTTTTCAACATGATCGGCAAGCATCGCGCCGTAATCCATTTTATAAATATGATCACCGGCCAGCACTAGGATATGTTCAGGGCTACGGCTACGCAAAATATCAATATTCTGGAAAATAGCGTCAGCTGTTCCTTTATACCAGGAATTCTCGTCGTGCCGTTGCTGGGCCGGCATCAAATCGACATACTCGCCAAATTCGCCGCGTAAAAACCCCCAGCCCTGCTGGATGTGCCTGATCAGCGAATCCGACTTGTATTGGGTCAAAACGCCTATCTTGCGTATCCCCGAGTTCATGCAGTTCGACAGCGGAAAATCGATAATCCGAAACTTGCCGCCAAACGGTACAGCCGGCTTGGCGCGCCAATCGGTCATATTCATTAACCGCGAACCTCGGCCACCGGCCAGTATTAATGCAATGGTATTGCGGGTTAACTGGCTGACATTATGATCATACTTATGATTACTTGACGCTGACATTTTTCATCTCCATGTGGAATAGACTGACAACTCTTGATGTGTTTGGTAACATTCACGCAACTATTATTCCACTACACCGAGGCTATTCATAGTGAAAAAGCAATCTAATAACGCACTTGATTCAGATGCTATAAAAATCATGGAAGCCAAACATCATGATCCTTTTTCAATTTTAGGCCGCCACCCCAAGAACGATCACATTCAGGTTAAAGTGTACCTGCCTTACGCGGAAACGGTCAGCTTGAGTCACAACGGCGCGGCCTTGAACCGGATACCGGATACCGACTTTTTTGAATATAACGCCGAACCCGGCCGGTTGCCGGCTCATTACCGCCTGTCCTGGATCGATAAAGACGGCAACAGCCACGAAAACTACGACCCGTATGATTTCGGTCCGCAACTGCCGGAATTTGACCAACACCTATTCGGCGAAGGCAAGCACTGGCATATCTACCAAAAATTGGGCGGACATCTGCACAGCGTCGACGGCATTGCCGGGGTTTTGTTTACGGTTTGGGCGCCCAATGCCGGACGGGTCAGCGTAGTCGGCGATTTCAATCGCTGGGACGGACGTTGCAATCCGATGCGCAGCTTGGGCGGCAGCGGCATTTGGGAACTGTTCGTACCGGATTTGCAAGCCGGCTGTTTCTATAAATTTGAGATATTAAACCGCAATACCCATGAGGTTCTGTTAAAAACCGACCCTTACGGACAGCAATTCGAATTCCGCCCCAACACCTCGTCAATTGTTGTCCATGAAAACAGCTATGAGTGGCAGGATCAGCAATGGCTGGATGACCGTGTCCGCCACAATTGGCTGCATGAACCCATGTCTATCTACGAGGTTCACTTAGGTTCCTGGCGCCGCGATTATCTGGGCAATTTCCTCAATTACCGCGAACTGGCCGTACAGCTGGTCGACTATGTCAAGGAGATGGGCTTCAGCCATATTGAGTTATTGCCGGTCACCGAACACCCGCTGGACGCCTCCTGGGGTTATCAAACCACCGGCTATTTCGCCCCGACCAGCCGTCACGGCACGCCGGACGATTTCCGCTATTTCATCGACACCTGCCATCAAAACGGCATCGGCGTAATCCTGGACTGGGTACCCGCACATTTTCCCAAAGACAGCTTTGCGCTGGCCCGTTTCGACGGCAGCGCGCTTTATGAGCACGAAGACCCGCGCAAAGGCGAACACCGCGACTGGGGCACATTGATTTATAACTACGGCCGCAACGAAGTTAAAAACTTTTTGCTGGCCAGCGCGATGTTCTGGCTGGAGGAATTCCATCTCGACGGCTTGCGGGTCGATGCCGTGGCCTCGATGCTGTATCTGGATTATTCCCGCAACGAGAATGACTGGATTCCGAATATGTACGGCGGCAACGAAAATCTGGAAGCGATCGATTTCTTGAGGGAACTCAATACCGTCACCCACGACCAGCACCCCGGCACGGTGATGATGGCGGAAGAATCCACGTCCTGGCCGCAAGTAACCCGGCCAACCTGGACCGGCGGCTTGGGCTTCTCGATGAAATGGAATATGGGCTGGATGCACGACACGCTGGCCTATATGAGCCAGGAGCCGATACACCGCAAATATCATCACGACCAGCTCACGTTCGGGATGCTCTATGCCTTTACCGAAAACTTCTGCCTGCCCTTCTCCCACGACGAAGTCGTGCATGGCAAAGGCTCCCTGGTCAACAAAATGCCGGGGGACGAATGGCAACGCTTCGCCAATCTCCGGCTGCTTTACACCTTGATGTACACCTATCCCGGCAAAAAACTGCTGTTTATGGGCTGCGAATTCGGGCAAGGCTCCGAATGGAACTTTAACAGGCCATTGGACTGGTATGTACTGGACTACCCGCATCACCAAGGCATACAAACGCTGGTAAAAGACCTGAACCATCTTTATAAAAAGCACCCGGCCTTGTACCAGCATGATTTCGATCATCACGGTTTTGACTGGATCGATTGCCATGATGTGCAACAGTCCATCATCAGTTACCGGCGCAAAACCGAAAATGAAGACTTGATTGTCATACTCAACTTTACCCCGGTACCCCGCGAAGAATACCGGATAGGCGTGCCTCTGGAAGGCGCCTATACGGAAATATTCAATTCCGATTCCGGCTACTACGACGGCAGCAATGTCGGCAACGGCGTAGCATTGTCGGAACCTACGCCGTGGATGAATCAGCCCTACTCTATCAGCCTTACCTTACCTCCGTTAGGCGCCGTAATTTTGAAATTATAGGTTTTAGGCGAAGGGCGAAGGGCGAAGGGCGAAGGGCGAAAAAGTTTGCATCTAAATTTAAAAAACGTTCCAATTTTTAGCCTTTAGCCTTTAGCCTTTAGCCTTTAGCCTTTAGCCTTTAGCCTTTAGCCTTGAAAATATCATCCGGTGTTCGATAACAAACCTAACATCTGTTGAGTAGTTATCCTTTAATAAAACAAGCAAGACCATGAAAAAAATACTTTTTGTCACCAGTGAAACGCATCCTCTGATTAAAACCGGAGGACTGGCTGACGTTTCCGGCAGTCTGCCCAAAGCACTCGTCGAATTGGGCGAAGATGCGCGCATTATCATGCCGAATTATCAAGCCATCAAAACGACCGAAGAAATTCGCTACTTAAGCACTATCTATGTCAATAATTACGCGGTGAATATCCTGGAAACCCGGCTGCCGGGCACCGGCGTCATCGTGTGGCTGGTAGACGCCCCGGAATTCTTCAATGTTCCCGGCAATCCCTATCATGATAAACACGGCAATCCCTGGGCCAACAGTGCCGAACGTTTCGCCCTTTTCTGCCGCGTCACGGTAGAAGTCGCGATGAACCGGAGCTATCTGGACTGGAAGCCCGACATCGTTCACTGCAACGACTGGCAAAGCGGACTGGTCCCGGCGCTGCTGTCTTTGGAATACAGCAGGCCCGCTACCGTTTTTACAATACATAACATGGCTTATCAGGGGATATTCCCCAGCGCGACTTACCTTTCCTTGAATTTGCCCGGCCAACTTTGGAATCCTTACGGTATCGAATATTACGGCATGCTGTCATTCCTTAAAGGCGGCCTGGTCTATTCGGATCGCATCACCACCGTAAGCCCGACCTATGCCAAGGAAATTCAAACCGCCGAGTTCGGCTACGGCCTGGAAGGACTGCTAAGCCACCGCAAAGACTTTCTGAGCGGCATTATCAACGGCATAGATACCGACCACTGGAACCCGGAAACCGACACCAACATCAGCCAAACCTATAATCATTTAACGCTAACCAAAAAACGGCTCAACAAAACGGCGCTACAGGAAAAACTATCCCTGCCCGTTGACGATAGCATCCCCGTATTCGGGCTTATCAGCCGATTGATCGAACAAAAAGGCATCGACCTGATACTGGAATGCCTCCCGGAGATGCTGACCCACCGGCTGCAATTTGTACTGCTCGGCAACGGCAACAAAGGTTTTGAACAACGCCTGCATAATTTTGCCGAAAGCCACCCCGACAAAATATCGGTCACCATCGGTTATGACGAAACGCTGGCGCACATGATTGAAGCAGGGGCGGATATATTCCTGATGCCCTCGCGCTTTGAGCCCTGCGGCTTAAACCAGATTTACAGCCAACGCTACGGCACCATACCCATCGTCAGAAAAACCGGCGGACTGGCCGATACCGTCGTCGACGCCGTCCCGGAAACGCTGGACAATAAAACCGCGACAGGCCTTGTGTTTAATGAAGCAAGCCCTGCGGCATTGATGGAAGCGATTAAACGCTCGCTGATTTTGTATACCCACCCTAAAACCTGGAAACAGCTGCAAACCACCGGCATGAAAAGAGACTACTCGTGGAGCACAAGCGCCCAGCAATACATGACTTTGTACAGTCATCTGTAGCGGGCAAGCCGCAAGGGTACGCTATGCGTACCTTTCGGTATTCGATCGTTCACACATAAACCGGCTCAGTAATACACTCTAAACGACCGCCGTATTTGCTCAAACTCATACAGATAAGGCTTTGCCACTTCGTAATTGGCGGCCACGACCAGCAGGTCGTGTGAAAAAACCGAGGTGTTGTACCAGTTGAAACTGCCTTCAATAACGATGTAGTCGTCAATAATGCAGTATTTGGAATGGATCGGCGAATACGGCACCGGATGATCGTCTTGCCCGTAAACCAGGCCGACCGAAATGCCCGCATACTTTAGCCGGTCCACTGTCGGCAGCAACGGCCTGGCCAGCTCTTCCGCCATCGGCCGCTCCACGCCGATACGCCCCTGTCTGGCCAGATGCCCGTTCAGCAGGATATGAACGTTGACGCCCCGGTGATGGGCATTGATCAACGCATTGACCACGCTGTCGTGGTGATCACCCAACAAATCGCCGATCAGGAATAACGACACTTTAACCGAATATCGGGCGCGGTTGATTTCGGCCAATATCGCGTGATGCGGGCGGTAGGGCTTGCCGTTCAGCATAACGTGCCGGCCAAAGGTATAGAGCAGGTTGAAATGACTCAACGGATCGATGCCGTATTTCTGGTTGACGCCGCCGCGCTGGCTTTGAAAGATATTATCCAGCAGTCGGCAGATGCCTTTGGAATGGAAAGTCATGCCCGATTCCCAATTGGCCCACCAGCGATCGAAGGTGATATTGAACGAACCCAGTATGCTGTCCTCGTCATTAAAAATAATGAACTTGGTGTGCATATCCGGCTCCACTTCGATCAGATGATGCTTGGGGCTGCAAAACACGCCGATCAACTCGATCCGGGAACGCTTTAAGCGCGCATAGTTGTGACTGTTGGTCAGCGTCATTTTTCGCCAATCGACGATGCACTGCACCAAGACTCCCTGATCGCTGGCGTGCAGCAAATGCGTCGTAAAATCATAATCGTCTATGCAATCGACACTGACTTTTATCGTGCATAAACGCCCGGGATTCTCGTGCTTGCAACGGATAACCTTGTCGATCAGGTCGTGAATATAGCGCTTCGGGTGGTAAGGATGGTATTGCTGTCCCTTGGTGAACTTGGGCACCAGCTGCAAAGCTTCGAAATGATGGTTGTACCAATCGACATCGCTCTGCAATTCACCGGCATTCAGTTCGTAGGCCCGATAACTGCTAGGCGTCGACCAATCGCCAGTAATCCTTCGGTACTGCGGGCTGTCTCCCTGGAGCTGGTGCCAGTCCATAAAGATATATTCGTTTTGGGAGGCAATCGAGTGCTCGTCCAGATGCACGATAAAAGCGAACTTAACGCAATTGATCTGGCCGAAGTTGCTGGAAAACGGGTGGATATAAAAATCCCGCGTGCAGCGTTTGTGGCGGTCCCACTGAATGTCATAGGCGTCGGTATCGACGATGTAGGTTTCGCAGACCGCATCGCGGTAGACTTTTAAGATAACCTTTACATTGGCCTGAACGCCGTAGAACACATCGAAATCTATTTTTCCCCAGCGGATATAGAATTTGTCGTTGAAATCGTTAACTCTCTGGAAAGAGCCGCCCAGGTTTCCGTGAGTGGGCGAGGCATAGTGTTCGGCTATCTGCATAGGTTTATCTCCATGATAAAAGGGCATAGGCATCTAAACAACGTGTCATCCCGGCAGGGATTACCGGGATGACGATAATACAATCCATGCGAATACCTTGTAAGCCGCTTACAATTTCTCATTTAGGCTCAAAGGTCATGAAATAACCGCAATGATCGGAAACCCGGCCGTAATCCTGATCGGTAAACAAAACCCTCGCCGAAGTGACATGCAGCTCGCTGGTTTTATTCAAGAAAATATAATCGATACGGTAATCATCGCTAGGATAATCCTGCCAATGCGGATCGTTCACCCTGAATATTTTTTCAAACACGCCTTCTGAATTGGCCGCCAGATACTGGTCGTCATATTGGTGGCCATCGACCACCAGATGGTAGCCTTCGGACCCGGCGGCAATGTTAAAATCGCCGCACAGCAACGTGGCGCCGACATGCGCCGACTGTTGCGTCTCGGCCCACTCGCACAGCCGTTTAAATTGCCCGGCAAAACCGTCTTCCCACCAGCTTAAATGCGCCGAAAAAACATTAACCCGGCCCATGTAAGGGGCCTTGATTTGGGCCATGACCACTTTTCTGGAGTGGATGCTGTAGGCATCATGGCTGTCCGACACATACCGGGCATCCTGCTTGACGAACGGATATTTGCTTAGAATCGCGACGCCTTCGCGATACTTGTCAAAGCCCAGATGCGACCAGTCGGTGTGGATATGGTACGGCGTAGGCAATCGGTCGTTGATTATCCTGGCGGAGTTGGACGCCCAATCCCCTGCCCCGCCATTCCAAAGTTCCGCTACTTCCTGTAGACAGACGACGTCGGCATTCAGTTCGTCAATCGCCTTGGCTATCTGGGAGAATTTATAATCCTGATTGTCTTCCTGGTAACAATGCAGGTTAAGAATCAAGACCTTCAGCGGCTCGCGGCTGAGCGAGTAGTTTTTGCCGCGGTTATTGTCCCAAAAAACCTGGCCGTGGCGTTCAAGCGAGATGCTGAATTCCAAGCGAAAAGCCTGGCCTATCCTGAGCCAGCCTTTCCAGGCTGCAACCCCGTACTGGTTGGGATTCCTGGCATTGCTGAGCGATTCTTTATCCCAGTAGGTTCTTTTAAAATGGCAGGGCGTTTTATGGGTATGCCGCCAGTTATCGGTCGTCCAGTGCACCGTCACTTGGTCGGCATCAATAAATTTGTCCACCACCACGGTGATAGGAATATTTTTTTGCCCGTCTTCCAGCTTGTTAGTAAAACCTGTGTTTAAAACCGGAACAGCGCAAGCCACCTTGATGCCCGAGTCGGCCTGACTGGAATAATTTAAGCCCTGTTTGTTATCCCAGCACTCGCCCGCCGAGGTCCGGCAGCGAAGCCCGAAACGGATATTGCCGGGCAGCGATTTGGCCGGGCTGAGCTGAAAACTGACCTGCGCCTGCCAGTATTCCTGATCGTGCTCCAGCTTGCTGTGATAGTTTGCAGGCAGGGTTTGCCAGTCGCCGTCTTCACCCGCCCAAAGCACGTCAATCCGTTTGTCGTAGCTTGAGCTTTCCACCTGCATAAAAAAAACCAAGGTCTGCTGAACGCCGGTTTTTTTTCGGGTAATCACATTTTCAACATACAGCAGTTGGATTTTGTCCATCCTTTGTCTCCGTTATTACTGGTCCGCGCGACAGATCGAAAAGAAAAGTAGTGGCTTGATTCACCACGGAGACACGAAGAAAAACTAAAATAAAACTTTGTGTCTAGGCAATTGCTCCTGCATTGCTCTACCTTCTGCATCCATGCAGTCGTTCGTGGTGTTCTACTTTAAGTTAATGCTTATCAGGTTTATAACCGGCACTTACATTTGAAGGATTGTAATCCCGAAAATCAATGTCAGGAAAAATATTATCCATGATCTCCAAAGCGGTCAGATAACGCTCGTTGAGCCTGTTCTTGCGAATGCTGTCGTGCAAATAGTTAAACCGGGCCAGGTGATCGGTAATGCGCTTGTTCGCATAGTCGATGGTTGTACCCGATTTCATGATAAACGGCCAATCGGAAGCTTGCGCCAGCAGAATCGACCTGGCGGCCTGATTCAACGCCCGTATTTGCAGCGGGGTCAACGCTAATCCCTTAACGTCGTTCGCCAGTTTTTCCATATCCAGCTCGGCCTTGTGCAGCAAGGGATAAATCCAGTCGTTCGTTTCATTGATCCAGTAACCGGAGTAACCCTGATCGCCCCAGGTGGATGCGGCTGGCGTGGCGACCTGAAGCGACGGCTGCTGTGTTAAATACTCGCCGCAACTGATCAGCTGAATGCTGCTAATTTTTTCGCTTGCCAATCTCAGCACGCATTCCAGCCAATGCGTGCCTTCAAACCACCAATGGCCGAACAGTTCCGCATCGTAAGGCGCGACAATAACCGGCGGCCTGTCCATCGTAGCGCCAAGCCGGTCGATTTGGCCCCGGCGTTTATCGATGAAGTCCTGGGCATGCCGATACGCCTTCGCCTTGGCCTGTCTCGGATTATAAATTTCCTTGGGCAGGTTGCCGCCGGTCACGCGATGGTATTTGATTCCGGTGTTGATGCGGGTTTCCCGGTCCAGAATATAGGGCGCGATATAATCCAGCTCCCGCTCAAAACCGATGTCGCTATAGTATTCGCGGTAGTCAAAATCGCCCGGATAGCCTTCTTTAGCGCTCCAGACTTGCTTCGACGACTCGGGATCGCGCGCAAACGCCGCAACACCGTTGCCGCAATCAAGTGGCGCATAAACGCCGTTGCGGGGCTGCTCGCTTGCATCCATAACGCCGTGCGTATCGACGAAAAAATACTTGATCCCGGCATCGGCGAGCACCGTCTCAAGCCCCGGATAATAGCCGCATTCGGGCAGCCAGAAACCGCTCGGGGCGTTGCCTGTCGAGGCCTTAAACGTTGCGATGCCGGTATTGATCTGGTTGCGGACTGCGGTTTCGCTGACATTCAGCAACGGCAAAAAACCGTGGGTCGCGGCAGTCGTTATCAACTCAAGCTTGCCGGTGGCCTGATGTTTTATAAAAGCCGCCAGCAAGTCGCCTTGATAGCGATTCTGGTAAGTGTCCAACGCATTCAGAAAAAAGCGCCGGTACAGCCGCGCTAACTTTTGATACGCCGGCTGCTCGCGGGTCCTGATGATTTCCTTCTCGGCCAATTCCAGCCGGCTATGCAGGTATTTCAGGAAACGCGTTTGCAGCAGGTCGTCGCGCAGCATCGAGATCAACGTCGGCGACAATGACAGCGTCAGACGGTAATCGACGTTATCCGCATGTAAGCGGTCGAGCACGCCGATCAACGGCAGGTAGCATTCGGTCATGGCTTCGAACAGCCAGTTCTCCTCAAAAAAACTGTCATGCTCGGGGTGCCGCACATACGGAAGATGCGCGTGAAGAATAATACTCAGGAATCCCTGCCCGGTACGCGGTAAGCTGTTTGTCATGATGTTTAGTTGCTGATGCCTAGACCGGAGGCATTTTTATTCAGGCAAGAGGTGGAGTTCTCTGAGTCTTGATGCCGCTGGGCCTGTCCATGGTGAGCATGAATAATATTCGACTGCGCCAAAACGATAAAGCTGTCGTCCGCACCCTGTTTGCCGATCGCGGCCGAATAAGTCGTTTCCTCAACCGGGCTTGGCAAAGTCACTTGTTGCTGGGTATTGGGGCTGTCGACGGCTACGTCGAACCATAATGCTTCGCCGGTATCGGCGCTGTCTTCCTCGGCTTGGGTATAGATTCTTAGAGTAAGCCCGTCATCAGGCTCGGGCGTTTCCCGGCTTTCGCCAAGATTCCAATACGCATGAAGATGTTCGGGATCGACCGGCAACAATATCAATTCCGGTTTGCTGCAAGACACTTTCGGCGCAAAATCGCGGCTGATTTCCTTACCAATATCCAAGAGTTCTCTCGGCGTAAGCCTTATTTTTTCGACACGCTCCGGCATCTGGCTTGAAAAGCATGGCGTAAAATCCCGACTGATTTCCCGACTGATCTCAAGCATGTCTTTTGCCGATAGATTGAATTTGGAATGGTACTCTGAGTGCAAAAACGTCATTGCCGGCCTTAAGCGTTACGATTACCTTATCTGAATTTCTTCCCTACACCCGCCTCTTTCTTCCCAAGTTATCTTTCAAAGATGACCCAAAAAGCAGGCTCGTCCAAGTATACGGAGTAAATTCCGTAGGGTCCAGTGTGCCGCTTTAATTACCCGAAGCGCGCCGCGTGCTTGGGATAAATGCTTGTCGATTATAACGGCCGTCCCTTGAGACGGTTTGATCGGCTGCTTATCGAGATTGAACCCGTCCAACATCATTAGTCTACAGCCCCGTTCCAGGTCTTTCTGCGATGTCCGGCTACGGGGCTGCACTTAACCAACGTGTTCAGGCTTTGCGCAATTGATCCCGGATAGGCAGTTGTCGGATGCGTTGGCCGGTAGCGGCGAAAATCGCGTTGCACAATGCGGGCGCAATGGGCGGGACGCCCGGCTCACCGACGCCGCCGAGCGGCGCATCGAACTCGGTCGCGGGCAGCAGATGAACCCGGATTTCGCGGGGCGCGTCATCCATACGGGTGAGTTGATAGGCATGGAAGTTATCCTGCACCACCGCCCCCTCCTTGAAGCTGATTTCGCCCAGCGTCGCCAGGCTGATCCCCATAATGCAGGCGCCTTCGATCTGCGAACGGATGCGCTCAGGATTAACCTGCGGCCCGCAATCCACCGCCACGTCAATGCGGGGAATGCTCAATTCGCCGTCGCCGTTGACGGCTACCTCGACCACAACCGCAACATAAGTGACGAAGCTGTAATGAGCCGCCAAGCCCAATCCTCCACCCTTGGGTAGCGTGCGTCCCCAGCCCGTCTCGCGCGCAACGGTTTCGATCACCCGGCGCAGGCGTCCGGTGTCCAGTGGGTAGGCCTCGGGCGACTCCCCGTAATTCCAGCTGTCGCCAAGGGTGCTCGGATCAATGCGCCGCGGCGGGCCGATCAGCTCAAGCAGGAAATCCTTAGGATCGCGTCCCGCCGTAGCGGCCAATTCGGCAACGAAGGACTGGATCGCGAAAGCATGCGGGATATTGGACACCGAACGAAACCAGCCGATGCGGGTATGCGCTTCGGCCTCCGGATTTTCGATGCGCAGGTTGGCAATCGCAAAGGGTGCATTGATAACGCCCATGCCGAGTTCGATCGGCATCTGGTGCTTGCTGTCGGGGCCGAAAGTGGACGAAATGGTCGGCGCTACCGTTCGGTGCAGCCACGCTACCGGTTTGCCCTGGGCATCCAGGCCCGCTTCCAGCCGCTCGACTGAAACCGTGTGGAAATAAGAGTGGTGCAGGTCGTCCTCGCGCGTCCACGTCAGCTTGACCGGCTTGCCGTTCATCGCCTGCGATAACAGCGCGGCTTCTATGACGTAGTCGGGTATGGATTTGCGTCCGAAACCGCCGCCCAACAGGGTGACATGCACCGTAACATCGTCCTCCGGCAGCTTGAGCCATTTGGCCACGCTGTCGCGGGATGCCTGCGGAGCCTGCGTGCAGGTCCATATTTCGCATTTCCCCTTAACGATGCGGGCGGTTGCGGCCGGCGGCTCCATCGGGGCCTGGGCGAGATGCGGAGCGTAATATTCGGCTTCCAGCCGTTTGACCGCGCCTTGCAAAGCGGCGTCGATGTCTCCTTCGTTGCGGACCACTTTACCCGGTTTGCGCGCCGCTGCTTCGAGCTCGGCCTTGTACATCACCGAATCGTAAGTTCCGTGAGGCCCGTTGTTCCATTCGATCTTCAGCGCCTTGCGCCCCTGAATAGCCGCCCAGGTATTGCGGGCGATCACGGCGATTCCCCCGAGCGGGTTGAAGCCGGCAGGCAGGGGACTGCTCGGCAGCTCGACCACTTTAACCACGCCCGGCAGCTTCAGGGCATCCTTGGCATCGTAACTCAAGACTTTGCCGCCGAATACCGGCGGGCGCGCCACTACGGCGTAAAGCATGTCGTCGAGACGGGTGTCGATGCCGTACTGTGCCTGGCCGGTGACTATATCCTGACCGTCATAAATCCCGAGCCGCCCTTTGCTGATGTAGCGGAACTCCGCCGGTTTCTTCAGGCGCAAGGTTTCCCGATCCGGCACCGGCAGTTTTGCCGCGGCCTTGGCCAGCTGACCGTAACCAAGTGTTCTGCCGGTCGCGGGATGAAGGACCTGATGCAGCTCGGCGCGGACTTCCTGCACCGGCACTTGCCATTGCGCTGCCGCCGCCGATTCGAGCATGCTGCGGGCGGCCGCGCCGACCCGGCGCATCGGCATAAAGAAATGGCGCATGCTGCGGGAGCCGTCGGTATCCTGGTTGCCGTAACGCGATTCATCGCCGGTCGCCTGCTCGACCCGTACATGCAGCCAGTTGGCTTCGAGTTCGTCGGCCACCACCATCGGCAGGCTGGTGCGCACGCCCTGCCCCATTTCCGAACGGTGACAAACAATGGTCACCGTGCCGTCCTCCGCTATCGCGACGAACACCAGCGGATTATCCACCCAGCCGTGCGGCATTGCATCGGCGCCGTACTTGCCTTTTTCTGAAGGCGCAGCTGTTTCGTCGGCCCCGCTCAGCGAGGGAAAACCGGCAGCCAATACAAATCCGGTCAAGGCAAAATTCTTGATAAACGCGCGCCGGCTGATGTTGGCGATATACAGGCCGGCGTCGTCCGGGCTCAATATAGTGGGATTATCCAGAGACTTTTTCATGACTTACGCTCCGTTGACCCGGCGGCCTGCTTGATCGCGGCGCGTATGCGGGGATAGGTGCCGCAGCGGCAGATATTGCCGCTCATGGCCTTGTCTATATCGGCGTCGCTGGGTTTGGGGTTTTGCTTGAGCAGCGCCGTGGCCGCCATTATCTGGCCGGACTGGCAATACCCGCATTGCGGCACGCTCAGTGTTAACCAGGCATCCTGAACCTTTTGCCCTGTTGCGTCCTGGCCGATGGCTTCGATCGTGACGATTTTCTTGCCGACGGCGGCCGAGATCGGCGTCACACAAGCGCGGGCGGGCTCTCCGTCGAGATGCACCGTACAGGCTCCGCATAAAGCCATGCCGCAGCCGAATTTGGTTCCGGTCAGGCCCAGATAGTCGCGCAAGGCCCAAAGAAGGGGGGTATCCGTCGGCAAATCGATCTGCCGGGGCTTGCCGTTGATGTTGAGCGTAATCATCGGATATTTCTCCTTCCAGTTATCAGAGCTACAGGGCACTCGCATCGCAGTGTCACTGGCCGCAAGTATGTCGGACGAAATCTTACAGGGCTTGGATCGGCCAGTAAAGGCGTCTAAGCCGAGGTTCGTGTCAGGATTTTACTCGGCTGTATGATTATTCCAGCGCCTTGCTCAACGACTCGCCGCAGCCGCCTCGCCGCACCAGCACCATTTCACTGGCGATAGACAAGGCGATTTCCTCAGGCGACTTCGCGCCGAGATCCAGGCCGGCCGGAGCGCGCACCCTGGCAAGGCTGGATTCTGAAAAACCTTCCTGCGCCAATCGCGCCAAGACCAGATTCGCCCGCTTGCGACTGGAAACCAGCGCGATATACGCGGCTTCGGATTGCACAGCGCGGGCTAGAGAGTCGTAGTCGCCCTTGTGATGGGTCGCTATCACTACAAAATCGCCCGTTTGCGGCTGCAATTGCTGATACCGGCAATCGTCGCTGATGATGCGCTCAGCGGAGGAAAAGCGCTCCGCCGTGGCCTGCGGGTCATTGACAACCACCTCGAACCCTAAGCGGCTGGCGAATTCGCAAAGACTTTCCACGATGCGTCCATGTCCCATGAGCCAGAGTACCGGCTTGGGCAAGACCGGTTCCACATACACCCGCATGCTGCCGCCGCACGGCATGCCCGCGCCGAAAACTTCGTCATTCAAGTCGACTTCAATCACGCGAGGTTCTCCTGTTTCAAGACATTCAAGCGCCGCACCGGACACCAGGGATTGCGCGCAACCGCCGCCGACCCAGCCGGCAATGACCTTGCCGGAGAGGTCGATCAGCGCCTTGGCCGCAGGTTTTGCCGAGGATGAGCCCAGTATTTCCACGACAGTGGCCAAGGCATAAGGACGGCGCGCCATGCGCAGTTCGATCTGGAGGTCGAGAATATCGCGGGTCACAATGGTTTTATAATTTTTGTCAGGATTTTCAAATCTTCCGGCTTATCGATGTCCCGAAGCACGCCTGCATCAGCGCAATCTATCAGCCGAAGTTGATCAAGATGCGCCTGAATCACCGTTTTCGCGCCTTGATCGCCGCCCAACGCGGCCAGTTCCGGGCCTAAATTTCGTGAAAAACCTACAGGGTGTCCGCGTCGGCCTTGCCAGCAGGGCGCGGCAATGGGCGCACCCGAGCGAAGCGCATCCGCCACCTTGCCGATGGTCGCGGGCTCTATCCAAGGCATGTCCGCCAGCGCGATCAGCCAGCCGGCGGCGGCGGGACAGGCCCGGATACCGAATGCAAGACTCGCTCCCATCCCTTGCTCGGCGTCGGCGCAAACCCGGACTTCCGCGCCCTCGGCCTGCAATAGAGCGGTCAGCTCCCCGCCGCCGGGCCGCACCACCGCCAGCACCCTGTCCGTGCTCGCTAACAGGTTGCGGCAGGCTCGCACCGCCACCAAATCGCCATCGGGCAAGCTACGGGTCAGTTTGTTGTCCGCGCCGAAGCGCCGGCCGGCTCCGGCGGCCAGCAAGATACCGACAATCGAATCCATCAGTCTAAATGGCCGCTTCGGCTGGGTAATGTAGGGGCGATCATAATCTAGTCTGGGCTCGCGTGAATCAGGGCAAGGACATTATCACCGCCCCCTCCGATTAGCAAGATTCTTCATTTAGACGAAGTCAGCTTGGGGACAAGAAAAATGTATCGCTACAGCGGCGATGGTTGGAACCCGACGGGGGGAGTTACCTTCTTTTGCGTCGCCTAAAGCGCCTACTGTGGGTGCTCTCGGCGCATCCCTGTCCCCGCGCTTCGGGTGCTACGCAACGAGCGCATGTACAGGCTCCTCACAACAACGCCTTAATCTCCGGCACGCAAGAGCCGCAGTTGGTTCCGGCTTTTAGGCAACGCCCGATTTCCTGATGGGTTTTGAGGCCTTGTTCCCTGATTGCTGCAAGTATGGTTTTTTCCCCGACGTTAAAGCAGGCGCAAACGATAGTGCCGACATCGGCTTGACCGACGGGCGGCTTGCCGGTCAATAACGCCTTGCGTTCGGTTTTTTCCAGCTCTGTTTTTTCGAACAGCCCGGCCAGCCAGTTGCGCTCGGGAAGCGCAGACTCGGCGGCGATAAAAACCACGCTTTCGAGCTGATTGTTCACGATACGCGCGGCCCGGTAATTGCCCCGGCCGGGATCTTGATATTCCTGCCACTGAGGCGCTGCGCCATCGTTGTCGCAGAGATTGTTTTTCGCCCAATCCTGCCAGTTTTCGGACAGCGTCATCCCGGCCAATTCATAACGGTAAACCTGTTCGCCTTTGATTTTCACCCAATAATCCGGCGCGTCGATGCCCAGCTCGCGGCGGGACAGGATAAAGCCTTGCCAAGCGGGTTGATAGGTTTTGATCCGCACCGGCGTGTGCTTGCTTTCCGGTTGATTGGAAATCGGGTCGACTATCGCGTTGACTAACGCGCCCATGCGTCCGCGGCCGGCGTATTGTTCGGTCCAGTGCATCGGAACGAACAGGCTGCCCGGAAGCTGGCTGTCGGTAACCTGCACCCGCGCAAGCATGGTTCCCCAACGGCTTTCTATGCTTGCCAGGCTGTTGGTAACCAAGCCATAACGCCGCGCATCGTCAGGATGCACTTCGACAAAAGGCTCGGGCTTGTGCTGATTTAACTTCGCCGCAATGGCCGTGCGCGTCATGGTGTGCCACTGGTCGCGCAGGCGGCCGGTATTTAAAATCAGCGGATAATCCTGGTCCGGCGGATTGACCGGCGGGCGCGGCGTGACGGCGATAAATTTGGCTTTGCCGGATTCGGTAAAAAACCGACCGTCATCGAACAACCTAGCCCTGCCCTTCGGATAGGCCTGGTTAACCGGCCATTGGATCGGCTGTAATCGCTCGTAATCCTGCCCGGCGATGTCCGCAAACGCCGATATGTCGAAATCGCGCGACCCGTTATTTTCGAAACCGGACAGCCGGGCGTGTTCGCGAAAAATCTCCACCGGGCTCTGGTAATGAAACGCCTGCTCGAAACCCATGCGCCGCGCCACTTGGGTGATAATCCACCAGTCCGGCTTGGCGCCGCCTGCGGGCTTGAATAATGCCCGTTGCCGTGAAATCCTCCGCTCGGAATTGGTGACAGTGCCGTCTTTTTCGCTCCAGCCTTGCGCGGGCAACAGCACATGCGCCAAGACAGTCGTATCGGTATCGGCGATGCAATCGGACACCGCTACAAATTCGCATCGCTGCAAGGCTTGTTTGACTTTATCGGCATTGGGCAAGCTGACTACGGGGTTGGTACCCATAATCCACACGGCTTTGACTTTGCCCTCATAGATCGCATCGAACAGTTCGACGGCCGGGTAACCGGATTTACGGGCGATATTGTCGCTGCCCCAAAACCGTGCAACCCGCTCGATGTCATCGGTACTGGAAAAATCCATGTGCGCGGCCAGTTGGTGCGACAAGCCGCCGACTTCACGCCCGCCCATCGCGTTCGGTTGTCCGGTCAGCGAGAACGGCCCACAACCGGGCTTGCCGATTCTGCCGGTCGCCAGATGGCAGTTGATAATCGCATTGACCTTGTCGGTGCCGGATGACGATTGGTTGATGCCTTGGCTGTACAGGCTGACGACTTTTTCATGGCCGGCGAACCATTCGTAAAAGCGGTGCAGGTCGTCTTTGTCTAACCGACAAGTATCTGCAACCTGTTCAATATCGATACAGGCGGCATTTAGGGCTAACTCAAAGCCTTCGGTATGGGCTTTTATATAAGCTTGGTCCAGTACACCTTGCCCGCTTAAAAAATGCAGCAATCCGTTAAACAAGGCGGCGTCGCTGCCGCTGGCCAGCGGCAAATGCAAATCGGCGATGTCGCAGCTGACGGTGCGGCGCGGATCGATCACGACGATTTTTAACTTAGGGTTAGATTCCTTGGCCGCGCGTATCCGCTGAAAACTGACCGGATGGCACCAGGCGGCATTGGAGCCGATCAGCACGATCATCTCGGCCAATTCCAAATCCTCATAACAACCCGGCACGGTATCGGAGCCAAAGGCGCGTTTATGTCCGGCGACCGAAGACGACATGCACAAGCGGCTGTTGGTATCCATATTGCCGCTGCCGATAAAGCCTTTCATCAGCTTGTTGGCGACATAATAATCTTCGGTCAGCAATTGCCCGGAGCCGTAAATCGCTACCGCGTCCGCACCGTATTTTTGAATAGTATTAATAAAAGAATCGGCGACCAGATCCAGCGCCTCCGTCCAGCTGGTTTCGCACCCGTAAACTTTCGGCTGCAACAGCCGGCCTTTCAGTTCGACGGTTTCGCCGAGCGCGGAGCCTTTGGAGCAAAGCCGCCCGAAATTAGCCGGATGCGTGGCGTCGCCGCTGATTTTAAGGTGATGATGGGCTTCATCGATCTTCGCGCTGATGCCGCAGCCTACGCCGCAATAAGGACAAGTGGTTTGTACGGTTGTATTCATTAAAAACGGCTTGAATGTAAGTAGGTTAATTCACCACGAAGACACGAAGTTTTTATCTTTGTGTCTTCGTGGTGAAATGCTTTAAGTTGATTTGGAAGAGACACCGCCTTACTCGGCATAAGCTTTACCAAAAATCAGCGCGTCCCTGATGCCGGAAATGTCTTCTCTTTGCTCCAGCAATTGCTGGTACCAGCCGCCATCGGCTGTGTCGCCGTACAGCACCGCGCCGGCCAGCTTGTTAGCCTTGATGACCAGTTTTTTATAAACGCCTAAAGCGGGATCGGTAAAACAGATGCTTTGACAACTTTCATCGCCTTGAAAATCGCCGACCGAAAACAGGTTGATGCCGGTCACCTTCAGCTTGGTCGCAGTCGGCAGCGCGACATATTCCGCCGCGCCGTGGGCGCTGAGATGATTGGCGCACACCTTGGCTTGCTCGAACAGCGGGGCGACCAGGCCAAACGTATCGCCGCGATGCTGGATGCATTCGCCGACCGCATAAATGCTGGGATCGTAACTTTGCAAGGTATCGTTGACCACGATGCCGCGCTCACAATAAATCCCGGCTTTTCGAGCCAGTTCCATGTTCGGACGCACGCCGATAGCCGCAACAAACAGATCGCATTCGAGTTCTCTGCCGTCAGCAAAACTAACCGCCGTGATGTGATTGTTTTGATCGCCTGTCAACTGCGTAAGTTTGGCGGCCATTTTAAATTTAAGGCCGCGTTGCTCCAGCTCCGTTTGCAGCATTTTTGCTGCGGGCCTGTCCATTTGCCGGTTCAGCAGGATTTCATGATTATGGATCACGGTGACATCCATGCCCCTTAAAACCAGGCCGTTAGCGGCCTCCAACCCCAACAGCCCGCCGCCCAACACCACGGCTTTTTTATGGCTGCGGCTGTAGTCGAGCATCTTATTCACATCGAAAATATCCCTAAAACTGATCACGCCATCCAGGTCACTACCCGGAACCTCCGGCATGACCGCCTTGGAACCGGTCGCGATCAGCAGCCGCTCGTATCCGGCGACCGTGCCGTCCTGGGCGTAGACTTCCTTGTGTTTCCGGTCGATGTAAACCGCGGCCTTACCCTCGCCCGCATGCAGGGTTATGCCGTTGTCGATGTACCACTGGCGGTTATTGATCACAATATCCTCGATGGTTTTTTCGCCGCACAGCACCGAAGACAGCATGATGCGGTTGTAGTTGCCGTAAGGCTCGGCGCCGAACACGGTAATATCGTATTTGTCCGGCGCGGCGGTCAGCAGTTCCTCTACGGTACGCATACCCGCCATGCCGTTACCTATGACGACCAAGCGTTGTTTCATCTGGGGTTCCTTATATGAATGCATCAGCTCAAACTGTATGCCATTTCAATAGCAATCGGTATGCCGACTTTAATCCTGTAAGCCGTAAGAAACCGGTTCAAGCGTCAGTAACAACCGGTATTTCCGGTAACTCGCAAGCCGACAAGCCGGAAACGCCGCCTCCCGCTATGTTTTTCGACGAGACTCTCCTGAGCGGCACCGAAGGGTGCAATCGGACTTGTCCGATCTTATTCCGGCCGACATCTAAAACATGAAAATATAAAAGAACGCTAACGCACCAAAGTAATGCATAAATAATTTGAAGAGACAGCCAAACGGTCGATAATGGTGCAACAGAATGGAGCGTAATAAAGCATGCCGCAAAAACCATCGTATAGCGTGGCTGGTTATGTGGGATTCCACCTAACGCCCCACTCCACCCTGCCGGGCGGCCTGCAAATTGCTATACAATCCATAACGCTCTTAACTTTGAATAACTTTAAAGCAATCCATGTATAAACGTATCCTTGATCACCTTAACGGCGCAATCTTGTTATTTGATCGCGATCTGAGCCTCACTTACCTTAATTCAGCCGGAGAAATTCTGCTTGCCGACAGCTCGCGCCACTTGGTGGGGCTCAGCGCTAATGAGATATTCAAATCCTCCGATCCCGCATTGCTGCTTAATTTGCAGCAATGTTTAACAATGGCGGAACCGCTGCTGGATCGGGAGCTTATTCTGGACCGCATGACCCACAGCATCACCATCAATTTTAGCGCGACGCCGTTGTTGAAGGATGAGCAGGTCGACGAAATCCTGGTCGAATTACAACAAGTGGACAATCACCTGCGCATATCCAAGGAAGAACGCTTGTTAACCCAGCAGAATACCGCCAGAATGCTGGTCAGGGGGCTGGCGCATGAAATCAAGAACCCCTTGGGCGGCTTGCGCGGGGCGGCGCAATTACTGGACCTGGAATTACGCGACCAGGATCTCAAGGAATACACCCGGATTATCATTGCCGAGTCCGACCGCCTGCAAGGCTTGATGGATAAAATGCTCGGCCCCAATAAATTGCCCAATAAAAAGGCCATCAATATTCACGAAGTGCTGGAGCGGGTCAGGCAGCTGGTTCAAGCCGAGTCCAACCTGACCATTAAATCGGACTACGACCCCAGTATCCCGGACATCTATGCCGATAAAGACCAACTGATCCAGGCTATTTTAAATATCGCTAAAAACGCCGTTCAAGCACTGAACGGGGAAGGCGACATCCTGATCAAAACCCGAATCCACCGGCAAGTGACCATTGGCCGCAAACGCTATAAATTGGCCGTGAAGTGCGACATTATCGATAACGGTCCGGGCATCGACGCCGATATGATGAACCAGATTTTTTATCCCATGATCACCGGGCGCGCCGACGGCACAGGACTGGGTTTGTCGATAGCCCAAGCGTTGATCAATCAGCATAACGGTTTGATTGAATGTACCAGCGAGCCTGGAAACACGGTGTTTTCAATCTTCTTACCCATTATTTCACAGGGAGAGACCGACAATGACTAAAGCCGAAACTGTCTGGATCATCGATGACGACAAATCCATACGCTGGGTCGTGGAAAAAGCCCTGCAAAAAGCGGACATCAACACCCGCAGTTTTTCCGGTGCGGCCGACTTGCTGAACGCATTGCAGGACGACTCGCCCGATGCGCTGATTACCGATATCCGTATGCCTGACATGGATGGGCTGGAACTGTTGAACAAGATTCAACTGAGCCACCCAAATCTGCCGGTGATTGTGATGACCGCTCATTCCGATCTGGAAAGCGCCGTCGCCGCATTCCACGGCGGCGCTTTTGAATACCTGCCCAAGCCCTTTGATATTAAAGAAGTCGTCGATCTTGCCCATAGAGCCTGTATCCATAGCCGGCAGCAGCAAATTGAGACGGTTTCGGATACGCATACGGTCGAGGAAACGACGCCGGAAATTATCGGCGAAGCGCCGTCGATGCAGGAAGTGTTCCGCGCAATCGGTCGGCTGGCAAGATCGCAGATCACCGTACTGATCAACGGCGAATCGGGAACCGGCAAGGAATTGGTCGCCAAAGCCCTGCATCGGCACAGCCCCAGAGCCGACAATCCGTTCATCGCCCTGAATATGGCCGCGATCCCCAAAGACCTGATGGAATCGGAACTGTTCGGCCATGAAAAAGGCGCATTTACCGGCGCGCAATCGCGCCGCGCCGGACGCTTTGAACAAGCCGACGGCGGCACCCTGTTTCTTGATGAAATCGGCGACATGCCCGCCGAACTGCAAACCCGTTTATTGCGCGTACTGGCCGACGGCGAGTTCTATCCGGTCGGGTCGTATTCGTCGGTCAAAGTCGATGTACGCATTATCGCCGCCACTCACCAGAACCTTGAAACGCTGGTTGAGCAAGGCCGCTTTCGGGAAGATTTATTCCACCGCCTGAACGTGATCCGCATCCACATCCCGCCGCTACGCGAGCGCAAGCAGGATATCCCCTTGCTGCTGCGCCACTTTTTAAATCAGGCGGCCGTTGAACTCAATACGGAAGTTAAAATCCTAAAACCCGAAGCGGAGGCTTTTTTAAGCACGCTGGACTGGCCGGGCAATGTCAGGCAACTGGAAAACAGCTGTCGCTGGCTGACCGTGATGGCGTCGGGCCGGGAAATTCATTTACACGACTTGCCGCCCGAGTTGCTCAATACCCTATCGGAAAAAAACGAGACTGAAAACGGCTGGGAAGCATTACTGAGGAGCTGGATAGACCAGCAATTGCTGTTGAACTCTCATCTGGCGCATGGGTACGAGGGTGAAATCGCCAAACACATCATTCCGACGGTTGAAACCATTTTAATTAAGGCCGCGTTAAATTTTACCCACGGCAAACGCCATGAAGCGGCTATTTTATTGGGCTACGGCAGAAACACCCTGACCCGTAAAATTCAGGAGCTGGGGATATAACTGTCCAGACGGGTCTTTTATTCCGCCGTGAGCTGCGTTGCACGGGGCAACCGATGAATAACGATCGCCCAATGTAGGCGAATACTTACGGCAATTAGAACACTGCGACAATATGCCACATTCCATCATTTATCATTTATCGCTAATATATATACAACTCTTGAGATGCAAATTTCCTCCTCGAAATTCAGAGTTTTATATCCTTTTTAATGCGGCCTAACCGGCCGCATTTTTTTTGCCTGCAAGAAAGTCATTTACTCCCGGTAATCCGGCTTAATCAACCCGTTTTTTGCTTACGATAAAACAATCCGCTACCGGTTCTGCGACATTCTGACACGCGGCAATTTGTCACATTCCGTTACTTAACATTTGCCGTTAATATAGCTGCAACTCTTGAGATGCAAACTTCCTCCTCGGAATTCAGAGTGTTATATCCTTCTCTAATGCGGCCTAATCAGCCGCATTTTTTTTGCCTGCGATAAACCGGTTCCGTCGCATGCCGACACACGGGACAAGCTACATTCCATTGCTCAACATTTGTCTCCGATACAACTGCAACTGCTGAAATGCAAACCTCATCCGAATTCAGCGTGCTATACCCTTCTCCAATGCGGCTTAATTGGCCGCATGTTTTGCCGGCAGGAATGATAAGGGGCGTGCGACGGCAGTGAAAACTTTGCCTGATTGGCGACGGCTAACGTAAAAGTTTACCGGCAGCGCTAAACGACAGCCGGATATTGAACCCGCCGCCTGGCGTGCTCATGTCCACAATAGCTGACCAGAGGAGAACTAGCCCAGCTTGAAGCCGACAAAAAAACCGCCGACTCCGCTGGCGCCCTTGCTGGTAACGCTGGTCAGGCGATCGACCAGAAACCCGCCGGAGCTTTTTGCGGCTTCTGTGGCCGCACTGGCCGCATGTTGCAGCTTCTCATCGGTTATATCGATGACGTCGTAATATTCCGCAACAAACAGCAGCACGATTGCAGCTCCCCCAAGAAACAGCACCGTGCGCAACATTTTTTTGGCGAAATAACCGACCGCCAAGCCGATTACAAACGGCGTGCCAACATTGCCAAGTAAAAAAGCCGAAGAAAAGATGTCGGTAGACGATGCGGCGTCGACTGGTTGAGTATTCATGGTTGTGAGCTTCCTCTGTTGTGATGATTGAGATAGTCCGGCAGGCAGGGTAAAAGTATCGCGCGTCGGGCAAATTCAGTCGATGCACGGGCTTATCCACACTACACCTAAATCTTTACCGCATTAATTGTTGCCGGGACCGTAAAAGTAACCGCTCGTTTTTATTGTTTACTTTTTTATTCTATCACCAAATTCAACCGCGTCAGAAAACAAAGCTGTAGGCGCGATATATACAAAAGAATCTTCCCTTACGCATCAAAAACCAGGTTTTATTAAAACCTTATCGCTTATAAGCGTACAATCATTCCAATTTTTTACCCCAAAGCCCCCAGCTAAATTTTTAAGTTGGACGAGAGCATTATGTATTCAGTTGAAGTTTTTCCATGGAATAAAAATTTCGAGGTTGGTGTACCGCTGATCGATGCACAGCACCAAAAGTTGGTCGAGTTGTTAAATGTGTTGGCAGGTCACTTGGCCTACCAATCCGACGTCCCCACCTTAAACAATGTTTTCAATGACTTGGCTGAATACGCTATTTACCATTTTCAGGCCGAGGAGCGCATCTGGCATGCGTTCTTCCCTGAAGACCCCTGGGAAACAAAACATAAAGAGGATCACAGGCGGTTCTTGGCTACGGTGAACAGAATAATGGGGGGTAAAACCAGCAGGCCGCTGGATCAGCTGATTGAAGAAATCCTGACATTTCTGACCCAATGGCTGGCCTTTCATATTCTGGACACCGACATGCGCATGGCCAAAGTCGTGTTGGCGGTACAATCAGGCATACCGTTAAACCAGGCCAAGAAGCAAGCCGACCAGGAAATGAGCGGGGCGATGAAGGTGCTGATCGAAACCATGCTTTCGATGTTCGATGCGCTTTCTTCACGCACCATGCAACTGGCGAAGGAGGTCGTTGAACGCCAGAAAGCCGAGCAAGCCAGCCAGGACGCCCTGGATCGCCTGCAAAAAATCGCCAGCCAGGTACCGGGACTGGTGTTCCAGTTTCAGCGGTTTCCCGATGGGCGCTCCTGCATCCCTTACGCCAATGAGGCCATTCGCACTATCTACCGGGTCAGCCCGGAGGAAGTCAGCGAAGATGCGACCAAGATACTTGCCGCCGTGCATCCTGACGATCTGGACGCTTTCAAGACGTCCTTTAAGGTATCGGCGCAAAACTTAACGCCATGGCGCCAGGAGTACCGCTTGAAATTTGACGACGCCCCTGTCTGCTGGCTGTTCGGTAACGCGCTGCCGCAGCGGCAGGCGGACGGCTCCGTACTTTGGCACGGCTTCATCACCGACATCACCAAGCAAAAGCAGGATGAGGTGGATCTTCGCATCGCGGCCACCGCATTTGAATTGCAGGATGCCATGTTGGTCACCGATGCAAACAACGTTATCCTCAAAGTCAATCAGGCATTTACCCGAATCACCGGTTACAGTGCCGAGGAAGTCCTGGGAAAAACCCCCAATTTGCTCAGCTCAGGGCTGCATGATAAGGCTTTTTACACGGCGATGTGGGATAGCATCAATCGCACCGACGCATGGCAGGGTGAAATATGGAACCGGCGCAAAAACGGCGAGGTGTTCCCTGAATGGCTTATTATTACGGCGGTAAAGGCAGCCGATGAAAAGACTGAGCAGATTCATCATTACGTTGCCTCTTTTTCCGATATTACCTCCCGCAAAGCCGCCGAGGAGGAAATCAAACAACTGGCCTTTTATGATCCTCTCACCCAGCTGCCTAATCGCAGACTGCTGCAGGAACGCCTTAAACACAGCATCGACATAGAACGGCGTGACGGCAAACGGCTGGCATTACTGATGCTTGACCTGGATCGCTTTAAAGCGGTCAACGACAGTTTGGGGCATCTGGCGGGCGACGAGTTACTGCAACAGGTCGCGGCGCGCATCACGGCAAGATTGCGCGATGTGGACATGGTGGCGCGTCTGGGCGGGGACGAATTTGTCGTCTTGCTGGAAGACATTGCGCATCCTGAAGACGCCGCACGGGTGGCTGAAGAAATCATATTCGCGTTAAGCAAATCCTTCCAACTAACCCAAAGCAATGACGTGCAGATTGGCGTCAGCATCGGCATCAGCCTGTATCCTGAACACGGCGCCAGCTATGAAGAGCTCACGGATCACGCCGATGCCGCGCTGTATCAAGCCAAAGACCAAGGACGCGGCTGCTATGCCTATTTTTCCGAAGACCAGACGATCGCAGCCCGTGAACGCATTGCCTTGGAAACAAGGCTGCGCCGGGCGATAGAGCAACAGGAGCTGCGCGTTTTTTACCAACCGCAGGTCGATATTGCCAGCGGACGCATCGTCGGCGCCGAAGCTTTGGTACGCTGGCAAGACCCGGCAGAGGGGCTGATTCCCCCGCTACGTTTTATCCCAATCGCCGAAGAAACCGGGCTGATTTTGGACATTGGCAAATGGGTGCTCCGTGAAACCTGCCGTCAAGGTCGCCGATGGCTGGATGAGGGTTTGCCGCCGCTAACGTTGGCGGTCAATGTTTCTCCCCAGCAATTCCGCCGCGGTAATATTAGCGCCTTGGTTGAGGCGGTGCTGAACGAAACAGGGTTCCCGGCCGAACACCTGGAGCTGGAAATGACTGAAAGCGGACTGCTGGAAAACCAGAGCAATGTGATGGAGCTTCTGAACAAGTTGCGTTATCAAGGCGTCCGTCTCGCCATTGACGACTTCGGCACGGGTTTTTCGTCGCTGGCTTACCTGAAGCATTTCCCGCTGGACGTGTTAAAAATCGACAAAAGCTTTATCGATGACATTCCGCACTTGCAGGACGATATGGAAATTGCCGCGACTATTATTGCAATGGGACATATTCTGGGCTTTAAAGTGCTGGCGGAAGGCGTCGAAACCCCGGAGCAACTGGCGTTCCTGCGGGAAAAGAACTGCGATTCGTATCAAGGTTACATCCTTAGCCCGCCTGTGCCGGCGGAAGCGTTTGCGCTGTTATTGCGGGAGCAAGGAATAAATTAATTTTTCACCGCGAAGATCACGAAAAATGAAATATAAAAACTTCGTGATCTCGCCAACTGCTCCCTGCGTTGCTCGACCTCCTGCATAACCCACAGGGATGTAGGGAATGCAGATATTGCAGGAGCAAATATCTGTCCTTGCAGTCGTTCGTGTCTTCGTGGTGTTATGCCTTAAGCGGAAACGATTAAATCCCGTTTACAGATAGTTAACTTCCGGCTTGCCTTCGGACTCGACCAGCTCGCCGATAGTAAAAGCCTGCTCGCCCAACTGACTCAAGGTTTCAAGCGTCGCCCGCTCATCCTCGGGAGCCACGCAAACGATCATGCCGATGCCGCAATTAAAAGTGACCAGCATGTCCGCCTGCGATACGTTACCTTTTTCCTGCAACCACTTGAAGATGGCCGGAAACTCCCAGGAAGCAAGGTCGATGTGGGCGTTGGTGTCTTGCGGAAGCACGCGCGGAAGATTCTCGGTCAAGCCGCCGCCGGTAATGTGGGCCAGCGCATGCACCGGTACTTTATCGAGCAGCGACAACAACGACTTGACGTAGATCCGGGTCGGTTCGAGCAAGGCTGCGCCCAAAGATTTGCCGTTAAAGGGTTCGGTCAGCGCCGACTGACTGTGGGTGATGATTTTCCTGATTAATGAATAGCCGTTGGAGTGCGGGCCGGATGATGCGAGGCCGATCAGCTTGTCGCCGACTTTGACTTTGCCGCCGTCGAGCACTTTGCTTTTTTCCACGATGCCGACGCAAAACCCGGCCAGATCATACTCCCCGTCCGCATACATGCCCGGCATTTCTGCGGTTTCGCCGCCGACCAAAGCAGCACCTGCCAACTCGCAACCTTTGCCGATGCCGTCCACGACCGCTGCGGCGGTGTCGACATCCAGCTTACCGGTCGCAAAGTAATCAAGGAAAAACAGGGGCTCCGCGCCCTGAACAATAATATCGTTGACGCACATCGCAACCAGGTCGATGCCGATGGTGTCATGGATACCCAACTCATTGGCCAGTTTCAGCTTGGTGCCTACGCCATCGGTACCGGAAACCAGAATCGGCTGCCGATAACGGTCCAGCGGCAGTTCAAACATCGAACCGAAACCGCCCAGACCCGCCATGACCCCTGCCGTCCGTGTTCTGGCTGCAATAGGCTTGATCCGTTCGACTAATGCGTTACCGGCTTCAATGTCAACGCCTGCGCTTTTATAATTCAAGCTTTCTTGATTTTGTTCGCTCAATGTGGTGTTCTCTTGCTAAAATTTAAACTTCCGATATTGTACAAGACATCGTCGGTTTTGTCTGAAGGATATGAATACACAGGTTTTATCTGACAGATGTTACCGTAGCGTTTGTGTGAATTTGGATTCATATCATTTTAAGCGCGGCAAATTGAAAAAAATAATTAACGTGGTTGGCTGTTAATTACAGTGGATCAACCGAAACCGCCCATGGCAACACCAAGTCTTTTTGAGGAGTGGATATATGAACGTAACAAAAATGTTTAACCCTATGCTGTTTATTGCAGCCACATTATTTACCGGCACCGTTTCCGCCTATGAGTCGGGTCTAACAGAAGAGATTTGCAAAAAGCCCCAGTTCAGAGACTTCAGCCTTCCTGTCTTTCAAGAGCCCGAAAAGACCGAGATTCCGCCTGAATCAACATTTTCCTTCATGGTTTCGCCTTGGGCCAAGCCGAGCACCATCAAATTGACCGCCAAAAATCAAGAACTCGAATATACGGTCGAAAGCAACAGCAGTTTTCACCGGGTTAAGGCAAAGCTGCCTGCGGCTTTCAACGGTCAATATGTCAGGCTCAATGTCAGCGCCAAAGCGGAATTAGGATGCTCCGGCCAAAACGGATGGCTGGTTAAAGTAACCGATAAATAACAGAGGTGAAAGGCTAAGGGCGAAAGACGAAAAAAACCTAACACCGGATCGCTCTGCGCCTTTTGCCCTTAGCCTTTTGCCTGTTTTAATAAAGCACCTTGTCGGTCTTTTCAGCCCATATCTGAAACGGCTGCATTGCATTAGGCAGATTTAAATGCAGCATGGCGATACGGCGTTCATGCGGCAACACGGAAATCTCATCGTAAATGAAGCTGTCGTCAAAGTTGGCGGCAGCGGCATCATGCCGGCTACAGGCAAAATAGACTTTTTCAAGCCTCGCCCAGTAGATCGCCCCCAGGCACATCGGACAGGGCTCGCAGCTGGAATAAAGGGTGCAGCCCGGCAACTGGAAATCATTGAGCTTTTGACAAGCCAGGCGTATCGCCATCACTTCCGCATGGGCGGTAGGGTCGATATTGCTGGTGACCTTGTTGCCGCTGGCGGCAATCACCCGTCCCTCTTTTACAATAACCGCCCCGTAAGGGCCGCCCTGTCCCGATCGGGCATTCTCTACGGCCAGATCGACCGCCTGCCGCAAAAACTCCTCATCCATTTATAAACCTAGGGGATTATTTGGGTCTACGCCATCCATGAAAGGCAGTCCACGTTCCTGATGGGTCAATTGATATATTTTTCCCAACCAATTGTTGAATACCGCTTTCGCCGTATCGCCCCAGGTGTTGTCGATATGTTCCAGCACCTGGTTTTCAGGAAACTCGGCCAGACGCAGCCCGTTCTGCCTCGCCGATATGACCTGCTGCTCATAACCGGCAAAAATCTGCTGGACCTCGGCATTAAAATAATTTTCCGGGAACGGCGGGTAGTCGTCTGTTTCCGCACGATAAAAGCGCAGGACTTCACGCTTGTATTCTTTCAACAGGCTGATGTCGTCATATTCAGGATGCCCTTGAAAAAACACAATGCGAAAACCGTCCGGGCTGACCGCAAGATGCACGCCGGCTTCTTTGCTGGCGGCCAGGACCCTGAGCCCGTGTTGTTCCATATCGCTCTGGAATATTTCATTAAAACGGGAATGAGGGACGTCAAATCGGGTGTTGATTTCCGCGACCAACGGATGGCTGCGATCGGTTAGTTTATGCGAAAACACTCCCCAACGTTTGGCCGGCAAGCGGGTTCGCTCGATGCCGTAACAATATTGAATGACGGCATGCGTCGCAAGGCATGAACACAATATCGAGGTGACATTTTCCTTCGCCCAGAAAAAAACCTCGGTCAACGGTTGCCAGAAATCTTCCTCGGATAATCGGGGATGCGTGACATTAGCGCCGCTGATGATCAGCGCATCCAAGCCATCCCGTTTGATTTTCTCGAAGGGTTCGTAATATTTAGCGATATGGGCTTGCGCTTCCGGGCTTCTTTTCAGTCCCTCAATGGTAAACGGATGCACATGAAACTGAACGATCTGGTTGCACGCCCCCACCAGCCGGAAAAATTGTCTTTCGGTCGCTTCCAGCGCCGCATCGGGCATCATATTGAGCAGACCGATATGCATTTCCCGTATATCCTGATTACTGGCGCGAACAGGATCCAGTATTTCCTCCCCTTCTTCACGAAGGCGTTGAAATGTCGGTAAATCAGTATGTGCAACTAAAGGCATAACCGGACTCCGTCCATATTATTGCTGGGAACCAAGGGCATCGGCGATAAGCCGGATAAAGTCATCCTCGCCGTTAACGGCGGCGACATCGTTCGCATCGACAGTATAGCCGTATTGATCGGCGATAGCCTGATAGCGGGGCAGTCTGGACTTGAATAGCTCGGGAAAAACCCAGGAGACAAAATCATCCGGCTGAATGGCATCAGTGGAAGAATACTGTCTAAGCTTCATGAATTCGGCGAGTTTTTCATCAAGGAACGCTTCCCGATAATAAAGCGGCTTGGGATCGGATTTAGCGCGTTCAATAATGGTTTGCTCCAATTCCGGCGGAATTTTGATGTAAACAATCAGCGTGTTCTGCGCCAGCGTTTCCAGCACCTCGGGGCTATCCAGCTCGCAAACGCTGCCTCCGGCGTCATTGACGAAGTGCTTGTAGCCGTATATGTCTACCGCTTTATCGATAAAATCCGGCACGTCATTCATCGCGGCAATCTCAGCCTGATGGTGCAGTTTTTGCCGGCGTTTGAATTCCTGCAAAGACAGTCCGCCCAACTCAGGATTGCCGAGTTTACCGAGAAAGCTGGAAACAGGAGCCAAGTTATCGACGGTTATCTTATTGCTGATATGGATGGAGTCGGAAAGCAGCAATTCGCGCAGAAACGGAACGCGCATGGCTTGGCGCTTGATATTATCCAGAATAGGCTCTTCCAGATATTTTGTGCCTATCCGGTAATCGCCGGAATAATGGAACCATTTGGCTTTAGGCAATTTATTGGCCAGCGTGGTTTTTCCCGCGCCGGACATAGCCAGCAGAGTAATGCGTTTTGTTTGCCAGTCCAGGAATTCCTGAGGACTCATTTTCATTGTGATGCTTCCCTCATTAATCCAGGTAATCTTCTATGTCCAGATCGTCAGGATTGGGTCTGTGTTCGTCCGTATCGGTATAGCCCAAATCATCGACCTCAAGATCGTCAAAAGGCGCGCTCCAGTCTTCAGGAGCCTCAATATAATCGAAAGTTGAGCTATACCAGCTGTCATGGTCGTATTCGCCAATATCGCCGTTAAGGTATTGGACTTCAATGGAATCATCGCTTTCTTCAATGGCGACGACTTTAAATTTCAGGTTGTTTTCCACATCCTTGTACCAACTGCCGATGATAGGGTCTGCTATGGTTGTCATAATTATTCCTCAATGCTTAGCTAGAATGTTTCGCCGCAAAAATATCTAAAAGGTAAGTGATCTTACTAACAATGCAAAAGAAAATACAAAAGTATTTTATACTGGCCGGGATAAATTTATTTTCCGTATTTTTATATTGAAACCCGCGTTAAAGCCTGTTATGACAAGGCTGATTGAATTATCCGGGTGCGATATTTATAAAGTAAGCACCGCTTACTTGCAACAGTCCGCCAATAATGACGAATAATGTGTTCAGATCAAAAACTCTGTTTTTAGAGTTACTGCAAAAACTGATTACGCAGTCGAAAGCAATTCGCCCTCCCGGTTTCGCCGGACTGACATTGCATGACATAGGCTTCTTCTTCCTGGTGGAAATCCAAAAAAGCGCCATTACCACTCGGGCGTCCGCAGTAGCCTTTACTCTGTTTCTCGCGATGTTTCCCGCCATCATCTTCTTTTTTTCGTTGATACCTTTCCTGCCCGTCGCTAATCTGCACCAGCAGGTGTTCAACGAAATGCACTCGCTATTACCTGAAAACGCTTATCAGGCCGCTGTTGAAACCATTAACGATCTGGTGAAAAACCAGCATAACGGATTGCTATCATTCGGATTTTTGGTAACAGTCTACTTTGCCACCAACGGTATTAATGCGTTGATGGAAGCGTTCAACCAGGCTCTTCATGTCGTTGAAACCCGATCTTTTATCAAGCAGCGGTGCGTTTCGCTACTCTTGTTTGTAGCGCTCTCGCTGCTCCTGCTGACGGCTTCATTGCTGATTATATTCAGCGAAGTTGCGATCAATTATGCAATTGATCAGGGCTGGCTCTTACATGACTGGCGAGAAATATTATTATTGATGCTGGGCAAGTGGCTGGTTGCGCTTTTGCTGTTATATACCGCCATCTCGTTGCTGTATTACTTTGGCCCGGTTAATTCGGCCAACTACCAGTTTATAAGCCCCGGCGCGCTGTTGGCGACCGTTTTATCGATCTCGGCGTCATTGCTGTTTAACTATTATGTCAACAACTTCGGCACTTACAACAAGGTGTATGGCGGCATCGGCACCATCATGGTCATCATGTTATGGCTCGAATTTAACTGTTTGATTATGCTGATAGGTTTTGACCTAAACGCCAAAATATACAACCGTTCTTAGCAAGCGGCTTTGGGAATATCCCCGGCTGTCACAATCGGTCCGGTCATCGTCGCAACCAATAATCCGCCAGCAAACCTAAAAACACGGCCAAGCCATACCAGTTGTTGTTTAAAAACGCCTTAAAACAAAGCGCTCTTTCCCGGTGAAGAATCAATTTTTGCTGATAAACCGACAAGCCCGCCGCAATTAAAATACCGCCGTAATAAGGCCAACCGGTGTTCGCCATTTGCCCCACAGTAATCAGCAGGCCGAGTATGACGACCTGCAACGCCGCCATGATGTGACGGTCGTAAGCGCCGAACAGTATGGCCGTCGATTTAACGCCTATTTTCAGATCATCGTCCTTATCGACCATCGCGTACATGGTGTCGTAAACCAACGCCCATAATATGGTAGCCAAATACATCAGCCAGCCCACCGGCGGAATGCTGTCCAGCTGCGCGGCAAACGACATCGGCACCGCCCAGCCGAAAGCCATGCCCAAATAGGCCTGGGGCAAATGAGTGTAACGCTTCATAAACGGATAGCTGGCGGCCAGAAAGGCGCCGATGAACGACAGCATGATGGTGTAGATGTTCAACAACAAGACCAAACCGAAAGAGCACAAACACAACACCGTAAAAACTATCAGCGCTTCCTTGGGGCTTACCCTGCCTGCGGCGATAGGCCGCTGCTTGGTGCGTTCCACATGCGGATCGAAGTCGCGGTCGGCATAATCGTTAATCACGCAGCCTGCCGCCCTCATCAGCACAACGCCCAGACAAATAACGGTCAAAACCAGCAAATCGGGTTTGCCGCCGCTGGCGACCCACAGCGCCCACAACGCAGGCCACAATAAAATCAGGATGCCGATAGGCTTGTCGAATCGCGCTAATAGCCAGTATTGCTTGATTCGATCCAGTACGCGATCCATTATTTTGTCCATCATCGTTATTGCCTTTTCCAAAGCCTGAATTTTATTAAAAATGCTATTATAGCTTTTTTATTTTAATGAGCAGGTGAACCATGAGCGTAAAGATTTATCATAATCCGCGTTGCGGCAAATCGCGTCAAACCTTGCAACTGTTAAAAGAGCAAGGCATCGAACCTGAGGTTGTCGAATATCTTAAAACGCCTCCCAGCGCCCAGGAACTGGATGAGATTCTGCAAAAGCTGGGCATGGAACCGCGCGAGTTAATGCGTAAAAAAGAAGCCGAATATAAGGCGAACGGCCTGGACGATACGTCGCTGGACCGGCAGGCGCTGATACAAGGCATGGCGGACCATCCCATTTTAATCGAACGGCCTATTGTTATCGCGGGCGGCAAGGCGGCCGTTGGCCGTCCGCCGGAAGCCGTGCTCGCCATTCTTTGATGGCTTAATCTTATGGCAAAAATCCTGGTTTTGTATTTCTCCCGCAACGGCGCGACCGCCGATATGGCCAATTATATCGCCCGCGGCGTAGCATCGGTTGACGGCGCTGAAGCCGTACTCAGAACCGTCCCCGATGTTTCAGCCGTCTGCGAAAAAACCGCGGAAAGCATCCCCGCCCACGGCGCAATTTACGCTACGCTTGACGATTTAAAATCCTGCGACGGCCTAGCGCTGGGCAGCCCGACCCATTTCGGCAATATGGCCGCACCGCTAAAATATTTTATCGACAGCACCACCGAAATCTGGTTTTCAGGCGCATTGTCCGGCAAACCGGCCGGCGTATTCACCTCGACCGGCAACATGCACGGCGGACAGGAAAGCACCTTGTTGTCGATGATGCTGCCGCTGCTGCACCAAGGCATGTTGATAGTGGGCTTGCCCAGCACCGAACATGCATTGCGCGAAACCACGTCGGGCGGCACGCCATACGGCCCCAGTCACGTATCGACTAACCACACAGGATTGAGCGATCACGAAAAAATCTTGTGCAAAGCGCTCGGTGCGCGTCTGGCTAAAACCGCGCTTCGTTTGAAACAAGCTTGAAGCGGATGCGGGTAAACAGGCGATTAAAAGCCCCCTTATTCACCACGAAGACACGAAGGACACGAAGAATAAAACTTCGTGTCCTTCGTGTCTTCGTGGTGTTAATCTTTTAAATCTTTTTAACCGATTTTTTGTGGACTTACCTGTTATTACTGAGAAATTACCATTCATGACCATAAAACCGATTTACTGCTATATCACTGCCCTGACCGGTTTTTTCGGGCTGTTCGCTTTGCTGATGCTATGGAATACCGTGCTCGCGCCGTCGACCCGTTTTCCGGTGGCGCTGGTTTTATTGGTCTCCGTTATGCCATTATTGCTGCCCATGCGCGGCTTACTGGATCGCAATCCCAGAAGCTGCGCATGGGCCGCCTACGTCAGCCTAATCTATTTTCTCCACGGCACTGCCGAAGCCTACGTCAACGCCGACGAACGGCTGTATGCATCGCTTGAAATCCTGCTGAGCCTGATGCTGTTTTTCGGCTCCGCGTTTTATGTCCGCTTTGCAGGAAAACAAAACTGACAATGGCGGAGCAGCTTCCATTACATTTTGAATTTCGGGCCAACCAGACCTTTAACGATTTTTTCCCCGGAACCAATCGCGAAATCGTCACTCATTTGCAGCGGTGTGTTGCCGGCCTGGGCGAACAGCAAATTTTCCTCTGGGGCAAATCGGGCCTGGGCAAGACTCATCTGCTGCAAGCCTGCTGCCATCAGGCCCAACGGCAAAACATCCGCTCATTCTATTTTGATTTAGCCCATGCAGAATTGCCTGATCCCGCGATACTGGACGGACTCGATGAATATGATGTCGTTTGTTTCGACAACATCGAGTGCATAGCCGGCAATGCGGATTGGGAGCTGGCCTTTTTTAATTTTTTCAACCGGCATCGCGATCGGGGCCACAAACTGATCGTATCGTCATGTGCCGCACCCAATGATCTCGCCATCCGATTGCCCGACCTGAAAACCCGTCTTAACTGGGGCCTGGCCTTAAAAATACAGCCTTTGACCGACAGCGACCGTATCGCGGCATTAATCTTTAAAGCCGATCAAATGGGCTTTGAGATCGCGCCGCAAACCGGGCGTTTCCTGCTGACTCATTACGATAGGGATCTGGCCGGTTTATGGGCCTTACTGGAAAAACTGGACAAGGCGTCATTGGCCGCCAAGCGCAAACTAACCGTCCCTTTTTTAAAGCAGATTCTGAACGAAGACAGCCATGATTAAAGTGCTGGTTATTGGAGCAGGAGCCGTCGGCGCGTTTTACGGCTCGCTGCTGTCGCAGGCCGGAGCCGAAGTATCGGTGGTTTGCCGCTCCGATTACGATCAAGTCAAGCAACACGATTTCATCATCAACAGCCAAGCGCTCGGCCGCTGGAATTTTACCCCGGCACAGGTGTTAAAAAATGTGACCGATTTTAAAGGGACGCCGGACTATATTTTACTCTGCACCAAAATCATTCCGACGCTGGATCGTGTCGCACTGATACGCCCGGTTGTCGGCCGAAATACGTCGATAGTCTTTATCCAAAACGGCGTGGAAATCGAACAGGAAATGCTGAATGCTTTCCCGAATAATGAACTCGTCAGCGGCCTGGCGTTTATCTGCTGCAACCGGACAGGCCCCGGAGAAATATTGCACTTGGCCTACGGCCGTCTGGCTTTAGGTAATTTGCCGAACGGCGTCAGCCTTAAAACCGCGCAGCTTTGCGAACTGTTTAATCAATCCGGCATTGATTGCGGGGCAATCGACAACATTGTGACCGGGCGCTGGCAAAAATGCGTCTGGAACGCGCCGTTTAATCCGCTGTCGGTACTGTCAGGCGGTTTGCTGACGCTCGACATCCTGCAAACCCAGGAGTTTTTCGTGCGCAGCATCATGCAGGAAATTTGCAATATTGCGTCGGCCGTGGGGCATCCCTTGCCCGACGATATTGTTGACACCAACATCGAAAATACCTACGCGATGCCGCCTTATAAAACCAGCATGCTGCTGGACTATGAGGCCGATCAGCCGATGGAGACCGAAGCCATCCTCGGCAATGCCCTGCGCGCCGCCCGCCGGGTGGGCATTGCGGCTCCTCACTTGGAATCGGTCTATGCGTTGATGAAGCTCAGGGAATTGAAGTTAGAGCAGCACTAGAGTATTTAATACAAACAACACAGAACAAAGACTTTTATTCACCATGAAGACACGAAGAGCCCGAAATTTTATATTTTTTTCCTCGTGTCTTCGCGGTGAATACTTTTAGCCATTGCGTAATACCAGTTATGACGTGAAGTTACGTTATTTGGAATAAAAAACATAATCCGCCGTATAGGCAACCCGTTTTTCACTGCCCAAATGATTAGCGTCGCATCCCGACGCAGGCGGCAGGCCTCCCTGCGTATTAACCCGGTTGATAAAGTCCACGTTCGAAAACAGGCCGTCACCCTTATGGGAAACCACCTCGACCAGCAACCAGGAAATAGCCTTACCCGGCGCCATATCGACTTTATTGACGACCCGGCCGACTACGCGGCTGCCTTCTTTATATTCCCACAGGGGGCCGGCGGAGTGATTCCCGACGATGTTGCCCTTGGCATCGAACAATTTGGCGTCGGGTGCCTGCGTTTCCCACGCATACTCGCCTTTATTCAGTGCGCATTGATAAATCTGATCGCCCTTCGCATGCGCGGTCAAAACGGGGCTATAGCCCGCAGGCGCTTTAATCTGTTCGGGCGTTGAAACCTCGGCATGAACCGCACCTTGTAACATGACCGATAAAATCAATATTTTTTTAATCATCGCATTCACCATGGCATTGGCGTTCCGTCGTATTTGACGAAACTGCCGGATTGATCCAAAGAAAAGTTCTCTATCAACGTGCGCATTCCGGTAACGCTTTGCTCCGCATCGATTAGCGCATTCGGCCCGCCCATGTCGGTTTTGACCCAGCCGGGATGAAAAGTAAGCACGCCGACAGACTGATTTTTAAGCTCTATCGCCAAACTCTTCATTGCCGCATTCAACGCCGCTTTGCTGGACCGGTACAAGATACTGCCCATCAGGCTGATGATATTAACAATCAGTTCTTTATCGCTGGTTTTAATTTGCGGTAAAAAAGCCTCGGCCATTTTTATGGGGGCCTCGGTGTTAACTACCAGCGAATGGGTCCAGGCCTGATAATCGAGACGGCCAAAACCGTTACTGTTGTCATCCGTATAAATACCGGCATTATTAATCAAAACATCGATACGGCTGCCCGCCAGTTTTTGCGACAAGACCTCAATTTGTCAAAACTCTGAAACATCGAGTTTTTCCAGCTGAATAGGAGGGTAGCGCGGCCAGAACGTTGTAGATTTTTATTGCTCCCATAAAAAAACCTCCTGCATCGGCGACGCAGGAGGTTTTTATACTACTTTAAAATTATGCTGAAAAGTTTTTTGCAGCAAAATCCCAGTTAACCAATGCCCAGAATGCTTCCAAATAAGCCGGACGCGCATTGCGGTAATCGATGTAATAAGCGTGCTCCCAAACATCGCAAGTCAACAAAGGTGTTTGACCCGTGGTTAATGGGCAACCTGCGTTGCTGGTGCTGACCAGCGCCAAGCTGCCGTCGGCATTTTTTACCAGCCAAGCCCAGCCTGCACCGAAGGTAGTAACTGCGCATTTGGTGAATTCTTCTTTAAATTTCGCGAATGAACCGAAAGTTGCGTTGATTGCATCGGCCAAAGCGCCGGTAGGTTCGCCGCCCGCATTGGGTGCTAAGCTGTTCCAATAGAAAGTGTGATTCCAGACTTGCGCCGCGTTATTGAAAAAACCGCCGGAAGATTTCATAATGATTTCTTCTAATGATAAACCTTCAAATTCAGTACCCGGAACCAAGTTATTCAGGTTTGTCACATAAGTTTGGTGATGCTTGCCGTAATGATATTCCAAGGTTTCGGCAGAAATGTGGGGCGCCAATGCGTCTTTAGCATAAGGCAGAGCAGGAAGTTCGAAAGCCATGGGATTCTCCTAAATTAAAGTTGATGTAAAGTATTGCATACAAACAGCCGGCGATAAAACAAATACCAAGCGTTTTAATAAACAATTACTTTAGCATTGCTCGACGATTAAATAAAGCAATAGCCAAGCCGGATAGCGCCAAATCGTTAAAATTGCTCACGTAACCTCCCGTGTTGACCGGCAAAAACGTCCGGTTCTGGATTATCGGCATATAGGGACTCCCGGTAGCTATCCCAATAACCCAATGCTGAAACTTGAGTGAAAAAACTGCCGCCGCAAACAGGTATTTCACCACTGAAACCGGGCTTTGAATGCTTAACCGTCAACAGCAACTCAACGCTGTTTACGGGGCGCTTCCTGGATCACGCCTTGCTTTTCCGCCAACGCCAAGACCCGCTGACCGGTTGGGATCATCATTTTAGTTAATTGCCGGTTTTTAACCCAGACTAAAACTCGAAAACCCAGCAGCAAAAACACGATGATCGAATAAAACAAAGGTTCGGCCAAATTACCTTTGAGTTGCCAGAAATAATGAATAATGGCCGCAACGGCTGCAATATAAATAAGCCGGTGAAGTTTTTTCCAGGTTTTACCCATACGCTTTTTAGCCCATTTAGGCGAAGTCAGCGCTAATAGAAAAATAATGCCATACGCTAACACCCCAAACCAGATATAAGGGCTCTCAATAATATCAATACCGATAATACGCCACATCAGGGCATGATCTGCAAGCAAGTAGCCCAGCAAATGCAAGCTTGCATAAAAAAAAGCATACAGCCCGAACAATTGCCGGTAATCGGCCATACCGCGCCATTTTGTAATCGTCTGGATAGGCGTAATCGCCAGGGTCAGACATAAAAAACGCAATGACCAATCCCCCAGACGAATATGCAAGGCTTGAACCGGGTTTGACCCTAAATTGTCGAACGCAATGTCGACACACAACCATAACAATGGCAGTAAACAGACGACAATGAATTTTGACCGCAAATTATTGATTCGAAAGATCATCAGAAAAAATGCCGCAAGTCCATATCGCTATAAAGCGAAGCTACTTGCTCGCCATAGCCGTTAAATAATTCAGTTTGCCGACGCGGAGTAAAAAAACCGCTGCCTAATTGGCGTTCGCTGCTTTGGCTCCAGCGTGGATGGGCGACAGCCGGATTTACATTAGAATAAAAGCCGTATTCATTAGGCGCGAATTGATTCCACGATGTGACTGGCGGTCTTTTTAACAGCTCGATTTTTACAATCGCTTTAATGCTTTTAAAGCCGTATTTCCAAGGCACCACCAAACGTAACGGCGCTCCATTTTGCTTGGGCAGAATATCGCCGTACATGCCGACCGCCAGGATTGTCAACGGATGCATGGCCTCGTCGATGCGCAAGCCTTCGACATAAGGCCATTCAAGCATCGCGTTATTGCGTTGTTTGAGCATTATTTCCGGTTGATAAACGGCGGTAAATTTTACAAATTGGGCGGTTGATAAAGGCTTAACCGTTTTTAACAGCTCGCCCAGCGAAAAGCCGACCCAAGGCACAACCATTGACCAGCCTTCGACACAACGAAACCGATAGATGCGCTCTTGAAGGGTCTGTTGGCGCAAAACATCTTCCAGATAATAACTGCCGGGCTTTTCGACCTCGCCGCTTATCTCTACGGACCAGGGATCGGTGCGCAGGTTTTGCGCCAGGTTCGCTGCATCTTTTTTATTGAACGAAAACTCATAATAATTTGTGTAATTTTTAATCAGTTCGGCTGGCGTAGGCGTTAAAAGATCGGCAGAGAAATCCCCTGTTGGCAAATCCGCCCAAGCAGGCTTATTGCTGTCCGCCAATATCGGCGAAATACCGGCGCCAGCCCCCATCACCGCTAACACGGCCTTAATGATTTTGCGCCGCCCTCTAAAGATTAAAGGATCGGTAATCTCGCTGGCCGGAATATCATTTTTTGTTTTAATTATCATCGCCAAAGTGACCCAATGCTTTATCAATGCGAGCAAACCGAAACAGGTTATTTTTTACCTTTAGGAATCCAACCCAAAAGTTGCCGAACTTTAAGCTCGGTAATAAACGCCAGCGAAAACAACTGTATAAAATTTTCAGCTTCAATGAGGTCCAAACCTATATTTTCAGGTACCAGTTCTTTTCGCGTTCCAAACATTCGATCCCAGATGGACAATACAATGCCATAGTTACTGTCGTGCTCTTTGCGTAACGTGGAATGATGGGCGCGGTGTAGCGACGGCGTAATAATGACTTGAGAGATCGCCTCTTCATTGGGAACGCGAAGGTTGGCGTGATGAAAAAAAATGAAAAACAGCTCGATAATCTCGATCGAAAGCACCAGATAAGCGTTCACGCCGATGACCACGACGAATATCGACTTATAAACGATTTCCAGCAATAAATCGAAAACGTGGAAGCGAAAGCCGGTGGAGACATTAAAACTTTTATCGCTGTGATGTATTTTATGAAACCGCCACAAAAACTCGTTTTTGTGGCTCGCCACATGCCACAGATAAATTGCCAAATCAAAAAACACAAAGGCCAATACCCATTTGACCGGACCATTTTCCAAGCCGCCCAATAATCCATAAGCGGCAAATTGCTGCGCGACAAGAAATAATGACGATGCCCTTAATACCGTCAAAATCAGGTTATTGACCAAAAACGCCGTAGTATTGGTAACAAACGATTCCTTGTTGATTTTTTGAGGAAAATCACGATAAGGCTTAACTTTCTCCATGACCAGCAACAACAGAAAAGCCAATATCGCAAGACCGAATAACGCCTCATTAAAAAGTAAGTCGCCGCCATTATTGGCGCTTGTTGTCTGATTCATAAACTTACCCTTCTCTCTAAGTAACGGGGCTATTTGCTCGGCATGGCTTTTAGTAAATCGTTCAATTCTTTAATTTCATTATTGGCGTTAATCTGCTCGGTTATATCGTACTGCACGCCGAGATAATAAATAACCCGTTGTTTTCTGTCGAATAAAGGCGTTATTTTCAACCGGTTATGGAACAAAGTACCGTCTTTTTTATAATTGCGTAAGGTTACCTCGATTGCCTCATGATTTTTCATCGCTTCGGCTATTTGGCGGCGTGCTTCCTGGTCCCTGTCGTCACCTTGGAGGAAACGGCAATTGTGGCCGATAATTTCTGCCTGACTATAACCGGTTAATCGCTCAAAGGCCTTATTAGCGTAAACAATCGGAGCGTCATCCAAATCCGGGTCGGCTAAAGTCACACCGTTAACACACTCATCTAAAATAGCGGAAAGCACTTGCGGAATGAGACCGCTGTCTTTTTCAACAATAAAAGGCATCATTAAACTCCCATGTTTATATAAATCACGAATCGGCCAGACGTTAGCCGCCTTCAACGGCGATTAAGTTTTTGATGTTTTCAACCGTGTTTTCAGCCCCCTCTTCAATGGCCGAACGTATCAGTTTTTCAAACGGACGCATAAAAACTTCGAGCTCCAATAACTCAAAACGAAAAGTCAGGCGCGTGGGTTGTTTGTGTTCGCTGCTTTCCAATAGATAACTGTGCTGATAGGGCTCGGTCAGGCCTTTAAAAATAAGTTTTATAGAGGGCTGATAATCTGTAATTTCAAAAACCGATTCGACTTCCGCGCCGTTGTCTTTACGAACTTGTTTCGCCTTGGCGCCGATAAAAACCTCTTTACCGTCCAAGGGCTCAAATTCAACAACTTCTACCGACCATTTAGGGTAGTTATCAAAAAAATATTCGCCAATATAAGAAAAAACATCGTGAACCGGTTTATTAATCTCAATGCTCGCTTCACCGACAACCGGCTTGGATAAATCAAACGGAAACTTAATCTGCATTGTAAAAACCCATTCCTTATTGAGCGCAACACTCAACTACATTGCTGTTCTTCTTTAATGTACCAGCATAAATATTAATTACAAACTCTGAACCCATTTAGATTCATCGTTTTTCTCATGCCAAGTCAAACGCCTCATGGACGAGCAGGCTGAGTTTAAGCGAACCGGGAAGCGGCGAATCGTATTTCATCTTGCGCTATAGCATTTCAATACGGTTTAAATATGAACTATTCGAGGTGGAACTTCGATTGGAAAACGGCCGATGCGGCACGAAAATCCGCTCGATAAACCTTCTACTGTGGAGCCAAGTTTCTCGCGTTGCTGATGGCGCTCATGTGATTTTTGAGCCAATCAGTCAACCGCCGTTTATGCCGGGCCATTACCGGCATGCTGAAAACATAGGAGGAATCGGGGTGTAAATCGCCATTGCGTTTCCCGAACATTACCCTGATGTAATGCCGGTAATATTGGAGAACTACCGCACTAACAACTCGGCAGAAAAGTGATTGTATTTGTTGCGGGCATTCACCTGCGAAACAGGCTGGTTTTAGTAGCGCTAAACATGACTAAAACCAGCCTGTGAACTTGATTAGCGTAACAGAGCCATCACGCCTTGGCTGGATTGGTTTGCCTGAGCCAGCATCGCGGTGCCTGCCTGTTGCAGGATCTGGGTGCGGCTTAATTCCGCCGTTTCCGATGCAAAGTCAGTGTCTTGAATACGGCTGCGGGACGCAGTCATATTCTCAGACGAAACCTGCAAATTTGAAATCACCGAAGTGAAACGGTTTTGTATCGCCCCCATAGAGGCACGTTTGGCGACAACTGTGTTGATCGCCGCGTCAATCGCCTTGATTGCCGCAGTAGCGCCCGACGCGGTACTGACATCCAGTCCGCCGCCGACCACGACATCGTCGTTGTTTTGGGCAACTAAGCCAAACTTCTTCAAACCGGTGCCGCCTGCCGGGATAAGAAGCCCAAGGTCATCGGGAAGGCCGTTCCCATCGATCCTGATTGAACCGCCGTTGGACGAGGCTAAGTCAATATGTCCGCGTATGCCGACAAACTGGGCGGAGGCAATGGTGGTGGTTAGTGCGCCGGTAGCGCTTTCGGAGACTGCGGTGAAAACACCGCCACCCGTTGCGCCTGCGCCGTTATCGTCGGCAACGATAATATCGACGCCTGAATCCGATTTCAGCAGCAACTTGCCGGTAACGGCATCTGCGGAGGCCTTGACGCCTGCGATGCCCGCGGCATTGATTTTGGTTACCACATCCGCTAAAGACACATCGGTTGCCGCAAGCGAAACGACCGTGCCGTTAATGGAAAACTTGTTAGTTGCCCCCAAGGTCGATCCGGCTACTGTGACATAGGCTGAGGTTGAGGCTGTCGCGGTGACGTTGGTTTGGCTGCCGATCGCGTTGATCGCGGCGGCTTTATCCGCGGCGCTGCCGGTTGCGGTGGCCCCAACCTGTACGCCGTTGATTTTTACCACATCGGTCGAGGTCGTTGCCGGGTCGTAAACGCCGGCGCCGGTGGTGACGACGCTATTGAGATCTGCCGTGGCTGCCGCTGCCGTAGCGAAAGAGGCCGTGATTTGTCCATCCCCGGTCACACTGCCGTTGCCAGTCCCCATATTTAATCCAAACGCAGTGAGCGCACTCGGATCGTAGGTAGCCAAAGTGCCGATTTTTATATCCGCGCCGTTGCCGCTGGTCAATCCAAGAAAGCCAGTATAGGTTCCCGCCGACAAACCGGTGTTGGCGGTGACGCCGCTAATCGCTATTGCCGCGCCGTTCTGGTTGCTCAATATCAGGTTGCCGTCCTTGCCGATGGTCGCGTCGACACCGCCGACCTGCCGGTTGATATTATCCGCCAATTGCGACAGAGAAACGGCGGTGTCTATGGTAACAGAAGTACCGAGGGTGCCGGCAGCCGAGTCCACAGTGATGACTAAGCCGGTAACCGCGTGGGCGGCGTCCACTGAGGCGCGGGTGCCGGTGACCTTGTTAAAGGCATCCGCGGTCACGCCTGATGTTGAGGACGTGTTGTTAATCGCCGTTTCCATACCCGCTATGTTGGTGGAATTTGAGCCTCCAGCTACGCCTCCCACAGATACGCCGTTAAGAGTCATCTGGCCAACCCCAGTCGCCGCTATCGTATTTCCAACCCGTCCTGAGTAGGTCTGCCCGGCCGCCACGGAACTGTTCAGCGCCAATGTTTTGGTGTCGGTCTGGCCGATGGTGAAGGAAATGCCTTGGCCTGCGTAGGCGCCGACCTGAATGTTGCGGCTTTGATTTGCGCCGGCTCCGGAAAACAGCTTGACGCCGTTGAAATCGGTGGTGGCGGAAATCCGGTCGATTTCATCGTAAAGCGATTTGACTTCGTTTTGGATAGACGAACGGTCGGTGTCGCTGTTGGAATCGTTGGCGGACTGTACGGCCAACTCACGCATCCGTTGCAGGATGGTGCTCATTTCGCCCAAACCACCTTCAGCCACCTGGGCGATGGAGATACCGTCGTTGGCGTTACGCACGGCCTGATTGAGGCCTTTGATCTGAGCCGACATACGTTCGACAATCGACAGACCGGCCGAGTCATCTTTCGCGCTGTTGATACGCAAACCGGAGGACAAGCGCTGCATCGCCTGCATACCGGCGGCTTGCGATTTATTTAAATTACGTTGCGCAGTCAGCGCACCCATATTGGTATTAATATATTGGGCCATGGAGCTTCTCTCAAGTAGAAGTTAATACAATCTTAAGTTCTTATCGACGCTTCTTTAAGAAACTTTAATAACCATTAATGATTACCGGTAGATTCAGAACACAGAGCTATAAAATCGAGACTGTATCATAATGATTTTAATACGCTTATCTGCTTTCACTTTTTAAGCACAAATAATACCAATTATTTATTTTTATTATCTTACATAAGGTTACTTTAAGCCTGACATTTGTGCGGCTTGCTTCACGGCATTTTGTCATTTTCTTGGCGCTACCGAATAAACAGCTTCCATCTAATCAAGTCATACCGTCCCTGTCTCTATTTCCTGACCGCTAACCTCGCGTAACCGTGCAATCGATTCGAGCACCCTGTTTTGCGCATCCGCAAAGCCGGCTAATATTTCAGGTTCATATTGCGCTGGCTTCTTAAGCGTTTGTTCCAACATTTCTACGCCGGTTTTCAATTCCGGCATCGCAAGATTGGCCGCCACGCCTTTCATGGCGTGAAGCATGCGCAAAGCCGAATCGACATCGCCTGTCTGCAACAAAGCATCTAACCGAGTCTCGGCATCGCTATAGCTCTGATAGAATTTCAATAACAAGTCACGGAACAGTCTTTCATTGCCCACAACATTTTTTAATCCTTGCAGCATATCGATACCGGGTAAACAGTCCGGCAGTAACGCCACGTTTTGTTCGGCCGCCTTCGCCAAACAGGAACCCTGCGTTGCCCTTAATTCCGGTTTGATAACATCGATCAGGCTTGCCAGTAATTCATCAACATCTATAGGCTTGGTCACATACCCGTCCATCCCTACATGCAGACACCTCTCTCGAGCGTCGCTGACGGCATGAGCCGTCATCGCAATAATCGGCAAATCGTCAAACTGCGCTTCGGAACGGATGATTCGGGTTGCCTCATAGCCGTCCATAACCGGCATTTGCAGATCCATCAATACGGCGTCAAAATGGTTTTCCCGTATTTTTTGTACGGCGTCATGGCCGTCCGCCGCAATGGTGACATCGAAACCTTCCTGCTCCAGCGTTTCTTTCGCCACCTGCTGATTAATATGATTGTCTTCTACCAGCAGTAACTTTGCGCCTTTAATCCCATCAGGAATTTCGTTTCCCGCCCCGGCGCAGCGGTCTTGCGAAACAGGATTTTGATCAAACGCATCGACAACCGCATTGAACAGCGCAGACGGATGCACCGGTTTGATCAGAAAACCGTCTGGATTAAATTCGGTTGATCGCTGCTCAATGTCTTCCGCGCCATGCGCGGCAATCATGATAATGTGGGGAATGCGGGGAATGTTAAGGTTACTTTTAATATGATGCGTCAGCGAAATACCATCCATTCCAGGTAGATCCCAATCCATTAACACCAGCTGATAAGGGTCTTCAGCAGAGGCGTTTTCCAACAGTTGAATAGCCTGCTCGGCTGTCTCGGCCTGGGTCACTTGAAAGAAAAAGGTTTCCAAATACAGACACAAGACATTCCTTGACGCCTCGTCGCCATCCACCACCAATGCCTTTACGCCGCGAAAAGCATCGCGCGATGCCGCTCGTTTTTGATCCGCCTCCTGGAGTTGCCCAAAGACGGCGGTAAACGTAAACGTGCTGCCCATCCCTATTTCACTGCTTACATTGATGGCGCCGTTCATCATCTCCACCATCCGCTTGCAAATCGCCAAGCCTAAGCCTGTTCCGCCGTATTTACGGGTGGTCGATTTATCGGCCTGGTTAAAGGACTGAAATAATCCGCCTATTTGTTCTTCCGTCAGGCCTATGCCGGTATCTTTAACAAAAAACTCCAGCATAATTTGATCCGGTTTTTTCAGTTGTTCACCGCCTTCCGCTAACGCAATTTCAACAACGATCTCGCCGTAATTGGAAAACTTTACCGCATTATTGACTAAATTAAGCAATATCTGGCCCAGTCTTAGCGGATCGCCCACCAAATCCAAAGGCACGTCGCCTCCGGTAATAAAATGCATCTGCAGGCCTTTTTCTTCCACCTTGTCCGTCATTAAACTGGAAAGATCACTCAGCACGTCATGCAAATTAAACGCAATAGCTTCCAGCTCCAGTTTCCCGGCTTCGATTTTGGAAAAATCCAAAATATCGTTAATAATCCCGAGCAATCCGCGCGAAGAAACCTGAACTTTAGTCAGATAATCCCGCTGTTTTGCAGTCAGATCGGTCTGTAACGCTAACCGGGTCATACCGATGATCGCATTCATCGGGGTTCGAATCTCGTGACTCATCACCGAAAGAAATTCCGACTTGCTTTTATTGGCGGCAACCGCCTGGTCTCGCGCTTCGGCCAATTCGGATGTGCGGTTTATTACTTTTTGCTCTAAGGTCCGGCTGTAGTCTTCAAGCTTATCGTAAGAAATTTTCAAGTTCCTGGCCATTTGCGCAAACGCTAACGTTAGCGCGCCAATTTCCCCATCCTGACGGATTTTTTTAACATGGTCCCCGACCGAAAAATTACCTTGCGCTAATTCATCCGCCAACCGGGTTAAGTGCATCAGAGGCCGGGACAATCGCTCAGATACAAACAATACGACACACGCGCCAATCAGGATAAAAATAGCTGTGGTTATTAATAGCCTCGTTATCATTGCGCGGATTTGACGGGTGCTCTCCTCTCTGGAATTAACAATCTCCTGATTAAGCAACTCCAAAGAAAAGCCCAGCCGGAGCACCCCCCAAGGCTTTGCACTCACTCGAATCGGCATGATAAATTCCATAAAGGACTTACCGTTGCTGACATACTCATTAACCGTTGCGGTTATTTGGCCTGCCGCAAACACATCCTCTTTTTCGGATAAAACGTCCATTTCCAATTGCGGCTTTAGCGTATGGATATAGGCTCTCCCGGAGGATTGCATCAATATGATGTAATGAAGCGCCTTATTTTCCCGCACCGCGTTTCTTAACTGATCGGCAACCAGCGAAAGGTTTACGGATGCGATGCCGTTCTCGACTTGACCCGATAGATTATCGGACAGAATCCGCCCTCTATCGATTAACCTGCCTTTCATCAGTACAATGCGCTTTTCCAATTCCTTTTCAAACACATCTTTTTGAAACTCGATCTGAACAAAGGTCAACATCGTCAACAAAGCGATAATCAACCCAACCATCGTAACGAGAAGTTTTCTAAAAATACTTCGTTTAACCATCTTGTTTAAACTCAAAAGTGTTTTTGGGGAAATTTATTTTGCTTACTTGCCTTTACTGCTCTCGGCATTATAAATCTAACTTTAACAGCAGCCTGATTAATTACACCGTTTCGGTTATTCTGTTAAAAACGGTGTTATCCATTCGTAAAGGATCATGACAAAACCACTTTTATTCTGTTTCGAACCGGTTGCAGATTGCAACGCAGAGATATTGATTTTGGGCAGCATGCCGGGACAGGAGTCTTTGGCGGCAGGCCAATATTATGCAAACCGCCGCAATGCTTTCTGGAAAATCATGGCCGAATTGCTTGAGTTTGATCCCGGCTGTTCGTATGAGGCCCGGCTACACGAACTGAAGACGGCCCGCATCGCGCTATGGGATGTACTGAAATCTTGTACACGAATCGGCAGTTTGGATGCAAGCATTGATAACAGCTCCATCACGGCGAATAACTTTCAGAGCTTCTTTGCTGCGCATAACCGGATCCGTGCGGTCTTTTTCAACGGAGCAAAGGCGGAGTCAGCGTACCGGCAGTATGTTTTGCCTACCATCAGCAACGTTCCGCTCAGCTATATGCGTCTTCCATCGACCAGCCCGGCGCACGCCTCTCTGTCCTATGAACAAAAACTTCAGGCATGGCGGGCAGCGTTGAGCCCTGCCGAAATAAGCCTGTCCTGAGCTCGTCGAAGTGGCCTGTCCTGAGTCCTTCGACCTCGCTCAGGAGAGCCTTGCCGAAGCGGCAGCTAAAACTGGCGTTGCCGGCCTACGCTATTTCTTTTTGAAATAAAAAACCTGTTTATCGGATTCTTTTATCAAAAGAATAATTTGATGCCCGGTCTGGTCGGAATAAACGCCAAAATCCAGATGTGCGGCTGGATCGGTTGCGATCACTTTGACTACTTCGCCGCTGGACATGCTCATCAAGGCTTTTTTCAGACGCAACAAGGGCAATGGACAGTTCAATCCGCTGGCATCTAGTTCCAGATTAAATTCGATCATGGTTTTAAGTTTTCTCAACTAAGTTCGGTGCGCTTATAATACCATCCTCTTTTAAATCCACGAATCATCACACACAATGGATTATTTCCCGATATTTTTAAAACTTAAAGACCAGGCTTGCCTGGTTGTCGGCGCAGGCGAAATCGCCGCCCGAAAAATTGAATTATTGGCGCGAGCCGGTGCAAAAATCACGGTCATCGCCAGGGAGATAAGTCCTACGGTATCGAGCTTGCAGGCGTCTCATAACTTGACGCTGCTGCAACAATCCTTTTCTCCCGCCGATCTTGGCAACTTCAGGCTGGTGGTATCCGCGACGGATAACGGAGAAACCAATCGCCTGGTTGCCGAAACGGCGGCGGAACAAAACATCCCGGTTAATGTAGTCGATAACCCCGAGCTTTGCAGCTTCATATTTCCGGCCATTATCGACCGCTCGCCGATTATTGCAGCGGTATCCTCCGGCGGCGCTACACCCGTATTGGCCCGCTTGCTGAGGGCTAAAATAGAAACGGTGATTCCTCCCGCCTACGGCCGCCTGGCCGGTCTGGCAGATAAGTTCAGGGACCAGGTCAAGCAGCATATCAAGCGGCCGGCACAACGCCGGATTTTCTGGGAAAACGTATTGCAGGGTTCTGTCGCCGAACTGATCTTCTCCGGCAAAGAACAGGAAGCCGAACAGCAATTGGAGCAAACCCTGCTTAAGCAAGAACAAGACACTACCCTCGGCGAAGTCTACCTGATTGGCGCAGGCCCCGGCGCACCGGACTTGTTGACTTTCCGCGCACTGCGATTGATGCAGCAGGCCGATGTGGTCGTTTACGACCGGCTGGTTTCGCCGGAAATTCTCGATTTGGCGCGCCGGGATGCAGAAAAGATTTATGTCGGCAAACAGCGCCAATATCATGCACTGCCGCAGGAATCCATCAATACCCTGTTGGCTGATCTGGCTAAAGCGGGAAAGCGGGTGGTACGCTTAAAAGGCGGCGACCCGTTCATATTCGGCCGCGGCGGTGAAGAAATTGAAACCTTGATGCAGCAAGGCATTAATTTTCAGGTAGTCCCGGGCATCACTGCGGCTTCCGGATGTGCAACCTACGCCGGCATCCCGCTAACCCATCGGGACCATGCGCAATCCTGCACTTTCGTCACCGGACACCTAAAGAATAATTCCATCAACTTAAACTGGACGCAACTTGCGGCGCCCAATCAAACCATCGTCATCTATATGGGCTTGGTCGGCCTGGAAAAAATCTGCCAGTCCCTGATTGAACACGGAAGTTCCAAAGATTTACCTGTCGCCATTGTGCAACAAGGCACTACATCCAACCAGCGGGTGATTACCGGCACCTTGGAAACATTGCCGGGCAAGATTGCCGGTCAGGACATCAAGCCGCCCACTCTGATTATTATCGGCACGGTCGTAACGCTGCATGACAAACTAAGCTGGTTTCAGGCCGGCTAAACGGTTAAGCTGTCATTCATAAGCGCTGCTGATACTATTACTCGGAAAAATAAACAAAACAATTGAATTTTCCGGCTAAATTCCCTATCCTTTACGGGTTTAACTTTTAATCGGACTGTTTTTTCTTCAAAAATAACAGTTCTTTTTACTACCAAGAGAGGTCATTATGAAAAAATCATTAGCTACATTGGCAGGCATCGCTTTAATCACTTTAAGTGGACAAGTATTTGCCGACGAAGCCAGCGACATCGGCAAGAAAATTTATGAGCGCGCTTTCGGTCGCGGTTGCGGCACTTGCCACGACATCGCTTCAAACCCACAGTTAACTACTTTAATTAAAGGCGGCCAACTGGACAGAGCAAAATTCGAAAACGTTCTGAAAGAAGGTAAAGGCGGCATGCCGAAAGCTATCGCTGAAATCATGAAAAACCCAGCCGTTGTTAAAGCCGGATACGGCGAAGATCAAGCTGTTGACGCTTTGTACAAATATCTGGGCGGCAACTAACCTGGATCGGCGAACACAAAAAAGCCGCCCCAGTCAGAGATCGGGGCGGCTTTTTTTATTCAAAAAACGGTATTGTTACACGCGCGACCAGGAAACTAATCCTTACCCAAATAACTTGTTTTGACTTCTTTATAAGGCAATCGGTTACGATTTTTAATCCAGATGCCCGCAACTGCCGCCAACATCAACCCGCAAGAAGCAAGCGTCACATAGATCAGGCGTTTTAATTGGGACATTTCCTGCATTAACTGTTCATTAGAAATAGCCGTATTTGCTTTCTTAGCGGGCTCTGAATAAGTGCGGAGCACTTTAAGATCGTTTTTCAAGTCTTCTATCGTACCTATCGAACTGGAAACGGATCCCACCCGGAGACTTTCTTCCAATGCGTTTAATTTACTTTCGATTGAACCGCTGACCAGACCGACAAGCTGACCTTTCAGTGCGTTAACTTCCGCAGATACCACCGGATTCATCTCAGCCGCATAAGTCTCGGTGGCAGTGGCGTTTCTATAGCTATTAATAAAACTCTGGCTTGGGAACAATAAAAAACCGGCTATCAAAATGACAACCATCAAGGAACAGATTATCGTCAGCAACAATCTGTTAACTTTCATTAATGCGTGATGCGAAGGTATTATTTGCAGAACGGCCGGAGCGTTGCCGTGCAACGCCTCCACGACTGAATTTGTCTTATCTGTATCGCTCATTAATTAACTTCCCCTCGAACCAGGAACCTACGGCGACCAACCATCCTGACCGAACAATTATTATTTTTCATAACAAACCATGTCGGTAGTAGTGCTACCTAACTCGCGATTATACAAGTTTAATGCTCAAGTCCTGCATATTATTTAAGTGTATGCCGCATATAAATCCGGCAAGACAGGTTTGATAAGGCAGCATAAAGTTTCTAACCCTATGCTGCCTATAGCATTACTTTAATCGCTTGGCGGCGGCTATTCTCATTCTCAGCGCATTTAACTTGATAAAACCCTCGGCATCTTTTTGATTATACGCGCCGGCATCATCTTCAAATGTTGCGATGCTTTCGTCAAACAGGCTGTCTGTATCGGAAGCGCGTCCGACGACGATCACATTGCCTTTATAAAGCTTGAGCCTGACTTTGCCGTTAACATTCGCCTGGGATGCATCGATCATGGTTTGCATCATCTTGCGCTCGGGACTCCACCAGTAGCCGTTATAGACTAAAGAAGCATAGCGCGGCATCAGCTCATCCTTTAAATGCGCCACTTCCCTGTCCAGCGTTAACGATTCAATCGCCCGATGCGCCTTGAGCATCACCGTGCCGGCCGGTGTTTCATAACAGCCGCGGGACTTCATGCCGACATAGCGGTTTTCCACGATATCCAATCGGCCGATACCGTTAGCGCCAGCCACCTTGTTTAATTGCTCCATCACTGTCGCGGGAGAGCAAGGCACGTCGTCAATGGCGACAATATCGCCCTGACGGTAAGTCAATTCAATGTAAGTTGCTTGATCGTGTGCGGATTCGGGGGAAACCGTCCAGCGCCACATATCTTCCTCAGGTTCCGCCCAAGGATCTTCCAGAACCCGGCCTTCATAAGAAATATGCAGTAAATTGGCATCCATTGAGTAAGGCGAGGTTTTGCCTTTCTTCATTTCCACCGGAATCTTGTGTTTCTCGGCATAATCCAGCAAGGTTTGACGGGAAGTTAAGTCCCATTCCCGCCAGGGTGCAATAATCTTTATATCGGGACGCAATGCGTAGGCGCCCAGCTCAAAGCGCACCTGATCGTTACCTTTGCCGGTTGCGCCGTGGGAAATGGCGTCCGCGCCGGTTTCATTGGCGATGTCGATCAGACGCTTGGCGATTAAAGGACGCGCAATCGAAGTACCCAGCAAATATTCGCCTTCGTAAATCGTATTGGCGCGGAACATCGGGAACACATAATCACGCGCAAAATCCTCGCGCAAGTCTTCGATGTAAATATCCTTAATGCCCATTGCCTGGGCTTTGGCTCGCGCAGGTTCGACTTCTTCGCCCTGCCCCAAATCGGCCGTAAAGGTGACAACTTCACAATCATAAACATCCTGTAACCACTTAAGAATAACGGAAGTATCCAAACCGCCTGAATAAGCCAATACAACTTTATTGATTTCCGACATAGCGCCTATACCCTGAATTGAAAATGTTGGAAATTATACCGGAAAATACAAATTCCGACAGCAACGTACACGCCGGAAGTCATCAGTGTTAGCGGATACCGGGATCAATAATAACTGTCTGCTTATTAATAAAGTACGGACTTTCAAGCTATTGCGCCCGCAGCAGTTCGACAAACACCTCTGTCGTCACCGGCTTACTTTTTAGATAGCCTTGCAGGCCTTACCCTGTAAGAACGCCAATTGTTCGCCCGTCTCCAAGCCTTCCGGCCAAAACCTCAAAACCTAAGAAGCCGCTTAAAAACCTCAATGATCAGCTAATCTGCAATATTTCTGGCCTAGGAGGGTTGGCACGAATTTAACCGATGAGCAATGGCGGTTATAGCGGCGTTTTAGTCGAATGGGCAAAAAACATGTTCAACTGGAACCTTACGATTGTTAAACGGACTGACGCCATGCGAGGTAAATTTGTCGCGTTACCTCGCCGATGAGTGGTTGAGCGCTCTTTTGCCTGGCTTGGGCCTTTCCAAGGATTATGAACGCCTAACCGACGACCGAGGTATTTATCAAAATTATCGAGGCACACCGCCTTTTACGCGGCATTTGTTAGGTTTTTAAACAGCTTCTTGGATTTGGTGCGGGCGGGCCGATGTTTTAGCGCCCGCTTACCTTAGATAACTGCGTTCGATTCTAACTGAAATACTTAGCTTCCTCCAGCATGGATAATTCGTCCATGGAATTAATGTTATTGAATATTTCCGGCTCTCCACTGAAATCCACCCGCACCAAACTTTGCTGAGCCAGCCAAACCGCGACCTTACGTTGACCATTGGCCAAGTAATCTTGCAAACTGGTTTGCAATGTAGTTTTTATCGCTAAAAAAACCGGATGCAGCCTTATGCCGTCAAAAGCGACCGCAACATCGGCATTACTTTCCGCACGGACTAATAACAACTTCCGTAAATGTTCGGTTTTAATTAACGGCGAATCGCAAGGCATGACCAGCAAAACATCGGCATCGGCATGCATCATTGCGCTTAATACGCCGGCCAAGGGGCCGTCAAAACTGTCGGTTTGGTCGCTGATAACCGGCCATCCGAACTGACGGTATTGGTCGATATTCCGATTGGCGCTGATAAAAACAGCGTCCACAACAGGGGCCAGCGCGGCTATCGCATAACTGACCATCGGCCGGCCTTTAAAATCCACCAGGCCTTTGTCCCGATTATCCATGCGCCGCGCACGGCCGCCCGCAAGAATCACGCCCGCTACTTTTGTTTGACTGTTCATAATGGTAAGCTTTGAATACCGTAGATAATGGTCAACTTGTTCAACCGACAGACTATTCTCGCAAGCCTGCTGTTTATTGCAAGCTACGCATACTTTTTCACTTTCTGACTTATGGGAATAAAAGATTATCAATGAAAATTAAATACCTATCATCTATTTTCAGCCTCGCTTTAATTGCCGTTATTTCAGGCTGCGCCACGGAACCGGAAAAACCCGTTGAACAAGCCGAGCCCGCGCCGTTTGTCAGCGACTACCCTACCCGCGACCGCGTTGAGTATGTTTTGAACTGCGTTGCTCAACACGGCGGCCTGACCTACATCACCCAATACGCCTGCGGCTGCAAGATCGACAAAATTGCCGAAAAACTGAATTTCGCTGAATTCGAGGCCGCGAAAACCTTTACTTATTTAACCAAAGGCCAAACAGGCGATGCCGCTGCGGCGCTGCGCGATCCGGCTCAATCCAAGGACTTGAGAAAACGGCTCAAAGATGCGGAACAATATGCCGAGAAAAGCTGTTTTGTGAAATAGGAAAGCCACGAAAAAAGCGGCCTAAGCCGCTTTTTCATTTTTTACCCCCTAAGTTAATACATAGAGCGGCGCTCTGGCTTACTCATCCAAAGGTAGATCCATTCCAGCCCCATAAGTTAGCAGGACAGTTGCTGAACTCAATATAAACACGCTCCGCTGGAAGCTGTAAGCGGCTTGCCAACAATTGGCTGATAGCCGCCGAAAGCGACTGCGCCTGCTGGGCGCTTAGACCGATACTCTTACATTCGACATAAGCCAGCGGTTCATTACTGCCCCCAAACAGCATGTCTTTGCCACCGCTTAGCTCAACCATAACATAACGCTCCGGCTTGCCGGTTTCTTTTGCCAGCAGTTGCGAAAATTGGCTCATGAGTTCTGGAGACTGTTTTTTATCGATTGCAATATTGGTTGTTAATTTTAAATAGGGCATAAAATCCTCTCTTACTTTCTAAATGGCCGGGGCTAATAATAGGCTAAAAACTGTTTTATGAAACAGAAAGGTAGCCCAATTTTGAACGCGCTATCTTGCCAATATAAGCATATGCATGAACAGTCTGTTGCTTGATAATAGACAAATCATTTTAAATCGCTGCATTTAAAAAATATCTATTATAAATAGGGACATAACCAATACTCTTTAAAACACTTACATTATTTATCTGATTTATAGCATTTTTACACCTAAAATATCTTGTGCTATGCTACCCGGCACACTTAAATACGCAACAGTCAGGGATAGCCGTTGTTTTAACCAGGATGGATCGCCATATTGAGATGATCATGACAGAATCAGGCACCATGCAATCAATCGTGCAAGAAATAATCGCCACACTCAAAGACAAGCCCGGCGCACTTTTACCTATTCTACATGGCGTACAAAATGCTTTGGGCTATGTCCCGGCTGAAAGCGTCCCGGACATCGCAGCAGCGCTTAACCTTTCCCGCGCCGAAGTACACGGCGTCATCAGCTTCTACCACTATTTCAGAGACACGCCGCCGGGCAAACAAACCATTTATCTTTGCCGCGCGGAATCCTGTCAAGCGATGGGCGGAAGACAACTGGAGGAGCATGCTAAAAGCAAACTGGGCATTGATTTTCATGAAACGACCGCAGACGGTAAATTCTCCCTGGAGCCTGTGTACTGTCTAGGTAATTGCGCCTGTTCACCGGCCATGCAAATCGGCAAGGACATATACGGCCGTGTGACAGCTGACAGCTTTGATGCTGCCATCAACAATATAGAGGCATCGGCATGAGCATCACTATTTACGTTCCGTGCGATTCCAGCGCCGCATCAATGGGCGCAAACCGCGTTGCTATCGCCATCGCTGAAGAAGCCGCAAAACGCGGCATCGATATTAAACTGATCCGCAACGGCTCAAGAGGCATGTATTGGCTGGAGCCGCTGGTTGAAGTGACGACCGATAAAGGCCGCGTGGCCTACGGCCCTGTTCAGCCCGGAGACGTGTCCGGCTTGTTCGATGCTAACTTCACACAAGGCGGCGCGCACGCGCTAAATTTAGGCCTGACCGAAGAGCTGGATTACTTCAAGAAACAGCAACGCTTGACCTTTGCCCGCATCGGTAAAACCGATCCCATCAGCTTGACTGACTATGTTGCAAATGACGGTTATCGCGGTTTAAAAAATGCATTAACCATGACTCAGGCGGACATCGTCAAAGCGGTAACCGATTCAGGTTTACGCGGCCGCGGCGGCGCTGCTTTTCCAACCGGCATTAAATGGAATACGGTGCTGAACACCGCATCGCTGCAAAAATACATTATCTGCAACGCCGATGAAGGCGATTCAGGCACATTTTCCGACCGCATGGTCATGGAAGGCGATCCTTTCGTGTTAATCGAAGGCATGACGATTGCCGGTTTGGCGGTCGACGCTACCCAAGGCTACATCTACCTGCGCATAGAATATCCTCACGCTTTCGAGATACTCAATGCCGCAATTGCAACGGCTTACAAAGAAGGTTACCTGGGCGAAAGCATTCAAGGCAGCGGCAAGACCTTTAACCTGGAAGTACGGCAAGGAGCAGGCGCCTATGTCTGCGGCGAAGAAACCTCATTAATGGAAAGCCTTGAAGGCAAACGCGGCCTGGTACGTTTTAAACCGCCCTTGCCCGCCATCAGCGGCCTGTTCGGCCAACCGACCATCGTCAACAACGTTATATCGCTGGCTTCAGTACCGATTATCCTGGACAAAGGCGGCGATTATTACCGCGATTTCGGCATGGGACGTTCGCGCGGCACCTTGCCGATACAATTGGCAGGCAACATCAAGCGCCCTGGCCTGGTCGAACTGGGCTTTGGCTTGACATTGCGCGAATTACTTTATGATTTCGGCGGCGGCTCGGCTTCCGGCAGACCGATTAAAGCCGTCCAGGTAGGCGGCCCGCTCGGCGCTTATCTGCCCGAAGCGCAATTCGGCACGCCGTTGGATTACGAAGCCTTTGCCGCGAACTGGACGGTACTGGGACATGGCGGCATTGTCGTTTTCGATGACACGGTCAATATGGCTGAAATGGCTCGCTACAGCATGGAATTTTGCAAAATCGAATCCTGCGGCAAATGCACGCCTTGCCGCATCGGCTCGACCCGTGGCGTAGAAGTCATGGACGACATTATTAACGGTCGCAACCTCGACAAAAACATCCCTTTGTTACGTGATCTTTGCGACACCTTACTCAACGGCTCCCTCTGTGCATTAGGCGGTATGACGCCCTACCCCGTACTGAGCGCTTTAAATCATTTCCCCGAAGATTTCGGGATAAATGCCAAAGCTACAGCCGCCTGATAATGATTAGAGGAGATTACAATGTCGATCAATAAAGAAAAAGATTTTGGTACACCGGCCCGCGCCAGCGACAACATGGTTACGCTGGAAATTGATGGTTTTCAGGTAACGGCGCCGGTAGGGACGTCGGTTATGCGTGCGGCGGCAAGCATCGGCATTGAAATCCCCAAATTATGCGCAACCGACAGCATAGAGCCGTTCGGTTCGTGCCGGCTTTGCGTGGTACAAATAGAAGGCGGCCGCGGCATGCCTGCTTCATGCACGACGCCGGTTTCGGAAGGCTTGAAAGTTGTCACCCAGAATAAAAAACTGGCCGATGTGCGTCGCGGCATCATGGAACTGTATATCTCCGATCACCCGCTGGACTGCTTGACCTGCTCAGCCAATGGCGATTGCGAACTGCAAGACATGGCGGGCGCCGTTGGCCTGCGCGAAGTGCGTTACAACCCGGTTGAAACACACCTGAACGCCGTAAAAGATCAAAGCAACCCCTACTTCAGCTTCGATCCCAGCAAATGTATCGTTTGCTCGCGCTGCGTCAGGGCTTGCGAAGAAACCCAAGGCACGTTTGCGTTAACCATCGACGGCCGCGGCTTCGATTCCAAGGTTTCGCCGGGACAAAATGAAGCCTTTATGGATTCGGAATGCGTCTCCTGCGGCGCGTGCGTCCAAGCCTGCCCGACCGCGACGCTGATGGAAAAAACCGTGATCGACAACGGCCAACCTGAACATGCGATCGTGACAACCTGCGCCTATTGTGGCGTCGGCTGTTCATTCAGGGCGGAAATGAAAGGCGAGCAGGTCATCCGCATGGTGCCCGCCAAAGACGGCAAGGCCAATCACGGCCACTCCTGCGTGAAAGGGCGCTTTGCGTTCGGTTATGCCACGCACAAAGACCGCATCACCAAGCCGATGATCCGCGCCAGCATTAACGATGCCTGGAAAGAAGTCAGCTGGGAAGAAGCCATTGCTTACGCAGCGTCCGAATTAAAACGCATTCAAGCCAAGTACGGCAAAGACTCTATCGGCGGGCTGACCTCGTCGCGCTGCACTAACGAGGAAACTTATTTAGTGCAAAAATTGATCCGCGCCGGTTTCGGCAACAACAACGTGGACACTTGCGCCCGGGTTTGCCATTCGCCAACGGGTTACGGACTGAAACAAACCTTTGGCGAATCGTCAGGAACACAGGATTTCGACTCGATCATGAAAGCGGATGTGATTGTGGTCATGGGAGTCAATCCAACGGACGGCCATCCAGTATTTGGTTCGATGATGAAAAAACGCCTGCGTCAAGGCGCAAAACTGATTGTCATTGATCCGCGCGAGATTGATTTAGTCAAAACCCCGCACGTCAAAGCCGACTACCATTTGAAATTGCGCCCCGGCACCAACGTTGCGTTGGTCAATGCATTGGCGCATGTCATCGTCACTGAAAACTTAGTGGATGAAGCATTTGTCAACGCACGTTGCGACGTTGCCGCATTCAATAAATGGCGGACTTTTATCGCCGATGCGCGTCATGCGCCCGAGGCAACCGAATCGATTACCGGTGTGCCGGCCGCAGAAATCAGGGCCGCCGCGCGTTTATACGCCACCGCTGATAATAGCGCATTCCACTATGGTTTGGGCGTCACCGAGCACAGCCAAGGCTCAACCACCGTTATCGGTATCGCCAACTTAGCGATGGCGACCGGAAACTTGGGACGCGAAGGAGTGGGCGTTAATCCATTGCGCGGACAAAACAACGTGCAAGGCTCGTGCGATATGGGGTCGTTCCCGCATGAACTCCCAGGCTATCGCCATGTTTCCGACCCTGCAACCCATGCCTTATTTTCCGAAGCCTGGCAAACGGAGCTAAGCACCAATCCGGGCTTGCGCATTCCCAATATGTTCGAAGCCGCGCTGGACGGCAGCTTTATGGGGCTGTATTGTGAAGGCGAGGACATTGCCCAATCCGACCCGGACATCAAGCATGTTCATGCCGCACTGCGGGCGATGGAATGCGTGATCGTTCAGGATATTTTCCTGAATGAAACCGCAAAATTTGCCCATGTGTTTTTACCCGGAGCAAGTTTCCTGGAAAAAACCGGTACGTTTACCAATGCGGAACGGCGTATTTCTCCGGTAAGGCAAGTGATGCGGCCTTTAGCGGGTTATGCGGATTGGGAAGTGACGCAATTGTTGTCCAATGCATTGGGCTATCCGATGAACTACAGCCATCCGTCGGAAATCATGGATGAAATTGCGCGTTTAACCCCGAGTTTCAATGGCGTCAGTTACGAAAAAATTGACGAGCTGGGCAGTATCCAATGGCCTTGCAATGAGGAAGCGCCGGAAGGCACGCCGGTTATGCACACCGATCATTTCTTGCGCGATAACGGCAAAGGCTTGTTCATGTTGACCGAATATGTGCCGACTATCGAGAAAGTCACGCCGATGTTCCCGCTGATTTTGACCACAGGACGGATTTTGTCGCAATACAACGTCGGCGCACAAACCCGCCGCACTGACAACGTGGCTTGGCATTCTGAAGATCGCCTGGAAATTCATTCACATGACGCCGAAGATCGCGGCATTGTGACCGGCGATTGGGTCGGCATCAAAAGCCGTGCCGGTGAAACGGTATTGCGCGCCTCGGTAACTGACCGCGTGCAACCCGGCGTAGTTTATACGACGTTCCATTTCCCGGAATCCGGCGCCAACGTAATTACCACTGACAATTCGGACTGGGCGACTAACTGCCCCGAATATAAAGTCACTGCGGTGCAAATTACTAAAGTGCATCAACCGTCCGAATGGCAAAAAAGCTATCGCGATTTCACCGAGCAACAATTGGAATTGCTGGAATCAGGACAACAGCATGCCTAATGCTGAAGCGAGTCCAGACTTAGGTTTGGACTTCGTAGCGGAATTAGGTTGGGCAAATTATCAGCAAAGGCTGGTGCAGCGTTGGCAGGGAAGCCAACATAGTCAGGAACAGGATTATGTCGCGGAAGAAGTGCCGGTTGTGCTTGTTTATAACGGCATTTCTCATGTGGTGATGCTAGCCACCCCGACCAATTTGGAAGATTTTGCCTTAGGGTTTAGCATGACCGAGGGCATTATCCAAAATCCTAAAGAATTTTTATCGGCGCGGGTTTATCAGCGCGCCAACGGTATTGAGGTCAGCATCAAAATTCCGCCGGAGCGGTTTCAGTGTTTATCCGATAAAGGGCGCAACTTGACCGGACGCACCGGTTGCGGTTTATGCGGCGCAAGCACCTTGAAACAGGCGATTCGCCAGCCTGCACCTGTACACAGCACCGTTAGCGTCAGCGCCGCACAATTAACTGCCGCTTTAGGCGATTTGCAGCATAAACAATCCTTAAATCAATTGACCGGCGCGATTCATGCCGCCGCTTGGGTTGAACCGGAACGCGGCATTGTCGATTTACGCGAAGATGTAGGCCGCCATAACGCACTGGATAAATTGCTGGGCTTGTTATGCCGCACCGGTCGGGATGTCAACGCCGGTTTCATTATCGTAACCAGCCGCGCCAGTTATGAAATGGTACAAAAAACCGCCTTTCTGGGCATAGGCTTATTAGTGGCCATTTCCGCGCCGACCGGATTAGCGATTCGTCTTGCCGAACAAGCCGGAGTGACGTTGGTTGGTTTTGCCCGCCACGACAAACATGTTATTTATACCCATCCACAACGTTTAACACATTAAAAACTATGCACATCGAAAGACTTATTAGAATGGCTAATGACATTAGCAATTTCTTTGCCGCCGAACCCGATCATCAAGTTGCGGTTGAAGGCGTTAAGAATCACATCTTACGGAACTGGGAACCCCGCATGCGGAAGGCTTTGCTGGAATATGCACAAGCCGATGGCTCAGAATTAAGCGCATTGGCGCGCGACGCGGCGAATCACCTGCAAACAGGAACAAAGTAATTCTAAGCAGCTGTTTGAAAAGTCATCGGAAATTACAAATTTCTAAAAAACGGTTTATTTTGAAGTTCAAAATGAATAGGGGCATGATCCAAACAAACGAGAAAACAGAGGGCTTATTGGTAGCCGCGTCGTTGCCGGCCTATTACAGCCCCATATCCCCGACAGCTATGGACGGCGTGCGCAAATAAACCGCTCTTCCCAATAACGGTTTTTAAGGCTGGATACCAGCACTTTTCCAGTGCGCTGACTGGGTGCATGAATAAAATTATCGTTATTGACATAAATGCCGACATGGGAAAACGGCTTGCCGTCGGTATTAAAGAAGACCAGATCGCCGGAATGAAGATCCTCTTTCGGAACCTGATTCAGCGACTGGGCCATTCCCTGAACCGTGCGCGGCAACGATATGCCCTGATGCTCGTAGACATGCTTAACAAATCCGCTGCAATCGAAACCCTCCGAAGGTGAACTCTTACCGTAATGGTAAGGCGTACCCTGCAAGCTCAGCGCATAACTGACCATCGGTGAATAATCCGCAGTAGGTTTGGTTTCTGGAGTGCCGGCGCAGCCGGAAAATAAAACCGCCCCGATCAGTAAAACACCTCGGCTAAAAAAACAGCGATAGTTGGTAGTGGCGAATGCGTTCACAAATTCATAACCCGTTCGAGACTGAGTAAAAACTCCATATAAAAACAGCAATCTTCATTTTGGAGTTTTGACAACAAAGGAAAAATTCATATACATCCCCGATATCTCCCGCATTTTTTGCAGTCAATACCGGCTGACATGAAATCTACTGCCACTAAAGATAGACCATTAACCGCCAAATGGCTACGCGGCCGAGCCGCCGACATCATCTTTTTGTTGAATCGCCAAGACTGATAACAGCCTATTTAGTTACAAACATCCCCGCACCAAGCGCTGCATACGATAGAATAGTCATCTTTCACTTTAGCCATAGAGACAGCTTTCATGAAATTTAATGCCTTGTTCTTTATCAGTCTATGCCTGCTCGCCTCATCCGGCAGTTATGCGGCGGAAAAAACAGTCATTCGCCTTGGCGTTCAGGCTTCCGGAACGGTCGATTGGGAGGTTGCGGCTATACAGGATAATCCCCAAACTGATTTTCAACTGGAAATACAGCATGTAGCCAATGCTGAAGCCGGCAAAATTGCACTGCAATCCGGTGCTGTCGATATGATTGTGTCTGACTGGATTTGGGTTTCCAGCCTGCGCGCCACCGGTGCCGATTTTACTTTTTATCCCTATTCGGATACCTCGGGCGCCTTGGTTGTAGCCGAAAACAGCCCTATCCATTCCATAAAAGATCTCAACGGCAAACGATTGGGGATTGCCGGAGGCGAGCTGGACAAAAACTGGCTGTTGCTACAAGCCTTGGCCAAACAAGAACAGCTGGACCTGAATGCTTCAGTGGAAAAAGTTTTCGGCGCGCCGCCGCTGATCAGCGAGCAAATCAAGCAAAACCGCGTCGATGCCGCCCTCACCTACTGGCATTTTGCGGCCAAGCTTGAGGCTCAAGGCTATCGCCAGATAATTGACGGCAGAGACATCTTAAAAGGTTTAGGCATTCAAGAGAATGTTCCCAGCCTCGGCTATGTTTTCAAAGAAAGTTGGGCAATGAGCCGCAAACAAGCGATTAACAGTTTCTTCAAGGCCGGCAAGCAAGCTAAAAACCAGCTGTGCACCTCCGATGCCGCCTGGCAAAAAATAATCCCGTTAACCAAGGCGGATGACTTACCCACCCAAACCAAACTTCGTCAGCGTTATTGTGAGGGCAACATTGAGCACTGGGGACAAGAACAACAACAAGCGGCGGGGCGCATTTATACGATGCTCCACACCTTAAGCAATAAACAGTTAACAGGCCATTCCGATACCCTGCAACCCGGAACATTCTGGTCGGCTGAATAAACTATTCAGCTGCCGCCTTTGGTATCTGTATGCTATTTTTCTAACTGCCCAATAATTGCAACTTGATCAATCTTAAGAATTTTTTACCCGCCTTGTCATTACTGGCTTTCTTGGCAATGTGGCAAGGTTTTGCCGCTTATTTAAACAGCAACACCTTGCCGTCGCCCGAAACCGTCGCCAACGTTTTCTGGCAAGGCTGCGTATCGGGGCAACTCCCTTTTCATCTGGGCGTGACCTTGCTCCGGCTGGTGGTCAGTTTTACCATTGCGATGCTGCTGGGTTGCGCGATCGGCATCGTGCTGGGACGCAATAAAAAGCTCGATGCGTTCTTTGACAACTGGCTGGTGATTTTCCTGAATGTCCCGGCGCTGGTCACCATTATCCTGTGCTATGTCTGGTTCGGCCTGGTCGAATCGGCGGCGATCCTCGCCGTGGTGATCAACAAGCTGCCCAATGTGATTGTCACGATCCGGGAAGGCACGCGCGCGCTGGATCAGGATTTGCTGGATATGGCCCGCTGTTACCGGTTCGGCAAGCGTA